>Ga0208934_1000009_pt1 | contig 369680 bp, 319 predicted proteins | sample MalvirDeepMed_s2_FD_184243 | JGI IMG/M metagenome (GOLD analysis project Ga0208934, IMG submission 184243) | Marine viral communities from the Global Malaspina Expedition - Malaspina viral metaG DeepMed_s2 (SPAdes) (version 2) | ecosystem: Environmental > Aquatic > Marine > Oceanic | place... | reverse complement strand
GGCGGGGGCGAGGGCGCGGCGGGGCATCAGGCGGCGTTCAACTCGGCGCGGACCTTGTCGAGCAGCTGCGTGGCCTCGGCGCCCTGCAGTTTCTGGATGTCATCCTGGTACTTGAGGATCGCGCCGAGCGTGTCGGCGATGACCTGCGGGCTGAGCTCGATCATGTCGAGCGCCAGCAGGCATTTCGCCCAGTCGATCGTTTCGGCCACGCCCGGTTTCTTGAACAGATCCTCGCCGCGCAGGGCCTGCACGAAGGCGACGACCTCGCGGCTGAGGTTCTCGGCGGCCTCGGGCGCGCGGGCGTGCAGGATCTCGATCTCGCGGTCGAAATCGGGGTAGTCGACCCAGTGGTAGAGGCAGCGCCGCTTGAGCGCATCGTGCACCTCGCGCGTGCGGTTGGAGGTGAGGATGACGATGGGCGGCTCGGGCGCGCGGATGGTGCCGAGCTCGGGGATGGTGACGGCGAAATCGCTGAGCGCTTCGAGCAGGAAGGCCTCGAACGGGGCATCCGTGCGGTCGATCTCGTCGATGAGCAGGACCGGCGCGCCGCCCGGTTGCGGGCGCATGGCATCGAGCAGCGGGCGCGAGATCAGGTAGTCCTCGGTGAAAAGCTCGGTCTTCAGCGCGTCGCGGTCGGCCCCGCCTGTGGCCTCGGCGGTGCGGATGGCGATCATCTGCTCGGCGAAGTTCCATTCGTAGACGGCCGAGGCGGCGTCGAGCCCCTCGTAGCATTGCAGGCGAATGAGCTTGCGGCCCAGTGCGGCAGCGATGGCCTTGGCAATCTCGGTCTTGCCGGTGCCGGCCTCGCCTTCCAGGAAGAGCGGGCGGCCCAGCTTCATCGACAGGAACGCCACCGTGGCGAGCGCGCGGCCGCAGACGTAATCCTGCCCGGCCAGCGCGTCCTGCACGGCATCGATCGACGCGGGAATTTCGGACATGCGGACACCTTCCTTCTGGGACACGCCTAGAACTGCACCCGCGGCGCGGAGGGTCAAGCAAGGCTAAGGTGGCATGGATCGCCCTCGCGGGCGGATCAGCCGCGCGGCGCCTGGGCGTTCTGGTAGAGCGCGACGAGCTTCTGGGCCAGCGCGGGCGGCGGCGGGCGGCTGCCGGCGGCCAGAAGCAGCCGGCCGTAGAGCTTGACCGCGTCGGGATCGGCCAGCGCGAGGCGGAAGGCCTCGGCGTGCCAGTGACGGCACGCGTCCTCGGCCGCGGCCACGCCGGGCAGATCGCGCAGCCAGGCAAGCTCGACCGCCGTGCGCGGGGCCATGCGGGCGATGCTGTCGTCGCGCACCGTGTTGAAGTTCCGCTCCACCCAGTAGGTCAGGTCCACGGGCTTGTCGGTGTGGTTGGGCAGCCCGCGCCGCGTCTTGGCCAGGAACTCTTCGGCCGAGCGGACCGAGTAGTGGTTCAACTGCACGAGGTCATGGGCGATGGGCGGCCCCCAGAGCATGATCTGGCCCTGGTTGCGCGCCACGGCCTCGGGCAGGGGCCGGCCCGATCCGTCGACCCAGCGCGGCGTGGCGCCGTCCTCTTGCTTTGGGCGGTGCACGCCCGGGCCCTTGAACGGCCCGCGGCGGCGGTAGAGCGTCTTGATGAAGCGCGACAGCGCCGGGTAGAGCGCATCGTCGGGAATGGCGCGGCTGAAGGCCTCGGTCGGCGGCGTCTCGGGCCGGGTGGCGTGGCCGTTATGTCCGAACAGCCGCCAGGGCAGCGCGACCGCGTCGGCGTCGAGGCCGGCCAGCATGTCCTGCAGCGTGTCGTGCGGCGCGCGCAGGTTGAGGTATTCGTCGCAGTCCAGCACGGCGATCCAGTCGGCCTGCGCGGTCAGGGGATGGTCGCGCGCGGCGCGCAGCGCGGCCCATTGGGGGCGCTTGCCCTCGGGGACACGGTTGCGGACATGCGTGAGCGCCCCGCCGGCCTGCAGAAGGTCGAGCAGCGCGTCGCTGCCATCGGCGCAGTCGTTTGTGAAGACGAGGAAATCCGTCACCCCGGCCCCGCGGCAATGGGCCAGCCAGTGCAGGATGTTCGGCCCCTCATCGCGCATGGTGGTGATGACGAGGATGCGCGGCGCCTCAGCCATGGGCGGGCTGCTCCAACCCTTCGCGCAGGGGGGCGGCGGCGTGGGGCAACTGGCCCCCAAGGTCCGCCACCAGCCGGTCGAAGGCAGGCGCGAAGAACGGCCAGCCGTGGTTGTGGGCGAAGCGGTGGTAGTGGATCACGGCGGCCTCGTTGGGCTCGAACGCCCGGTCGGAGATCGAGTAGTTGTAGCGTTCGTCCAGCACGTTGACCGGGATCCCGAACCGCGCGCAGGTGAGTGGCAGCGCGATCTGGTCGAGCCACGGGCGTTTCTGCGCGATGGCCAGGTTCCAGTCGATTTCGCGGGCGGTGTCGAACCAGCGGCGCGCGAAAGCGGGCGGCGCGCCTTCGCGAAACGCCAGGAACCCGGCGTTGTAATAGGGATAGAACTCGATCCGGCGACCGCGCGTCAGGCGTACGCGCTCGGTCGGGACCTCCATGCCGAAATGGGCGTAGGCGCGCGGCCAGCGCTCGTTGGTCTTGCCCCATGTGGGCTTGCCCTCGGGCACCGCCGCGATGCCGCCCTCGGGGGCAAGGCCGCGCAGGTCCAGGTCGCCGCCGATCAGCATGTCGGTATCGAAGAACACGCCCGTGTCACCGTCACGCGGGGCGAGACAGGCGAAGATCTTGTTGCCGTGGGGAAAGGGCTTCTTCCAGGTGTCGGCGGGGATGGCGATGGTCTCGACCCGGGCGCCCAGCCGGTCGTAGGCCGCGCGCAGGTCATCGGGGATGGCGCCATTTCCGGGCTCGGGCGCGTAGGCGACGATGTCGAGGTCGTGGACCACCCGCGCGCGCAGGGACGAGGCCAGGAGCAGCCCCTGCGCCGCCATGTCGGGCCCGTCGATGACGAAGAAGGCCGTGACGCATTCGCTCATGGCGCGGGCTCCAGCGGCTCGGGGCGGTCGTAGGCCGCGGCCACGGCGGGATCCACCGGCAGGCGGCGGGTATAGCCCAGCGCGTTCAGCACGTCCTCCCACGGTTTCAGCGCCGTGAACGCCTCGACCCAGAGCCGGCCGGTCAGCGTGACGAAGCGCGGGGTCAGCTCCAGCCCCGAAAGGGCCGCGCGCAACAGCTCGGGCGTCAGGCGCGGATCGCCCAGCGCGAGAAAGTCCACCTGCGTCTCGGACATCAGCGCCGCCAGCGCCGCGCCGTCTTCGGCGATGTCGTCCGCCACCAGCCGAAGGCGTTCGTTCTCGGCCAACCCGTTGCGCGCCCACAGCCGGTTGATGAAGGCGCGCAGGTCGGCGCTGCCCTCTTGCAGCGTGACCCGCATGTCGCGGCGTTCGTTGGCCAGGTGGCTGCCGATGAAACCTGAGGTCGCCCCGATCTCGAGGTAATGGGCGAATTCGGGCAGCATTTTCGGCACGTTGCGCGCCAGGTTCCGCTCGAACTTGCCCTCGGTGATCTGGATCAGGCCCGGCGGGGTGAACAGCCGCGGATCGCAAGGCAGCTCGACCGAGTGGTTGCGGACCCACTCCATCGGCGGATCGGCGGTCATGTCGGGAATGTCGCGCACGTAGGTGTCCACCGGCAGGATCATGCGGTCCAGCGGCTCTTTCGCCTTCTCGTCGCTGCGCTTGATGGCGGCGCGCTTTTCCATGTCCTTCATCTTGGCGGCGATGGCCTCGGGGTCGCGTTCCTTCGGCGGCTTGGCCTCGACCTGGGTGATGGGAATCTGCGAGGCGGCGTTCAACTCGGCCACGAAGGCCTCGTATTCGGGGCCGCCCTTGAACGCGGCCAGGCGCGCCTCGACCCGCTCCAACGCGGCATGGTGCAGGCTGTTCAGCATCGGGTCCGTCAGCAGCCCCTCGAAGATTTCCCGCCGCCGGTCCGAGTAGCGCAGCATGGCGTCGTCGCGCACCTCGTTGCGGTCCTGAAGCGCCCAGTACTCGTGGTTGTACTTGTTGGCCTTGTTGTTGACGTTGCCGCGGAACTTGCGGATCGCGTAGCTGTCGATGGATTTCACGGCGTAGTGGTTCATCTGCGCCCAGTCGTAGCCGATGGTGCGCACGATGGACCGCCAGCCGCGGAACTTGAAATACTCCTCCATCTCGCGGCCCGAGCCGTTCAGCCATTTCACCGAGTGGGGATAGTCGGTGTCGAGCGTCTTGTTCTTCATCTTCGGGCGGTGGATGCCCAGCTTCCAGTGCTCGGGTTCGAACTGGAACAGGGTCTTCACGCCCCAGCCCTTGTTCCACATGGGCGGCGCGGCCATCAGGTACTGCTCGGTCACGAAATCGCGCGACCAGTGCTGCACCCCGCCCGACCCGAAGATCCGCCAGGTGATGACCATGCCGTTGGCGCCCGCGTCCTTGATGCTGTCGATCATCCCGTCGAGGCTGCCGTCGCCGTGCTTGATGCACAGGAACTCGTCCGCGTCGAAGACCAGCACCCAGTCGCTCTCCATCACGACCGGCTCGTCCTGGGCATACTTGATGGCCGAGGGCTGCGGCTTCAGCCCCTTGGGGATGTCGTTGCGGCGGTGGTGGACCAGCCCCAGCTCGTCCAGCCGGATCAGCATGGTGTCGGTGCCGTCCGTGCAATCGTTGGTGTAGACGACCAGGTCGGTGAACCCGACGGCGATATGATGGGCCACCCATTCCAGCAGATAGGGCCCTTCATCCTTCATCATCGACACGGCGGTGACGCGGCCGTGGCGCGACGTATTCGGCACGGGCATGGCCGGGGCTTCCGCCTTCACGGCCCCATCGGTCGTTTCAACGACTGGCATATTGCCCCCTTCCACGCTCATCGCCGGATACCGTGACACGGCCATGCGGCGATTTTAAGGCTACTGGTCACGATCCGGCACAAATGAGACAAATCCGATGGGATCGTGCCGTTTTCCGCAATCTTGCCGCATTCCCGTCCTAAGCGTCTGCGAAACCCGATCATCATAAAGCCCCGCGCGCAATCGCGCGTGCAGCAAGGAGCAGGACAGATGTCATCCCCGCAACGGCGCCCGGTCGCATCCCTCTGGATCGGCGAACGGCTGCAATACCTCAACCAGCTTTGCCTGGCGAGCCACGTGCAGCAGGGCCACCAGACCATTCTCTACACTACCCACAAGGTCGAGAACGTCCCCGAGGGTGTCGAGGTGCGCGATGCGAACGACGTGATGGCCATCGACCTGGAGCTGGTGCAGGGCACCTCGGCCTCGTTCTGGTCCAACGTCTTCCGCTACAAGATGATCAAGAAGGACGACGCGATCTGGATCGACTGCGACGCCTTCTGCCACCGCCCCTTCCCCGACGAGATGGACAATATCTTCGCCGGGCACGGCATGCGCGGCGCGCTGAACTGCGGCGTGGTGAAGATCCCGCGCGAGGGCGAGCTGATCGACATGCTGCTGGACTACTACGACAACCTCCCGGACTATCCGCCCTGGTTCAACAAGAACCAGCGCAAGAAGCTGGACCGCCAGAAGGACGACGTTCCGCACTCCGAGAAGATCTACAAGGCCGAGCGCACGGCGTTCGGACCGCAGGCCTTCACCTACTTCGCGCAGCAGACGGGCGACTACGACAAGGCGATGACGCCCGATGTGCTCTACCCGGTGCCTTTCCAGCTGAACGACATCTTCTACGACCCCCACGGGCGGGTCGAAGGCTGGTTCACCGACAACACGCTGTCGGTCCATCTTTACACCAACGGGACCAAGCCCTGGTGGCGCAAGAACCCGCCGCTGGAAAATTCCTACGCCTGGCGGATGTGCCAGCAGGTGGGGATCGACCCCAAGCAGGCGCTGGAATAGGGCCATGGGTATCAGCCTGATCCCGGCCGCCTTTCTGCTGCGCCATGCGGCCCAGGTGAAAGACGCGAAAAGCGGCGTGATTCTGGGGCGGCAGAAGCTGCACATGAAGCCGGGTGCGCTGGACCGGTTCGTGAAACTGGCGCAGGCCAGTGGATACGACGTCGCGCCCGACGACCTGCGCCAGGAAGACGGCTTCACCGAACGGCTGCTGGATGCCATCGGCTATCCCCGGCTGGCGGCACTGGACTTCACCGATGCCGAGGGGGCCGAGCATGTCCACGACCTGAACCTTCCCCTGCCTGACACGCTGAAGGAACGGTTCGACCTGGTCATCGACGGCGGCACGACCGAACACGTGTTCAACATCGGGCAGGCCATCGACAACTGCTATGCGATGCTGAAGCCGGGCGGGCTGATGCTGGCCTACATCGCCTGCGACGGCTGGTTCGGGCACGGCTTCTTCCAGACCGGGCCGGACGTGCCGTGGCGCTATTGGCATCACACCCGCGGATGCGAGATGCTCGAGGTCAGCGTGGTGGGACGCCGCACGCCGCGCAAGATCGTCTCCATCCCCGACCCCACGGGGCGCCGGCGCGGGGGCGAGATGTTTTTCGAAGGTCCGCAGATGCTGCTTTACGCCGCGCGCAAGCCGCTGACCGCCCCGCCCTACGCGCCCCCGGTGCAGGGCCACTACGTCGAGGTCAGCCATGTCTGACACGAAGGCCGCCCAGCCCGAGAAGTCGCGCGCCGAGCTGCGCGCCGAGAAGATGATCCGCAAGCAGGAGCGCAACATGCGCGCGGCCGAGGCGCGGGGCTTTCTCGCCGGGGTCTGCGCGGTGCTGCGGCCCGGCGACATCGTCATGGACCTGGGCGCCAACCTGGGCGAGGTCACCGCGCCGCTGGCCGAGACCGGCGCCCATGTCGTGGCCTACGAGCCCGACCCCTGGACCTTCGGCCAGCTGCGCGACCGCTTCGCCGGGACCGACAATGTCGAGCTGGTCCATGCCGCCGTCGGCGCCACCAGCGGCACCGTGCGGCTGATGCGGGCCGAGAACTTCGACGACAACCCCGAGGGCGCATCGGTCAAGGCCACCATCGTCGGCGGCGGCCGCTCCATCGATGCCGAGGCATCGGTCGAGGTGCCGCTGCTGTCCTTCGCCGACGAGGTCGCCCGCCTGACACGGGGCGGCGGGCGCATCGCCTTCTGCAAGATGGATATAGAAGGCGCCGAGCTGGACATCCTCGAGGATATCGTGGCGCGCAAGTCGCTCGACCCCGTGCAGACGCTGGTCGCCGAAACGCACGAGAACAAGTTCAAGGCCCTGCGCCCGCGATTCCGCGCGCTGCGCGACGCCGCGGCCGAGGCCTATCCCCGACGCCGGCTGAACCTCGACTGGATCTGAGAATGACGCGCCCCAAGCTGACCTTCGCCTATATCGTCGAGCCGCCCGAGTACCAGACGCTGGCCTGCACGCTCCTGGCTTCGATCCGCAGCTTCTTCGGCCCCGAGGTGGCGGCCATCGGCTATTGCCCCGCGCACCGGATGGACGAGCTGCATCCGGCGATCTTCAAGGCGCACGAGATCATGGGGGCCGAGATCCGGCCCATGGTGACCGAGGGCATGTGGGACGAACCCTACCCCCACGGCAACAAGATCATCGCCGCGATGCAGCCGCGCGACAGCGAATATTCCGCCTTCGTCGACAGTGACGTGCTGTTCCTGCGCGACAACACGCCCGAGAACATCCTGAAGCCGGGCCACGTCTCGTGCTCGGTCGCGGCCTCGATGGTCTGGGCCGAGCAGGACATCTGGGACACGATCTACGGCGCGCTCGACATGCCGATCCCCGACGAGCGGATCGAGTACATGCGCCGGCCCGTGGGCCCGGTCATCCCCTATTTCTCGGCCGGGCTGGTGAGCTTTCCCGAGAGTCCGTCGTCGGGCGAGCGATTTCCGGATGTCTGGTACGACACCGCGCGGCGGCTCGACCGGCTCACCCATCTCGAGAACCGGCGCCCCTATCTCGACCAGATGAGCCTGCCGCCCGCGATCCGGCGCGCCGGGCTCGACTGGAACATCCTGCCCGAAGAGCAGCATTACATCCTGGGCGGCCGGATCCGGGGCGAACCGCTGCCCGAGGACCGCGAGATCTTCACCATCCACTACCGCAAGACCGGCATCCTCAAGGAGCTTGGACTGCACAAGTTCGCACGCGGGCTGCTGGGTGAGCACACGGGCGTCAGCTTCGTGCGCCGGCTGACCGAGGCCCCCGAGAAGATCAAGGGCTGAGCGGATGTCGGCCTGCATGCCGGCCGCAATTGCGCCGGAATCTTCCAACCCCGCCCGACACTCGCGGCAAATTGGCCAAATTGTTGAACGTTTCCTCCGTCAGGACTACTATCACGAGGCGCTTGGCACCCAAGGCGGCGGCGAAAGGCATTCGACATGAACTCGGTCACCGATCCGGTCGTCTTTGACGACTTCGACAGCCCTGACCCGGACGAGGCGCAGGATTTCTCCTACTCTCTCTGCGCCGATGTCCACGTGGCGCTACGGCGCGCGGGGCCGGACCTGCTCATCTGCTTCGGCGACACCGCGCCCTTCGACCACGTGATCGACGAGCTCGAATGGTCGGTACTGAACGTCACATCGCCCTCGGCCGACGTGTTGACGCGGGACGAGGTCGTGGGCTTCTTCGACGCCATGGCCGACGGCACCCTGATTGATGAATTCGACCGGGTGCTGGTCCTCGGCACGGGCGAACTGGCCGGTGTCGCGCTGGGATACTCGGTCTGCGCGCCCATGGCGCGGGTGCTGATTCTCGCGCCGCGCGGCCCGCTGACCGATACCGAACGTTTCCCGCCCAGCGCGGCGACCCTCGCGGCCGCCGAACGGGTGCAGGTCATCTACGACCCCATGGACGACGACAGCGCCACGACCGCGCGCGCCATTTCCGAACGCGGCGCGGACCTGATGCCCATGCGATTCGGCGAAAGCACCGGCGTGATGACCGATCTCAACCGCCTCGACGTGATGGAAACCCTGCTCGAGGATGCCATGGACCGGCAGCTGAGCCGCCTGTCCTTCTTCCGCATCCTGCGCGCCCGCCGCACCCGCGGCCCCTACCTGCGGCGGCTGAACGCCCGGCTGATCCAGTCCGACCGCGCGGTCCTGCGCGCCATGACCCTGCGCCACATCGGCACCAAGCTGGGGCGCCGCCGCTATCTCCAGGAATACGAGAAGCTGGCGCAGGAACTGACCGAGGCCGGCGTGCGGATCCCCGAACCGCGCGCCTGAGCCCCCGCGCCCATCTGGCGCCGCCGCGCGCCGTGTTGTAGCGACGTGTCATGGACCGACTGACCCTCCGCCGCCCCGACGACTGGCACCTGCACCTGCGCGACGGCGCCATGATGCGCGCCGTCCTGCCCCACAGCGCCGCCCATTTCGGCCGCGCCATCATCATGCCCAACCTCGTCCCGCCGGTGGTCACCGCGCGCGACGCGGCCGAGTACCGCGACCGCATCCTCGCCGCAAAGCCGCGCGGATCGGCATTCCAGCCGCTGATGACCCTCTACCTGACCGAGGAGATCGAGGTGCGCGACCTGCGCGCGGCGGCCGAGATCGGCCTGATCACCGCCGTCAAGCTCTACCCGGCGGGCGCGACCACGAACTCGGCCTCGGGCGTGCGGGACTTCACCAAGGTCCGCCGCGTGCTGGAGAACATGGCCCAGATCGGCCTGCCGCTCTGCGTGCATGGCGAGGTGACGGATCCCGAGATCGACATCTTCGACCGCGAGGCCGCGTTCATCGACCGCGTGCTCGACCCGATCCGGCGGGACGTGCCGGGCCTGCGGGTCGTGATGGAGCACGTGACGACATCGGACGCCGTGGACTACGTGCGCGGGGGCGGCGACGACATCGCGGCCACGATCACGACCCACCACCTGGTCATCAACCGCAACCACATCCTGGCGGGCGGGATCAAGCCGCACTACTACTGCCTGCCCGTGGCCAAGCGCGAGACCCACCGCCAGGCGCTGGTCGCGGCCGCCACCTCGGGCGAGGCGTCGTTCTTCCTCGGCACCGACAGCGCGCCGCATACCGACGCCGCCAAGCTGCAGCCCTGCGGCTGCGCCGGCTGCTTCACCGCGCCGAACACGCTCTCCGTCCTGGCCCAAGTGTTCGAGGCCGAGGGCGCTCTGGACCGGCTCGAGGCGTTCACGTCGCTGAACGGCCCGGCCTTCTACCGGCTGCCCGTGAACACGGACACCATCACGCTCGAGCGGGGCGCGCCCGTCGAATACCCGGCGGCGATCGACACCGAAGACGGCCCCGTCACCGTGTTCGACCCCGGCATGCCGCTGCACTGGCACGTGCTGGACTGAAATCCCGGCCGCGCGCCCTTTGCCCCCGGTCCGTCAGGTGAGTATTTCCGGACCAGTGATGGGGACACCCGCCCTGCATCACTGGTCCTCAAATACTCATATCCGGCGCCTTGGGTCCTTGCGACGGCGCTCCGGGACTTGGCGCGCGCGGCGCGGTGACATAGGCATCCGCCGTCAGCCGAAGGAGCGCGCCATGATTCCCACTTCCTTCCCGCCCCGCGACGAGATCGCCCGCCTGAGCGCCAGAATGCTGCTCGAGATCGGGGCGGTGCATTTCAATTCGCGCGAGCCCTTCACCCTGGCGTCGGGCCTGCCGTCGCCCACTTATATCGACTGCCGCAAGCTGATCTCGTTCCCGCGCATCCGGTCGACCCTGATGGATTTCCTGACCGTCACCGTTCTGCGCGACGCCGGGTTCGAGGCGTTCGACAACGTGGCGGGCGGCGAGACGGCGGGCATCCCCTTCGCCGCGCTGGTGGCCGAGCGGATGGCCCTGCCCATGACCTACGTGCGCAAGAAGCCGAAAGGGTATGGCCGCAACGCGCGGATCGAGGGCGTGATGGACGAAGGCCAGCGTGTCCTGCTGGTCGAGGATCTGACCACCGACGGCGGGTCCAAGCTGAGCTTCGTGGACGCCATCCGCGAAACCGGCGCCACCTGCGCCCACACCGCCGTCATCTTCAGCTACGGCATCTTCCCGGAAACCGAGACGACCCTGGGCGATCACGGCGTCACGCTGCACAGCCTCTGCACCTGGTGGGACGTCCTGGCGGTGGCCCGCGAGCGGTCCGCCTTCGATGCCGAGACCCTGGCGGGGGTCGAGTCGTTCCTGTCGGATCCCCGCGCCTGGCAAGCCGCCCGCAGTTGATCCACCACTTATCCCCGGCGGGTCTGGGGATAAGCTGCAAGCCCACCTCCGCCTCGTCCCTCATCTGGTATGCGGACCGCAGAGATGCGCAACCAGAGGTATATGGTGCCGATCCGCCACCTACCCAAGAGGGCGCTTGATCGGGCGCGTCCGCGGGCCTAGGCAAAGAGCTCGAAACGACGACGCAGGGGTATGGCATGAACGAAATCGCGAAGATTCCCGCCGAGAGCAACGACGGCGAAAGCGATCTCCTGCCCCACAACATCGACGCCGAGCAGCAGCTGCTGGGCGCGATCCTGACCAACAACGACATCTACGACCGGGTCGCGGCGATCATCAACGAAAGCCATTTCTACGACCCCGTGCACGCCCGCATCTACGAGGTGGCGAGCGCGCGGATCGCCCGCAACCAGGTGGCCAGCCCCGTGTCGCTGAAGGCGTTCCTGGCCGACGAGCCGGGTCTCGCCGACCTGGGCGGGCCCGCCTATCTCGTCCGGCTCGCGGGCGCCGCGATCTCAAGCTACGCGGCCAAGGACTATGCCCAGCTGATCTATGACCTGGCGATCCGGCGGAAGCTGATCCAGCTGGGGCGCGACATCTCGGACCGGGCGGCCAAGGTCGACGTGAGCTCGGAGCCGCGCGAACAGATCGTCGAGGCCGAGCAGGAGCTCTACAAGCTGGGCGAGGCCGGGCAGTCGAACCAGGGGTTTCAGTCCTTCCTGCGCGCCGTCACCGACGCGGTGAACGTCGCCAACGCCGCCTATCAGCGTGAAGGCGGGCTGGCGGGCGTCAGCACCGGCCTGATCGATCTGGACAAGAAGCTGGGCGGGCTGCACCGCTCGGACCTTCTGATCCTGGCCGGGCGCCCCTCGATGGGCAAGACGTCGCTTGCCACCAACATCGCGTTCAACGTGGCCAAGGCCTACAAGAAGGGCCTGCGCCCCGACGGGACCGAAGGCACCGTCGATGGCGGCGTCGTGGGGTTCTACAGCCTGGAAATGAGCGCCGAACAGCTGGCCGCCCGCATCCTGTCGGAGGCGAGCGAGGTGCCCAGCGAGCAGATCCGCCGCGGCGACATGAACGAGGGCGAGTTCCGCCGCTTCGTCGAGGCGGCGAAATCGCTGGAATCCTGCCCGATCTACATCGACGACACGCCCGCCCTTCCCATCAGCCAGCTGGCCGCCCGCGCCCGGCGGCTGAAACGCGAGCACGGGCTGGACGTGCTGGTGGTCGACTACCTTCAGCTGATCAAGGGCACCGGCCGCGACGCCAACCGCGTGAACGAGATCTCCGAGATCTCGCAGGGCCTGAAGGCCATCGCCAAGGAGCTGGATATCCCCGTCATCGCCCTGTCGCAGCTGAGCCGCCAGGTCGAAAGCCGCGAGGACAAGCGCCCACAGCTGTCGGACCTGCGCGAGTCGGGCTCGATCGAGCAGGACGCCGACGTGGTGATGTTCGTGTTCCGCGAGGAGTACTACAAGGAGCGCGAGAAGCCGGGCGAGCACGAGCTCGAGAAGATGGCCACCTGGCAGACCGAGATGGAACGCCTGCACGGCCGCGCCGAGGTCATCATCGGCAAGCAGCGCCACGGCCCCATCGGCACGGTCGACCTGAGCTTCGAGGGCCGGTTCACCCGCTTCGGCAACCTCGTCCAGCCCTGGCAGCAGGGCGGCGGCGAGTACTGACCCGCGCAGACGTTACTGGACAGCCCGGCGGCGGTCGGTGTTCGCTGTCCCATGCGCTGGCTGACGATCCTTCTTCTCGGCCTCTGGGCATCGATCGCCCGGGCCGAGTATCACGATGGCAAGACCGAGGTGGACCTGGAGCTTCTGCTGCTGGTCGACGTCTCCCGCTCCATGAGCCCGGCCGAGCAGGAGATCCAACGGCGCGGCTATGCCGAGGCCCTGGCCAGCGACGACGTGATCGAGGCGATCCTGGGCGGGCTGACGGGGCGCATCGCGCTATCCTACGTGGAATGGGCGGGCAGCTACAGCATCCGCACGGTGGTGGGCTGGACGCTGATCGGCGCGGGCGAGGACGCCCGCGCCTTCGCCGATCGTATCGGGTCCAGCCAGTTGGCCTCGATGCAGCGCACGTCGATCTCGGGGGCGCTGCGGTTCGGCATGGTGACCCTGCGCGACAACGACTTTCGCGGGCTTCGGCGGGTCATCGACATCTCGGGCGACGGGCCCAACAACGAGGGCGGCCCGGTCGTCCCGGACCGCAACCGCGCCGTGGCCGAGGGGATCATCATCAACGGCCTGCCCCTGATGACCCGCGACGGACAGGGCAGCCGCTGGTATCTCGAGGATCTCGACGAGTATTACCGCGCCTGCGTCATCGGCGGACCCGGCGCCTTCGTCCTGCCCGTCCTGCGGTGGGAGGAATTCGCCCCGGCCATTAAGCGCAAGCTGATCCTCGAAATCGCGGGCCGCCAGCCCGAACGCCTGTGGCAGGCGCAGGCCACCGCGCCGGCCGGGTACGATTGCCTCGTGGGGGAAAAGCGCTGGGAACGGATGCGCCGCATTTACGACCTTCCCTGACTGTCCTATCACCGGGGCGGTTTTGCCCAAGCCCCCGGAGCGCGCCTTGCAGATCGAATTCGTCAACCACGCCTCGGTCCTGATATCGCACGGGGACGTCCGGCTGCTGACCGATCCCTGGTACCAGGGCCCGGCTTTCCACAAGGGCTGGCGGCTGCTGGTCGAAACGCCCGACGTCACCATCGCGGACCTTCTCGACCGGGTGACGCATATCTGGATCAGCCACGAACATCCCGATCACTTCTCGATCGGGTTCTTCAAGCGCTGGGGCGACACGATCCGCGCGCGGGGCATCAAGCTGCTGTTCCAGGGGATCGAGGATCAGCGCGTGGCGGATTTCCTGCGCGCGCAGGGGTTCGACCTGACCGAGATGGACTTCGGCCGCCCCTACACGCTGGGCCCGGATTTCGAGGCGATCTGCCTGAAGGACGAATTCTACGACTCGCTGATCTCGATCCGCGCGGGCGGGCAGCACGTGCTGAACCTGAACGATTGCGCCGTGGCCGACGATGCGCGGGCCAAGGAGATCCACGATGTCGTCGGCGATTGCGACGTGCTGCTGACCCAGTTCAGCTATGCCGCGTGGAAGGGCGGGCGCGAGAACCGCGACTGGCGCGTGGCCGCCGCGCAGGAGAAGCTGAACAACATCCGCGTGCAGGCGCGCGCCTTCAAGCCGAAGCAGGTGATCCCCTTCGCGTCCTTCGTCGCCTTCGCCCACGTGCGCAACGCCTACCTGAACGATGCGGCCAACACGCCCGACGATGTCATCGCTGCCTTCAGGGACGCGGATTTCGACCTGCGCGTCATGCAGCCCGGCGACGTGACCGACGGCACCCCCGACCCCGAGGCCCACGCCCGCGCGGCCGAGTACTGGCGCGCCGTCTACGCCCGGCCGCTGGACGATCCCATGACCTATGACAGCGTCGAGGACGACAAGATCCGCGCCTCGTTCGACGGCTGGCGCGACCGGGTCTTCGCCAACAACTCGCGCGCGGCCATGCGGCTGGCGCAGAAGCTCAGCCCGATCGCGGTGCTTCAGCCGGTGGTCATCCACACCGACGACACCGGGCAATCCTGGCGCATCGACCCGCCGGCCGGCACGCTCGAGCCGACCGAGGCGAAGGCCGACCTGGTCATGCACTCCGAGTCGCTGAACTTCCTGTTCTCGAATTCCTTCGGGTTCGACACGCTGGGCGTGAACGGCACCTTCGAAGAGGCGCGAACGGGCGGCTTTTCCCGCGCCGCGCGGTCGCTGGCGATCGAGAACCTGAACAACCTTGGCCTGCGCTTCGGGCCCGGACTGCTGTTCGAGCCGCGCATCATCGGCGTGTTCCTCGAACGGCTGCGCAAGGTCAGCGCCCGGATGAAGGGCGTGGGAAAGACCGAGGCCCCAACCGGAAGGGACGCATGACATGGCTAACGCGACGCTGACCATCGACCTGGGCGCGCTGAGCGACAACTGGCGCAGCCTCGACGCCGCCTCGGGCGATGGCGTGGAGACTGGCGCGGTGGTCAAGGCCAACGCCTATGGCCTTGGACTGGCGCGGGTCGCGCGCAGCCTGTCCGAGACGGGCGTGCGGTCCTTCTTCGTGGCCGAGGTGCAGGAGGGCGTCGCGCTGCGCCGCGCACTGGGCGACGGGCCGCAGATCTTCGTCTTTTCCGGCCACATGGACGGCGACACCGACGCGATCCGCAAGTTCGAGCTGGTCCCGCTGCTGAACTCGATCGAACAGATGACCCGCCACTTCGAGGCGCTGTCGGGCAGCCCCTTCGGCGTGCAGCTCGACACCGGGATGAACCGCCTGGGCCTTGAGCCGGCCGAGTGGGACGCCGCCCGCCGCATCGTGCTGGGACAGGGACCGAAGCTGGTGATGAGCCATCTTGCCTGCGCCGATGAGCCCGACGACCCCATGAACGCGCGGCAATTGCAGGCCTTCCACGACATGACCGACGGCATCGACGCGCCCCGGTCGCTGGCCGCCACGGGCGGGATCCTTCTTGGGTCGGACTACCACTTCGACATGACGCGGCCGGGCGTCGGCCTGTATGGCGGGCTGCCCTTCGCGGACGCGAAACCGGTGGTGCACCTGCGGGTGCCGATCATCCAGACCCGCGACGTCGCCCCGGGCGAGGCGGTCGGCTACGGCGCCTCGTGGCTGGCGGACGAACCCGCGCGCATCGCCACGGTCCAGGCGGGTTACGCCGACGGGCTGATCCGCCTGATGGGCGACCGCACGGTGATGTTCGCGGGCGATATCCCCTGCCCCTTGGCCGGCCGCGTGTCCATGGACATGCTGACGGTCGACATCACCCATCTGGACGAGGTGCCCGACCACCTGGTCATGCTGGGCACCCAGCAGGGCGTCGACGACCTGGCCGACGCGGCGCGCACCATCGGGTACGAGATCCTGACCTCGCTCGGATCACGCTACGATCGCAGCTACATCTGATTGGGCGCCGCCTGGCGCCTATCGGGTCCCGGGCGCGACACTGTTCTCGAAACGAGAACAATCGCCCTTGAAGCATCCTTGGGACGGCATTCGGCACGGCATTTGCGTGCGGAGCCCCGGGGGGCAGCGAGAAAAGGCCCTTTGCGGGGCATCCGGCGGCTAACCCCCTGCGTTCCGGGTCGCTTTATCGCCGGTTTTCCGGGCATTACGCCTGAACCGCCTTTGCGACGGAACCGAAGCGGCCAAAAATAATTGACCTCGGCAAGCGGGAAATCGCTTAAGATGTGAGTCGGGGATTTTTGAAATGTCGCATTCTGCAAAAGCCTTTCGCCGGTCAGCCGCCGCGCAGATCCAATGGATCGCCTCGGCCCTGATCGTCGTGGCGGGTCTGACCCTCGCGGGCGTGACCCTGGCCGGTGCCCTGGGATACCTCCCCGTGCTGACCCTGCCCCTGCAATTCGGCGACACGCTGTTGCCGCAGGCGGGGCTTCTGGTGCAGGCGGGTCTCGCGATTTTCCTGCTCGCCATCGTCGCCTGCCTGCCCTCGGGGATGCGGACGCTGGCGCTTGAGACCAGCCACCGCGACTTCCAGATCTCCATGTCCGACGTGGCCGAGGCCTATCGCATCTGCCACGCCGCCGACCGGGGCGGCGTGTTCATGCTGTCGGAACAGTTCGACGCGGTGAAGGAGCGGATCAAGTACATGCGCGACCATCCCGACCTTGGCCATCTCGAACCCGATATCCTCGAAACCGCGGCCGAGATGTCTTACGCCAGCCGTGAACTGGCCGAGACCTACAGCGACGAGAACGTGGCCCGCGCCCGCAGCTTCCTGGCCCATCGCCAGGAAGAGGTCGCGATCTACGAGGATCGCATCGACCGCGCCCTGACCGCCTGTCGCGACCTGCGCCGCCAGCGCGAGGCCGTGGGCGTCGACGAGGACATGATCGAAAGCCGCCTGCGTGCGATGGACGAGGAATTCGGCCCCCTTCTGGCCGAGCTGGGCTATGAGCGTCAGCGCGGCAACGTGATCGCCCTGCCCGCCGCACCGAAGGGCATGGCGGCCGAGTGATCTTGCACGACTCTGCCTGTTTCGGCAGAAGGACGCATGGCGAAAACCCCCGATTTCATCTGTCAGTCCTGCGGCGCGACCTATTCCAAGTGGTCGGGCCGCTGCGACGCGTGCGGCGCGTGGAACACCATCGTCGAAGAGGCGCCGCTGTCCGCGGGACCGGCCTCGAAATCCTTGGGCAAGAAGCGCGGGCGCGGCATGGCGCTGGTGGATCTCGCCACCGAGGAGACGCCGCCACCGCGCACGCAATCCGGCCTGGCCGAGCTTGACCGCGTTCTGGGCGGCGGCCTTGTCCCCGCCAGCGCGATCCTCGTGGGCGGCGATCCCGGCATCGGCAAATCCACCCTGCTTCTCCAGGGCGCGGCCGCCTTCGCCGCGTCGGGGCTGAAAACCGTCTACGTCTCGGGCGAGGAGGCCAGCGCCCAGGTCCGCATGCGCGCGCAGCGGCTGGGCCTCGGGCAGGCGCCCGTCCAGCTGGCCGCCGAGACCAACCTGCGCGAGATCCTGACGACGCTCGAGGCCGAGAAGCCCGATCTGGCCATCATCGACTCGGTCCAGACCATGTGGGCCGACAACGTCGAAAGCGCGCCGGGCAGCGTCAGCCAGGTGCGCGCCGCCGCGCACGAGCTTACGACCTTCGCCAAGCGCCACGGCATGAGCGTGATCCTGGTGGGACACGTCACCAAGGAAGGCCAGATCGCCGGGCCACGCGTGGTCGAGCACATGGTCGACACGGTGCTTTATTTCGAGGGCGAGCGCGGCCACCAGTTCCGCATCCTGCGCGCGGTCAAGAACCGCTTCGGCCCCGCGGACGAGATCGGCGTCTTCGAGATGACGGGCGGCGGCCTGGCCGAGGTGGCCAATCCCAGCGCGCTGTTCCTGGGGGACCGCGACCGGCCCAGCCCCGGCAGCGCGGTGTTCGCCGGGATCGAGGGCTCGCGCCCCGTGCTGTGCGAGATCCAGGCGCTGGTCGCCCCAACGCCCCACGCCCAGCCGCGCCGGCAGGCGGTGGGCTGGGATACCGGGCGGCTGGCGATGATCCTCGCCGTGCTCGAGGCGCGCTGCGCCGTGCCGTTCCAGGGGCTGGACGTCTACCTGAACATCGCGGGCGGGTTGCGCGTGCGCGAACCGGCCGCCGACCTGGCCGTCGCGCTGGCGCTTCTCAGCGCGCGCGAGGACACCGCCCTGCCCCCGCAATCGGTCGTCTTCGGCGAAATCAGCCTCTCGGGTGCGCTGCGCCCCGCCGGGCAGACCGAAAACAGGTTGAAAGAAGCCGCGAAACTTGGTTTCTCGACGGCAATCGCGCCAAAGGCGAGCAAGACGCAGGCTTCCCAGGACATGCGCATCACCAGTTATCCCGACATGGCCACGCTCGTGGGCGACATGTTCGGCGCCGGATAAGGACAGGCTTCATGGACGGCTTCACCCTCGTCGACGGTATCGTGGCCGCGGTCATCGTGGTGTCGGCCCTTCTGGCCTACAGCCGCGGCTTCGTGCGCGAGGCCATGGCCATCGTCGGCTGGATTGCCGCCGCGATCGCGGCTTTCGTCCTGGCACCGCCGGTGCAGCCGCTGGTGCGCGAACTCCCGGTGATCGGCGACTTCCTTGGCGACAGCTGCGAATTGTCGATCATCGCCGCCTTCGCGGCGGTGTTCGCCGTCGCGCTCGTGGTCGCGTCGATCTTCACGCCGCTTCTGTCGGGCGCGATCCGCGACTCTGCACTGGGCGGGGTCGACCAGGGCGCGGGCTTTCTCTTCGGGGTGGCACGCGGCGTGCTGCTCGTCGCCGTGGCCTTCATCGTCTACGACCGCGTCGCCGCGACCGAATCGATGCCCATGGTCGACAACAGCCGCACCGCGCAGATCTTCGCCCGGTCGCAAAGCGACCTGGACAGTGCCATCCCCGATGACGCCCCGGGCTGGATCGTCGAGCAGTACGAAAGCCTGGTCAGCGTCTGCGAGGGCTAGGCCCGCGCGTCCTTGGGGCTTCCCATCACCACGTGCGTGGTGATCGAACTCAGCTGCGGCAGGGCGCCCAGCACCTCGGTATGAAAGTGCTTGAAGGCGGCGAGGTCCGCCGCCTCGACGCGCAGCAGGTATTCCACCACGCCGGTGATGTTGTGGCATTCGACAACCTCGGGCGCACGGTCCATCGCCGCCTCGAAGGCCGCCTGGGCGTCGCGGGTATGCAGGCTTAGCCCCACGGTCAGGTAGGCCACGAAGCCAAGGCCCCGCCGCGCCGGGTCGATCCGCGCTCGGTAGCCGGTGATGACCCCCGCCCGTTCCAGAGCGCCGACCCGCCGCAGGCAGGCCGAGGGCGACAGCCCGACCCGGTCGGCCAGCGCCAGGTTGCTGATCCGCGCCTCGGCCGACAGTACGCGCAATATTCGGTCGTCAATCGCATCCATGCCAACAGTCTACGGCGCGGAAGCCGTCTCATCCACGCAAATTCGCAACCAAACACCGCTGAAACGGCAGGATATTGCGCGCAAGATAACGAACACCCCGGATCGTCATGGCCCCCGACACCTTCCTCGCCCTCCTGACCTTCGCCATCGTGGCCACCGTCACGCCGGGGCCCAACAACGTCATGGTCATGGCCTCGGGCGCCAATTTCGGGCTGCGCCGGACCCTGCCGCACATGCTGGGAATCACCTTCGGGTTCGGGGCCATGATCGCGCTGGTCGGCGTGGGGGTGATGCGGGCGTTCGACGCTTGGCCGCCCAGCTACACCGTGATGCAGGTGCTCTGCGCGGCCTACCTGCTCTACCTCGCGTACCGCATCGCCACGGCCCCGCCGCCGGGTGCCGCGGGGCCCCGCGCCCGGCCGTTCACCGCCCTCCAGGCCGCCGCGTTCCAGTGGATCAATCCCAAGGCCTGGGCGATGGGACTGGCGGCGGTGACGCTTTATGCCCCCACTCGCGCGGCGGAGTCGGTGCTGATCGTCGCGGGGACCTTCATGCTGGTGGCCATGCCGTGCATCGCGATCTGGGTGCTGGCGGGCCAGGGGCTGGCCCGCGCGTTGACATCCCCCTTTCGCCGGCGCCTGTTCAATGGGCTCATGGCCGGCGGATTGATCCTGTCCCTCGCCCCCGCGCTGATCTGACCGCGTCTCGGCACCGGGCCGAGGGTGACAGTTGCATGACAAGGGACTATGTGTGCCGCGACCCACCCAGAGATTCGGGATCCGTGCCATGCGCAGCCTGCCCCCCGCCCATCCGTTCGACACGTCGCACCTGCGCGACGCCGGGCACGACGACAAGCTGCGCGAGGAATGCGGCGTCTTCGGCGTCTGCGGGGTCGAGGACGCGGCCAACTTCGTCGCCCTGGGCCTGCACGCGCTGCAGCACCGCGGGCAGGAAGCCGGGGGCATCGTCAGCTACCACCCCGACCACGGCTTCAACTCGGCCCGCCGCTTCGGCTACGTGCGCGACAATTTCACCAAGCAGTCGCTGATGGACACCCTGCCGGGGGGCCTTGCCATCGGGCATGTGCGCTATTCCACCGCCGGCTCCAAGGGCAACACCCAGATCCGCGACGTGCAGCCCTTCTTCGGCGAATTCTCCATGGGCGGCGCGGCCATCGCGCATAACGGCAACATCGTGAACGCCGACGCGCTGCGGCGCGAGCTGATCGACCGCGGATCGATCTTCCAGTCATCCTCGGACAGCGAATGCATCATCCACCTCATGGCCCGCTCGCTTCAGCGCAAGGTGCCCGAGCGGATGCAGGACGCGCTGCGCCGGGTCGAAGGGGCCTTCTCCATCGTCGCCATGACCCGCACCAAGCTGATCGGCGTGCGCGACCCGCTGGGCGTGCGGCCCCTGGTCCTGGGCCGGCTCGGCGACGGCTATGCCCTGTCGTCCGAGACCTGCGCGCTGGACATCTGCGGGGCCGAGTTCCTGCGCGAGATCGAGCCGGGCGAGATGGTCGTCATCGAGGACGGGCATGTCACCTCGCACCGCCCGTTCCAAGCCGAGCGTCCGCGCTTCTGCATCTTCGAGCATGTCTATTTCTCGCGGCCCGACTCGATCCTCGGGGGCCGGTCCGTCTACGAGACGCGCCGCCAGATCGGCGTCGAACTGGCGCGCGAAGCGCCGGTGGAGGCCGACCTGGTCTGCCCCGTGCCCGACTCCGGCACGCCGGCGGCCATCGGCTACAGCCAGGAATCCGGCATCCCCTACGCCATGGGGATCATCCGCAACCAGTACATGGGCCGCACCTTCATCGAACCGACCGAGCAGATCCGCAACATGGGCGTGCGGCTGAAGCTGAACGTGAACCGGGCCCTCATCCGCGGCAAGCGGGTCATCCTGGTCGACGACAGCGTGGTGCGCGGCACGACCAGCATCAAGATCCGCGAGATGATCCTCGATGCCGGCGCGAAAGAGGTCCATTTCCGCATCGCCTCGCCCCCCACCGCCTGGCCCTGCTTCTACGGCGTCGACACGCCCGAACGCGAGAAGCTGCTGGCGGCCACCATGTCCGAGGACGAGATGTGCGCCCACCTGGGGATGGATTCGCTGAATTTCATCTCGCTCGACGGGCTTTACCGCGCCGTGGGCGAAACCGCCGGGCGCGACCCCGAACGTCCGCAATACTGCGATGCCTGCTTCTCGGGCGACTACCCGGTGCGCCCCGCCGACGGGATCGAGAAGGGGTTCAAGATGAAGGAAGCCGCCGAATAGCACCGCGGTTGCGCCCCCGCGCCACCCCCGGCTTCATCTTTCCAAAAATACCTGAATCCCGCGCCGGGCCGCCTGCGCGACATGAGGCCGGGTGCGCAAGCGCTTGACGCCGCGCGTCCGACAAAGCACATCGCGCCCATGACCAAGCTTGCCCTCATCACCGGCGCGTCCCGCGGGCTCGGCGCCGCCCTGGCCGAGGCGCTGACGCCCGGCCACCACGTCATGGCCGTCGCCCGCACCACCGGCGCGCTGGAAGAGCTCGACGACCGCATCAAGGCCCGCGGCGGCGACGCGACGCTCGCGCCCATGGATGTGACCGACGCGGGCGCCATGGCCCACATGTGCCGCAGCATCTTCGACCGCTGGGGTCACGTGGACCTGTGGCTGCACTGCGCGATCCACGCCGCGCCGCTGACCCCGGCAGGGCAGATCGACGCGCGCGACTGGAAGAAAAGCGTCGAGGTGAACGCCAACGCCACCGCCACGCTGATCCCCATGGTCGAGCCTCTGCTGCGCGCCGCGCCCGATGGCCGCGCCGTCTTCTTCGACGACGACCGCGCGGGGCAGAAGTTCTTCGGCTCCTACGGGGCGACCAAGGCCACGCAGATCGCCTTGGCCCGCAGCTGGCAGGCCGAAACGCGGAACACGGGCCCCCGGGTCGACATCCTGACGCCCGCGCCCATGCCCACCGCCACGCGCGGACGGTTCTTTCCGGGCGAGGACCGGTCACAGCTGGCAACCTGCGCGGACGAGGCCACACGCCTTTTGGCGATGCTCTGACATCCCTTGCGCATCCTTGCCGCGCGCCCGCCGCTCGCCTAGACCCGGGTAAAGCGAGCGGACGCGGCCGGGGGCAACATGCGTATTCTCATCACCAATGACGACGGCATCAACGCGCCGGGGCTGAAGGTGCTGCACGCCATCGCCGCCGCCATCGCGGGCGACGGTGGCGAGGTCTGGACCGTCGCCCCCGCGTTCGAGCAGTCGGGCGTCGGCCACTGCATCAGCTACACCCACCCCACCCTGGTCAGCGAGCTGGAGACGCGCCGCTGGGCCGCCGAGGGCTCGCCCGCCGATTGCGTGCTGGCGGCGATGCACGACATCCTGCCCAGCCCCCCTGACCTGGTGCTGTCGGGCGTGAACCGCGGCAACAACGCCGCCGAGAACGTCCTGTACTCGGGAACCATCGGCGCGGCGATGGAAGGCGCGCTGCAAGGCCGCCGCGCCATCGCGCTGAGCCAGTTCTACGGTCCCGGCAACCGCGATGGCGGCGACGGGTTCGACGCCGCGCGGGTCTGGGGCGAACGGGTAGTGCGCACGCTGCTCGACGCCGATCTCTGGGGCGACGAGGACGGTTACCGCACGTTCTACAACGTCAACTTCCCCCCCGTCCCGGGCGACGCTGTGAAGGGAATGAAGGCGGCCGCCCAGGGCTTCCGTCACGGCGACGGCTTCAAGGTCGAGCCGGTGATCTCGCCCTCGGGCCGGCGGTTCCAGTGGACGCGCGGCGCCGACCAGCAGCGGCCGACGCAACCCGGCACGGACGCGGCCGTGAACCTGGACGGCTGGATCTCGGTCACACCGCTTGTCGCCGACCTGACCGACCGCGCCACGCTGGGCGAGTTGGCGGACCGCCTGTCATGAGCTTCGACGCCGAGACACGCATGCAGTTCCTCTTCGCCCTGCGCTCGCAGGGGGTGACGGACAAGCGCGTGTTGGCGGCGATGGAGAAGATCGACCGCGGCAAGTTCGTGCGCGGCATCTTCGCCGAACGCGCCTACGAGGACATGCCGCTGCCCATCGCCTGTGGCCAGACCATCAGCCAGCCCTCGGTCGTGGGGCTGATGACCCAGGCGCTCGAGATCAGCCCGCGCGACAAGGTGCTCGAGATCGGGACCGGTTCGGGCTACCAGGCGGCGATCCTGTCGCGGCTGGCGCGGCGGGTCTATACCGTGGACCGTCATCGCCGCCTCGTGGCCGAGGCCCGCGCCGTGTTCGAGGCGCTGGAGCTGGCCAACGTCACGGCCTTCACCGCCGACGGAAGCCACGGGCTGGCCGACCAGGCGCCCTTCGACCGCATACTGGTGACGGCAGCGGCCGAGGATCCGCCCGGCCCCCTCTTGGCGGAATTGCGCGTGGGCGGTATCATGGTTGTGCCGGTAGGCCAGAGCGACGCGGTGCAGACGCTGATCAAGGTGACGCGCCACGAGAGCGGCTTCGACTACGAAGAGCTGCGCCCGGTGCGGTTCGTGCCGCTTCTGGAAGGGCTGAGCCGGGATTGACCGGGCGGTTGCGCGCCGGAAGTGACGGGACGAGTATTTCACGGGATCGGCACAGGATCGGGGCACACGCTGAACGACCCCGGCGGCCGGCATGCAGGCGGAACGGCGGCACATGAGGTCCGGATGAAGGCCCGGCCGCAAGCACGAGGACATGAGGCAGTGAACACCACATTTCGGCTCGGACGCGGCCATGGCGCCACGCGGTTGACCCTTTGCGCGGGACTGGCGCTGGCGCTGGCGGGTTGCGACAGCAGCGGGCAGCTGGATTTCGACCTTCGCGACAATCTCGGGGACGCGTTCGACACCAGCCCGGCGGTGCGGATGGCGGTGGCCGACCGGCCCCGGCCCGACAATCGCGGCGTGATCTCCTACCCGTCGTACCAGGTGGCGGTCGCCCGGCGCGGCGACACCGTGCAGGACGTGGCGGCCCGCGTGGGCCTGCCGGCGGGCGAGCTGGCCAGCTACAACGGCCTGCCCATGGACGTGAGGCTGCGCCGGGGCGAGATCGTCGCCCTGCCCCGCCGCGTGGCAGAACCGTCGGCGGCCACCGGCGCCCCCGCGCCCACGTCCCAGACCGGCAGCGTCACCACCGCGGCCCTGCCGTCGACCGGTGGCGTGACGACCCAGAGCCTGGAAGACCGCGCCAACGCGGCCATCAACCGCGGCGAAAGTGTGTCCGGCCCCACCGCCGCGCCCGCGCCGTCACAGGGCGCCGAGCCGCAGCGCCACCGCGTCGCGCGGGGCGAAACCGCCTATGGCATCGCGCGGCAATACGGCGTTCCGGTCTCGGCCCTCGGCGAATGGAACGGCCTTGGCTCCGATCTGACCGTGCGCGAGGGCCAGTTCCTGATCATCCCGGTGGTCACGCGGGTCGAGTCGCCCGGCGAAAGCCGCCCCGGCGACGGATCGGTCGCGCCCACGCCACCCTCGGCCGCGGCGCCCCTGCCCCAAGACGAAAGCCCCGAAACGGCGGAAGAGGACGTGCCCGACGCGCCCGATGTCGGCCAGACGACGACCGCCGCGCAGTCCGGTGGCCGCTTCCTCTACCCGGTGACCGGCTCGATCATCCGGCCCTACCGCAAGGGCCGCAACGACGGCATCGACATCGCGGCCACCCCAGGAACCCCTGTGAAGGCCGCCGACGCGGGCACCGTCGCCGCCATCACCCGCGACACCGACCAGGTGCCGATCCTCGTGCTGCGCCATCCCGGCAACGTCCTGACGGTCTATGCCGGGGTCGAGGGCATCAACGTCGAAAAGGGCGACAGCATCAGCCGGGGCCAGGTCGTGGCGCGCGTCCGCGATACCGACCCGAGCTTCCTGCATTTCGAGGTGCGTGAAGGGTTCGAGTCGGTCGATCCGGTCAGCTACCTGCAATAGGCCGCGGCAGCGCGGCCGTTTCACCGGCTCGGCACTACCTGAAGCTGCAATAGCCGAACTTCGTTCGCGCGGAAATCCGCTCATTTCCGCGTCGCGGCAGGATCGCTGCGCGACAGCATCGAATGGCCGGACCTAGCCTTGCCTTCCGTACTGCATTTCAAGCGAGGCACAGATGACAAAGGGTATTTCGAGACGCGCCGCGTTGGGCGCCATCGGCGCGGGATCGGCGGGGCTTGCCATGACCGCCGCGGGCGCGCAGGACATGGGGCCGGTCGCGCCGCCATCGACGGTCAGCGACCCGCCCCGCGACTTCGGTCCGGACGGCGCGCCCAACGTCTATTTCTGGGACGCCGACGTGATCGCCGTGGATCCGGCCTTCAACGGGCTGGCCCAGCCGAACGCACCAATCCAGCGGCTGTGGACCGGCGCGCTCTGGGCCGAGGGGCCGGCCTGGTCGAGCGTCGGCAAGTATCTTGTCTTCTCCGACATCCCCAACAACCGGCAGATCCGCTGGCTCGAGGATGACGGCCATGTGAGCGTCATGCGCTACCCGTCCAACAACTCTAACGGCAACAGCTTCGACTGGCAGGGACGGCAGCTGAGCTGCGAGCACCTGACCCGCCGCGTGGTGCGCTACGAGCTGGATGGCTCGGTGACGGTCCTTGCCGACCGCTACGAAGGGATGCGCTTCAACTCGCCCAACGACATCGTGGCAGCGAAGGACGGCAGCTACTGGTTCACCGACCCGCCCTATGGCGGCCAGCTGTACGAGGGCGCGGTGGGCGCGCCCGGTGGCCCCACCAACCCCGACGGGCTGATCAACCAGCGACTGGGCCAGCCGCCGGAGATCGGCGACGCCGTGCGCGAGATGGAGACGGCGACCTACCGGATCGCGCCGGATGGAACCATCGCCCGCGTGGTCGGGCAGGACCTGGTTCCCGATCCGAACGGACTGGCGCTGAGCCCCGACGAGACCACCCTTTACATCGCGTCGACCGGCCCCGGACCGGGCGACGGGGGCGTGGGCGGCGAGGGCAACATCTTCGCCTTCGACGTGACGCCCGAGGGCGAGGCCGTGAACGGACGGATCTTCACCGATTGCGTCATCGATGGCGTCAAGTGCGGCCCGGACGGGCTGGCCATCGACGTATTCGGCAATGTCTGGTCCTCGTCGAATGCCGGGCGCAACGTGGGCTATAACGGCGTGACCTGCTGGTCGCCCGACGGCAGGCTTCTGGGTCGGATCCGCCTGCCCGAGGTCTGTGGAAACCTCTGTTTCGGCGGCCCCAAGCGCAACCGGCTGTTCATGGCAGGCAGCCAGTCGCTTTATGCCGTCTACACGGCAACGCAGGGCGCGGGCGCGGCGTGACGGGAAGACAGCGGGGGCCAGCCCCCGCACCCCCCGAGGTATTTGGGGAAAGATGAAGCTAGGGGCGGCGCGCTGACGGGTGCCGTTCCGCGAGTGGTGGAAGGGCCCGGCGGTCTCAGCCCAGCGCGATGCCGCGGCGGCCGGCGAGGTCGGTGAAATACTGCCACGCGACGCGGCCGGACCGGGCGCCGCGCGTGGCCTGCCACTCGATCGCCTCGGCGCGCAGGGTGTCGTCGTCGATCTCGACGCCGTGGGCGTCGCAATAGCCGCGGATCATGGCGAGGTATTCGTCCTGCGTGCAGGGATGGAAGCCCAGCCACAGGCCGAACCGGTCGCTGAGCGATACCTTTTCCTCGGTCGCCTCGGTGGGCGAGATGGAGCTTGCCCGCTCGTTCTCGATCATGTCGCGGGGCATCAGGTGGCGGCGGTTGGACGTGGCGTAGAACACGACATTGTCCGGCCGCCCCTCGATCCCGCCGTCCAGCACCGCCTTCAGAGACTTGTAGTGCTGGTCGTCGTGGCTGAAGGACAGGTCGTCGCAGAACAGGACGAAGCGATACGCGCTGGCCCGCAGGTGGCCCAGCAGCCGCCCGATGGAGGGCAGATCCTCGCGCTGGACCTCGACGATCTTCAGCGGATGCTCCTGCGCGACCTGGGCATGGATCGCCTTCACCAGGCTGGATTTTCCCATGCCGCGCGCGCCCCAGAGCAGGGCGTTGTTGGCCGCCTGCCCGCGGGCGAATTGCCGGGTGTTCTGCAGCAGCGTGTCGCGCGAGCGGTCGATCCCCACCAGAAGCGACACGTCCACGCGGTTGACCGCCGGGACCGGCTGCACCCGATCGGGCGAGACGTGCCACACGAAGGCATCGGCCGCGTCGAAATCGGGGGCCTGCAACGGCGCCGGGGACATCCGCTCCAGCGCGTCGGCGATGCGGATCAGCGGATCGCTCACGGGCGCTTGCTTTCGTCCTCGGGCTCGTCGTCGTCCAACTCGGCGTCGTCGAAATCGTCGTAGAGCGTCTCGTTCGGACCCAGCACGCCCTCGGCGCGGAGCTCCTCGGTACGCTTGCGCTCGACCCGCGCCACGAGAAGGATCGAGATTTCGTAGAGCCCGTAGACCACCACGAACAGGATCACCTGGGTGATGACATCCGGCGGCGTCACCAGCGCGGCCAGCACGAGGATGCCGACCACGGCGTATTTGCGCACCTCGCCCAGCCCGCGGGCGGTGACCAGGCCGGCCTTGCCCATGAGCGTCAGCAACACCGGCAGCTGGAAGCACAGGCCGAAGGCCACGATGAACTTGATCGTCAGGTTCAGGTATTCCTGCGCCGAGCCCTGGAAGACCACGGAAAGCGGCGCGCCGGCGTCGGGCACGACGGCCTGGCCGCTGTCCCCGAATTGCTGGAACCCCAGGAAGAAGTCGTAGGCCAGCGGCGTGACCACGTAGAAGGCGAAGGCCGCGCCCATCACGAACATGAAGGGCGAGGCGATCAGGAACGGCAGGAAGGCCCCCCGCTCGGACTTGTAGAGACCGGGCGCCACGAACCGCCACATCTGCCCCGCGATCACCGGGAAGGCCAGGAAAAGGCCGCCCAGCAGCGACACCTTGATCGCCACGAAGAAGCCTTCCTGCGGCGAGATGAAGATCAGGTCGCAATCCTGCCCGCGGGTCGCCAGGACCTCGCACAGCGGGTCGGTCAGAAAGTTGAAGATCGGGGTCGCCACGGTGAAGCAGATCACCATGCCGATGATGAATGCGACGACCGAGCGGATCAGCCGCGTGCGCAGCTCGGCCAGGTGCTCGATCAGCGGGGCGGCCGTGTCGTCCAGGTCGTCCGATTGGCTCACGCTTGATCGTCCTTCGCGCTGGTCAGCGGCGTATTCGCGGCGGTGCCCGTGTCCTTCTTCGGTTCGGGCTGCGCCTGCAACGCGGCATCACGCTTCTCGGCGTCCACCGGGGTCCTGGGCTTGGCGGCCTTGGCCGATTTCTTCGGGTCCCACTTCTCGAAGCTGTCGGCGGCCTCGTTCAGCTTGTCGAGCCCGTACTTCTTGGGATTGCTCATCCCCTTCAGGTCGCGCCCGATATCCTTGACGCCGGCATCGTCGGCCGCGTCGTCCATGGCCTTCTGGAACTCGCGCGCCATGCCCTTCACCTTGCCGGTGAAGCGGCCAAGCGTCCGGAACATGCCCGGAAGGTCCTTCGGCCCCACCACGATCAGCGCGACGATGCCGATGACCAGAAGCTCGGTCATCCCGATATCGAACATGGGCGGCGCCCCTTAGCGAAGCTGTGGGATCAGGTGCGGGTCTCGGACTTGTCGTCGGTGTGCACCGCCGGGGTGGCCGGCTTGTCGTCTTCCCCGGGCGCCGAGATCTCGCGCGCGTTGTCGGCCTTCTTGGCCTCCTCGTCGCTGTCGGAAACGCCCTTCTTGAAGGCGGTGATGCCCTTGCCGACCTCGCCCATCAGCGACGAGATCTTGCCACGGCCGAACAGAACCAGCACCACCACGGCGATCAGAAGAAGGCCCGGAAGGCCGATATTGTTGAGCATTGGATCTCTCCCTGCGGCGGACCTGCGTGCCGCCTCTTGCGTCATCCCATCTAAGCCATGTGCGCCGAGAGTTGAAGGCGCAATCCGGTCACTTTTGCAGCCCGAGCGCCACCGATTGACCCGTACGCGCCGATTCCTGCGCGGCCAACCCCATCTCGACCGCGCGCGCCCCGTCGCTGAGCGTCACCTCGACCGGCCTCTGCCCCAGCACCACGTCGCGAAAGCGGCTGTGCTGGTAGAAGGTCGAGCCGTTGTGATCCCCCGCATCCAGCAGCGTTGGATCGACCGGGATCTCGACCACCTGCGGGCCGCGAGGGCTGCGTGGGCTGACGATCACCTGCGGAACCGGCGGCGCGCCCAGATGCGCGGGCCAGAAGCGGCCCGGGCCGGGGACCAGCGCCTCGATCTTGCCGGTCGGGCCGGTGACGCTGATCTCTTCCTGGTAGCGTGAGCCTTCGGCGAACATGCACAGCTCCAGCATGGCACGGCTGCCATTGTCGAAATCCACGATGACGTAACCGTTGTCCCAGACATCGGGCGCGCGGCCCTCGTAGCTTTCGTCCTTGTGGTTCACGGATTGCCCCGCGCTGGCCATGACCCGCACCGGCTCGGCCCGCAGGATCACCCGCATCAGGTCGAAGAAATGGCAGCACTTCTCGACAAGCGTGCCGCCGGACCAGTCATTGAAGCGGTTCCAGTGGCCGACCTTGTGCAGGAAGGGAAAGCGGTGCTCGCGGATCGACAGCATGACGGGCCCGCCGGTGGCCGCGTCCACCTGCTCGATCAGGGCGGCGATGGGCGGCATATAGCGGTATTCCATGGCCACCCACACGGGGGCCGGGTAATCGAGGGCCGCCAGGCGGGCGGCCTGCGCCGCATCGGTATAAAGAGGCTTTTCCATCAGCAGGGGCAGCGGGCGGCGGGCCGCGATCTGCTCCATCTGGGCGACGTGCAGGTGGTTGGGCGACACCACCACCAGCGCGTCCAGCGGCTCGACCGCCAGCAGCGCGTCCACGCCCGGGCACATCTGGGCGCTGGGGGCCAGGGCGGCGGCAGCGTGCGCCATGTCCGGGTCCGGCTCGAAGATGGCCGCGACCCGCGCCTCGGGCAGAAGGGCGATATTGCGCAGGTGCTCCTGCCCCATCATGCCGCAGCCGATCACGCCATAATTGATGATTCCTGACATTCCTGTCCCTATTTCAGTCGATTTACGTAAGATACCTTGTCCGGATCGAACCATGTCCGCGAATACTCGACCGGGGTGCCGTCCTGGGCCCAGGACAGGCGGTGCACATGGCCGACCGACGCGCCGGCGGCAAGACCCAGCGCCGCGCCCCAGCCCGGCAGGCGCCCGATGCCGACCCGGTCCTCGACGCGCAGGATGCGCAGGCCGAACTCGGTGAGGTAGCTGCGGTAGAGCGACGGGCCGATCCGGTCGGCGCCGAAGCCCGGCGCGCGCCCGGCGTCGAGCCAGATCTCCTCGACGGCGGCCGGCGCGTCGTCCAGCAGGCGCAGGCGGCGGATACGATGGGCGTCGGGCGCGGCGCCGAAGTCGGGCGCATCGGACGGCTTCTCCAGCCGGTCCACCGAGATCAGCTGCGCGCCGGGCAGGCCGGGACCGGAAGGCGTCTCGAGCCGGAAGAACCCGTAGAGCCCGCCGACGCTGCGCACGCCGCGCACGTAGTTGCCCGACCCCTGGCGCCGTTCGATCAGGCCCTGGTCGACCAGTTCCTGCAGCGCCTTGCGCAGGGTTCCGACGGCGATACCGTGGGTCGCGGCCATGGCGCGCTCGGGCGGAAGACGCTCGCCTTCGAGCAGCCGCCCCGCAGCGATATCGCGGGTCACGAGGTCCGCGATCTGGCGATAGAGAGGTGTCGGCGGCAGGTCTTGCATCGGCATCCGGAGAAAATTGATGCAGTATTGATGCACATCAATGACCGTGCTAGGCAAGCGGAAATCCAAGCGGAAAGAGAGGCCCCCATGACCGTCGTCCCCATCACGTCCGCCGACCTGGACGCCGTCGAGGTCTCGTGGTTTTCGGCGCTCTGCTCGGACGACTACCAGTTCCTGGGTGTGCCCGACGGCGCGCTGCGATCGAGCTGGGCGCATTGCTCGTCGATCCTGAAAGAAGCCGAGGCCCAGGGCTTCCGCAACATCCTTTGTCCGTCCTCGTACCAGGTCGGGCAGGACACGCTGAGCTTCGTTGCCGGCGGCGCGGCCATCACGGACCGGATCAACATGCTGGCCGCCATCCGCTGCGGCGAGATGCAGCCGATCATGCTGGCGCGCACGGTGGCCACGCTGGACCACATGCTGGAAGGACGGCTGACGCTGAACGTGATCTCGTCGGACTTCCCGGGCGAGAAAGCCGAAAGCGCCTATCGCTACCAACGCTCGCGCGAGGTGGTCGAGATCCTCAAGCAGGCCTGGACCCAAGACGAAATCAACTTCAGCGGCGAAGTCTATGACTTCAAGGGTATTTCCACCGACCCCGCGAAGCCCTACCAGACCGGCGGGCCGCTCCTTTATTTCGGCGGCTATTCGCCCCCCGCGCTGGACCTGTGCGGCGAGCACTGCGATGTCTACCTCATGTGGCCCGAGCCCAAGGAGCAGATCGCCGAACGCATGAAAGCCGTCAACGAAGTCGCTGAGAAATATGACAGAACGCTGGATTATGGCCTGCGTGTCCACGTCATCGTGCGCGACACCGAGGCCGAGGCGAAGGAATACGCCGAGCACCTGGTCAGCCAGCTCGACGACGAGTACGGCACGCTGATCCGTGACCGCGCCCATGACAGCACGTCGCTGGGCGTCAGCCACCAGGCCCGCGCGCGCGAGCTGGCCGACCAGTTCGGCTATGTCGAGCCGCACCTGTGGACGGGCATCGGGCGGGCCCGCTCGGGCTGCGGCGCGGCGCTGGTCGGCAGCACGGACCAGGTGCTGTCGGAGATCGAAGCTTACAAAAAAATGGGAATCCGGGCTTTCATCTTCTCGGGCTACCCGCATCTTGACGAGTGCAAGTCGGCGGGCCAGCGTCTCCTGCCGAACCTGGAAACCTGTTCCCTGCCGGAGGCCTATGGCCGCGTGCCGCAGGGGATGCCGCAGACCCCTCTCGGGGCAGGAGAACGCCGCTGATGCAACGTGTCGACCTTGGAAATGATGTCAGCCTCAGCCGCATTCTGTACGGGATGTGGCGGTTGACCGACGACGACACCGCGCCGGAGCATATCCGCGACAAGATCGAGGCCTGCCTGGACCAGGGCATCACCACCATGGACCAGGCCGACATCTATGGCGGCTACATGGCGGAAGAGGCGCTGGGGGCCGCGCTGACGCCCGAGCTGCGCAAGCGCATCGAAATCGTCACCAAGTGCGACATCGTCGCCCCGGCCGGGCGCCATGCCAAGGCGCGTGTGAAGCACTATGACACCAGCCGCGCCCATATCGAGGCGTCGGTCGAGCAGTCGCTGAAGCTGATGGGTATCGACGAGATCGACCTGCTGCTGATCCACCGCCCCGACCCCTTCATGGACCACCACGAAACCGGCGCGGTTCTGGACGAGCTGGTGACCTCGGGCAAGGTCCGCGCCGTGGGCGTTTCGAACTTCAGGCGCCACGACTGGACGCTGCTGCAATCGGCCATGAAGACCAAGCTGGTCGCCAACCAGATCGAGATGTCGCTGGCCGAGATCGCGCCCTTCACCAACGGCGACCTGGCCTTTATCCAGGAATTCGGCGCCGCGCCCATGGCGTGGTCGCCCCTTGGCGGCGGCGAGCTGATGACCGGCAAGGGCGGCCACACCAAGCTGCGCACCCGGCTGAGCGAGTATTCCCAGCGCGAAGGCTGCGACATGGCGGCCGTGGCCGTGGCCTGGCTGATGGCGCACCCGGCGGGCATCCTTCCGGTGATGGGCACCAACAACATCAAGCGCATCAAGACGCTGGCCAAGGCCGCCGACGTGAGCCTCAGCCGCGAGGACTGGTTCGACCTTTATACCTGCGCCCTGGGCCGCGAGGTGGCGTGACCGTGGCGCCCCCGCAACCCTTTCAGCGCGCCGACCTGGGCGACGCGCGCGCCTTGCGCCAGGCCCTGGGCCGGTTCGCCACGGGCGTCACCGTGATCACCACCGAAACCGAAAGCGGGCCGCTGGGCATCACCGCCAACAGCTTCTCGTCGGTGTCGCTGGATCCGCCGCTGGTGCTGTGGTCTCCCGCCAAGGCGTCGCGCCGCTTCGCCCCGTTCACCGAGTGCGACGCCTTCGCGATCCATGTCCTCGGGGATGACCAGTCCGACGTGGCCAAGACCTTCGTCACCGAGGGCAACATCTTCGACCGTCTCGACTGGTCGCGCGCCGAGGACGGCACGCCCTTGATCGAGGGCTGCCTGGCACGCTTCTACTGCCGGATGCACGCGATCCACGACGCGGGCGACCATGCCATCGTCATCGGTCGGGTCGAGGGCGCGACCCATCGCGACGGCGCACCGCTGGTATTCGCGGGCGGCCAATTCGGGCTGTTCAGAGGTCTGGAATGACGCCAGACTGAGACAAGGGGCGACCCCGGATCAAAACCGGGGCGTCCAATAGGGGAGGATTGGCGCATGCGCGTCCTGAAGGGCCTTTTGTGGCCTTTCCAGACATGGAACGATCTGGTGCTGCCCGTCGGGCGCATCGTCGCCATCATTGCGATCGCCCTGATGGTGGTGGCGATCCTGGTGCAGGTCTTTTTCCGCTACGTCCTGAACAACGCCCTGCCTTGGCCGGACGAGGCCGCGCGCTTCATGATGCTGTGGATGACCGGCCTGATGGCACCCATGGCCTATCGCCGGGGCGGGTTCGTGGCCATCGACACGCTGCCCATGATGCTGCCGCGGGTGGCGGCCGCCGCTCTGTCCATCGTGCTGCTGCTGATCGCGGGCGTCGTGCTGGCGGTGGCGGTGCGCATCGGCTGGTCCGAGGTCACGGGCTTCGGCGGCCGGTTCGCCACGGCGTCGCTGTACCTGCCCCTGCCCGACGGCTGGTTCCGCATCCCGCGCAGCTGGATGATGGCAAGCCTGCTGGTGGGTGTCGTGCTGCTGCTGATCGTGAATATCGAGCTGATCCTGCGCAGCATCCTGCGGCTGATGGGGGCGCGGGACCTGAAGGATCTCGCCCCCGCCGAAGAAGAGATCATGGCGGAATGACATGCTGATCTGGTTCCTGCCCGTCTTCCTGATCTTCCTGGTCATCGGCCTGCCGGTGTTCTTCGGGCTGCTGGCCGCGCCCGGAATCCTGCTTTGGCTCAACGGGCAGGAACGCGACATCACGCTGCTTTACCGCAACGTCTATAACGGGATGGACAGCTTCCCGTTGATGGCGATCCCGTTCTTCATGCTTGCGGGCGAGCTGATGAACAAGGGCGGCATCACCGAGCGGCTGGTCGAATTCAGCCAGGCGCTGATGGGCCACCTGCGGGGCGGACTGGCGCATGTGAACGTGCTGTCGTCGATGCTGTTCGCCGGGCTTTCGGGCTCGGCCGTCGCCGACACCTCGGCACTGGGCTCGATGCTGATCCCGGCGATGGAGAAGCAGGGCTATACCCGCAAGTTCGCCGCAGCCATCACGGCTGCAAGCTCGGTCATCGGGCCGATCATCCCGCCCTCGGGCATCATGATCATCTATGCGTACGTGATGGGTGAATCCGTGGCAGCCCTGTTCTTGGCGGGGATCGTGCCGGGCGCCCTTGTGGGCATCGGGCTGATGCTGGTCATCAAGGTGATGGCCGACAAGTACGACTTCCCCGTCGCGGGCCGCAAGACGACCTGGGGCGAGCGCGGGCAAGCCAGCCTCAAGGCGTTCTTCCCGCTGATGACGCCGGTCATCATCATGGGCGGCATCCTCGCGGGCGTGTTCACCCCAACCGAGGCCGCCGCCATCGCCGTGGCCTACGCGCTGTTCATCGGGCTGTTCGTGCTGCGGACGCTGAAATTCAGCGAGATCCCCGAGGTGCTGAGCCGCGCGGCGGCGACCTCGGCGGTGGTGCTGCTGCTGGTGGGCGCGGCCATGGCGTTCAAGACCGTCGTGTCCCTGTCACACGCGCCGGAGATCATGGCGGACTATATCCTGTCGCTGTCGGAAAACCCGCTGATGCTGCTGTTCCTGATCAACCTGCTGCTGTTCGCGGTGGGCATGTTCCTGGACGCCGGACCGGCCATCATCATCCTCGGGCCGATCCTGGGGCCGATCTTCGTCGACCTGGGCGTCGATCCCATCCACTTCGCCATCATCATGTCGGTGAACCTGACCGTGGGCCTCGCCACGCCGCCCATGGGGCTGGTGCTGTTCGTCGCCTCGTCGGTCTCGGGCGAACGGGTCGAGGCGATTTCCAAGGCGATCCTGCCGTTCCTGGCTGTCGAGATCCTGGTGATCTTCCTCATCACCTACGTCCCCGGCATTTCCATGACGATCCCGCGCCTGACGGGCTTCGCGAACTGAACTCAACAAGGGAGAGAAAGAATGTTGAAACACCTGACCACCGCCGCGATCTCCGCGGCCCTGCTGGGCGGCACGGCCATCGCCGCCTACGCGCAGGACACCATCACCCTGCGCGCCACCGCGAACTCGAACGAGAACGACGAGGACTATGACGGCCTGGTCGTCTTCAAGAACTTCGTCGAGCAGGCCAGCAACGGCGCCATCGAGGTCGAGATGTTCATCGGCACGCAGCTCTGCTCGAACGGGGCGGAGTGCATGCAGGGCGTCGCCGACGGCTCCATCGACATCTACGTGTCCACCTCGGGCGGCACCTCGGGCATCTTCCCGTTCGTGCAGGTGCTGGACCTGCCCTACCTGATGGCGAACGACCGCGTGGCCGAGGGCGTACTGGAATCCGGCACCGAGTTCGTGACCACCATGCAGAACATGGTCGAAGAGACGTCGGGCGGCGCGATCAAGCTGATGACCATCGGCAACACCGGCGGCTGGCGCAACTTCGCCAACACCCAGCGCCGGGTCGAGACGCCCGCCGACCTGGAAGGGCTGAAGATCCGGACCGTCGTGGCCGACCTGCCGCAGGAGCTGGTCCGCGCGCTGGGGGCTTCGCCCACCCCGATCCCGTGGCCCGAGCTGTTCACCTCGTTCCAGACGGGCGTTGTCGAAGGCTCGAAGAACGGCATCACCGACATCATGGGCATGAAGTTCCCCGATGCCGGCCTGCAATACCTGACGCTGGACGGCCACGCCTACATGGGCGCCCTGTGGTTCATGAACGGCGAGCGGTTCAACGGCATGACCGACGAGCAGAAGCGCGTCATCGTGGACGGCTTCTACCAGCTGCAGCAAGCGACCTTCGCCTCGCCCAAGCGCAAGTCCATCGAAGCCTACCAGGCCTTCCAGGATGGCGGCGGTGATCTCTACGTGCCGACCCCGGACCAGAAGGCCATGTTCGCCGAGGCCGCCCAGCCGGTCTACGAATGGTTCCAGCAGAACGTGGACGGCGGCGAAGCGATCTACAACGCCATGACCGCCACCGTGGAAGAGGTCGAAGCCGAGATCGAAGCCCAGCGCGAGGCGACGATCCAGTAAACCGCCATTCGGCGCGACACGAAAAAGCCCGGGCAAGCATTTGCCCGGGCTTCTCTTTTTCTACCTTGAAATGAATTCTTCGCGAAATTCCCCGCACGCACATTCACCAGTTGCGCGAATCACGCTAAGCGTGTATCCCGTTGATACCGATTTTAGACCAGATACCTGCGTTGCCAATTTTCAGGCAGCCTCGAAAAGGTGATACATTATGCGTGACCTCGATCATGTCGAGGACGTGGAAGAACAAGATGTTCTCGTCCTCAATACAACCATGGCCTGCCCCCTCTCCTGCGATTTTTGCTGCTACGGTTGCAATCCCAACCGCAAGGAACGAATGCCGCTGGACCGCGCGCTCGACCTGATCGACCAGGCGGCACAAATACCGTCGATTTCGTCGGTGGGCTTCACCGGCGGCGAACCGTTGATGTTTCGCGACGATTTCGACGCCATGATCGCGCGGCTGAAGGTGCACGGTCTGCCTTTCACCGTCGCCACGGCCGGCCACTGGGCGGCCGACCCCGAGGCCGCGACGCAAACCGCCGACGCGATGGTCGATGCAGGTCTCCGGCGGATCAACTTCAGCTATGATGACGCCCACGCCGTCTTCATCCCGCGCGAGGCGATCATCAACGGGGCCAAGGCCGTGGCCCGGCATGGCGTGCCGGTCTACCTGGTCGGCACCTTCGCCCACCCGGATCGCAAGCTGGAAACGTTCCTGCCGGAACTGTGCGACGTGCCGAATGTGCGGATGTTTTCAAAGGTCATCGCCAAGGTCGGTCGTGGCAAGAAGGCCGAGGTCGACTACGGGCCCGACCACCTGCGCAAGGTCGCGACGTGCTATCGGCGCATCCACCACGACATCGTCGTCTTCTGGGATGGCAAGACGTATCCCTGCTGCTCGACCTTCAACCGGGCGACCCAAGGGATCTGCGTCGGCAACGCCTTCGAGGAACCGCTGCGCGACATTCGCGACCGGATCGAAGCGTCTTTCCTCATCAGGACCCTCAAGCGCAAAGGGTTCGAGGAATTTCACGGCATTCTGGAAAAGCATGCCCCGGAATTGAATGCCGCCATCCCGCAATTTCGGGATTATCCGGGCGCGTGCAGTGCCTGCAACGCCATCTTCGCGAAACGCGACATGGCGAAACGGGTGAACGATTTTTTCAAAGATTTTGAAACGAAAAGCATTCTCGAATCTCTCGATCATCTCGAGAGAATCCTGGGCGACCGTAAAGCTGCCGCGGTCTTCCAGGAATTATCACATTTGTGCAGCACCCAAGAGGAGACTCACCATGCCCACGGCACGTGACAAATTGAGAACCCGCCTGACCGAAAGCCCGGCGGCCCGCATCACTTTCATGAACAGCATTCTGTCGACCATGCGCGAACAGGGCGTCGACGTGGACAGCGAGGCGGAACTGAAGGACCTCGGGCTGAACATGGACCTGACCGACGGCCACAAGTTCGTCGACGAGACGGTCGCGTCCACTTTCATCATCACCATCACCAAGTGACGCGGCCTTGACCGACAGCTTGTCGACCATATCCGAACCGTCCGACGACCAGCTTCCGCTGGTCGTCGAGATGGCGTTCGCCATGCGGGCCGAGCGGGGCGAGCCGGCCCCCGCCCTGACCGCCGGCGCGTTGCAGGACCGGCTGCACGGCGATGACGCGCCGCGCTTGTTCTGTGCCGTCATCAACCCCGGGGCCACCGGCTACGTTTTGTTCCAGGACACGTTCGACCCGGCGTCTTTCCTGCCCGGCACCCATCTATGCGACATCTACGTGCGACCCGAAGCCCGGCGGCACGGGCTGGGCCAGCGACTGCTGCAGCATGTGATCGACCACGGTCGCGCCCGTCGACGGAATTTCGTCTGGTGGGCGACGGCTTTGGATAACGGCCCTATGCTGGCATTGACCGAGGCGATGGGCGGTCGCCACGGCGAAATCCGGTCCTGCGCGATCGTGCTCTAGCGTCCCTTGGGGCAAGCGGGGCGCTTCGCCCTAGCCCGAATCGCTGGTGACGCCGCGCCGGTCCTCGATCCAGCGGATCGCGACGAGGCCCAGCGCCAGCGCCAGCACGGCCGCCGCGATGCCCAGGAGGAAGCTGCCGGTCGCGTTGTCGACCTCGAGCACGATGAGCTTGCGCACCACCGCCAGCATGCCGATCGTGATGACGGTGCGAAGCTGCCCGAAACCGTGGTCGCCCGACACCATCTGCCGGATCGAATGCGCGAGCTCCACGGCGATGACCGCGGCCAGGACACGGTCGAACAAGGTCTGGAATTGCACGTAATCCAGCTCGGCATTCTCGGCCAGCGTGACGCCGATGACCGTGCGCAGGAACGAATACACCGCCAGCAGGACGACCATCATCATGCCGACCAGGATGACGCCCGAGACCAGTCTCTCGAACCAGCCGTACGCCCGGAGGACGGGACTTCTGCTTTCATCGGCGTCGTTGTCGGCCATGGAGGTGTCGCTCTCCCCTTGGCAGCACACCTAGGGCGCGATGGCCCCGGGGCGAGCCGACGCTTGCGCCCGCCCTGCCCAAAACATACACACGCGCGGAATGTCAGGAAGGGGGCGCCATGTCGGTGCTGGTGATGAAATTCGGCGGCACGTCGGTCGCGACGCTGGATCGGATCAAGCGCGCGGCCAAGCGCGTGGGGCGCGAGGTGGCGAACGGCCACGACGTGATCGTCATCGTGTCGGCCATGTCGGGCAAGACGAACGAGCTGGTGGGCTGGGTCGGCGAGACCTCGCCGTTGTTCGATGCGCGCGAATACGACGCCGTGGTCAGCTCGGGCGAGAACGTGACCGCGGGCCTCATGGCGCTGACCTTGCAGGAAATGGATATCCCCGCGCGCAGCTGGCAGGGCTGGCAGGTGCCGCTCAAGACCAACGGCGCCCATGGCGCGGCCCGAATCGAGGAGATCCCGACCGACAACCTGAACGCCAAGTTCGGCCAGGGCATGCGCGTGGCGGTGGTCGCGGGCTTCCAGGGGATCAGCCCCGAGGGCCGCATCACCACGCTGGGGCGCGGCGGCTCGGACACCACCGCCGTGGCCTTCGCCGCCGCCTTCGACGCGGTGCGCTGCGACATCTACACCGACGTGGACGGGGTCTATACCACCGACCCGCGGATCACGTCGAAGGCCCGCAAGCTCGACCGCATCGCCTTCGAGGAGATGCTGGAACTGGCGAGCCTCGGCGCCAAGGTACTGCAAACCCGCTCGGTCGAGCTGGCGATGCGCTACAAGGTCAAGCTCAGGGTGCTGAGCTCGTTCGACGAATACGATGAAACCGCCGGAACGCTGGTCTGCGAAGAGGACGAAGTCATGGAAAACAACGTGGTTGCCGGTGTCGCCTATTCCCGCGACGAGGCGAAGATGACGCTGATCAGCGTGGCCGACCGCCCCGGCATCGCCGCCGCGATCTTCGGACCGCTGGCCGAGGCCGGCGTGAACGTCGACATGATCGTGCAGAACATCAGCGAGGAGGGCCGCACCGACATGACCTTCTCGTGCCCCGTCGATCAGGTGAAGCGGGCCGAGCAGGCCATGGCCCAGGCCAAGGAGCGGGGCGAGATCGCCTATCACGACCTGGTGGCCGACACCGAGGTCGCGAAGGTCTCGGTGGTCGGCATCGGTATGCGCAGCCACGCCGGTGTCGCCGCCCGCATGTTCAAGTCGCTGCGCGACGAGAACGTGAACATCAAGGTCATCACCACGTCCGAGATCAAGATCAGCGTCCTGATCGACCGGAAATACATGGAACTGGCCGTGCAGGCGCTGCACGACACGTTCGAGCTGGAAAAGGCGGGCTGACGCGCCCCTAGCCGCGCAGCATCCGCCGCCCGAATACGACCAGCACGAACACCGTCAGCGCGGCGGCGATGAGGCCCAGCGCGACCGCCCGGCGCACGAGGCCCGAAAGCGGCCCGAGGATGTCGGCCTCGGGCAGATAGATCATCACCGTCCAAGGCGTCCGCTCGAGCGGCAGACGCTGGACGGCGCCGCGCCAGGTCTCGCCGCCCGCCTGAAATCGCGCCAGGCGGATTTCGCCGGGGAACAGGTCGTCGATGCCCCCCTTGATGCTGTCCGCGGCCCGCGCGAGGATGGGGTCATTCCCGTCCGCCAGGGTCGCAAGGCGCAAACTATCGCCTTGGGCGGGGACCAGCAGGTCGGGATCGCGATGGGCGATGATCGTGCCGTCCTGCGCCACGATCGCCGCCGCGCCCCGGGCGCTGATATCGAGCGTCTCCAGAAAGGCCGACAGCGCGTCGATCTCGATATCCACGCCGACCACGCCCCGAAACTCGCCGTTGATGCCCCCCGTCACGGGCGCCGATACGGTGATACCGGGCCGGCGCGAGGTAAAGAAGACATAGGGCGCGGTCCAGGCCACGCCGTCCTGGCGCGCGGCCGCCACGTACCACGGCCGTGTCCGCGGATCGTAGTCATCGTCGGGGTCCGTCCGGGGGTCGCTGGGCACGAAGCGCGCGTCGACGCCGACCAGCGTCACCTCGCGGACGGGCCGGGTCATGACCTGTTTCACGGTGAAGGGTGCCGTGGCAGGATCCTCGTCGCGCGACACGAAGGTGAAGCTGCCATCGGGCCGCCCCAGGTAAAGCCCGGAAAAATCGCTGCGCGTCTGCAGGATCTCGAAGAAATACCGCGCCAGCCGGTCCCGGTCAGCGGTCGCCAGCACCTGCGAGCGCGCGAGCCTGCGCGTCAGCAGGGCGGCGTCGGCGGCCGGGGTCAGGAACTCGGTGGTGAACGCCGTGGTGTCACGGGCGATCCGCTGCGTCAGCCGGTCGGCATAGCTTAGGATGATCCCCTGCCCCGTGACGTAGCTCAGCCCCAGCACGCCGAACACCGCCGCCAATTGCAGCAGCACCAGCAACGCAATTGCGCGTTTCATCATCGGACCACCCCTTCCGTTGCAACAGCATTGACCGCCACGGCACGAATTACCAAGCCCCCCCTCCCCAAGGGGGGGCAGAGCCGCTATAGATACGCGGCAATTTCAGAAGAGATGCGGCTCCGATGGCACAAACGACCGAAAGCGAAAGCCGCAAGCTGCTGGGCCGCCTTCGCGATGCCCTGGCCGAGGACAGCGCGGGCCAGGCGCGGCTTGACCGCATCGTTCAGCTGATCGCCGCCTCGATGGAGACCGAGGTCTGCTCGATCTACCTGTTCCGCGATGCCGACACGCTTGAACTGTGCGCCACCGAGGGCCTGAAGCCCGAGGCGGTGCACAAGACCCGGATGCGGCTGGGCGAGGGTCTCGTGGGCCGTGTCGCGCGGCAGGCCAAGGCGATCAACACCGCCGACGCCCCCGCCACCAAGGGGTTCCGCTATATGCCCGAAACGGGGGAAGAGGCGTATTCGTCCTTCCTCGGCATCCCGATCCAGCGGCTGGGTGAAACGCTGGGCGTGCTGGTCGTGCAGTCGCGCGAGGCGCGGCAATATTCCGACGACGAGGTCTACGCGCTGGAAGTCGTGGCCATGGTCCTAGCCGAGATGACCGAGCTGGGCGCCTTCACCGGCGAGGGTGCCGCGCTTTCGGCCCGCCACCAGCACCCCGTCATGATCCGTGGCGGCGTCGGGCAGGAAGGCACGGCCGAGGGCAACGTCTGGCTGCACGAGCCGCGCGTGGTCGTCACCAACCCCTTCGCCGAGGATCCCGACCGCGAGACCGAACGCCTGACCACCGCCGTGGAAGAGCTGCGCGCCAAGGTCGACGAGATGCTGACCGCGTCCGCCATGAGCGACAAGGAACAGCGCGCCGTGCTGGAAACCTATCGCATGTTCGCCCATTCGCGCGGCTGGATGCAGCGCATGTGCGAGGACATCAAGCTGGGCCTGTCGGCCGAGGCCGCGGTCGAGAAGGAACAATCCGCCGCCCGCGCCCGGCTGCAGAACGCGCCCGACGCCTACATGCGCGAGCGCATGTCCGACCTCGACGACCTGTCGCGTCGGCTGCTGCGGATCCTGACGGGCCAGGGGCGCGAGACCGGGGCCGAGATGCCGCCGAAGCCCATCCTGGTGGCGCGGAACATCGGCCCGGGCGAGCTTCTGGATTACGGGCGCAGCCTGCGCGGCATCGTGCTGGAACAGGGATCGGTCGGCAGCCACGCCGCCGTGGTGGCGCGCGCGCTGGCGATCCCGCTGATCATCCGCGCCGATCACATCACGACCGAGGCGCTGAACGGTGACCCGATCCTTTTGGATGGCGAGCAGGGCATCGTGCACCTGCGCCCCGAGGACACCATCCTGTCCGCCTTCCGTGACAAGATGGCGATGCAGGCCAAGGCCCAGGAACGCTATGCCGACCTGCGCGACAAGCCCGCGACGACGCTATGCGGCGCCACGATTGGCCTGACGATGAACGCGGGCCTGATGGCCGACCTGCCCAGCCTCGAGAACTCGGGCGCCGAGGGTGTGGGCCTGTTCCGGACCGAGCTGCAGTTCCTCGCCCGCTCGAACGTGCCGCGCCGGGGCGATCTCGCCGCGCTCTATTCCCGCGTGCTGGACGCGGCGCATGGTAAGCCGGTGACGTTCCGCACGCTCGACATCGGGTCGGACAAGGTTCTGCCCTACATGAAGCGCCCCGAGGAGCCGAACCCGGCGCTGGGATGGCGGGCAATCCGGGTGGGGCTGGACAAGAAGGGCATCATGCGGATGCAGCTACAGGCGCTGATCCGCGCCGCGAACGGCCGCCCGCTGCGCGTGATGTTTCCCTTCATCGCCCAGTTCGACGAGTTCCGCGAGGCGCGGCAGCATCTGCTGGACGAGATCGACCGCGAGCGGAAGCTGGGCCACGTCCTGCCCGAACAGCTCGAGATCGGCGCCATGCTGGAAACCCCCAGCCTGGCCTTCGCACCGCGCCAGTTCTTCGAGATGGCCGATTTCATCTCGATCGGCGGCAACGACCTGAAGCAGTTCTTCTTCGCGGCCGACCGCGAGAACGAACGCGTCCGCCGCCGCTATGACACGCTGAACGTCAGTTTCCTGACGCTCATCGAGACCGTGGCGAACCGCTGCGCCGAGGCCGACACGCCGGTCAGCTTCTGTGGCGAGGATGCGGGCCGCCCGGTCGAGGCGCTGTGTTTCGCGGCCATGGGCCTGCGGTCGCTGTCGATGCGACCGGCCTCGATCGGCCCGGTCAAGCACCTGCTGCGCCGCGTGGACCTGAACGAGGCGCGGGCCGTGATCGACGAGGCCCGGGAAAGCGGCGCGCAGTCGGTCCGCCCTGCCGTGACCGAGTGGCTGAGCAAGGCGCTGGCCCAGGGCTGAGCGCATGTGTCGTGGCGACGGGGCAAATGGCCAACGCCGCGCATTAGGTATTTATGGAAAGATGAAGCCGGTTCCCGGGCAAGGCCGCCCGGCGGCTGTCAGACGATCATTCGCGGTGGGTCGACCAGCAGGCGGAATTCGCGCAGCAGCACATCGACCGGGACATCGGCATCGCGGGCCAGAGCGCGCAGCCCGAAATAGACCCGCGCCATGTCCTGGTAATAGCTGGTGAAGGCATAGTTCGTGGCGGCGCCCGCCACCGCGCCGATCACCGGAACGGTCTGCGCCGCCAGTTTCTGGCCCAGCACCAGCGCCAACCGCGGCGCGACGCGGGCGATGATCCCGTGGATCGCCGCGCCGGTCAGCGTCACGCGCGCCGAGAGGAACGCCATGTCGGTGCCGTCGTCGCGCGAGAGCGGCCCGGCGGCCGAGAAGATCTGCAGGCAATGCGCCCGCACGGTGGGATCGTCGGTATCGAAGCCCAGATCGGCCGCGATACCCTGGATCGCGCGCAACAGCACCGTGGTCGTCACCGGCAGTTCGGCCAGCGCGGTGGGCAGCCCGCCCGCGCCACCGGCCGCGCCCATGGCCGTGGTGGTCGCGGTATTCAACCAGTCGGGCCTGTCGGATAGCCGCGTGCGCGACACGCTGGCCGCGTCGAACGCGGTTTCCAGCGCGCGCTTGGTGGCCCGGTCCAGTTGACCCCGCACCGATTGCGGCAGCTTCTCGATCAGGTCCTCGGCCTGGCCGCCCACGAGGCTCAGCACCTGCATGCCCACGTTGTCGGCCGCCTTGAAGCGGCGCGCCAGCACGGCGAGCGCGGCCTCGGTCTCGGGCGACAGGGTGTCGGTCTGGGCGGGCGGCTTGCGGTCGGTCTGGTCCATCGCTGAAAGATGGGGGCAGAACGCGCCCGCGACAAGATGGCTCAGACCGGGCGGGTGACCGGACCGGTGACGCCTTCCCAGCCACCCGGCACTAGGTCGCAGCCCAGCACCCGGTCGGGGTTTGTGGGCGGCGGCATCTCGACCCCGTCCAGCCGGTCGAAGCCGAACCGGCCGTAATAGGGCGCATCGCCCACCAGCATCAGGCGAGAGGCCCCCATGGCGCGGGCCCGCGCGATCACCTCGCGGATCAGCTGCGCGCCAACGCCCTCGCCCTGCCGAGTCGGGTGCACCGCCACGGGGCCCAGAAGCAGCGCGTCATGCGCGTCGCCCACGCGGACCGGCCAGACGCGGATGGCGCCGCCGAGGATGCCGCCCTCGTCGCGGATCACCAGGCACAGGGGGGCCACCGGCGGGACGCCGTCGCGCAGCCGATAGGATGACAAGGCCGTGCGCCCGGGCGCGAAGCTCAGGTCGAACAGCGCCTCGACCTCCCACACATCCGTTGGTTTTTCCTCGCTCAGACCGTGCAGTGGCTTCGCCCCATCTTCCCCGTGGGCAGCGCGTAGCACGGTGCTAAGTTCGGGGAAACAGCTTGAGAGGATCCCGATGTTCTACCGCCCCGCCGATGGCCATCCATTGCCCCACAACCCGTTCGGCGCGATCGTCACGCCACGGCCCATCGGCTGGATCTCGTCGCGGGACGATGACGGGACGGACAACCTCGCGCCCTATTCCTTCTTCAACGCTGTCGCCTATACACCGCCGCAGGTGATGTTCGCCTCGACCTCGGCCAAGGAGGATCGCGGCGACACCAAGGACAGCGTCGCCAATATCCGCGAGACCCGTGTCTTCTGCGTCAACATCGTGCCCTACGACCTGCGCGACGCGATGAACGCATCGTCGAGCGCCCTGCCCGCCGGCACCGACGAGTTCGCCCACGCGGGCCTGGAAAAAGAGGAGTGCGAGACGATCGATTGCGCCCGCGTCGCCGCTGCGCCGGCGGCGCTGGAATGCAAGCTGACCCAGATCGTGAAGCTTGAAGGGGCGCACAACTTCCTTGTCCTGGGCGAGGTGACCGGCATCCACCTGCGCGACGACTGCGTGAAGGATGGCCGCTTCGACGTGCTGTCGTTCAACCCGCTGTCGCGGATGGGCTACCGTGATTACACGGTCGTGCGGGAAGCGTTTGAATTGATGCGCCCGGACGACTAGGCTGATCTGGCAATTGATGGAGGGAGCCATGGACCTGACCGCCTGAGACCGATCAAAACGACCTCAGCAAGGACAGAGCCATGCAAGACACGCCTTCCTGCGCGTCCCTTCCGGACGCGACCGCAACCCATCCGATTACCCTGCCCGACGGCACGGCCCACCAGGGCACCGTGCACCTGTCGCGCGTCCTCGACCATCCGAATATCGCGGTGGGGGATTACACCTATGCCTCGGCCACGCCGCCGCCCGAGGACTGGGCCGCCTCCCTCGCCCCGTATCTCTACCCCGGGGCGCCCGACCGGCTGGTGATCGGGCGCTTCTGCCAGATCGCCGAGGGCACGCGGTTCATCACCGCCTCGGCCAACCACGCCACGCGGGGGATCAGCACCTACCCCTTCCCGGTCTTCGATCCCGCGACGCTGACCGGCTACAGCCCCGACCGCCGGGATATCGTGCTGGGGCACGATGTCTGGACCGGTTACGGCAGCCTAATTGCGCCCGGCGCGCGGATCGGCAGCGGCGCGATCATCGGCGCGGGCAGCGTGGTGCGGGGCGAGATCCCGGCCTATGCCGTTGCGACCGGCAACCCGGCCCGGGTGGTGCGGATGCGCTTCGACGCGCCGACGGTGGCGCGGCTGCTGGATCTGGCGTGGTGGGATTGGCCCGCCGAGCGGATCGCGCAGGCGGCGGGCGCGCTTCAGGCCGGTGACGTCACTGCGCTGGAGCGGCTGGCGCCCTAGGCCTCACACCGGTCCGGCCATGAGCGCGTGTACGCGCCGGGGCAGTGAGCCGCCCCGGCGCGTCCACCGATCAAGCCACGAAACCCTAGTGACCCGCGCCCAGCTGGCCGGTGCGCACGCCGTAATCCACGGCCAGCGCGTAGTCTGGATCGTCCTCGCTGTCGGTCATCAACTGCCCCGCCTTCTTCAGCAAGTAATGGCAGTCGCGGCTCAGATGGCGCAGTTCCAGCTTCTTGCCCGCCGCCTCGTACTTGGCGGCCACGGCCTCGATCGCGGTCAGGGCCGACTGGTCGGCCACGCGCGAATTGGCGAAGTCGACGATCACCAGCTTGGGGTCGGTCTCGGGGTCGAACAGCTCGGAAAAGCCCTCGGCCGAGCCGAAGAACAGCGGGCCGTCCACCGCGTAGACCTTCGCGCCCTCGGGCGTGACGTGGGTGCGCGCGCGGATGCGGCTGGCGTTCTGCCAGGCATAGGCCAGCGCCGACACGATCACGCCCACCACCACGGCGGTGGCAAGGTCGTAGGCCACGGTCACCGCGGTCACCAGCACGATGACGAAGGCATCCACGAACGGCACCTTGGTCAGGATCTTCAGCGAATTCCACGCGAAGGTGCCGATCACGACCATGAACATCACGCCCACCAGCGCCGCGAGCGGCACCAGCTCGATCACCGGCGCGGCGAACAGGATGAAGCACAGCAGGAACAGCGCGGCCGAGATGCCCGACAGGCGCATCCGCCCGCCCGAGTTCACGTTGATCATCGACTGGCCGATCATGGCGCAGCCCCCCATGCCGCCGAAGAAGCCGGTCACGGTGTTCGCCGCGCCCTGGGCCACGCATTCCTTCGACGCCCCGCCGCGCTGGCCGGTGATCTCGCCCACGAGGTTCAGCGTCAGCAGCGATTCGATCAGGCCGATGGCCGCCAGGATCACGGCGTAGGGCAGGATGATCTGGAGCGTCTCGAGGGTCATCGGAACGGCGGGGATGTGGAACGGCGGCAGACCGCCCTCGATCGAGGCGAGGTCGCCCACCAGCGGCGTGTCGAGCCCCAGCCCGATCACGACCACGGCCACGACGCCGATGCCGGCCAGCGGCGCCGGGATGATCGTCGTCAGCTTCGGCAGGCCCCAGATGATCGCCATGGTCAGCGCCACCAGCGCCAGCATCAGGTAAAGCCGCGGCCCCGACAGCCATTCGCCGCCGGACATGCCATGGCCCGTGACTTCGGCGGTGCCGGGCACCTGGAACTGCGTCAGCTGCGCCAGGAAGATCACGATGGCCAGGCCGTTGACGAAGCCCAGCATCACCGGGTGCGGCACCAGGCGGATGAACTTGCCCCACCGCATCACGCCCACGAAGATCTGGATCAAGCCCATGAGGACCACGGTTGCGAACAGGTACTCGATCCCGTGCTGCGCCACGAGGCTGACCATAACCACGGCCAGCGCACCCGTCGCGCCCGAGATCATGCCGGGCCGTCCGCCCAGAACGGCGGTGATCAGCCCCACGATGAAGGCCGCGTAAAGCCCCACCAGCGGCGGCACGCCCGCGACGAAGGCGAAGGCCACCGCCTCGGGGACCAGCGCCAAAGCGACGGTCAGGCCCGACAGGATCTCGGTCTTGATCTGGCGCGGATCGGTCGCGCCGCGCGGCTTTTTCGGTGTGATGGCATCGCCGAGGGCGGCCATGAGGGAACCGGCCATGTCCTTCTCCTTCGATGTGCGTGGGGCACCGTGGTGCGCAGGGGGGCCAAAGCACGAACGGGGCCGCACCGCAGCCCCGTCACATTGTTTGTTGCCGCTCACATAACACACGAGCGAAAAATCGCCAGCCCCCCGTTCCGAACCCGGACACCGTGCCGCGCATACCCGCGCTGCAGGCTCCTCAAGCCGGCCCCCCGATACGACGGGGCCATGCCCCTTTTCATCCGGACAACCCGCGGGCATCCTGCCGCCGGCAGCAACGGGCACGGAGGCGCAGGGCCATGGACAAGACCGTTATCGGGATCATCGGCGGATCGGGCGTCTACCAGATCGAGGGGCTGGAGGACGCCCGTTGGGTCGGGGTCGAAACGCCGTGGGGCGAACCGTCGGACAAGGTGCTGACCGGCACGCTGGACGGCGTTGCCATGGTCTTCCTGCCGCGCCACGGACGCGGCCACGTGCATTCGCCGACCACCGTCCCATATCGCGCCAATATCGACGCGATGAAGCGGATGGGCGTCACCGACATCGTCAGCGTCTCGGCCTGCGGATCCTTCCGCGAAGAAATGGCGCCCGGCGATTTCGTCATCGTCGACCAGTTCATCGACCGCACCTTCGCGCGCGAAAAGTCGTTCTTCGGCACCGGGTGCGTCGCCCATGTGAGCGTGGCGCACCCGACCTGCCCGCGGCTCGGGAAGGCCTGCTTCGAGGCCGCCAAGGCGCAGGGCGTGACGGTGCACGACGGCGGCACCTACCTGGCGATGGAGGGACCGCAGTTCAGCTCGGCCGCCGAATCGAAGATGTACCGCGAGGCCTGGGGCGCAGACGTGATCGGGATGACCAACATGCCCGAGGCCAAGCTCGCCCGCGAGGCCGAGATCTGCTATGCCAGCGTCGCCATGATCACCGACTACGACAGCTGGCACCCGGACCATGGCTCGGTCGACATCTCGGACATCATCGCGACGCTGGGGGCCAATGCCGATGCCGCGCGCGGACTTGTGGCGCGCCTGCCCGGCCTTCTGGGCGGCGCGCGTGCGCCCTGCCCCCATGGCTGCGACCGGGCGCTCGAATACGCGATCATGACCGCGCCCGATCATCGCCACCCCGAGGTGGTGGCCAGGCTCGATGCCGTGGCCGGCCGCGTGCTCGGCAGCACTTAACACTTCCTTTACCTTGCTGGCGCAGGGTCCGGACGGCCCCCCCAAAGACCGCGTTCCCCCACGGGACCGGGGCGCTGCACAGGCACACGGTGCAGCGTCCCACCCAAGGATCGCAGGCAGCGCGGATCGGCCCGCCCCCGAACCGCGTGCAACCGTCGGGACAGGGCCTCCGACCCGGCCGGGTTTCCGACTCCGCCGTCGCCCGACAGCCCGTTTCCCCGCCGCCCAAAGGGTGCTAAGCCGCGCCCGACCGTTCCTTGCGTGTTGAAAGGATGCCCATGGCCCGGAAGACCCTGCGCGACTACATCCGCACGATCCCCGATTTCCCGCACGAGGGGATCATGTTCCGCGACGTGACGACGCTGTTCGCCGATCCGCGCGGGTTTCGCATGTGCATCGACCAGCTGCTCCATCCCTTCGCCGATCAGCGGATCGACAAGGTCGTGGGCCTCGAAGCACGCGGCTTCATCTTGGGCGGCGCCGTCGCGCACCAGCTGTCCGTGGGATTCGTGCCGATCCGCAAGAAGGGCAAGCTGCCCGCCGCGACGCTGTCGCAGGAGTACCAGCTGGAATACGGCTCGGCCACGATGGAGGTGCATGACGACGCCATCGCCAAGGGCGAGCGCATCCTGATCGTCGACGACCTGCTGGCCACCGGCGGCACGGCCGAGGCCGGCATCAAGCTGGTCGAACGGCTGGGCGGCGTGGTCACCGGCTGTGCCTTCATCGTGGACCTGCCGGACCTGGGCGGGCGCAAGCGGCTGGAGGACATGGGCATGACGGTCGAGGCGCTCTGCGCCTTCGAGGGCGAGTAGACCGACCATGCACCTGGGCCTTTTGCAATGCGGCCCGACCGCACCCGCGTTGGACGAACGCCACGGCGGCTACCCCGAGCTTTACGCCGCTCTGATCGGCCCCGGTTTCGACTGGACGACCTGGCGCGTCTTCGACGGCGATTTCCCCGATGGTCCCGACGCGGCCGAGGGCTGGCTGGTCTCGGGGTCGAAATTCGGCGCCTACGAGGATCACGACTGGATCGCGCCGCTGGAACGTCTCATCCGCGGGATCCACGACAGCGGGCGCCCGCTCGTGGGCATCTGCTTCGGCCACCAGGTGGTGGCGCAGGCGCTTGGCGGACGGGTCGAGAAATTCGCGGGCGGCTGGGCCGTGGGACGCCAGACCTACACGCTCGAGGGCGACACGGTACACCTGAACGCATGGCACCAGGACCAGGTGACGCAACTGCCGCCCGGCGCCGAGGTGATCGCAACGAACGATTTCGCCCGGACCGCGGGTTTGCGCATCGGCCCCGCGACGCTGACCCTGCAGCCCCACCCCGAGTTCGGGCGGGACTACGTCGCCGACCTGATCGACGCGCGTGGACGCGGCGTCGTGCCCGAACCGCTGCTGGACGGCGCGCGCGACGGGCTAGGTCAGCCGGTGGACAACGCGCGCATCGGCGCGTGGCTGGCCGATTTCTACCGCGCCCACAAGGAAGCAAGATGACCGACTGGCTCAAGCACGCCCCCCAGGCCGCCCGCGACTACCTGCAAGGCCATCGCCTGGACGAGGTCGAGTGCATCGTTGCTGACCTCCCCGGCATCGCCCGCGGCAAGGCCATGCCGGGACCGAAATTCGCGCGCCAGAACCGGTTCTTCCTGCCCGCGTCGATCTTCCTGCAGACGATCACCGGCGACTGGGCGGATGACATCATCCCCATGGGCACGACCGAGCCCGACATGATCCTGACCCCGGACTACGCCACCGCCACCGCCGCCCCCTGGACGGCGGACCGGACGCTGCAGGTGATCCACGACATGACCCTGCAATCGGGCGAGCCCGTTCCCTTCGCGCCGCGCAACGTGCTGAAACGCGTGGTCGCGGCCTATCATGCCCGCGGCTGGACGCCCGTTGTGGCGCCCGAGATGGAGTTCTACCTGGTCGCCAGGAACACGGATCCCGCGCAACAGATCGCGCCTATGACCGGGCGCACCGGCCGCGCGGCGGCGGCACGGCAGGCCTACTCGCTATCGGCGGTCGATGAATACGGCAGTGTCATCGACGACATCTACGACTTCGCCGAGGCGCAGGGGTTCGAGATCGACGGCATCACCCAGGAAGGCGGCGCGGGGCAGTTGGAAATCAACATGCGCCACGGCAACCCGGTGAAGCTGGCCGACGAGATCTTCTTCTTCAAGCGCCTGATCCGCGAGGCCGCGCTGCGCCACAACTGCTTCGCCACCTTCATGGCCAAGCCGATCGAGCGCGAGCCCGGAAGCTCGATGCATATTCACCACTCGGTGCTGGACGAGGGCGGGCGCAACATCTTCTCGGCCGAGGATGGCTCCGAGACACCGGCGTTCCAGCATTTCATCGGCGGTATGCAGCGGCACCTGCCCAGCGCCATCGCGCTGTTGGCGCCCTACGTGAACTCGTATCGCCGCTACGTACGGGACTTCTCGGCGCCGGTGAACCTGGAATGGGGCCGCGACAATCGCACGGTCGGCCTGCGCGTCCCCGTCTCGACCCCCGAGGCGCGGCGGGTGGAAAACCGGATCGCGGGCATGGACTGCAACCCCTATCTCGGGATCGCGGCGTCGCTGGCCTGCGGCTATCTCGGGATGGTGGCGGGCGACATGCCCCGGCCCGAGCGCGAAGACACCGCCTATGACAGCGCCGACGACATCCCGCGCGGGCTTTACGATGCGTTGGAGCAATTCGGGGACAACGCGGCCCTGCTGGATCTGCTGGGCGACGAGTTCGGTAAAGTCTACGGCGCCGTGAAGGCGGCCGAGTACGGCGAATTCCTGCAGGTAATCTCGCCGTGGGAGCGGGAGCACCTGCTGATCAGCGTCTGAACGGGCGGGCTCAGCCCTTCTTGTTCATCTCGGCCAGCTGGCTCTGAAGCTCGCTCAGCTGGGTGCGGATCTCGTCCAGTTCGGCGGTCTTGCGCTCGGCCTCTTCGGCCTTCGTCTCGCCCTCCCCCTCGTCGCCACCGGCCAGCCCGCCGGTCACGGCTTTCAGCCACGCCCGTTGCTGCGCCTGCATAGCGTCGTAGCCCGGCATGGCAGACATGGGATTCATGGCCCGGTCGATCATCTTCGACTGGCTGTCGCGCAGCATGTCGAAGCTCATGGCCAGGAACTGCGGCACCACCGACTGCGCCTGCGTCGTGTAGCTGCGCACGAGGTCGGTCAGCACCGCCAGGGGCAGGACGGATTCGCCCTTAGATTCGTGCTCGGCCACGATTTGCAGAAGGTACTGACGCGTCAGGTCATCGCCGCTTTTCAGGTCGACGATCTGCACATCCCGGCCCGCGCGGATGAAACCCGCGATATCTTCGAGCGTGACGTAATCGCTGGTCTCGGTGTTGTAGAGCCTGCGCGAGGCGTAGCGCTTGATCAACAAAGGCTTGGGGGCGTCTGGCATCGATTCCTCGCGGGTATTCTGCGCTGCAACAGAAGCGTAGATTGCATGTGCGGAAAAAGAAAGGGGCGCGCCGGGTGGCACGCCCCTTCCGTCTCTATGACCGGATCCGCAATGGATCCTGCGCGGCCTTACTTGGCGGCGGCGGTCGCCTTCTTGGTGGCGGCGGTCATGTCGTTGGTGGCCTTCTTGGCGGCGGCGGTCATGTCTTCCGACATGTCCTTGCCGGCGGCCAGCATCAGTTCGACGGTTTCCATCTGGACCTTCTTCGCGACTTCGGCGAAGGCGGCCATGGTTTCGGCCGACATTTCGGCCTGGGCCGAGGCGAAATCGGTCATGGCCTTGGTGTAGTCGGTGGGCTCGTCACGGGCGACGGTCACGTCGGACATCTTGGACAGGGTGTCCTTGGTCCACTTGGTCGAGATCTCGGTCGACTTCTCGGCAGCTTCCAGAGCGACCTTCGACATCTTCTCGCCGAAGCTGGCATAGGTTTTGAAGCCGTCCTGAAACGCGCTCATGTCCATGGGCATGGCGGCGATCATCTCGTTGATGGTCTTGCTGAAGTCTTGCGTCTTGGCAGCCATAATTCAGTCTCCTTTTCAGTTCGGAGCCCGGTGAGTTGTGGGGACGCGGCTCCGTTGCGTTCTGAATGGTATATGCATGCTGCGGCGCGGCATTTCAAGGGGTCTTTCTGCACTGCAGCAAAAAATCCCGATCCGGCCCTAAACCCCTGAGACGGCTATTTTTTATGGCTCTTCACGTAGGTTCCGGGCGCATCGCCAAGGATCTCCCGGCCGTCATCCCCCGGTGCACGCGCGGCAATTTTCTTGCCGGACTTCTTCGACAGCCACTCTCCCCAGCGGCCCCACCAGGACCCTTCGTGGAACTCGGCCGCCGCCTGCCAGTCCTCGGGCGTGCCGCTCCAGTCGCCGTTCACGTAGTGGCCGTACTTCTTCTTGCTGGGCGGGTTGATGATCCCGGCGATATGGCCGGATTCCGACAGCACGAAGGTCTTGGACCGGCTGCCCATCTTCTGGATACCGCGGAAGCTGCTTTTCCAGTTGGCGATGTGGTCGGTTTCGCAGGCGATGGCCATGAGCGGCACTTTCACCTCGCCGATCTTCAGGGTCTCGCCCAGGATCTCGATGCCCTCGGTGGCGAACTTGTCGTCCTGGCACAGCCCGCGCAGGTACTCGACCGCCATCTTGCCGGGCAGGTTGGTGCCGTCGCCGTTCCAGTACAGCAGATCGAAGGCCGGCGGGGTCTGCCCCATCATGTAGCTGCGGATGGCGGGCTGGTAGATCAGGTCGTTCGAGCGCAGGAAGCTGAAGGTCCGGCTCATGTAGAAGCTGTCGAGAACGCCCGTCCGCTCGACCTCGCGCTCGATCCCGTCGACGAAATCGTCTTCCAGGAACACACCCACCTCGCCCCGGTCCGAGAAGTCGGTGAGGGTGGTGAAGAAGGTGGCCGAGTTGATCGGCTTCTCGCCGCGCTTTTCCAGCAGCGACAGGGTGAGCGACAGGGTGGTGCCCGCGATGCAGTAACCGACGGCGTTGATCTTGGGCTCGCCCGTGATCTCCTTCACCTGCGCGATCGCTTCTAGGAACCCCTCCTCGATATAGTCGCCGAGGCTGACGTCGGCGTAGCTTTCGTCGGGGTTCACCCAGCTGACGACGAACAGGGTGTAGCCCTGGTCGACGATCCACTTCACCAGGCTGTTCTTGTCCTTCAGGTCGAGGATGTAGAATTTGTTGATCCAGGGCGGGAAGATCAGCAGCGGCGTCTTGTGGACCTGCTCGGTCGTCGGCGTGTACTGGATCAGCTCGAACATGCGGTTGCGATAGACGACCTTCCCCGGCGTGGTGGCCAGGTTGCCCCCCACCTCGAACGCGTCCTTGTCGGCCAGGGTGACGACCAGCTCGCCGTCATTGGCCTCGAGATCGCGCACCAGGTTCTCCAGCCCGTCAACCAGGCTCTGGCCCTCGGTCTCGACCGCGCGGCTCAGCGCCTCGGGGTTGGTGCCGAGGAAATTGGTGGGGCTCATCATGTCGACGATCTGCTGGCTGAAATAGTTCAGCCGCTTGCGGTCGGAGGGGTCCAGCCCTTCGAGCTTGTCCACCGCCTCGGTCATGGCGTGGGCGTTGAACAGGTATTGCTGCTTGAGATAGTTGAAGAACGGATGCTCGGCCCACATCGGGTCCGAAAAGCGGCGATCATCGCCGCTGCGGTCCTCGGGCGCGCTGAAATCACCCCGCGCCAGCTTGTGCTGCGCCTCGACGTAGTGGGTCAGCGACTTGCCCCAATAGCTGATCTGGTGCTCCAGCAGCTTGGACGGGTTCGACATCATCTCGGCCATCCAGGCCGTGGCGGCCTTCATGTAAAGATCGCTTCCCGGCCCCTGCAACGCACCGGGGACCGTGCGCTTATTAGAGAGAACCTTCACCAGGCGCTCGGACAGTTCCTCCAGCTTCTTGATGTTTTCGGCCATCTTTTCCGAAACTTCGGTCACATCGGTCGACTTGTCCGAATGTCCAGTTGCCATGAGGTGTGCTCCGATCTAGCTTGCTGCACAGCAGCATTGCGATTTTCGCCTATTCTTGTGGCGAAATTAACCCAGCGTGCTGAGGAATTAAAGCCACGCGAACCGCGGGCGAAAGGACTTGTGCCATGCGTTATATGCTCACCTACGACATGATGGAGACGGCGCGCGTCAGCTATCAATGGATGGGCGCCACGGCCCGTGCCATCGGGTCATATCCGGCGACGGGCCTCTTTCCCAACCCCATGTTCCAGCTTCTTTCGGCGTGGGGCGACGTGACCGAACGCAGTTTCGACCGCATGGTGGCCAAGCCCGACTGGGGCATCGATACCGTCGTGGGCGAGGACGGGCGCGACCACGTCGTCACCGTCGAACCGGTGGTCAAGAAGGCCTTCGGCGATCTGATCAAGTTCTCGGTCTCGGGCCGCGCGCCCATGGAGCGCAAGATCCTGCTGGTCGCGCCCATGTCGGGCCACTACGCCACCCTGCTCCGCTCGACCGTCGCGTCGCTTCTGCCCGACGCCGACATCTACGTGACCGACTGGCACAACGCGCGCGAGATCCCGGTCTCGGAAGGCAAGTTCGACGTCGACGATTACACCCTCTATCTCGTGGATTTCATGCGCCACCTGGGCGCCGACACGAACGTCATCGCGGTCTGCCAGCCGGTGCCGCTGGCGCTGGCCGCCACCGCCTACCTGGCCGAGCACGAGCCCAAGGCCCAGCCCGCCACGCTGACGCTGATCGGCGGCCCCGTGGACCCCGACGCGAAAGCGACCGAGGTGACCGATTTCGGCCGCCGCGTGACAATGGGCCAGCTCGAGCACATGGTGATCCAGCGCGTGGGCTTCAAATACGCGGGCGCGGGCCGGATGGTCTATCCCGGCCTTCTGCAGCTGTCCTCCTTCATCTCGATGAACGCGGAAAAGCACGCGCAAGCATTCCACAACCAGATCCTGCGCGTCGCCAAGGGCGAGGCCGGCGACCACGACAAGCACAACAAGTTCTACGACGAATACCTGTCGGTGATGGACATGACGGCCGAATTCTACCTTTCGACCGTCGAGCGGATCTTCAAGAACCGCGACATCGCCCGCAACGTGTTCACCGTGAACGGCGAAACCGTCGATATCTCGAAGATCACCGACGTGGCCGTGCATATCGTCGAGGGTGAGGAGGACGACATCTCGGCTCCCGGGCAATGCCTTGCCGCGCTGGACCTGATGCCCGACCTGCCCGATGACAAGAAGGCCCAGCACCTTGAGCCCGGGGCCGGCCATTACGGCATCTTCGCGGGCCGGTCCTGGCGCAACAACATCCGGCCGCTGGTGCTGGATTTCATCGACGACAACGCCGAGCGTGAGCACTCGCAGCGCGCGGCCAACGTCAAATCGGCGCCGCGCGGCACCGGTGGCAAGCGCAAGCGCTCGGGCGAAGGTCCGACACCGGTCTGAGCGGCGGCGGCCGCGCCTATCTCAGCATCACGGCCGCCTTCGACCACTCCATCCACTCCCGCAGCGCCCCGATGACGTCATCGGGGCGTTCCAGCATGGGCAGATGTCCCGCCCCGGCGATGGTACGCGCGACGCCGCGTGGCATCAGCCCGGCGACGAAGTCGCAGCGTTGCGGCGGCATCAGGCGGTCCTCGGACCCGCCGAGGATCAGCGCGGGAAGATGCGCCTGCCGCAGGGTCTTCTGCTGATCGGGGCGCCGTTGCAGCGCGCGCACCTGCCGTTCGTAGGTTGCAACGCCCAGCGCCTCGGCGCCATCTGCGAGGAAGTCGGCCAACGGCGCGCGCAGGGGGCCATCGGCCAGCGTCGCGGATGGCACGTCCTCGGCCATGACGGCGGCCAATTGCCCGGCCTTGGCGCGCACCAGCCGCAACTCGCGCTCGGCCGCCTGGTGGGGCGGCTCGGGCAGGCAGCCCGCAGCGACAAGGGCGATGCGCGCGACACGGTCCGGCGCGCGTCGCAGGATCTCCATCGCCACGTGACCGCCCAGCGAATGGCCCGCAAGCGCGAAGCGCGGCGGCAGTTGGGTCAGAAGATGGGTTGCCATGTCCTCGACCCGGTCGAACGGGCCGAGTGGCGGCAGCACCAGCGTGGTGTCGCTGGCCAGCGCCTCGATTTGCGGTCCCCAGATCCGCAGGTCGGTCATGAAACCCGGCAGCAGAACCAATGGTGTCTGCATGGGTCGTTTCCTGTTTCGGGCCCGGCGACAGGTGGTCGCGCGGCCCATTTTTGCATTGTCGGACTCGGAGGTTAGGACCTCCGCCCGATCAACCGCAAGTGGCGACCGCGCGTCGGCCGCCGCCGTGCTTTCACGGCAACGCGCGGACCCAGTCGACCATGCGCGCGGTCATCGGATCGGTCAGACCGGGCGACAGGATATCGCCGGCAAGAACGTGGTGCGAGGGCGCGTTGCCCGGCGGCACGTCCACCGTCTCGACCGTCACCGGCCCACCCCAGCGCCCCATCGCATCGCGGGTCGCGGCGGGGCGCACGACCTCGTCATTCTCGGACAGAAGGACCAGCGCCGGGGCGGTCGCCTGGCCGAGGTCGGCGTCGTTGGCCGCCGCCACCAGCGCCGCCATGGGCAGCGTGGACACCGTGGGATAGCGCGTGGTCCAATAGCGGGCGTGGGCGTCGTTCTCGGGCTCGAAACTGCGGGTCTCGCCGGCCAGCAGCGGCACGAGGTGTTCGGCCGCCGGCCAGCGCAGCAGGAAAGCAGCGGGGTTCTGGATCCCGAAATTGGGGGAGATCATGATCTGCGCGTCGATCCCGCGGCCCGTGGCCGCACCGTAGGCCGCCAGCGTTCCGCCGGTTGAGGTCGAGACCGCCAGCACCCGGTCGCCGATCCGGTCGGCCACCGCCAGCGCCTCGTCCAGGTCGCGGACCCAGTCGGCGGCCACGGGCTGCGCCATAGCGGGGCCGTCCCGGCCGTGGCCGGTCAGCCGCGTGAAGATGAGGTTGGCGCCCAGCGCCTCGGCCACGCGGTCGGGGACCGGGCGGATTTCCTCGGAACTGGCCGAGAAGCCGTGCAGGTAGATCACCACCCAGTCCGTGTCCTCGCCCGGCGCGCCGGCCCACACGATCCGTTTCTCGGTCCCCGGCACGATGTCGTCGAACCGCGCTTCCTGCGCCGCCAGGTATTCTGCCGGATCGTCGCCGATGGCGGATGCGTCGAAGTCCGGCGCGGTGCCCAGCCCCTCGGGCGGGTAAAGCGCCCAGGCGCCGCCGAACAGAAGCAGGGCCGCGACCGTCAGCCGGATCAGCCAGGTCACGCCATACGCTCCAAGACCTCGTCGATGGCCGCTTCGATCAGGGCAAGGCAGTCGGGATCGGAAAACCGGTGATCGGCCCCGCGCACGAGCGTCAGCCGCACGTCGCCCGTCAGGTGATCCAGCAGGCGCAACGCCACGGTCCGGTCCACATCCTCGTCCGCCGTGCCCTGCAACAGGCGCACCGGTCCGATATCGCGCAACGGTTCGCGCAGGACCAAGTGGTTGCGGCCGTCCTCGATCAGGCGGCGGGTGATGACATAGGGCGCGCCATAGTCCGACGGCAGGACGACCCTGCCCCAGCGTTCCATCTCGTCGTGCTGCTGCGGCGAGAAGCCGGCGGCCATGCTGTCCTCGGTGAAGTCCGGCGCGGCCGCGATGCCGACGAAGCCCGCGACCCGCGCGATGCGCTGCGCCAGAAGAAGCGAGATCCAGCCGCCCATGGACGACCCGACCAGCAGGACGGCCCCCTCGGTCAGCGCCGACACCGCGGCCTCGGCGTCCTCGGCCCAGTCGCCGATGGCGCCTTCCTCGAATTCGCCCGAGGATTGCCCGTGGCCCGAGTAGTCCAGCCGCAGGAAGGCGCGGCCGCGCGACTTGGCCCACGCCTCGAGATGCACGGCCTTGGTGCCGCCCATGTCGGATTTGAACCCGCCCAGGAATACGACGACCGGCCCCTTGCCGGCGGTCAGGTGATAGGCGATGCGGCGGCCCTGCGGCGTTTCCAGGAAATCGGTCATGGCGCGCAGCCTAGCCGGATCATTCTGAAAGAAAAGGGATTATTCGACCTCGTCGAGCTGCCCCGCCACCCCCACGGCCGCGAGCGACATCACCGCGAACAGCGCCAGAGTCGTGCCCGCGCCCCAGATCGAGGCCAGCGCGCCGAAGAGCCCCGATCCCAGCAGAACGACGCCGATGACGGTGTTGCTGACGGCGGTGTAGCTGGCCCGCTTGTCGCCGGGCGCCATGTCGACCAGGTAGGTCGACCGCCCCTGCCGCACGCCGTGATAGGCGATCATCAGGACGAACAGAACCGCGGGCATGGCCCACCACTGGCCGGCCAGACCCGACATCTCGAGAAGCAGCGCGGCCCCCAACGCCAGCGCGGCGACCACGCCCGACAGGCGCAGCACGTTGCGCGACGACCTGTCCGACATGCGGCCCCAGACATAGGACGACAGGAAGGACGCCACCGACGACGCCAGCACCAGCGCGCCCAGCTGGTCGAAGCCGCCCTGCCCCGCCTCGGCCCCCAAAAGGATCAGGTAGGGCGGCGCCAGCGCCGTGGCCGTCAGCAAGCCCCGCACGATGATGAACAGCAGAAGCTGCCGGTCCTCGGTCAGAAGCGAAATCTGCCCCAGCGATGTGCCCTCGGGCTCTTGCGGGGTCGGCTGTTCCCGCAGGGTCGAGAACAGCGCCCCCGCGATCAGCCACAGCGCGGCCGCGAGGCTCAGTGCGCCGATCACAAGCGCGAACCGCGGCCCGAGGTCCAGTACGAGGATCAGCGCGAAGACGATGACGCCGACGCTCGCCACGCTGGCCGCCAGCCCGGTGGCCGAGCCGCGCCGAGACGTGCCTACGGTCTTGCCGAGAATGTCCTTGTAGCTGACCGAGCAGACGGACCGCGCCAGCGCCAGCACCGCCAGAAGCAGGCAGATCACGATGCCCGCCGCGTTGCCGTCAAGCGTCAGGCCTGCCAGCACGATCCCCGCACATGCGGCGCCCTGCACCGCCGATCCGCCCGCCCAGGCCCATTTGCGCCGGGCCATCGCGTGGATGCGCGGTGCCGTGAACAGCTGCGGCAGCAGCGCGCCCGCCTCGCGGATCGGGACCAGCAGCCCGACGAGGAAGGAAGACGCGCCCAGCGTGTTCAGCAGCCAGCTCAGCACCAGCTTGGGCGACAGCAGCCCGTCGGCCAGCTTGGTCATCGACAGCGACGTGGCATGGCGCAGGAAATTGCCGGGCTCGTCGGCCTGCGCCGCCTCGCTCAACCCGCCGGGGTCGTCGGTGTCGTCGGTCAATGCCTCGAACAGCGTTTCCTCGTAACTCGTCGTGTCGCTCATCCCGCCCTCCGTCTGACCTGATCGCATCTAGCACCCCGCGGGCGCGAGACACGTTACCATATTGACACGTGACTAAATGCGCACCTATTGTGATCCATGGACGCGATCTTCAAAGCCCTCAACGACCCCTCCCGCCGCGCGCTGCTGGACGCGCTGCGCCGGCGCGATGGACAGACTCTGACCGAGCTTGTCGAAACCATCGACATGACCCGCTTCGGGGTCGCCAAGCACCTTGGGCTTCTGGAGGACGCGCACCTGATCACCACCGTCAAGCGCGGGCGCTTCAAGTACCACTATCTCAATGCCGTGCCCCTGCAGGAACTGGTCGACCGCTGGATCGAACCGATGCTGGCAGGGCCCACCGCGCGCGGCCTTATCGACCTGAAAACACATTTGGAAAAGGATACTGCCATGCTGACGCAACCCAAGCCCGACCTGGTGCTGCATACCTTCATCCGCTGCACCCGCGATGCCCTGTGGGAGGCGCTGACCCGCGCCGAGATCCGGGCGGGCTACCATTTTGCCGCGAAATCCGTCGAAGGCGACCTGGCGAACCCCGGCGACGCCGTGGTGATGACCCGCCCCGACGGCGGCCCGATGCTGCGCGAGGAGGTGATCGCCCTGACGCCCAAGTCGCGCATCGAAGCCACGTTCGAGCCCGCCTGGATGCCGGACGCCCCGTCCTCGCGCACCGTCATGCTGCTGGAAGACAGCCCCGGCGGCATGAAGCTGACCGTCGAGCACTATGACCTGCCGCCCGGCTCGGAGGGCGTGAACGAAGGCTGGTCGCGCCTGCTGTCGGGGCTGAAGACCTGGCTCGAGACCGGCGAAAGCGTCCGCTTCGCGCAGGCAGGCTGAGACGGGGACCGCTTCGACCGATCAGGGACCGTGCCCGGCGTCAGGCGGACACGGCCATCGTAACCCCACTCGGCCGGCGTTCACGGCACACGAGAGGACAGGGCGCGGCGCTTTCGACGGGCGCCGCGCCCTTAGTCTTGACTTGGGCGCCGGTCCCCGGCACTCGGAGGCCACATAACTTGCAACCGGGCGTTCCGTGGGCGCCAAACCGACGAGGAGGCCCGACATGGCCCAGATCTCTCTCACCTTTCCCGATGGCAATGCGCGCGCGTTCGACGCCGGCGTGACCGCGGCCGACGTGGCCGCGTCGATCAGCACGTCGCTGGGCAAGAAGGCCATTTCCGCCAGCCTCGACGGCGAACACTGGGACCTGCAATGGCCGATCGAGCGTGACGGCGCCATCGCCATCCACACGCTGCAGGACGACGCCCCGGCGCTGGAACTGATCCGCCACGACCTGGCCCACATCATGGCCCGCGCGGTTCAGGAGATCTGGCCGGACGTGAAGGTGACCATCGGACCCGTGACCGATCACGGCTGGTTCTACGACTTCGACCGGACCGAGCCCTTCACCCCCGAGGACCTGGGCCAGATCGAGGACCGGATGCGCAAGATCATCAACGCGCGCGAGCCCGTGCGCACCGAGATCTGGGACCGCGCCCGCGCCATCGCCCATTACGAAGAGACCGGTGAGCCGTTCAAGGTCGAGCTGATCGAGCGCATCCCCGAGGACGCGCCCATTCGCATGTACTGGCACGGCGACTGGCAGGATCTGTGCCGCGGCCCGCATCTGGCGCATACGGGACAAGTGCCCGGCGATGCGTTCAAGCTGATGGGCGTGTCCGGCGCCTACTGGTTCGGCGACGTGACCCGGCCGCAGCTGCAGCGGATCACCGGCGTGGCCTTCAAGAACAAGAAGGACCTGAACGCGCACCTGACCATGCTCGAGGAGGCCGCCAAGCGCGACCACCGCAAACTGGGCCGCGAGATGGACCTGTTCCACATGCAGGAAGAGGCCCCCGGGCAAGTCTTCTGGCACCCCAATGGCTGGACGATCTACACCGCGCTGCAGGACTACATGCGCCGCAAGCAGCGCGCCGGCGGCTACCGCGAGATCAACACCCCGCAGGTGGTCGACCGCAAGCTGTGGGAAGCCTCGGGCCACTGGGACAAGTACCAGCACCACATGTTCCTGGTCGAGGTGGACGAGTCCCGCGATGGCGAGGAGGACGACGCCTCGGCCAAGAGCAAGGCGCATACCCGCATCAACGCGCTGAAGCCCATGAACTGCCCCTGCCACGTCCAGGTCTACAACCAGGGGCTGAAGTCCTACCGCGACCTGCCGCTGCGGCTGGCCGAGTTCGGGTCCTGCGCGCGGTTCGAGCCGTCGGGCGCGCTGCACGGGATCATGCGCGTCCGGGGCTTCACCCAGGACGACGCCCACATCTTCTGTGCCGAGGAGCAGATCGAGGAGGAATGCGCCCGCTTCATCGAGTTCCTGGCCGATGTCTACGCCGAGCTCGGCTTTCCCACCTTCGAGATCAAGTTCGCCACCCGCCCCGAGAAACGCGTGGGGTCCGAGGAGTCGTGGGATTACGTCGAGAACGCGCTGGAGGAGGCGATCCGCAAGACCGGGCGCACCTACACGCTCGAGGCCGGGGACGGTGCGTTTTACGGACCGAAGCTCGACTTCTACCTGACCGACGCCATCGGGCGGGTCTGGCAGTGCGGCACGTTCCAGGTCGACCCCAACCTGCCCGAGCGGCTGGACGCGACCTATGTGGGACAGGACGGCGAGAAGCATCGCCCGTTCATGCTGCACCGCGCCGCGCTGGGATCGTTCGAGCGGTTCATCGGTATCCTGATCGAGGAGCATGCCGGCCGCCTGCCGCTGTGGCTTGCGCCGCGGCAGGTGGTGGTGGCGTCCATCGTGTCCGACGCGGACGAGTATGTCTCTGAAATCACCGAGCTTCTGCGGAAAAACGGCATCCGGGCCGAGGCCGACACCCGCAACGAGAAGATCAACTACAAGGTGCGCGAGCACTCGGTCGGCAAGGTGCCGGTAATCCTCGCGATCGGCGGGCGCGAGGTCGAGGAGCGCACCGTGTCGCTGCGCCGGCTGGGCGAAAAGCAGACGCGCAGCCTGACGCTCGACGCGTTGGTGGACGAGCTGAAGGCCGAGGCCACGCCGCCGGATCTCAGGTGAGGGCGGCGCGGGTTTCGGGGGTCCAGCCCAGGTAGAGCGTTCCGTCGTGGTCGATGACGGGACGCTTCATCAACGTCGGATGCGCGGCGATGAGCGTGGCGGGGTCGCCGCCCCGCTCGGCCTCGTCCAGACCGCGCCAGGTGGTCGAGCGGCGGTTGACGATGGCGTCGCCGAAGCGCGCCGCCAGCCGGTCCAGCAGATCGGCGGGAAGCCCGTCGGCGCGGATGTCGGTCACCTGCGGGTCATGGCCCGCTTCCTTGAGGGATTTCAGGGCCTTGCGGCAGGTATCGCAGGATTTGAGCGCGTAGACATGCATCTTTGTCACCGTTTGGGAAATTGACACCGTAGTTTTTCTTGCAATCGAAGGCAGAATTTATCAGCCTTTTTGCGTGATTAGCACTGAACGACCGGCGAGCCTTCCCTCGGAGCGGCCACTACTGGGACTTTCTGGCTGCACCACCCCCGCCGCAATACCGCGGGCGGGACCACGACGACAGGGAGAAAACGGCATGCCCACTGGCACCGTAAAATGGTTCAATACTACCAAGGGCTTCGGCTTCATCGCGCCGGATGCCGGCGGCAAGGACGTCTTCGTCCATATCTCGGCGGTGGAACGCGCCGGGATGACCGGCTTGGCCGACAACCAGAAGGTGAGCTATGAGCTGATCGCGGGCCGTGACGGCCGCGAATCGGCGGGCGAACTTCAAGCGCTCTGACGCTCAGGATATTCCCGAGGATCTGGCCCGCGCCGCCCACCCGGCGCGGGCTTTTTCGTGCACGGCCCGTGCAGCGCGCGTGCCGCATCCGTCGGGTCAGCGTGCCCGCCGCGTGCACCGACCGGCCCACGGCGTACACCCGCCGGCACGGCGCGTGGCGACGGTGTCGGACAAGTGGCACGGTGCGTACACCGCGCGTCGGACAGGATCAGTCGAGACCCTTGTGCGTCGGGATGCCCTTCTCGGCCGGGATGTACTCGACCCGGCGGGGCGCGTGGCGCCGGGGGACCGGGTGCTGCATCACCTGGGCATAGGTCATGTGGGTCGTGGGCTTGCCGCAGCAGATCTCGCCGCCCGCGTAGACGGGCTGGAGCCCGTTGGGGCAGAAGTTCTCGTGCGTCTTGAACGGATAGACCTGCTGTTCGGCCATGGCCGGCGCGGCGAGACAGCCCAGCGCCAGGGCGATTGCGATACGTTTCATATTGACCCCTCGTCGGTGGCCCCCGGGCCGATCCCGCGCGCCTGTGAAGGGAAGGCTAGCCGCGAGATGCCGCCCGGTCAATTTCCCGGTTTGGAAACAGTGGGGTAAGGCCCGGTCGCGGCCCCGGCCGCGATGGGGCGTTCCAGTGGAACGCCCCAAGGGCCGAACGCAGATTGCGCAAGCAATGCGCAGGGGGCGTAAGTCAGGGGGAGCGACGGTCGCTCATCGCCGAGAGGGCAGCGCCCGCCCGCGGGTTCGACGGGACCGTCGCGCCAGTGGCGCGGCGTCAGCCCGGCGGACGGTCGGGCGTCTACGGTCGTGCGTCTCGGAGAGGGCAGCGCCCGGCCCGAGGGGGGGCGTGAAGCGCCCGCCCTGGGGGGCGGGTCGGGCGCTGCCCGGCGTGCCGCCGGGCGGGAAGGAGGTACTACGGCGCGCGGAACCAATAGGGTCAATTTCTTCTTAGTCCCCAGCGAAATCTTCATCCTCGAAGTGGCGGCATCACTCTAGTACGAACGAAGACATCCTTGACATCGGCATCCAGATCCAGCGAGCCGATGTCATGAATGCACTTTATTCCGACGTTAATAATCCTACCGGATTTGTCACCGGCAAATCTCTTCGAAATCTCCTCGAAGTATCGCCTCTCCGGGATAAAATGATTCGCCTTAGTCTTGTTGACACACTGGAAAACTGCGTGAGCGACGAAATCGGCGTATTCCAGCAATGGTTCCTCGCCCTTCGCACGCGTTGTGATCGAGAAGGGGTTCAGAAGGGTCAGGCTTTTCGCCTCGGAATGGAGCGGATTTTCTCGGACCTTCAAAAGATACCGAAGCATCGCGTCGTAGTCATGATTCCGTCTTTCAAGAACGACGGACACATTTTCCTCAGCAGCACCAATTACCGAAAGGTAGGAGCAGACCCGCTCCAGTAGATACTCGACACATTTGTTGTAGAACTTCTGAGAGTCGCCATCGATCCGCGCAGCGTACTCTCCGAGAGTTGCCTTGTTCGAAATGACGGCAAACAATCGAACATGCAATTCGGAAAGCCTTCGAGCAAAATACACCTTATTAGGATGTGAAAAGTCTGTAGCGTGTTTCCAGCTCTTCTTTCCAATCTCATTTTTGAAGGCCTCCAAACGCTTCGTAGCAATTCGTTCGGTTGCGGGCTGCATCACCGCAGCTGCAACTACAAAATACGGCGATGAACCAGGAGTCGTTTCGTTCCGGACCTTTTTGATACCGGCGTCACCACTCTCGTCAATGTAGACAGTGAAAGGCATATCGCGGGTTTCTCCATCACCCAATCACCCCCATCAACTCCGCCCATTCGCGCTTGGTCAGGCCGCTCGTTTCCTGCGTCACCTTCTCCCCCGCCAGCATCCGCCGCACGACCTGCACGCCGGTGGCCGAGAGCTGCGCGGAGCCCAGGCGGTATTCCTCGAAGGCGGCATAGGCGAGCGGGACCCAGTCGCGGACCAGGTCGCAGATGATCTCGGCATAGACGCGGATCTCGTATTGCGCGTGGGGATCGGCGCGCAGGCGCAGGAAGTGGAAGAGGTTGTGGAGGTCCACCTTCCAGTACCACTGGGTGTAGACATTGGCGGGCAGGTTCATGCGGGCAAGCTCGCGCGCGAGGCCCTGCTGCCCTTCCTGCCCCATCATCTGCTCGTAATGGTCGTAGGCGCGGTCGGAATCGGCCTTGAGGGTTTCCAGCACGCGGGCGGCCTCGTCGCCCTCCAGCGTGGCGCCGCGGCCCTGGTTGTTGATGCTGGACTGGGCGGCCAGGTGCTCGGGCGCGGGGATGTAGAACTCGCGGTCGAGCACCGAGTAGCGGGCGGAATACTCGTTCACGTTGGCGGTGCGGTGGCGGATCCACTGGCGCGCGACGAAGACCGGCAGCTTCACGTGCAGCTTGAGCTCGCACATCTCGAACGGGGTCGAGTGCCAGTGCCGCATGAGGTAGCGGATCAGCCCCTCGTCGTTCTGCACCGACTTGGTGCCGCGGCCATAGCTGACGCGCGCGGCCTGGGTGATGGCGGCGTCGTCGCCCATGTAGTCGATGACCCGCACGAAGCCGTGGTCGAGCACCGGGTGCGCGCGGTAAAGCTGCGCCTCGATCCCCGGAGAGGTGGCCCGCAGCGTGGGCTGGGACTGGGCGCGTTGGGCGTCGATTTCGGCCTGCTGGTCGGGCGACAGGGGCATGGGGCGGTGTCCTTCCGGGCTTCGTGAGTCGAGAGCTACCATATCGTGGGGGCGGCACCCGCAAAACAACCATATGCGGGTTATCCACGACAATTGGGGCAATTTCCCCACAGGCGGGTGACGATTTGGCCGCAACCCCCGGGTGCGCTTGACCGGGCACGCGGACCGGGGGCACGGTGCCGGAAAAACAACGAGCAGACCTCCAAGGCAGGTAGAGCCATGTTCCGGATTCCCCTTTCCATCGCGCTGGCCGCGGTGTTGTCCCTTGCCGCCTGCGGCGGTCCCAACCCGTTCGACCCGCCCGAGGAAGAGACCGACGGCGGCACCGATGGCGGCACCGGCGGCGACGGCGGCGGCACGCCGATCCAGTCGGATCGCGGCCTGCCCCCCGGCACGTCATCGCCCAGCCCCGACAACGCCATCGTCCGCTACGAGGCCAACGACTCGGCCGGCGGCGGCGGTTTCGCCGAGGGGATCGAATACGACCGGGCCACGGACACCTTCACGGTCGACAACCTGGCCTTCGACGGCGACAACACCTACGCCCGCGGCACGGCGGTCAGCTCGCTCGGACCGTTCGCGGTGTACGAGTCGGACGTGACCACCACCGACCCGGTCACCGGCAACGTGATCGACACCTTCCCCTACCGCGCGATCTACGGCGTGTCGCGCACCGGCCAGACCGAGTTCGCCATCGTGCGCACCGGCGGCTACCTGAATTACGGCTTCGGCGGCTTCGTCTACCAGCGCAACGCCGAGGACGCGGCCGGCAACCCGGTGACGCTGGACCTGCCGACCGAGGGCGACGCCGAGTACGCCGGCGACTATGCGGGCGTGCGCATCTTCGACGGGCGCGGCGGTCTGGAATACGTGACCGGCGACGCGTCGATGCTGATCGACTTCAAGGATTTCAACGACAGCCAGGCGGGCGTGCTGCTGCGGGTGCGCAACCGGCGGCTTTACGACGACAACGGCAACGACATCACGTCGGCCTACCTGGACGCGCTCGAGGCCGACAACGCCGACCTGATCCGGCCCCGCGCCAACGACGGCAGCGGCAACGAGGTGCTGGCCAATATCGGCAGCCGGGTGAACCCGAACGTCGCCGACGCCAATGGCGAGATCGTGCAGGAGATCTTCGCGCTCTATTCCGAGACCGACGGTACGTCGTTCGAGGCGGGCGATGGCCAGTACTATGCCATCATGTCCGGCCAGAACGCGTCCGAGATCGTGGGCGTGCTGGTGATGGAGGGAGCGGACGCGCGCAGCGACGCGACCTTCCAGGAGACCGGCGGCTTCATCGTCTATCGTCAATGATGCGCGGGGCGCGGCGGCCCCCGTCCCTTCGGCGCGCGGCGCTGGCCCTGCTGGCGGCGCTGGCCCTGGCCGGGCCGGTCGCGGCCGACCCCGCCGCGCTGAACCCAGACCAGATGAGCGTGGCCGCGGGCCGCGCGGCGGCGTCGGGGCAGCCCCTGGCCGCCAAGGCCATGGCCGAGGCCCTGCTGGCGCGCGACCGCGACGACGTACAGGCCCTTCTGGCGCTGTCGCGGGCCGAGCGCGACCTGGGCGACTACGACGCCGCGCGCGACGCGGGTATGCGCGCCTGGTCGCTGGGCCGCCGGGACGAGGACCGCTATGCCGCCGCGCTGGCCGTGGCGCAGGCGCAGGCGTCGAAGGGCGCGCGCACGCGATCGCAGTTCTGGCTGCGCCGCGCGGTCGAGGTGGCGCCCGACGACCGGGCCGAGGCGCGGGCCATCCGCGATTACCGCTATGTCCGCGCGCGCAACCCGTGGGCCACGCAGCTGTCCTTCACCCTGGCGCCGTCGTCGAACGTGAACGGCGGGACCAGCAACGAGACCGCGGACCTGTACCTGAGCGGCACGCCCATCGGTGACCTCTACCTGCCCGACGCGCAGCTGGGCCCCACGGCCCGGGCGCTGTCGGGTGTCGAGCTGGCGCTGGGCGTCAGCGCATCGCGCCGCCTGCACGAGACGGCGACCGAGAAGACGACGCTGGACATGGGCCTGCTCCAGCGCAGCTACATCCTGTCGGATGAGGCCAAGCGCATGGCGCCCACGGCCTCGGGGTCGGACTTCGCCTATTCGGCCGCGACGCTTGGCCTGACCCACAAGCGCAAGATCGACGACGGGCGCGGCGACCTGCGCTTCGGCCTCGCGACCCAGCGCACCTGGTACGGCGGCGACACCCTGGCCCAGAGCGTGCGGGCCAGCGCCGCCGTGGGCTATGCCCTGACGCCGAAGACCAAGGGACAGCTGAGCCTGTCGGCCGACCGCGAGAACGGGCTGAACGGACGCGCCGACGTGACCGGCTGGCGGCTGGGCGCCGGGGTGGGACGGGTCACCGACAGCGGCCTTCAACTGAGCGCCGCGATCAGCCACAGCGACCGCGACTCGGCCTCGGGCGCGCTGGATTTCCGCGAGACCGAGATCACGCTGGGCGCCGCACTGCCCGAGCCGGTGATGGGTGCGCAGGTGTCGTTCAGCCTGTCGGCGGCGGACCGGCATCACGACAGCATCCCCTTCGCGCTGAACGGGCGCGACGACACGCGGCTGGCCGCGCGCGCGACCATGGCGTTCCCAGCCTTGGATTACATGGGGTTCGTGCCGGACGTGACGGTCGAGGCATTGAAGAATTCGTCCACGGTCGACCTGTATGACCGGCGCGAATTCGGCGTGTCGCTGGGGGTGCGGTCGCGGTTCTGACGCTTTACGCGCGGGGCGCCCGGCCTAGCTTTCGGCGCAATCGAAAGACAATCGCGGAAAGGACCTACCGATGGCAATCGAGTATCTTCACACGATGGTGCGCGCCAAGGATCTGGACAAGACGATGGCGTTCTTCAAGCTGCTGGGCCTGAAGGAACGGATGCGCAAGGAGGTCGAAGCCGGCCGTTTCACGCTGGTGTTCATGTGCCCGCCCGACCAGGACGACGGTACCGCCGACGTGGAGCTGACCTATAACTGGGACGGTGACGACGCCCTGCCCGACGACAGCCGCCATTTCGGCCACCTGGCGTATCGCGTCGACGATATTTACGACATGTGCGCCAAGCTGCAGGATGCGGGGGTGACGATCAACCGCCCGCCGCGTGACGGGCACATGGCCTTCGTGCGCTCGCCCGACAACATCTCGGTCGAGCTTTTGCAGAAGGGCGACGCGAAGGAGCCGCAGGAACCTTGGGCCAGCATGGAAAACACCGGGCACTGGTAAGCCTTGGCGCCGCGGCGGCCCTGACCCTGTGGGCCGCCGCGGCCGAGGCCCAGTGCCGGCTGGCGCTGGTGCTGGGCCTCGACATCTCGTCCTCGGTGGATGCCGAGGAGGACGCGCTGCAGCGGCAGGGTCTCGCCCGCGCCCTGGTCGCCCCTCAGGTGGTGCAGGCCGCCACCGCCCTGCCCGGCCAGCCCGTGGCCATCGCTGTGTTCGAATGGTCGGGCCGCTGGCAGCAGGACCTTCTTCTGGACTGGACGCTGGTCGAAAGCGCCGGCGACATGGAGCGGATCAGCGCCACCATCGCCGCGTCGAAACGATCCTATGCCGATTTCCCGACGGCGATGGGATACGCGCTGGGCTATGCGTCGGACCTGTTGCGCCGGGCGCCGCCATGCCTGTTCCGCACACTGGATTTGTCGGGCGACGGGATCAACAACGACGGGTTCGGCCCCGCGCTGGCCTACCAGAACTTCCCCTACGACGAGGTGACGGTGAACGGGCTGGTGGTGACCGGCCACGACCAGGCCGTCGTCACCTTCTTCGAGCGCGAGGTCCGGCACGGCCCCGGGGCCTTCATCGAGGTGGCGCGCGGCTTCGAGGATTTCGAGCGCGCCATGCGCCGCAAGCTGGTGCGCGAACTGGGCGCGCGCGTGATCGGGCTGGCCGAATGATCCGGGCCGCGCTTGCCGCCCTGCTGGGGCTACTTTCGATGACGACCGCCGAGGCCGGGTGCCGCCAGGCCCTGGCGCTGGGGCTCGACATCTCGGGATCGGTGGACGCGACCGAGTACCGGTTGCAGCGCGACGGGCTGGCCGACGCCCTGTCGCGCCCGGCGGTGCGCAACGCGCTGTTCTCGACCCCCGGCGAGGTCGTCTGGATCGCGGTTTTCGAGTGGGCGGATCCCGGCCAGAGCCACGTGATCCAGCCCTGGGCCGCGCTGACCGACGGCGCGGCGCTGGACCGGGTGACCGCGCGGTTGCGGGGCGGCACCCGTCCCGATTTCGGCCCCTCGACCGCCTTGGGCTCGGCCATGGAAGCCGGCGCCGCCCTGTTGGCCGGGCGCCCCGACTGCGCGACGCTGACGCTGGACGTCTCGGGCGACGGGCCATCCAACACCGGCCCCCGCCCGCGCGATGCGCGGCGGGCGCCGGCGTTGGCGGGCGTGACCGTGAACGGGTTGGTGGTTGCGCCGGACGCAAAGGCCGCTTCCCAGCTAGAGTCCTATTTCCGCGCCGAGGTCATCAGCGGGCCCGGCGCCTTCGTCGAACGCGCGGACGGGTTCGAAGGCTACGCCGACGCGATGGAGCGCAAGCTGATCCGCGAATTGCGGTCGATGCTGCTGGGCGCGCTTCAGTAGATATAGCGGATCTGGTCGGTCCAGTAGCGTTCGACCCGGCGCAGCGTGCCGTTGATGAGATCGACCTGGTCATAGCTGAGCACGTTACGCGATTGCAGCCCCTCGGCGTGGCGGGCGAAGAGACGGCCCACCGCCTCGTGCACCTGCCGGCCTTTCGGCGTCAGCCGCACGCGCACCGCGCGGCGATCGATCTCGCAGCGCTGGTGGTGCATGTAGCCCATCTCGACCAGTTTCTTCAGGTTGTAGGAGACGTTCGAGCCCTGGTAGTAGCCGCGGGTCTTGAGCTCGCCCGCCGTCACCTCGTTGTCGCCCACGTTGAACAGAAGCAGCGCCTGGACCGGGTTCACCTCCAGCACGCCGACGCGTTCGAATTCATCCTTGAGAACGTCGAGAAGCAGCCTGTGCAACCGCTCGACCAGGGACAGCGTATCCAGGTATTCCTTGATGAAACCCCGTTTCTCGGCGGTCTCCACCCTTTGCAGCGAACTCATCTCGCACCTCGCCATTCTGCATCGCCGGGCGAGGATGCGATGAATTCGCTAAGTAATGGTTTATTCCAGTGCTCAGGCCACGCCGCGGCGCACATGCTCGGCCATGTGGGCCGCGATGTCGGCGATCAGGTCGGCGTAAAGGGGCGGCGCGGGGGCCTGCCCGCTGACCCACTGGTAAAGGTCCTGGTCGTTCTCCAGCAGCATCTGCTGGTAGAGCGCCACCGTCTCGTCGTCCAGGTCGGCCAGCCGGTGGTCGGCATAGGCGCCCAGGATCAGGTCCATCTCCTTGATGCCGCGCCGCCAGGACCGGATCCGCAGGCGGCGCAGCATGGTTTCGCGATCGTTCGCCTCGGTCATTGGGCGGTCTCTTGCAAGCGGCGCAGGCGCTTTTGCAGCCGGCCCAGCGTGTCGGCCTGCTGCACCATCGCGCGCTGGAGTTGGCGCATCTCGTTGAGAAGCTGGGTCATGTCGTCGGAGAGCGGTGACGGCTCGGACGGCGCGGCGAGGCCGTCGCCTTCGCCCGTCATCAGCCAGCGCAGGCTGACATTCAGCAGCCCCGAGATGGTCTGAAGCTGGTTGGCGCGCGGCTCGGACATGTCGTTTTCCCACTTCTCGAGCGTGCCGATGCGCACGCCGATGCGATGGGCCAGTTCGTTCTGCGAAAGGCGCGCGGCCTGGCGCGCATCGGCCAGCCGGTCCCCGAAAGTCGCGGTGTCGTTGGAATACCAATCGTGCTGCGTGTCTACCAGGTCGTCGGTCATGGTGATCCTAGATCCGTTTTTCGCTGTTGAAGGTAGCTAGGGCCAAGCCTAAGACAAACCAGCTTTGCGAACCACCGGAGGACGACCATGGACATGCTTTCCGCGACACTGGGGCGGGTCAAGCCGTCGCCCACCATCGCCGTCACCACCAAGGCGGCCGAGCTGAAGGCCGAGGGGCGCGACGTGATCGGCCTTGGCGCCGGCGAGCCGGATTTCGACACGCCCGACCACATCAAGGACGCGGCCAAGGCCGCCATCGACGCGGGCAAAACCAAGTACACCGCGCCCGACGGCATCCCCGAGCTGAAGCAGGCGATCTGCGCCAAGTTCAAGCGCGACAACGGGCTGGACTACACCCCCAAGCAGGTCAGCGTGGGCACCGGCGGCAAGCAGATCCTGTATAACGCGCTGATGGCCACCCTGAACCCGGGCGACGAGGTCATCATCCCCGCGCCCTACTGGGTCAGCTATCCCGACATGGTCCTTTTGGGTGGGGGCGAGCAGGTGGTCGTGGAATGCGGCATCGAGCAGGGCTTCAAGATGACGCCCAAGCAGCTGAACGACGCGATCACGCCCAAGACCAAGTGGCTGATCTTCAACTCGCCCTCGAACCCGACGGGCGCGGGATACACCCGCGAGGAGCTCAAGGCGCTGACCGACGTGCTGGTGCATCACCCGCACGTTCTGATCATGACCGACGACATGTACGAACACCTGCGCTTCGGCAATTTCGAGTTCACGACCCCCGCCCAGGTCGAGCCCGCGCTTTACGACCGCACGCTGACCTGCAACGGCGTGTCGAAGGCGTATTCCATGACCGGCTGGCGGATCGGCTACGCGGCCGGACCCGAATGGCTGATCGGCGCCATGCGCAAGATCCAGTCGCAAAGCACGTCGAACCCCTGCTCGATCAGCCAGTGGGCGGCGGTCGAGGCGCTGAACGGCCCGCAGGAGTTCCTGCAGGACTGGTGCCGCAGCTTCGAGCGGCGCCGCGACCTGGTGGTGTCCGAGCTGAACCAGTGCAAGGGCATCACCTGCCCCACGCCGGATGGCGCCTTCTACGTCTACCCGTCCATCGCCGAGCTGATCGGCATGGTCAGCCCGGCGGGTACCGCCATCGACAGCGACGAGGCTTTCGCCACCGCGCTTCTGGAGGAGGAAGGCGTCGCCGTGGTCTTCGGCGCGGCCTTCGGGCTGAGCCCCGCCTTCCGCGTCAGCTATGCCACCTCCGAGGCGGCGCTGACCGAGGCGATGACGCGGATCAAGCGGTTCTGCGCCGGGTGCAGCTGAGCGGGTACGCCGGGCGCGGCAGAAAGACTGAGAGGGGCCACCATGTCGCTGGAACTGCCCGAGTATTTCTTCCGCGTGCGCGAGAACGGGGCCTTCGTGTTCCGCGTCGATTCCGACAATCGCCAGCGCCGGATCGAGATGGACCAGATCGCGGTCGTCAACATCCGCAACGGCGAGGTGAAGCCCAACGGCGAGCGCACGCTGGACGAACACGACATGGCCGCCATCACCGAGTGGATGGAGGAACGCCGCGCCACGCTGGCCTACCGCGAGATCGACGACATCCTGCGCACCGTCGACCATCTGAACCAGACCGCCCACTGGGTCCAGACCAAGGCCACGGAAGAGCAGATCGACGCCATCCTGAACCCCCTGCTGCTGTCGATGCACGACCTGCGGCAGGTGCTGGTGCGCAAGCGCACCGACCGCATCATGCGCGAGCGCGAGGCGAACGAGCCGGAGTGAGGGCCGGAACGGGCCGGGTGCGCGGCCCGGCCCGGATCACTCACTCGGGCACGGCGAAGGTGAGCGAGGCCCAGAGGCTTTCCCACGCGGCGCCGGTTTCCTCGGTCACGTCGTCGCCGGGGCGGCGCAGCACGACGGCATCCACCAGGTAGCTGTGGCCGGCAGTGACCGGCACGGTCGCGACGCCCTCGGCATCGGTGGTCACCGTGCTGACACTGACCTCGCCATCGGGATCGCGGTCGAAGATCTCGACCTGCGCGTCTCCGCGTGGCTCGGACTGGTAGAAGACCTGCACGTCGATCCCGTCGCCCATGTCACCGGTATAGGGGTTCTCGAGCGCGACGATCTCGGTCACCAGGCCGAAGGCACGGTCCTGGCCCGCGCCCTCGCCCACCGCGACGAGCGACTTGGCGTGGCGGGAATAGATTTCCTTGGGGGCCACGCCCTCCTGCCCCGCCTCGGCGTGGGCGTCGATCACCCATTCGGCGTCCTTGTGGGTGACGAAGTTCACGAAACTGTCGTAGCTGGAATAGGTCAGGTCGTAGTCGCGGGTGACGTGGACCACGATGGCCAGCCCGTCCTCGTCGACGGTCGTGCTCAGCGCCGGGCGGTCGCCGATGCGGCCCTCGACCGGGGCCACGTCGTCGCCCTGCGCCAGGTCGAAACGGCGGAAGTTGTCGGGAATGTAGGCATAGCTCGATCCCTTGAAGTTCTCGCCCACCCGGATGGCGGCGGTCAGCGTGTCGCCGGGGGCCAGCGTGTAATCCTCGGGGTCGATCCAAAACTCGTGGCCCCACGCCAGCGATGTGCTAGCTGCGATGGCGATAACTGGGACGAAAGGGCGAAAAAGGGACATGATGCGCAATATTTCCAAGGGCAGGTTGCCGGTCAGGGTGGCGCTGGGGTCGATGCTGTCAAGCGGGCTTCTGGGGCTTGCGATGCTCATCGCGGCTTTGTCATCGCCGCTGGCCGCGCACGAGGTCCAGCCCTCGGTGGCGGACGTGACCATCGGCGGCGACGAGATCGCCCTGGATTTCGAGGCCACGCTGGAGCCCTTCATCGCGGGCGTCGACCTGGAGGGGCTGTCGGACACCAACGATTCGGACGTGGCGGACGAGGTCGACCGCCTGAGGGCGCTGGAGCCCGCCGCGCTGGAAGAGGCGTTCCGCGAGGCGTTCGACCGCTTCGCCGACCAGATCGACGTGACCGTGGACGGCGCGCGCGTTCCGCTGTCGCTGCAATCGGTCAGCGCCGCGCCCGTGGGCAACGTGGAGTTGCCGCGCCTGTCGGATTTCGTCGTAACCGGCCCGCTGCCCGAGGGCGACGCGCCCGTGGTCGTGCAGTGGGACGCGAGCCTGGGCGCGCTGGTGCTGCGCCAGATGGGCGCCGGGCAGGACGGCTATACCGGCTACCTGACCAACGGCGCGGCCAGCGACCCGATCCCGCGCACCGGCGGCGCGGCGCAATCGGGCTTCGAGGCGTTCGTCGATTTCATCCCAGTTGGGTTCGAGCACATCGTCCCGTTGGGGCTGGATCATATCCTGTTCGTGCTGGGCCTGTTCTTCCTGTCCACGCAGCTGCGCCCGCTTCTGTGGCAGGTCACCGCCTTCACCGCCGCGCACACCGTGACGCTGGCGCTGGCCGTGCTGGGGGTCGTCAGCGTGCCCGGGTCCATCGTCGAGCCCCTGATCGCGGCCTCGATCGTCTATGTCGGCGTCGAGAACGTGCTGAGCCGGGGGATGACGCCCTGGCGGCCGCTGATCGTGCTGCTGTTCGGACTGCTGCACGGGCTGGGCTTTGCGGGCGTGCTGACCGAATACGGGCTGGGCAGCAGCAACCTGGTGGCCAAGCTGATCGGCTTCAACGTGGGTGTCGAGCTGGGACAGCTGTTCGTGATCGCCGTGGCCTTCGCGCTGGTGGGCTACTGGTTCGGGCGCAAGGACTGGTATCGCCGCGTCATCGCGAACCCCGCCAGCATCGCCATCGCGCTGGTCGGGGCCTGGTGGTTCGTGGAGCGGACGCTGCTGTAGGCGCCCGCCCCGGTGCGGGAACGGCTGATCAGGACGATCCCATCAGCCCCGGCCAGTTGGCATCCCCGCGGCTGATATGCGTGGGGATGTCGCGGTTCCAGCGGCGCTGGATCCGGCGCGAGTAGTTGAGGTAGAGCTTGCCGTCGACGATGCGCCAGGCCTCGGGCGTGGTCGAGGCGGTGTAGCCCTCGCTCACCGCCCAGGCGCAGAAGCCGCCGTATTGCGGGGCATAGGCCTCGGGGTCGGCGGCGAAGGCATCGCGGTTGGCGGCGCTTGCGAACCGCCAGGTCGCCCCGCGCCAGTCATGGGTGATGGACGGATCGCCCGGCACCGGGCGGCCTTCGGTGAAATAGGCGACGGCATCCGTGCCGTCGATGGCGATACCGTCCTCGGCATAGACCTGCGGGGCGGCCTGCGCGGCCAGGGGCCCGGCGATCAGGCCGAGGGCGGGAAGACTGGCGGCAAGCGCCAGGAAGCGGCGGCGGTCGGCGGTCATGGCAAGCGTCCTTTCATGCTGCATGACCCGACGTTAGGCAGCGCCGCGGCCCCGCGATAGCGGGCTCACCGACATGTCAGGGTGCGTGACGCAGGACCGCGAATTGTTACATCAGGCCGCCGCAGGCGCCGTCGCGGCCTGGAGGTTGCAGAACTCCTCCAGCACGTCCGCGTAGTCGGGGTTCGACCGGGCCACATGCAGGATCGCGGCGAGCATCCCGGTCTTCGAGCCGCAGTCGAACCGCTTGCCCGAGAAGGCATAGCCCGCCAGGCCCACGCGGCCGATCCCGGCGGCGATCGCGTCGGTGAGCTGATACTCCCCGCCCGCCCCCGGTGTGAGCGCGTCGAGATCCGCGAAGATCGACCCGTCGAGCACGTAGCGCCCGACGACCGCCTGGCGCGACGGCGCGGCGTCGATGGCCGGTTTCTCGACCATGCCCGATGCGAAGATCATCGGGCCCTCGATGCTTCGAGGCGCGAGGATGCCGTAGGACGACACCGCGTCGGGGGCGACTTCCATGGCGGCGACCAGGTGACCGGCCTTGCCGTGTTCGTAGGCGTCGACCATTTCGGCCAGGCAACCGCGGCCGCCGAGGATCAGATCGTCGGGCAGGATCACGGCCACCGCCCCCGGCAGCGCATGGGGGGCGGCGCAGTTCACCGCGTGGCCCAGGCCCAACGGCTCGTCCTGCATGACGAAGACGACCTCGTGTTCGCCCTCGTTCAGGCAGGCGGCCTCGAGCGTGCGGGCCACGCCGTTCTTGCCCTTCGACCGCAGCATCCGCGACAGGTCGGCGTCGTGGCGCACGTGACGCTCGATCGACGCCTTCGACGGGTGGCTCACGAACACCATGCGCTCGATCCCCGCGGCGCGGGCTTCGTCGATGGCGTACTGGATCAGGGGTGTGTCGATGACCGGCAGCAATTCCTTTGGCGTCGCCTTGGTGGCGGGCAGGAACCGGGTGCCCAGGCCTGCGACGGGGAAAATTGCTGTGCGGACGGGATCGTTTTTCATCGACGGTCTTTCCTTTCGACAGGCCCTGCGGGCGGGGCGGTGGTGGAAAAGACTAGGTGGGACCGGTCGGGCCGGCCAATACCGGCGCGAAGCAAGTCCACGCCGGTTCGCGGGCGAAATCGGCCCGTCTTTCGGTGCCTGGGGCCTGATTTTTCGGTGAAATATGGGGAAAACCCGGTGCGCCGGCCCCCGGGACGCCTGCGGCCCGAGGCGCGGACCCGCGGTGCCGCGATTGGCCGATCCTCCATCGCTGCCGCCGGATTGCGCACATTGCCCGCGGAACGTGCACCTGGCGCAGCTTCGCACAAGGCTCCCCTTTGCTTCGCCCCGGCGGACCACTAGGTAGAGCGACGGTGCGTCGCATGGGCGGCGTTTCCTGCTTTCTTGCCCCTGGGATGTTCGATGACGATCAGCAAATCCGACCAACAGATCCTGCCCGCCCTGGCGAAACCCTATCCGAAGATCGCGGTCATCGGCTCGGGGTCGTGGGGCACGGCGCTGGCGACCGTGGCCAAGCGCGCGGGGCGCGAGGTGGTGATCTGGGGCCGCGACAAGAAGACAACAGACGCCATCCGCGAACGCGGCGAGAACCCGAAATACCTGCCCGGCGTGGAGCTTCCCAAGGGGATTGACGCCACCACCGACATGGCCGCCGCGCTGAAGGACGCCGATGCCGTCCTGGTGGTCACGCCGTCGAAGACCCTGCGCAAGATCTGCGCCCAGATGAAGCCGCACCTGAAGAAAGGCGTGCCCGTCGCGCTGTGCGCCAAAGGGATCGAGACAAAGACCGGCCTGCTGCTGGGCGAGGTCGCGGCCGAAGAACTGCCCGACCATCCCATCGGCGCGCTGTCGGGCCCGACCTTCGCCAAGGAAACGGTGCTGGGGCACCCCACGGCGGCCACGGTCGCCTTCGACTTCACCTATGCCGACCGGCTGTCGCCCAAGGACAGCCCCGCCGCGCGGCTGGCCATCTCCATGTCGTCCGAGTTCTTCCGCCCCTATATCAGCGACGACCTGGTGGGGGTCGAGATCGGCGGCGCGGTGAAGAACGTGATCGCCATCGCCTGCGGGATGATGTCGGGCGCGGGCTTTGCCGAGAACACGCGCGCCGCGCTGATCACCCGTGGCATGGACGAGATGAAGACCCTGGCCGAGGTGCTGGGCGGGCGGCGCGAGACGGTGACCGGCCTGTCGGGCGCGGGCGACCTGACGCTGACCTGTTCGTCCACCACATCGCGCAACATGAGCCTGGGCACGCAGCTGGGGAAAGGGCTGAAGCGCGAAGAATGCTTCGACGGCAAGCCGGTGGTGGTCGAGGGCGAAGTGAACTCGATCTCGGTCATCGACCTGGCGCAGCGCATCGGCGTGAGCCTGCCCATCTGCGAGTCGGTCCACGCCGTCCTGCACGAGGGCGCCGACCTGACACAGACGTTCCGTGACCTGTGGTCACGCCCGATCGAGGCCGAGCCAAAGGCTCTGGGCCTCGCATTCGATCATCCTTTCGGAGAAAACGCATGAGCTCTGACAGCTACACCCCCGGCGAAGACATGGCCGGGCGCCGCTTCGTCCTGGCCACCGACCTGGACGGCACGTTCCTGGGCGGCAGCGACGAGGACCGCAAGGCGCTCTACGACTGGATCGAGGCGCATCGCGACTCGATCGGCCTGATCTTCGTCACCGGCCGCGACCCCAAGTTCATCGGCGAGCTGTGCGACGGCGGCGTGCCCTGGCCCGAATACGTGGTGGGCGACGTGGGCACCACCATCGCCCGGGTCGAGAACAAGCGCATCGCGCCCATCGAAACGCTCGAGGCCGAGATCGCCGAGGCCTGGGGCGACGGCGGCGATCGCGTGCGCGAGGCGCTGGCAGATCATGCCGGCCTGACGTTGCAACCCACCGATTTCCGGTATCGCGTGAGCTTCGACCTGGACCCCGACAAGCTGGACCGCGCCAGCATCGATCTGGTGCACGAGATGGGCTACGACGTGCTGATCTCGGACAACAAGTATTTCGACGTGCTGCCCAAGGGGATCAGCAAGGGCCCCTCGCTCAAGCGGCTGGTGTCGCACCTGGGGATCGCGCCGAACAAGGTCCTGGCGGCCGGCGACACGCTGAACGACCTGTCGATGCTGGAATGCGGCCTGCCCGCCGTGGCGGTGGGCGGGGCGGAACCCGCCCTTGTCGAACGGGTTGAGGGCCTGAGCCACGTGCATGTTGCCACAGCCGTGGGCGCCGCCGGTATCATCGAGGCCGTCGCCCAGTTCGATTTTCACGCAACGCCCGAGGGATATTGATGCCGTCTGATCTGGTCATCGTCTACCACCGCCAGCCTTACGAAGAGGTCGAGGAAAACGGCAAGATCGTTTTCAAGGAGAACAAGAGCCCGAACGGCATCGTGCCGACGCTCAAATCCTTCTTCGGCCGCGTGGACAAGGGCGCCTGGGTCGCCTGGAAACTGTCCTCGACCCCCGCCGAGCCCGATTTCGAGCGGGTGGTCGAGATCGAGGACAGCTTCGGCAAATATTCCGTGTCGCGCCTGCCCCTGACCGAGGCGCAGGTGAAGTCGTTCTACCACGTCACCTCGAAAGAGGCGTTCTGGCCGATCCTCCACTCGTTCAAGGAAAAGTACGACTACGACCCCGTCGACTGGCCCACCTTCCGCGAAGTGAACTGGGCCTTCGCCGAGGCCGCCGCGAACGAGGCGGCGCAGGGTGCCGTGGTCTGGGTCCACGACTACAACCTGTGGCTGGTGCCGGGATACCTGCGCAAGCTGCGGCCCGACCTGCGCATCAGCTTCTTCCACCACACGCCCTTCCCCTCGGCCGACATGTTCAACGTGCTGCCCTGGCGGCGCGAGATCGTCGAATCGCTGCTGGCCGCAGACGTGGTGGGCTTCCACATCCCGCGCTATGCCGCGAACTTCGTGGGCGTGGCCGAGAGCCTGTTCACGGTCGAGACCGGCCCCCGCGAGGACGTGAACCCCGATTTCGTGAAGGAACACGTGGCCCTGTCCGAGCGCCGCGTGGCGCAGCAGATCACCTACCAGGGGCACAAGGTGCAGGTGCAGGCCTCGCCCGTGGGGGTCGACGTGGACTACATCGAGGGCAAGGCCTCGGCCGACGAGACACAGGCCAAGGCGCGCGAGATCCGCGAGGAGATCGGCGAAGGCGCCATGATCCTGTCGGTGGGCCGCACCGACTATACCAAGGGCGGCACCGACCAGCTGATGAGCTTCGAGCGCGTGCTGGACGAGAATCCGCACCTGCACGGCAAGGTGCGCCTGATGCACGTGTCGGTCAGTGCCAACCGCAACATGACCGTCTACGAGGGCATCCAGAACGAGATCGAGGCCACGGTGGGCCGCATCAACGGCCGCTTCGGCACCTTCGACTGGACGCCCGTGACCCTCATCAGCCGGGCGATCCCCTTCGATGACCTCGTGGCCTACTACCGCGCCGCCGATGTGGCGTGGATCACGCCGCTCGCGGACGGGATGAACCTGGTCGCCAAGGAATTCGCGGCCTGCCGCACCGACAACCGGGGCGCGCTGGTGCTGTCGGAATTCGCGGGTGCGGCGGTCGAGATGGGGTCGGCGATCCTGGCGAACCCGTTCTCGCACAAGAGCATGGACCGCGCCCTGCTGCAGGCGCTGGACATGTCCGAGGCCGAGCAGGAAGACCGCATGAAGCACATGCGCGAGACCATCCGCAAATACGACATCAAGGCCTGGGCCGAGGACCAGATGGCCGGCTTTTCGGGCAAGGACGGCCCCCTGTAAGCGTCCCGCCGAGCGGCACACCGGGAGACAAGAAAACGGCGGCGCCCCCGAGGGTGTCGCCGTCCTTTGTTTTTTTGTGGTGCGATTGGATGCCATGGGCTCGGAGCGCGGTGTCGGCTCCGAGCCCGAAGCGGCCATTGTGCCCATGCAGCTACTTTAGACGATTCAGGCCAACCCGAAGCGCTTCTTGCATACCGCTTGCTTCCATATGCAAGCGTAAACGCTGATTGAATCCTCCAGGCGTATTCAGGGCGTCGATGAGCGCGGCGCTCTCGGTTTCAGATAGGTTGGAGGCAACAAGTTCCCGAAGAAAAGCTTCCCCTTGTCCTTTGTCCGAAACGCGCTCTCCGAGCCATTCCGCGGTGTCGTTGATCAGTCGCGCGACCGGCGAAAGAACGGCCTGCGCGCACAAATATGCTGCCATCTCGGTGCCGTCTCTCAGGGGGTAAATGCTGTTGCGTCCGCCGAACAACTGACCGACGAGCCCCGCGTCACCCTGAACCATAATGGGTGTCCCACCGGTCGAAATTCCCGGGAACGGCATCATCAACGCGACCACCCGCGCGGGACGCACCATGGCGTCCGCCTGCTCAAGGGTGGCACCCGCCATGAAGCTGATAAGCCTCTGATCCTCACGAAATCGAAGCGCGCCCAGCACCTCCGACGCCAGTTCTGCCATGAGACCGAGAAAAATCACTTCGCTGGCGTCAACGACAGCCTGATTGTCGGCAATCTTGACGTTCTCGTAAGCCTCGGCGAGTGCCCTTGCGTGAATGGAACTGCGTTCCGAAACAGAAATGCTGTGCCCATCGTCCGCGATCCCCCGGACCACCGCGCTTGCAATGGTTCCACATCCTATGACCCCAAGGCGCATGCGGTTACTCCTCCACTAACGAGACCTTCGTACAGATGAACGGCGGTTTTGTCCGCAACGCCGACCTGCGGCGGGAAGGCCTCCCAGAGATTTCCTGCTGAGGCTATGTCGGGCAGAGTGCCCTGCTCACAGGCAGCCCGACCACGGATTGCACCAAGCAATACAAAGGGCCGGCGGGGTGGCGCCGTCACTCATTCTTCCACCGTGGCCGGCGTCAGCCGCCCAGCTGGTTGGCGAAGCCCAGGCCACCGGTCAGCAGGCCAAGCGCCACCTGCAACGAGCTGACGGGCGACTCGGTCGCCAGCACCACGTCGCCGGGCATGATCTGCAGGTTCTTGGCGCTGAAAAGGCCATCCGCAGTGGTCATGTCGATCGAGAAGACGACCCGCGTCTGGCGCGGCCCGCGCAGACCTGCGGCCAGCGCCGAGGCCGGGTATTCGCGCAACACCAGAAGGCCCTCGGGGTCGGCGCGCGTCTCGGTCAGGCCGCCGATCAGGGACACCGCCTCGAGCGCGGTGACGTGATCGCGCGGGAAGTAGATCAAATCCTCTTTCCCGGCGGCGCCGAGGGCGAGGAAGTAGCGGTCATCCTCTTCCACGATGATGGTGTCGCCGGGGCGCACGACCGCGTTGGCCCGCGGGTTCTCGTAAAGCGTCTTGAGCGACGTGGCATAGTTGTTCTGCCCGCGCTGCAAGCGGATCAGCGGGTTGCGCAGGGTCGGAGCGACGCCCCCCGCCTGCCCCAGAAGCGACAGGACGTTGAGATTGCGGTCGCGCATGGGAAAGACACCCGGGGCCGAGACGCCCGCGGCCACGGTGACTGAATTGTTCTGCCCTTCGATCAGCGAAAGCTGCACCTGGCTGGAGGGCGCGACCTCGGCCAGTCGCTCTTCGATGACCCGGCGGGCGACCTCGGGGCTCTGGCCCGCGACGCGCACGGCCCCGACATAGGGAATGAAGACCGTGCCGCCCGGGCTGACCGTCAATTCCCCCAGGGCCGTCTGCCGCTGTTCGAGGCTGGTGAGGAGCGAATTCTCGGAACTGTCCCACACGGTGATCGAGACGGTATCGCCGGGCACGATGATCTGGCCCAGTGCCCCGTGTCCGGCCCGCGGCCAGCCATCGGTGCGGGTCACGTTCACGTCGGGCCAGGCCTGGACCGTGGGCAGCAGGGCCCGTGTCACCTGGTAGAACGCGTAGTCCGCAGTGTCGCCGGCGGCGGGACGGCTGATTTCCGATTGCAGTGCCGCGCCCCGCGGCAGGCTGCATCCCGCGAGAGCGGCCAGAACCAGTGCGGCGACGATCGTGCCCTTGCGTGTGATCAAGTCGTTCCTCCTGCCCGCGCGTGGTGCCGCCGGGGCTTTTGCCTCGCCCCGGCAATCTACTAGGATGCGGTGCAAAGGCAATCGCCCGCACCGGGGGATGCAACCTCGGCGACGGATGATGCCATGAAACCACTGATCCTGATCGGCGCCAGCGGGCTCGTGGGCGCCCGGCTGATACGCGCCTTTCCGCTGATCGGGCGCCCCGCCCTCGGCGTGGGCCGCGGGCAGGCCGCCGACCTGGGGTGGGACATGGACACGCCGCCGCCCCCCTGCCCGGCGGCGCGCGGCGCGGCGGTGGTCGTTCTGGCGGGCGTCACGCCGCTGTCGGCGCGGCCGCTGGAGCACAATACCAGGCTGGCCCGGGCCGGCGTGGACGCGGCGCGGGCCTGGGGCGCGGCCCACGCCTTCATCCTGTCCACCTCGGCGGTCTACGGGGCGACGGGCGACAGGCCCGCCGGCGAGGACGCCCCCCTGGCCGGGGCGTCCCCCTATGCGCGCGCGAAGATCGAGATGGAACGCGCCGTCCGGGGCCCGGACGTCACCGCCCTGCGGCTGGCCAATGTCGCCGGCGCCTCGGAGCCGTTCCTGTCCATTCGACGCGGGGCCACACGGCTGGACCGGTTTCCCGACGCGCCCGACGCGCCATCGCGCAGCTTCATCGGGCCGGTGACCCTGGCCCGCGCGCTGGCCGCCCTGGCCGACCACGCCGAGGCCGGCGAACGCCCGCCGCCGGTCCTGAACCTCGCCGGGCGCGATCCGCTGCCCATGGCCGATCTCTTCGCCGCGGCGGGCGTGAGACCCGAGCGTCCCGTCGCGCCGCCCGGCGCCATCGCGCGGGTGCACCTGGACACCGCCGCCCTTGGCCGCCTGTGGCCGGTCACCTCGCCGGATGCCGCCGCCTTGTGGGACGAGGTCCGGGCGACCGATCCCGTGGTTGCGCGCGCATGACCCAGGGCAAGCGCGTGTTCGATATCGCCCTGGCGCTGCTGCTGTCGGCGGTCCTGCTGATCCCCGGCCTGGTGATCGCGGGACTGGTGCTTGCGTTGTCGGGGCGCCCGGTGCTGCATCGCTCGGAACGGATGCGCGGCATCGACGATCCGTTCATGCTGTGGAAGTTCCGCTCCATGCGGCCCGATCCGGGCGATGGCGGCGTGACGGGCGGCGACAAGACCGACCGGATCACCCCTATCGGGCGGGTTCTGCGGCGCACCCGGCTGGACGAGCTGCCCCAGCTCTGGAACGTGCTGCGTGGCGATATCAGCTTCGTCGGCCCCCGCCCGCCCCTGCGCCGCTATACCGAGATGTTTCCCGACCTTTACGCGCGGGTGTTGCGGTCGCGGCCGGGGATCACCGGCCTCGCGACGCTGCGCTTTCACCAGCGCGAGGAACGGCTGCTGGACGCGTGCGCCACCGCGGCCGAGACGGAAGAGGTCTATTGCCGGCGTTGCGTGCCGCGCAAGGCCGCGCTGGACCTGATCTACGCACGCAACCGGAGCCTGTGCTTCGACCTTGCACTGATCGCCGAGACGGTGACGCGGATCCGCCCGCGCTAGCGCAGGCCGGTATGGACGGCCTGAAGCTCGAAATACCCCAGCGTCGGCGTCACGAACTGCCGCGACTGGCGGACCACGCCGCGCCCGTCGATCCAGTAGGTGTTGCGCGTCGTCTCGCCCGCCTCGGTGCGGCAGCTTTCGTCCACGCGGGTGGTCACGAAGCGGCGCGAGGTGACGGTGATCGCCTGCCCGCCCGAACGGTCGAGCGTGCAGAAATAGCGCGTGCGCCGGATCACCTGCGGCCCCTCGAGCCGGTAGTGATCGCGCACCACCTGCGCGGGGCCGCCGGCCAGTTGCGCCACGCTGGGCACCTCGGCCGAGGACAGATCGAAGCCGAAGCCCGCCGTGCCCACGATCTGTCCGTCCTTCAGCGACACGGCGTCGCCATCCGCGGTGATCCAGGTGGTGACATCGCGGTTGACCACCTGCTGAAGCATCCCGGCCTCGAACCCGGACTCGGGGATGCGCAGGATCAGGATGTCGTTGGGCGCCGCGTTCAGTTCCGCGTCGGACAGGGTGATGCCCGGGGGCGGCCCATCGCCGCCGCCGCGCACGAGGCCGACCGCGAGGCCGCGAAAATCCCGGAGGATCGTGTCGCTGTTGGCGTTGCGGTTGGAGCACGCGCCCAGCGCCGCCAGCAGCCCGATCCCGAGCGCCAGCGCCCGGGCCGCCGGTGCCATCCGTGTCATCGCCATACCGTGCCCCAGCTGTCCTGCATGTCGGGGCGGTGGTAATCGCGCACCCGGTCGTAAAGGCGTCCATCGACCTCGAGCCGCGCGCCGCCGTCGCGGGTGATGGGCCGCAGGGTCGTCGCCGCGGTGGTCTTGGAGGGCCGTCCGAGGAACTGACCCACAGGGATTTCCAGCGTGATGCCCTTGTCGAACGAGCCCTCGCCGAACTCCTCGGCCGAGACATCGGTCTTGGTGGCGAAGACCCCGATGCGCCAGCCATTGGCGAATTCGCGGTGCAGGCTCAGGGTCGCGCCGACGTCGCCCGCCAGGTAGCGGCCCACGTCAAGCTGCACGTGGAATTTCTCGGGAAGCTTGTAATAGGCCGACAGATGCCCGGTGGCGACCGAGTAGTCCTGGAACCCGAACTGGGTGTCGAAATCGCGCTGGTGGACGTAGTTCAGCTCGGCCCCGAGGGCGAGCCGGCTGCCCACCGGTTTCCACAGAAGCTCGGTCGAGAGCCCGCCGAACATACGCTCGAGATAGCCCACGGTGACCCGACCGTAGAGGTTGTCCCCCGGCTTGAAGTAATAGGCGCCTGTCAGCTTCTCGAGCGCGGGGTCGCCCTGTTCGTTGTAGAGGTTGAAGTTCGTGCGGACGCGGGGCAGCACCGAGTTGCTCTGCCGCACGCTGTCAGACAGGTTGCCCGCGATCCGCTTGGTGACCGAGCCGCTGAAGACAAGGCCCGGCCGCGGCTCGTAGGTCGCCTGGGCGCGGACGCCGACATCAAGGCGCAGCGGCTCTTCCGGCTCGAACAGCACGCGCCGGACGTAGGGACCGACCGACCAGTCGAAGCGCGGGAAGACCGACGGCGACAGCGATGCGCGCGGGTCGCGCGCGGGCGGATCGGCGAAGCCTGTCGCAGCGAAGAGCTGCGCCGAGGCGTCGGGCTCGAGCACCAGCGCCTCGAGATCCGAGCGGCGCATCACGATCGCCGACAGCGGCAGGCCGTCCGAGCTGGGCACGATGCGGAACGTCTCGACCGAGCTGGGCATCGTGCGGCTGAGCGCGCGCGCCGTGCGGCCGATGGCCTGCGGCGCCATGCCGTAACGCTGGTTGCGAATGCGGACCTCGACGGTGTTCGGACCCTGGACTTGCAGCGACTCAACGTCGATCCCGCTGCCCGCCAGGTCCCGCTCGAGCGCGCCCAGCAGCGTGGTCTGCGCGGTCGGTCGGGCGGCCCAGGTCTCGATCCATTTCTCGGGCGCCGAAGCGCGCGATGGACGCGGCGCCACGGGACCCGGCGCCCGGATCACCTGACCCTGCACCGGCGGGCGGTTGGGGTTGCCCTGGAAGGTCAGGCTGACCCCCAATTCGCTGCCGTAAAGATAGTAGCCGCCGACCGTCACCGCGTCGTTGACCCGGTAGACCGCGCCGAAGTTCAGCGGGCTGTCGCGATCGATGATGCGCTGCGAGGCCAGTGTGCCGTTGCCGGTCTCGAGGTCGTAGGCGTCCGAGCTGTACTCGGCCATCAGCGACAGGCGCGGCGTGGCCTGCCAGATGGCGCTGGCGAAGGGCGCGGCATCGCCGCGGAACCACTGGTCCACGTTGAAGTTGCCGCCCCGCCCGTTGTCGATGGGCTCGCGCGTGCCGGTGGAGAAAGCGGGGTTGTAGCTGCCCAGACGGCCCCAGCCGAGGCCCGCGCTCAGCGCCAGCGTGCCCCCGAACGTCTTCGTCGCCACCAGGTACTCGCCCGACGATATCCCGGTGCCCGCGAGGTCCTGGAGCCCCAGTTTCAGCGCCGGGCGCCAACGGGTTTCCGACAGCAGGCGGACCGACACGTCGAAGCTGCGGTCGAAGTAATCCTCGTAGCCCGGGTTGTTCAGCAGCCGCAGTCCCGAGAACTGGGAATAGCGGAACGAGCCCTGCAACCACGGCAGCGCCTGGAAGGACAGCGTGCCCCGCGTGATGTTGCCGAATTGCGCGACGGTGCCCGACAGCTCGCCCTCGGGTTGCTCGAGCGCGGTGGGCATGTCGATCGCACCGGTCACGCCGTAAAGGTTCATCGGCGGGCGTTCGAACTCGGCCCCGGCGGGGGTCGCCACGGCACCGACGGCCAGAATGGCGGTGCAGCACCCGGTCGCCAGTGTTCGCCTGATCGTCAAAGAACTGCTCCTGCGCGCATCACTTGGGTCACGCAAAAGGTATGAAGGCGGCCTTTCGCAAGGGCAAGGCCTGCCCGCCGGCTAGGCGCCTTGTGGCGCAACGACCGTGTCAACTGTGCCGGGTTTGCGATACCCCTCGACCCAGCGCATGGCGACGGCGGCCGCGGCCTCCTCGTTGCCCGAGCTCAGCGCTTCGCGCAAGGACCGCAGGGCGCTGGCCACCTCGATTTCGGACAGGCTGGCCTCGTGGGTGACGAAGATCTTCTCGTGCATCGTCACCACGTGGCCTTCGCCGATGATGAGCTCCTCGCGCAGCTTCTCGCCCGGCTTCAGCCCCACCTCGACGATGGCGATATCGCCGTCGGGATTGTCGTCGCTGCGCACGGTATAGCGGTTTTCCTCGATCAGGTGACGCGCCAGGTCCCAGATGCGCACGGGCTTGCCCATGTCGAGCACGTAGACCTCGCCCCCCTTCGCCATGGACCCGGCCATGAGAACGAGGCTCACCGCCTCTTCGACGGTCATGAAGAACCGCCAGACGTCGCGATGGGTGACGGTGACCGGACCGCCCTGGGCGATCTGCTCCTTGAACAGCGGGATGACCGAACCGGACGACCCGATCACGTTGCCGAAGCGGACCATGGTGAAAATCGTGCCCCGGCTGCGCGCGGCCTGGTCCTGCACCACCAGTTCGGCCAGGCGCTTGGACGCGCCCATGATGTTGGTCGGGCGCACCGCCTTGTCGGACGACACCAGCACGAAGCGTTCGCATCCCGCCCGCGCGGCCTCGCGCGCCAGGGTCGAGGTTCCCAGCACGTTGTTGGCCAGCCCGACAAGGGGATTCGTCTCGACCAGCGACACGTGCTTGTAGGCCGCGGCGTGCAGCACGACATCGACCTCGTGGGTCTCGATCACGTGACGCACGAGCCGGCCTTCGGTGACCGAGCCCAGGATCGGGACCAGGTCGATTCCCGCGTCGGCGGCCAGCGGCGTCAGCGTCTTGTGGATCTCGTAGAGCGCGAGTTCGGACAGCTCGAACACGATCAGCTTGCGCGGCGCGCAATCCAGCAGCTGGCGGCAGAGCTCGGACCCTATGGACCCCCCCCCGCCCGAGACCAGCACCGAGCGCCCGGCGAATTCACGCGCGGCCTTGTCGGTCTGCCGGTCGAAGACCTGGCGTCCCATCAGCCGCGCCTCGGACATGGGCACGAGTTTCTCGACCAGCGGCTCCTGTCCGATCAGCTGCGTGAAAGAGGGAAGAACCTGAACCTCGAGCCCCTGGGCCTGAAGCCGGCGGGCCAGTTGGGTCTGCTTGGGCCGCGACATCGACGGCATGCACAGGACCACGCGCGCGACGGCGCGCTCGGCGACGATACGGTCGATATCCACGGGACGCAGAACCTCGAGCCCCGTGACCGTCAGCCCCTGCAGCGACGGGTTATCGTCGACGAAGGCAACCGCCTCGATCTGGTCGTCGGCGGTCAGCGCACGCGCCAGCTGTATGCCGGTGGCGCCCGCCCCGTAGATCAGCACCCGCGTGCGGTGCCCCCGCATCCGGTAGATCGCCACCAGAACCTCGAGCATGATCAGCCGCGCCGAGGACAGCGCGACGAACATCATCATCCCGAAGACCACGAAGGTCGCCACCGACAGCGGCAGGCTGCCGATCTGGTGCAGCGCCGCCGCGACCGCCGCCGAGATCAGCGCCAGCACGCCGATAAGCCCGATCCCCTTGGAATCGAACGCCTTGAGGCGGATGTTCGGGATTTTCAGGATCACCGACACGACGGACGAGATCAGCAGCATGATCCCGACCGTCAGCAGCCCGGCCCACGTCCCCAGCATCACGGCCAGCGGCTCTGCCAGGATCAGCAATGTAAGGACGTAGGAGACCGCCGTCAGGCAAATGTCGACGGCCAGCAGGATCGAGCGTTTCTGGTTGAGACTGAGCGTCGTCGCCCGCGCCGTGAGATCGTCGCGCAAGCGCGTCAAAAAGGTCGGCGCGCGCGTGGCGCTGCGGCTCGCACTCTTTTTCATCGGACCTATGACGCCTTTCGCCGAAATACGGCGCTTTTCCCGCATTCAATGGCGCAATCCTACAGCGAAGCGCGCCGTTTGCACAAGCGGCATGCGGCGCGGCCGGCAAATCATCGCGCGCACGCGGTGCGTGGACGCGCCCCGCGTTCAAGCTATCCTTCCGGGACCGCGAGACACACGAGGAAAGGGCAAGACATGGGCACATCGGAAATCGGGCTGGTGGGTCTGGGCACCATGGGCGCCGCGCTGGCCCTGAACATCGCCGAGAAGGGCTTCGACATCGCGGTGATGAACCGCACGAACTCGGTCACGCGCGATTTCGTGGCGAACGCGGGCGACCTGGCGCCGCGCCTCACCGCGACCGAGGATCTACAGGGGCTGGTGGACGCGCTGGCCACCCCGCGCGCGGTGATCCTGATGGTGCCCGCGGGCGATGTCGTGGACGACCATATCGAGCGTCTGCGCGCGATCATGGATCCCGACGACCTGATCATCGACGCGGGCAACGCCAATTTCCGCGACACGATCCGCCGGGCCGAGGCCGCGCGCGACTCGGGCAATCCCTACCTGGGCATCGGCGTGTCGGGCGGCGAGGACGGCGCGCGCCACGGGCCGTCGATCATGGGCGGCGGCGACCGCGCGGCGTGGGACCGCATCAGCCACATCCTGACCGCCATCGCCGCGCGCCACGAGGGCACTCCCTGCGCCACCTACATGGGTCCGGGCGGGGCCGGTCATTTCGTGAAGGCCGTCCATAACGGCATCGAATACGCCGACATGCAGATGATCGCCGAGATCTACGGCCTTCTGCGCGACGGGCGCGGCGCGGATTACGGCGAGATCGCCAGCCTGTTCGAGCGGTGGAACGACGGGCCGCTTCAATCCTACCTGGTCGAGATCACCGCCAAGGTCGCCGCCGCCGAGGATCCGAAGACCGGCAAGCCGCTTCTGTCGGTGATCGAGGACACGGCCGGTCAGAAGGGCACCGGCCGCTGGACCGCCATCGAGGCGCAGCACCTGGCCGCCCCCGTCCCGGTGATCGAGGCCGCCGTGGCCGCGCGCAACATGTCGGCGGTGAAGGACGCGCGCAAGGCGGGCGAGGATCGCTTCGGAGCGGGCGCGGGCCGCTTCGACGTGCCGGGCGACGAGACGCTGGAGCGGGCGATGATCGCGGGCAAGATCGCCTGCTACACGCAAGGCTTCGAGATGCTGGCCAAGGCGTCCGAGGCGTTCGACTGGGGCCTGCCCCTGCCCGAGATCGCCAAGGTCTGGCGTGCGGGCTGCATCATCCGCTCGGCCATGCTGGACGACATGGCGGCCGCGCTGGCCGATGCGCCGGGCACGTCGCTGATGCTGTCCGACAGTTTCGCGAAACGGGTCGAAGACTCGACGCCCGGCCTGCGCGACACGGTCTCCAAGGCGATCGCGGCCGGCCACCCCGTGCCGGCGCTGGCGGCGGCGGTCACCTATTTCGACACCATGCGCAGCCATCGCGGCACCGCCGACATGATCCAGGGGCAGCGCGACTACTTCGGCTGGCACGGCTTCGCCCGGCTGGATGACGACGGCCGCGACCACCACGGACCGTGGGTGGAGTGATGCCCGGCTGACGCCGGGGGTTTTTACTTGGGCCGGCCTCGATGCGACGGCGCCTTCGCGGGCCACGCCGATGGCGCGTGCTGAAGACCCGGGCCGCGATCGACAAAGCTCGCCGGTCAGGCCCCTACTCAGGAACAGGCGCAGCGTCTACCGCTGAGCGACCTGCCAGCCGGGGTGGATCCACGGCTCGTCATTCGCCGCCGCAAGACGACGGCCGAGGATGTGATCCGCCGCCTTCTCGCCCGTCATGATCGAGGGGCCGTTGAGGTTGCCGTTGGTGATGCGCGGGAAGATCGAGCTGTCGGCGACGCGCAGGCCCTCGACGCCGATCACGCGGCAGTCGGGATCGACCACGGCCCGAGGGTCGTTCGCGGCGCCCATCTTGCAGGTGCCGCAGGGGTGGTAGGCCGACTCGACGTGCTCGCGGATGATGGCGTCCAGCTCGTCGTCGGTCTGCGCCGCCTCGCCCGGCTGGATCTCGTGCCGGCGGAAGGGGGCGAAGGCCTCCTGCCCGAAGATCTCGCGCGTGAGGCGGATGCAAAGGCGGAAATCCTCCCAGTCCTTCGGGTCGGACATGTAGTTGAACAGGATGCGCGGCGCGTCCGCGGGGTCGGGCGAGCGCAGCGTGATCTCCCCGCGCGAGGCCGAGCGGTTCGGCCCGACATGCGCCTGGAACCCGTGCCCCTCGGCCACCGTCTGGCCGTCGTAGCGCACCGCCAACGGCAGGAAGTGATACTGGATGTCGGGATATTCCACGCCCGCGCGCGAGCGGATGAAGGCGGCGGATTCGAAGTTGTTCGACGCGCCCGGTCCGGTCCCGGTGAACAGCCACCGCGCGCCGACCATGGCCTTGCCCATCAGCGACCAGTGCTTGAACAGCGTGACAGGCTGGCTCGCGGCCATCTGGACCAGGAATTCCAGGTGGTCCTGCAGGTTCTGGCCCACGCCCGCGCGGTCCGCGCGCACCTCGATACCCTGTTCGGCCAGGTGCGCGCCGGGACCGATCCCCGACTGCATCAGGATCTTGGGCGAGTTGATGGCCCCCGCCGACAGCACCACCTCGGCCCGCGCGCTGACGACCTTGCCGCCTGCGAGCCGCACGCCGGTGGCGCGGGCGCCATCGAAGACCAGCCGCTCGACCAGGCCGCGCACGACCTGCACGCGCCCCGTCTTCACCGCGGGTTTCAGGTAGGCGTTGGCGGCGGACCAGCGGCGGCCCTGCCAGACCGTCTGCTCCATCGGGCCGAAGCCTTCCTGCTTCTCGCCGTTGTAGTCGTCGGTGACCTCGTAGCCCGCCTGCGCGCCCGCCTGCACGAAGGCGTGGTAGAGCGGGTTGTCGCGCGGCCCCCGCGTGACGTGCAGCGGGCCGTCGGTGCCGCGCCAGCGCGGGTCGCCGCCGTGGCCGCCATCGTGCCACGTCTCCATCCGCTTGAAGTAGGGAAGGACATCGGCAAAGGCCCAGCCCGCCGCGCCGCTGTCGGACCAATGGTCGAAGTCCCGGGCGTGGCCGCGCACGTAGACCATGCCGTTGATGCTGCTCGAGCCGCCCAGCACCTTGCCGCGCGGGGTGGCCAGGACGCGGCCGCCCAGATGCGGCTCGGGCTCGGTGCTGTAGCCCCAGTCGTAGCGCTTCATGTTCATGGGGAAGGACAGCGCGCCGGGCATCTGGATCAGCGGCCCGGCATCGGTGCCGCCGTGTTCCACGACCAGCACCGATCGCCCGGCCTCGGCCAGCCGGTAGGCGATGGCACAGCCCGCCGAGCCCGCGCCGACGATGACGTAATCGGCCTGCAAACCGGTCAAAACGCGGCCTCCACGGGGTGGGTGCCGACATAGACGGTCTGCACCTCGGTGAAATGGTCCAGCGCCTCGCGCGCGTTCTCGCGGCCGATGCCGCTGGCCTTCGATCCGCCGAAGGGCATCCCGGCGGGTGTCAGGTTGTATTCGTTGATCCAGGCAGTGCCGGCCTTCAGCTGCGCCACGACCCGGTGCGCGCGGGCGATATCGCGGGTGAAGACGCCCGCCGACAGCCCGAAGGCGGTGTCGTTGGCGCGCGCGATCACCTCGTCCTCGGCGGTGAAGGTCAGGACCGACATGACGGGGCCGAAGATCTCGTCCCGCGCGCAGGTCATGGCATCGGTCACGTCGGCCAGCACGGTGGGCGCGATCCAGTAGCCCGCGCGTTCGATCCGGTGGCCGCCGCAGACCACGCGCGCGCCCTCGGCCCGCGCGGTGTCGAGATGGCCGAGCACGATCTGCATCTGCGCCTCGGTGGTTATGGGACCGAAATTGGTGGCCGGATCCAGCGGATCGCCGATCACGGCCTTCGCGACGCGGGCTTGCAGGCGTTCGAGGAAATCCCCGACCACCGACTCGTGCACGAAGACCCGTGTGCCGTTCGAGCAGACCTGCCCCGAACTGTAGAAATTGGCGTTGATGGCGCCCGAGACTGCGTCATCCAGCGTCGCGTCGTCGAAGATCACCAGGGGGGATTTGCCGCCAAGCTCCATCGTGACGTGTTTCATGGACGCGGCCGCGGCGGCATAGACCTTGCGCCCCGTGGGCACCGAGCCGGTGAGCGACACCTTGGCCACGCGCGGATCGGTCGACAGCGCCGCGCCCACCGGTCCTGCGCCCTGGATCACGTTGAACAGGCCCGGCGGCAGCCCGGCCTCGTGCAGGATCTCGGCCACCTTCAGCGCGCAAAGCGGCGTGGTCTCGGACGGCTTGAACACCATGGCGTTGCCCGCGGCCAGCGCGGGCGCGCCCTTCCAGCAGGCGATCTGGGTGGGGTAGTTCCACGCGCCGATCCCCGCGCAGACGCCCAGCGGGCGCGGGATCGTGTAGGCGAAATCGCCGCCGCCCAGCGGGATGTGCCGCCCCGAGATGTCACCGGCGAGACCGCCGAAATATTCCAGCGCGTCGGCGCCGCTGGTCGCGTCGGCCACCAGCGTTTCCTGGATCGGCTTGCCGGTGTCGAGCGTCTCGAGCCGCGACAGCGCGTCGTTGCGGGCGCGCAGGATGTCGGCGGCGCGGCGCAGGATGCGGCCGCGTTCCACCCCCGGCAACGCGGCCCAGTCCGCCTGCGCGCGGGCCGCCGAGTCGATCGCGCGGTCGATGATTGCGGGCGTGGCGGCGTGCACCGTGGCGATTTGTTCGCCTGTGGCGGGATAGATCACCGCAATGGCGTCGCCGGCCGTGTCCTCGACATACTGGCCGTCGATGAAATGGCTGGCGGTGGGTTGGGCATCGTGGGTCATCACGCGTCTCCGTCGGGGTCGGGCTGCTGGCCGCGCGGGGCGCGCTGGGCGTCCTCCAGCACGTTCAGATCCATGTGGTTGCGCATGTATCGCTCGGACGCGATGCGCGTGGGCTGCCAGTCCCAGGGGTAGTAGCCGCCCTGGCGCAGCGCGGGGTAGACGACCCAGCGGCGGGCCTGGCTTTCGCGGACCTCGGCATCGAAGCGGTCGAGATCCCAGCGCGCGTCGGCCATGGCGCGGAACTGCGCCAGCGTGTCCGCGTGGGCGGGCGCGGCGGCGAGGTTCGTCAGCTCGTGCGGGTCGGCGTCCAGGTCGAACAGTTGCTCGGGGTCCAGCGCGCAGCGGGTGTACTTGAACCGCCCCTGCCGCAACGCGACCAGCGGGGCGTAGGAGCCTTCGGCCGCGTATTCCATGGCGACGGGGCTGGTGCGCGTGACCCCCTGCCCCAGCGGCAGCAGGCTTTCGCCCGTGGTCCAGGGTTCGATTTCCGACATGTCGACCCCGGCAAGATCGCAAAGCGTCGGGCAGACGTCGATATTGCTGACCGGAGTCTCGTCCAGGCCCGGCGCAACGCCTTCGGCCGCGATCATCAGAGGCACGCGGGCCGAGCCTTCGAGGAAGCTCATCTTGTACCACAGCCCCCGCTCGCCCAGCATGTCGCCGTGGTCGCTGACGAAGAGGATCGCGGCCTCCTGCCCCGTGCGATCGAGCGTGTCCAGGATCTCGCCCACCTTGGCGTCGAGATACGAGATATTGGCGAAATAGGCGCGGCGCGACCGGCGCACGTCCTCGCGCGTGACGTCGAAATTGCCGCGATCGTTGGCGTCGAGGATGCGCCGTGAATGCGGGTCGTGGTCTTCGTAGGCCATTTCGGCCACCGGCGGGTCCAGGTGGTCGCAATCGGCGTAGAGATCCCAGAATTCCTGCCGGGCGACGTAGGGGTCGTGGGGATGGGTGAAGCTGACGGTCAGGCACCACGGGCGCGGATCGTGGCCGCGCGCGTAGTCGTAGAGCTTCATCCTGGCGAAATGCGCGACCTCGTCGTCGTATTCCATCTGGTTGGTGATCTCGGCCACGCCCGAGCCGGTGACCGAGCCCATGTTGTGATACCACCAGTCGATGCGCTCGCCCGGCTTGCGGTAATCCGGCGTCCAGCCGAAATCGGCCGGGTAGATGTCGGTGGTCAGACGCTCCTCGAACCCGTGGAGCTGGTCGGGGCCCACGAAATGCATCTTGCCCGACAGGCAGGTCTGCCAGCCCGCACGGCGCAGGTGGTGGGCGTAGGTGGGGATGTCCGACGCGAACTCGGCCGCGTTGTCGTAGACCCGCGTGCGCGATGGCAGCAGCCCCGACATGAAGCTGGCCCGCCCCGGCGCACAGAGCGGCGAGGCCGTGTAGGCATTGGCGAAGCGGCGCGAGCGGGCGGCGAGGCGCTTGAGATTAGGCGCGTGCAGCCAGTCGGCGGGGCCGTCGGGAAACAGCGTGCCGTTCAACTGATCCACCATGAGGATCAGGATGTTCGGCCCCTTGGTCATGCGCGGGCCTCCAGCAGGGTGTCGAGCGTCGCGTCGATGCGCGCCGCCAGGCCAGCCGGGTCGGCCGCGCCGGTGCGCGACGCCTCGCGGATGTAGAACCCGTCGATCAGGGCCGCGACCGTATCGGCCAGCTGCGGCGCATCGTCGCCGGCCAGCGGGCGCAGGTCCGACAGCAGGGCCGAGCGCAAGCGCCGCTGGTAGACGCGCAGCAGCCTGCGCGCCTCGCGGTCGTGCTGCGCCGAGACGTAGAAGGCGAGCCATGCGGCGATGACTTCGCGCCGGAAGGACTGCCCGCCGAAATTCGCCGCGATCGTGGCGCGGAGCCGTTCGCGCGGGCCCGTGACGCCGCGTAGCCGGCGCAGGTGCTCGGCCCGCAAGCCTTGCAGGATATGGCGCATGGCCGCTGTCAGGATGTGGTCCTTGGACCCGAAATAGTGATGCGCCAGCGCGCTGGAGACCCCCGCCCGGCGGGCGATGCCGCCCACGGTGACGTCCAGCGTGCCGCGCTTGCCGATCTCGGCGATGGCGGCCTGGACCAGCGCCCGGCGGCGCGAGGTCTGGATGTCGGGTCTCGGCATGGTCGACTCCTGCGGTTACGATATGCGTCGCCATGCCACGTGTTGACTGATCAGTCAATCAACGCATTAATGTTCCAAAAGGAGGCGGCACACGGAAATCTTGAGGTTTTGAAAGGTTGCAATCGCAGCGCAAGCTGCGGCAGTAATGTAAACCATAATAAACATCCGCCGCCTCACGGCGGATCGCAGCAAGGGGAAATCCAATGAAGAAGACCATCACACTGGCCGCGCTCGGCCTCGCGGCCCTGCCGGGGCTTGCACAGGCCCAGTCCAGCGATTGCGGCGAAGTCTCGATCACCGAGATGAACTGGGCCTCGTCGGCCATCGTGACCTCGGTCGCGACCTTCCTGATGGAACAGGGCTATGGCTGCGACGTGACGAAGGTCCCGTCCTCGACCACGCCGTCGCTGGTGTCGGTCGCCGAGAACGGCTCGCCCGACATCGTGACCGAGCTGTGGATCAACGGCACCCCGGCCTACGACCGGCTGTCCGAGCAAGGCGTCATCACGACCCTGACCGACGTGCTGTCCGACGGCGGGATCGAGGGCTGGTGGATCCCGAAATACATCGCCGACGAGCACCCCGAGGTGACGACGCTGGAAGGCCTGCTGGCCAATCCCGAAGTGGTCGGCGCCCGCTTCCACCAGTGCCCCGAGGGCTGGGGCTGCAAGAACACCAACCGCGCGCTGGCCGACGCGGTGGACCTGGAAGGCAACGGCTTCGAGGTGTTCCAGCACGGCTCGGGCGAGACGATGGCGACCTCGATCGCGGCCGCGTTCGAGAACAACGAGCCGTGGCTGGGCTACTACTGGGCGCCCACCAGCGTGCTGGGCAAGTACGAGATGGTGTCGGTGGACCTGGGCGAGTACAACCACGAGGTGCACATGTGCAACGCCGACCCCGACTGCGAAGAAGTGGGCGTGTCGTCCTACCCCGTGGGACCGGTCAAGACGGTCGTCACCACGTCCTTCGCGGACGAGCACCCGGACCTGACCGAGCTGATGACCAACGTGCAGTTCACCAACGCCCAGATGGGCGACGTGCTGGCCTGGCAGGAAGCCAACAACGCCTCGGCCGACGAGGCGGCGGTCTACTTCCTGACTTCCTACACCGACGTTTGGCGCGACTGGGTCAACGAAGAGGCCTCGGAAAACCTGTCGATGCTGCTGCAGTAAGCGCATGACCGGGCGGGCCCCCATCGTGCGGGCCCGCCCTTTCCGGCGCGCGGGACCGGACCCGGCGCCCAACATGAAAATCACCCACAGGCGGATATGACATGGCGACCTATGACGGTGTGATCGAGGCAGTGGGCCTCACCGATTGGTGCAGTGTCGAGGGCGCTGGCGGCCCGATGACCATGGAAGAGCTCATGGCGCAGGCCCGCGGCGAGACCGAGGCGCCGGACATCAACCTGTGGGAACTGCCCTTCCCGTCGCTGGACGCTCTGAACCAGTCCTGCTCGATCATTCCGCGAACCCGCGACATGACCGACGCGGTCGAACAGGGTTTCCTGGGCATCAAGGACGCGCTGCGCGTGGTGCTGGACCCGATCACCACTCCGCTGGGCTGGATGCTGGACCTGTCGCTGCAGTTCTTCCAGGCGGTGCCGTGGTTCATCATGATCCCGTTCCTGATCGCGATCACGTGGTTCGCGTCGAAATCGGCCAAGGTGACGGCGCTGGTGGCGTTCAGCTTCCTGTTCATGGCCTTCATCGACCACTACGTCTACGCGATCCAGACGCTGTCGATCATCTTCGTCTGCACGATATTCTCGGTGGTGCTGGGCGTGCCCATAGGCATCGCCATGTCGCGCTCGAACGTGTTGCAACGGGGCGCGATCCCGGTGCTCGACATGCTGCAGACGCTGCCGACATTCGTGTATCTCGTGCCGCTGATCTTCCTGTTCTCGGTCACCGAGTCCAAGCTCTACGGCATCGCCATAATCCTCTACGCCATCGTGCCGGTGATCCGCCTGACGGACCTGGGCATCCGGCTGGTCGACAAGGACGTGATCGAGGCGGCGAACGCCTTCGGCATGACCTCGTGGCAGAAGCTGACCCGGGTGCAGATCCCGCTGGCGCTGCCCAACATCATGGCCGGCATCAACCAGACCATCATGATGAGCCTCGCCATGGTCGTGATCGCGTCGCTGGTCTCGGCGCCGGGACTGGGCGTGCTGGTGCTGCGCGGCATCCGCAATCTCGAGCTGGGCGTGGGCCTGGTGTCGGGCTTCTGCATCGTGCTTCTGGCGATCCTGCTGGACCGGTCCACCAAGGCGGCGCTGAGCCGCATCGACGCAAGCGGACGGTGAGCGACATGAAACAGAAAAAGCCCGTGAAGATCTCGATCCGCAAGCTCTACAAGATCTTCGGGTCGGACCCGAAATCGGCGCTGGAGCACGTGAAGGCCGGCGTCGGCAAACCCGACCTGCTCAAGCGCTATGGCCACGTGCTGGGCCTGCAGGACATCAACGTGGACATGCGCGATGGCGAGATCACCGTCATCATGGGCCTGTCGGGGTCCGGCAAATCCACCCTGATCCGCCACCTGAACCGCCTGATCGAACCCACCGATGGCAAGGTCGAGGTCGATGGCGAGGACGTGCTGGCTTACGGCGAGAAGAAGCTGCGCGACCTGCGACGTTCGAAAATGTCGATGGTGTTCCAGAAATTCGCGCTGCTGCCCCACCGCACGGTGCTGGAGAACACAACGATGCCCCGGCGCGTGCGTGGCGAGGGCGGCAAGGCGACCGAGGATGACGGGACCAAGTGGCTCGACCGGGTGGGCCTGCACGGCTACGGCGGGCATTACCCCAACCAGCTGTCGGGCGGCATGCAGCAGCGCGTGGGCATCGCGCGGGCGCTGGCCTCGGACAGCCCGATCATGCTGATGGACGAGGCGTTCTCGGCGCTCGACCCGCTGATCCGGACCGACATGCAGGACCTGCTGCTGGAACTGCAGAAAGAGCTGCACAAGACCATCGTCTTCATCACCCACGACCTGGACGAGGCGCTGAAGCTGGCCGACCACCTGGTGATCCTGAAGGACGGCCGCGTGGTCCAGCAGGGCGAGCCGCAGGAGATCCTGCTGCACCCGAACGACCCCTACATCGTGGACTTCATCTCCGACATCAATCGCGCCCGGGTGCTGCGCGTCCGCTCGATCATGGAAGAGACCGACCGCGAGGGCGACGGCCTCGCGGGCGAGGTCGACGCCGACCAGAACCTCGAGTCGGTCATCGCGATCTCGGGCGGCGACACGAACCTGCATTACCGCGTGATGTCGGGCGGCCAGCAGGTGGGCCTTCTGCACATGAAGGACCTTGTCCGCGCGCTGGTGCCGGTCGACGCGCAGGACGCGTCGAAGCGCGTCTCGGCGGCCTGAGGGATCAGGCGGCCTCGGCCAGCATCCGGGCCGCAATGGACAGGTCGGCGCGGAAATCGCGCATGGCGGCCTCTTTCGCCGCCGCGTCGGGCACGCGCAGCAGGTAGGACGGATGCAGCGTCAGAAGGACGGGTGTGCCGTCCTCCGTTGTCTCGACCGTGCCGCGTCGCGACAGGATGCCCTTGCCGCTGCCCGTCAGGCTTTCCGCCGCCGTCGCGCCCATGACGAGGATCAGTTTCGGTCGGACCAGCTGCCGCTCCGCCTCGAGCCACCATTTGCAGGCCTGCACTTCGCCCGCGTCGGGGCGTTGGTGGATGCGCCGCTTGCCGCGCGGCTGGAATTTGAAATGCTTCACGGCATTGGTGACGAAGGCGCGATCGCGGTCCAGCCCGACATCGGCCGCCACCCGGTCGAACAGCTGGCCCGCCGGGCCGACGAAGGGGCGCCCCGCCAGGTCTTCGTGATCGCCGGGTTGTTCGCCGACGATCATCAGCGGCGCGTCGCGCGGCCCCTCGCCCATCACCACCTGCGTGGCGTCCCGGTGCAGCGGGCAGCGCGTGCAGGCGGCGGCCTGCCGGTGAAGTGCATCGAGGTCGCCCGCGGGCGGTGGCGTGTCCTGCCCCGACAACCGCTCAGAGATGCGCGCGGCCCGCAGCGGCGGCAGGCTGGGCGCGGCGGCCTGCATCTGGCGCGCTCGCGCCTCGGCGCCCGCGATCATCTCGGGGATGGCGGCGGCCTCGGGCAGGTTCTTCCAGTATTTCTTGGGCATCTCCGACTGCATCGCCTGCACCTTCAGACGCGCGGGATTGAAGATGTTGCGGAAATAGGTGGTCCAGAGCGCTTCGTGCGCGTCGTCGGGCAGGTCCGGCTTGGCCCCGCCCGACAGCAACGCGATCCGGCCATCGGTGAACGCGACCGAGCGGTGGGGGGTGACGATCAGCCAGTCCATGTCGCCGAAGCGGCGCGCGAAGAAGCCCGCCATGGGCTCGGCAATGTGGTGGGTGGGCTCGAACCACGCGGCGAAGCGGCGGCGGTCGCCCAGCTTCGGCACCTCGCGGAAGCGCAGGAAGGCCTTCATCTTGTGCTTGTCGCGGCTGACGGCCTTTTCCATGACGCGCAACTTCGCCAGGTCCGCATCGCCCCGATCGGCCATCAGCGACGGGCGATCCTTCAGCCGCCACAGGAAGGCGTAAAGGCGCGCGAACCGCTGCGGGTCGGAATGCCAGCAGAGGTTCTCGGCCAGCGACACGAAGCTTTTCGGCACGCTCACCTGCCCCGGCGCGGGTGGCGTGGCGGGCGCGTCTGCGAACAGATCCGCGTCGCCGGCCCCGAACTGCCACAGCACGTCGGCCGGCGGCACCCCGGCCCCCAGCAGCCCGCGCGCCGCGTCGCGCCACGCGGCCGCCGTGCCGATCTCGGGCACCACGACGGTGGGCATCAGAACAGGCTCAACTGCTCGGGTGGCGGCGCGAACCGCGCGCGCAGGTCGACGCTGTCGGTCAGCGCGCCCGGCGTCCATCCGGCGGCGGTGATGAAGGCGCGCGCTTTCTTCAGGCTCGCCCCCATCCGCGTCAGGTCCTCGTAGCGCAGGGTTCGGTGCCGGCGGGTGGTCAGGATGCGGTTCACCGTCTTCACGCCGAACCCCGGCACGCGCAGGAGCATCTCGCGCGGGGCCGCGTTCACGTCGAGCGGGAAGTGGTGGCGGTTCTGCAGGGCCCAGGCAAGCTTCGGGTCGATCTGGAGGTCGAGATTGCCGCCTTCGGTCGCGCCCGTGATCTCGTCCAGCCCGAACCCGTAGAAACGCAGCAGCCAGTCGGCCTGGTACAGCCGATGCTCGCGCTCCAGCGGCGGGCGGATCAGCGGCAGCTTGGCCGAGCTGTCGGGGATCGGCGAGAAGGCCGAGTAGTAGACACGCTTGAGCTTGTAGCTGGAGTAAAGCCGCGTGGACTGCCCCAGGATCGTCGCGTCGTTCGCCCCGTCGGCGCCCACGATCATCTGGGTCGACTGGCCGGCGGGCGCGAAGCGCGGCGGGCGCTTGCCGGTGTGGGACCGGTCCTTCGACGCCTCCTTCGTCAGGCGCACGTCGGCCATGGCCTTGCGGATGGTGCCCGGGTCCTTCTCGGGCGCGTAGGACTTCACCGATGCGTCGGTGGGCAGCTCGACATTGATCGACAGGCGATCGGCGTGGCGCCCGGCCTCCTCGATCAGGTGGGGGGCCGCGTCGGGAATGGTCTTGAGATGGATGTAGCCGCGAAAATTGTGGACCTGCCGCAGCTCGCGCGCGATGCGCACCATGTCGGCCATGGTGTCGTCCGGCGACTTGATGATCCCGGAGGAGAGAAACAGCCCCTCGATATAGTTGCGGCGGTAGAATTCCAGGGTGAGCTGGATCACCTCCTCGGGCGAGAAGCGCGCGCGGGTGACATTGCTGCTCACACGGTTCACGCAATAGGCGCAGTCGTAAATGCAGAAATTCGTCATCAGGATCTTCAGCAGGCTGATGCAGCGCCCGTCCGGCGCGTAGGCGTGGCAGATGCCGCTACCCTCGGTCGAGCCCAGCCCCGAGCCGTCGCGCGACTGCCGCTTGGACGTGCCCGACGATGCGCAGGAGGCGTCGTATTTCGCCGCGTCCGAGAGAATCGCGAGCTTCTGTTGAAGATCCAGCTTGGCCATGCGTTCACACTACGTTCACGCCGTGACGCGAACAAGAGGCGAACATGCGTTACCGCGCCGCAGCCCCCGCCCGCAGCCAGGCCGCGAACTCGGCCTCGGGCACACGCGATTGCGCGAGATCTTCCATCATTGTGACGGCGGCCACCTGATCGGGGATCACGGCTACGCCGTTCAGCCGCAGGAAGGTCAGCGCCGTGACCAGCGCGGTGCGCTTGTTGCCGTCGATGAAAGCATGGGCCTTGGCGATGCCGAAGGCATAGGCGGCGGCAAGGTCGTGCAGATCTGGGGAGCCGTAGGCCTGCAGGTTCAGCGGACGCGCGACGCCCATTTCCAGAAGGGCGGCATCGCGCATCCCGGGGGTGCCGCCATGGCGGGTGATCTGTCGGTCGTGGATGGTCTTGATCGCGGGCAGCGGCACCCAGCGCGGATCGCTCATGCCAGCGCCTGGAGCGCCTTGCGATTCTCGTTCATCACCTCATCGGCGGCTTCCATCGCCGCGGCGAAGTCGTCTTCCTGGCTGCGGATCGCCAGCGATCCGTCATCGGTGCGCACGAGGTAGACGGTATCGCCCTCGGCCGCGTCCAGCACCGCCAACGCCTCTTTCGAAAGCGTCAGGACGCAGGAATTGCCGACCTTGCGGATCTTGGTCTCGAACATGGGTGATACCTCATCTGTATATACCGGAAGATGTATATACAGACGGATATTGTCAAGCGTTGAACAGGAAGTGCATCACGTCGCCGTCCTTGACGATATAGGACTTGCCCTCCACCCGCATCTTGCCGGCGTCCTTCGCGCCCGCCTCACCGCCCAGCGACACGTAATCGTCGTAGGCCGTCGTCTCGGCCCGGATGAAACCGCGCTCGAAATCGCCGTGGATGACGCCGGCGGCCTTGGGGGCGGTGGTGCCGTTGGGGATGGTCCAGGCGCGGGCTTCCTTGGGACCGACGGTGAAATAGGTCTGAAGCCCCAGCAGCTGGTAGCCCGCCTGGATCAGCCGGTCGAGCCCGGCCTGCTCGAGCCCCAGTTCTTCCAGGAATTCGCGCGCCTCGTCGGCGTCCAGCTGGGCGATCTCTTCCTCGATCTGGGCCGAGATCACCACGGTGCCCGCGCCCTGCTTCGCCGCCATGTCGGCCACGGCCTGGGAATGGGCGTTGCCGGTGGCGGCCTCGGCCTCGGACACGTTGCAGACGAACAGGATCGGCTTGGCGGTCAGCAGTTGCAGCATGCGCCACGCCTTGGCGTCGTCCTCGGCCACCTCGACGGTGCGGGCCGGGCGGCCATCCTCCAGCGCGGCCTGGGCCTGCTTCAGCAGGCGTTCCTGCTGCACGGCCTCCTTGTCGCCGCCGCGCACCTTGCGCGACAGGCCCGCGATGCGCTTTTCCACCGATTCCAGGTCGGCGAGCATCAGCTCGGTCTCGATCGTGTCGGCATCGGCGACCGGGTCCACGCGGCCATCCACGTGGGTCACGTCGTCATCCTCGAAGCAGCGCAGCACGTGGGCGATGGCGTCGCATTCGCGGATATTGGCCAGGAACTGGTTGCCCAGCCCCTCGCCCCGGCTGGCGCCCTTCACCAGCCCGGCGATGTCCACGAAGGTCATGCGCGCCGGGATGATCTGCTTGGACTTGGCGATGTCCGCCAGCGTGTCGAGCCGCGCGTCCGGGACGGCGACCTCGCCCACGTTGGGCTCGATGGTGCAGAACGGAAAGTTCGCGGCCTGCGCCGCGGCGGTCTTGGTCAGCGCGTTGAACAGGGTCGATTTGCCCACGTTCGGCAGACCGACGATCCCCATCTTGAAGCCCATGACGCATCCCTTCGCTTGGCTGAAACCGCGCCCCATCTAGGGCGCGCAGCGCAGGCGTGCAAGGTCAGGCGCGGTCGCGGCGGTCGGCGTGGGACTGGTAGATCAGAATCCAGGCCAGGAGGATGAACATCGGGTGGGTCAGACCGCCCGAGATCAGGATGGCCGGCACCCAGATCAGGAAGGTGATGATGGCCGTGAAGACCCGGCCCAGAAGCAGGATCGACAGCGGCGGGAGGAAAAGGGCAAGCACGTAGTTCATGAGCGTTAAATAGGGTCGCATCCGCCATTGAACAACGGCGCGCCGCGCGGATATGCAGGGGCGGATCGGAAAAGGGGATGGCATGGGCCGCATCGCAGAGTGTTTCGCCAGGTTGCGCACGGAAAACCGCAAGGCCTTCGTCAGCTACATCATGGGCGGCGATCCGGACGTGGAGACCTCGCTGAAGGTCATGCGCGGCCTCCCCGGCGCCGGCGTCGACATCATCGAGCTGGGCCTGCCCTTCACCGACCCCATGGCCGACGGCGAGACGATCCAGCTGGCCGGGCAGCGGGCGCTGGAAGGCGGGATGACGCTCAACCGGCTGCTCGAGATGGTGCGCGCCTTTCGCCAGGACGACGACACCACGCCCATCGTGGTCATGGGCTACTACAACCCGATCTATTCCCACGGGGTCGATCGGTTCCTGGACGATGCCAAGGCCGCGGGGATCGACGGGCTGATCGTGGTGGACCTTCCGCCCGAGGAGGACGACGAGCTCTGCCTGCCGGCGCTGGCCAAGGGCATCGACTTCATCCGCCTCGCCACGCCCACCACCGACGACGCACGACTGCCCAAGGTGCTGCAGAACACCAGCGGTTTCGTCTACTACGTCTCGATCACCGGCATCACCGGCGCGGCCGCCGCCCAGTCGACCGAGGTCGGCCCCGAGGTCGCGCGCATCAAGGCCAGGACCGACTTGCCCGTCATCGTGGGCTTCGGCATCCGCACGCCCGACGCCGCCGCCGAAATCGCGTCGGTGGCCGACGGCTGCGTGGTGGGATCGGCCATCGTGGGCGAGCTGGCGAAGGGCCGCCCGGTGGAGGAAGTGCTCGAATTCGTGTCGGGCCTCGCCGGCGGCGCCCACCGCGCCTGAGCCCGGCACGAAAGGCGCGCGCGCCCCATCACTGGTCCGAAAAATACTCGAGACACCCGGCCTGCCGCCAGCGCACCCTTTCGTGGCAAGCCCCGGTGACCCGGGTCCCTCCCCCCTTGCATCACCGGTCCTCGAATACCTCCGCCGCGCGGCACGCGCGGCCACGCCCAACGGGAGAAGGCCCGGCACGGGCCGACGACGGGCGGGAGGAGCGACGCGGCATTTGGATTACCCGCGCCATCGGCTAGGTCTGTAGGGGACAACTCCAACGGCAGGCGGGGGGCGGCATGTCCGAACGCAAGACACAGATCGTCGTGGTGGGCGGCGGCGCGGCGGGGCTGGGCCTCGTGCGCAAGCTCGGCAAACGCTACGGACGCGACCGGCACGACATCATCCTGATCGACCGCAACCGCACCCATGTCTGGAAGCCGCTCCTGCACGAGGTCGCGGCGGGGTCGCTCGATCCGAATCTCGACGAGGTCGGCTATGGCGGCCACGCGGCGCGCTGGGGCTACCGCTTCTTCAACGCGGGTCTGGAACGCATCGACCGCGAGAAGCGGATGGTCACCACCGCGCCGCTTCTGGACGAGGATGGCAGTGTCATCATCGACCGCCACGAGATCCGCTATGACTACCTCGTGCTGGCCATGGGCGGGGTCAGCAACGATTTCGGGATCGAGGGCGTGCGCGAGAACGCCATGTTCCTCGAGGATCGCAAGCAAGCCGACCGGTTCCGGCAGGTCCTTCTGAACGCCTGCTTGCGCGTGAACCAGGCCCGCGCGCGGGGCGAGACGGCGAAGCTGCCGATCTGCATCGTCGGCGGCGGCGCCACGGGGGTCGAGCTGTCGGCCGAACTGGTGAACTCGGCCAAGGCGCTGCGTAGCTACGGGCTGGAAGTCTTCGACGACAGCGCGATCGAACTGACGCTTCTCGAGGCCGGGCCGCGCCTGCTGCCCGCGCTGGACGAGAAGATCTCGGACAATGTGCGGTCCGAGCTGACATCGCTGGGGGTCGACGTGCGCACCGAGGCCATGGTCAGCCGGATCGAGCCGGGCCGCGTGCATATCAAGGGCGCCGACGCGCCGCTGGACGCAAAGATGATCCTGTGGGCCGCCGGCGTGCGCGGCGACGAGGCGGTGAAGGGGATGAGCGACCTGGAACTCACCAAGCTGGACCAGATCGTCGTGAAACCCACGCTGCAGACCACCGTGGACGACCGCATCTTCGCCATCGGCGACTGCGCCTTTTGCCACCTGCCCGGCGACGCGCGGCCGATCCCGCCGCGCGCGCAAAGCGCCCAGCAGATGGCCGATTGCGTCTACGACAACCTCGAACGCGCCCAGCGCGGCCAGAGCCCGAAGGATTTCGTCTACAACGACCGCGGATCGCTGGTGTCGCTGTCGCGCTTCGCCACCATCGGCAGCCTGATGGGCAACCTCGTGGGCGGCAAGATGGCGATCGAGGGGCGCATCGCCCGCGCCGCCTACATGTCGCTTTACCGGATGCATATCCTGAACGTGCACGGCTGGTTCCGCGGCACGGCGCAGATCGTCGTGTCGAAGGTCAACCAGGTGGTCCGCCCGGCGCTGAAGCTGCACTAGCGGGCGGGCCTACCCCATGCCGCTGCGGGTGCCGCGCACGCGGACGCGGGCTCGGTCGGTAAGCAGGCTGACAAGGGCCGCGCAGCCCCACAGAAGGCAGTAGGCGACGCCCAGCGCCAGCACGGCCTGCCCCGGCAGCGGCCCGATTGCCGCCCGCTCGATGATCTGGGCGGCATCCGTCATCGGCTCGGGATGCACGACGAGCTTGCCCACATAGGCCGCGCTCTGGATCAGCAGGATCCAGAAATAATTGCGCCGGATGCGCCGGCCCAGCGCCACCCAGAGCGACACGTGGTAGCGTGGATGCATGTAGTCCTGCGCCAGCGTCTGCTGCCAGCCGTGGTCCATGTGGTGGTCGCCGTCATGCAGCATCGGCGCGTAGAAATGCGTTTCGATCCAGCGGCAGCGCGCGCGCCAGACGTTGAAATAGCGATAGCGCCGCGCCTCGAGCCACAGGAAGAAGAAGATCAGCACGCCCACGAGGATCAGCGGCAGGGGCGAGGCTTGCGGCGCGGCGAACGAGATCGACAGCGCGATCCCCAGCGTCACCACCGCCCAGTTCGTCGTCGTGTCGAGCCGCGTGCGCCAGATGGTCGAGCGATAGACCTCGCCGCGATAGAGATGCGCGACGGCGCCGATCTCGGCCGCATCGAGCGGCTTCTGTGCGGCCCCGGTCTCGTCCATGGCCCCTCCCATGCCCAGCGTCGCACGAGGGGTGCGATATCGCGAAGGAAATTCGGCAGGGATCGGCGTGAGGGCGTCGCCCGGCGGCGGGACATCAGCCGTCGCGGGCCGAATCCATGACCTTGCGCAGGCGCGTCAGGAACGGCAGCGCGGCGGCAACCTCGTCGGTCGGGATCTCGGCCGCCAGCCCCTCGATATCGGCCTCGAGCGCGGCCACCGCGTCGTCCCGGAACGCGCGCCCCGCCTCGGTCAGCCAGACCTGCTTTGACCGCCCGTCCTTCGGATGGGGCCGCAGCGCGACGAATCCCGCCTTCTCCAGACCCGCCAGCGTGTGGGTCATCGACGCCTTGGGCACCTGGAAGGCCCGCGACAACTCCAGCGGCGTGCGCCCGTCCGAAACCCGGATCAGGTGGTTCAGCACCGAGAAATGCGAGCGCAGCATGCCTTTGGGCAACTGTGCTTCGAGCAAGGCCGAGCTGAGCTGGTTCACGATGCCGATCTCGTTGAACAGCGTGAACCAGGTCGCGATGGGGTCTTCAGACAATCAGTTTCGCCTCGAGCGGCCAGCGCGGGGTGCGCGGGGTCAACGGACCGTAGCCCAGCAGCCCCAGCATTTGAACCGTTCCGCCGCCCGGCGCCTCGCGGGCGTGGATGTCGGCGTGGATCTCGGCCATCTCGGGATATTCCTGCAGGGCCTGGCTGACCGGCCGCAGCCCCAGACCGGCGCCGGTGGTGGCCAGGTTCAGCCGCATCCAGCGACGGCCGGTCTCGATCTGGTCCCGCCGCGTGTTGGTCGCGGTCGTCATCACCACGAACGCCGGCGCGCCGGCGATGGCCTGCGTCGTCTCGTCGATGGCCGCGCGCACGTTCGGGTCGTTGCGGTCGCCCGCCCCTTCGTGGGTGAGCAGGCCCAGCGCGTGCAGGCTGTCCATCATCGGGCCGCCCAGGTCGATTCCGTCGGGGTTCGCGTTGATCTGCGCCTTGCCGATCCGCAGCAGGTCGACGCTTTCCTGCCAGGCGTCGTCGGTCGCGGCCTCGCGGTGCCAGGCGTCGATGGCGATGCGGCGCAGCGCCTCGGCCCGGGGGCCGGGCAGCACCACGTCGGCGAAGGGCGCGAAATCGCGGGCGTAGCGGCCCGGCACCGGGCGCGCGTCGAAGCCGATCTTGTGGCTGCGGCGGTCCATGACATGCGCGAACAGCGGATCAGGTGCACCCGCGCCGGGCAAGAAGCGGCTGCGCGCCACCGGGCCGCCCGCGGTCTCACCCTCTGGGAACAGCGTCGTCTCGACCGCGAAGCCCCCCTCGGCGGCCGCCATCTCCATCAGCTCGATGAAGCAGCCCATGCCGATGGTCAGCTGCCGCCCGAAGGGGTCCGTCACCGGCAGGTCACGCGCGGGGTCGCGCCAAAGCGTCACGGTATCGTCGCCGTCGAGCCGGGCCAGCCACGGTTGCCGGTTATGCGGGTTCGGCGCCAGCAGCGCGAAGCTGAGGGCGCGGGCGCGCGGGTCGGTGGGTGTGCCGGCCGCGTCCCAGGGCGCCAGCGCCCGGCCAGGGCGGCGCGTGACGGCGAAGGCCCCGGCCCCACCGGCCACAGCCGTGATTGCACCGCCGCCCACGAGGGCGATCATCTTGCGTCTGGTCAGGGTCATCTCGTGCCTCCTTCGGGCGACTCATTTAGTTCCATATGAAATTATTATCGTTCCATATCGAACCAAGTCAAGATGAATCCCTCGTAGCAGATTGCTCCGCGACGAGAGGGACGGTAGGAGTTCGGGCGAAGAAGGAGGCACGCATGGCCACACCGATTACCGAGATCGAAGACCTCAAGCGCATCTACAAAAGGCGCGTGCCGAAGATGTTCTACGATTACTGCGAAAGCGGGTCGTGGACCGAGCAGACCTTCCGCGAGAACACCACCGATTTCGACAAGATCCGCCTGCGCCAGCGCGTGGCCGTGGACATGGACGACCGTTCGACCGCGACCAAGATGATCGGCGAGGACGTGACCATGCCCGTGGGCCTGGCCCCCGTCGGCATGACCGGGATGCAGCACGCCGATGGCGAGATCCTGGCCGCCCAGGCCGCCGAGGAATTCGGCGTGCCCTTCACCCTGTCGACCATGTCCATCTGCTCGATCGAGGACGTGGCCAAGCACACCAAGAAGCCGTTCTGGTTCCAGCTTTACGTGATGCGCGACGAGGAGTTCCTCGAGAACGTCATCCGCCGCGCGACCGAGGCCGGGTGCAGCGCCATGGTGCTGACGTTGGACCTGCAGATCCTCGGGCAGCGCCACAAGGACATCAAGAACGGCCTGTCGGCCCCGCCCAAGCCCACGCTGAAGAACATGCTGAACCTCAGCACCAAGTGGGGCTGGGGCATGGACATGCTGAAAACCCAGCGGCGCAGCTTCGGCAACATCGTGGGCCACGCCAAGGGCGTCGGCGACATGTCTTCCCTGTCGTCCTGGACGGCCAAGCAGTTCGACCCGCGGCTGGACTGGGAAAAGGTCAAAAAGATCCGCGACATGTGGGGCGGCAAGCTGATCCTGAAGGGGATTCTCGACGCGGACGATGCGCGCGCCGCGCTGGACGTGGGCGCCGATGCCATCATCGTCAGCAACCACGGCGGGCGGCAGCTGGACGGCGCGCTGAGCGCCATCCGCGTCCTGCCCGAGATCGTGGACGCCGTGGGCGGCCAGACCGAGATCCACATGGACAGCGGCATCCGGTCGGGACAGGACGTGCTGAAGGCGATGGCCCTGGGTGCCGACGGGACCTATATCGGGCGCGCGTTCATCTACGGCCTCGGGGCGAAGGGCAAGCAGGGCGTCACCGACGCGCTGAACGTCATCCACAAGGAGCTCGACACCACCATGGCGCTTTGCGGGCATCGCAAGCTGACCGAGGTGGGCCGCGACATCCTGCTGCTGGATGACGAATTCAACCGCTACCGCCGCAACATCTGAGCCGATCCCGCCCGGGAGGGGTGACCATGCCGAAGTTCAAGTCGCGGGCGACGCCCGCGGGCACGGCCAAGCACACGAAGGCCAAGATCCCCACGGTCAAGGCCAGCGTCACCGACGACGCGCTGTTCGACATGCGCTGGCAACGGGCCGAGCGCGAGATCCGCACGCCGCTGAACCGGCTTTACGGTCGCGCGATGCCCATCGACCAGCTGATGGCGCGGCTGCGCGAGGTGCTGGCCAAACGCTGGGCCGCCCGCCCCGCCGACCTGCGACTGCTGGACCTGAAGCGTGACCTGGACCCGCACTGGTTCCAGAGCAGCGACATGGCGGCCTACGTCTTCTACGTGGACCGCTTCGCCGGCGACATGAAGGGCGTCGGGCGCAAGATCCCCTACCTGCGCGACCTGGGCATCACCTACGCCCATTTCATGCCCTGTCTCATGCCGCGCCCCGGCGACAGCGACGGCGGCTACGCGGTGATGGACTACACCCGGATCGACCCGCGGCTGGGCAGCATGGCCGATTTCAGGCGCGTGACGCAGAAGATGCGCGCGGCCGGGATCAGCCCGTGCATCGACATGGTCCTGAACCACACCGCCAAGGAACACGCCTGGGCCGACAGGGCCCGCGCGGGCGACCCGTTCTACCAGAAGTTCTATCGCCTCTACGACGACCCGGCCGAGCCGCTGGAGTTCGAAAAGACCCTGCAGGAGGTCTTCCCCAACCAGGCGCCCGGCAATTTCACCTTCGACGAGACGATGGGGAAATGGGTCTGGACGACCTTCAACACCTTCCAGTGGGACCTGAACTGGGAAAACCCCGAGGTCTTCCTGGCGATCCTGGACATCATCCTGAACCTGGCCAACGCGGGGGCCGAGGTGCTGCGCCTGGACGCGGTCGCCTTCATGTGGAAGCGGATGGGCACCGACTGCCAGAACCTGCCCGAGGTGCACGACATCCTGCAGGCCATCAACCAGGCCGCGTCGGTGGCCGCGCCCGCCACGATCTTCAAGGCCGAGGCCATCGTCGGGCCGCACCAGCTGGTCCCGTATCTCGGCGCCGGTCGGCACGCGGGCAAGGTCTGCAACCTGGCCTATCACAACAGCCTGATGGTGCAGTTCTGGTCGGCGCTGGCCAGCCGCGAGACGTCGCTGATGACGGACGTGCTGGCGCGTCACTTCCCCGACCGGTTCACCAATGCCGAATGGGGCACCTATATCCGCTGCCACGACGATATCGGCTGGGCCATCACCGAGGACGACGCCGAGCGGGCGGGCGTCACCGGACCGGGGCACCGCCGCTTCCTGGCCGATTTCTACGCCGGTCGATTCGACGGCAGCTTTGCCCGCGGCGCCGACTTCCAGGTCAACGAGGTGACGGGCGACAAGCGCACCAATGGCAGCTTCGCCTCGCTCGCCGGGCTCGAGTCGGCGCTGGAGTCCGGCGACGCGCGGCTGATCGACGACGCGGTGGCGCGCATCAACCTGGGCCACGCGCTGATCGCGGGGTTCGGCGGCGTGCCGTTGATCTACATGGGCGACGAGATCGGGCTGATGAACGACCACGCCTGGCGCGAGGATCCCGACCGGGCGGGCGACGGGCGCTGGATGCAACGGCCCGCCATGGACTGGAACCGGGCGGCCGACGCGCCGACCAGCGATGCGCCCCATGGCCGGATCTACCGCGCGTTGCGCCACATCCTGAGAGTGCGCGCCGCCTGCGCCGAGCTGGGCGGCGACACCCCGTCGCGCGTGCTGCGCACCGGGCATGACCGTCTCTTCAGCGTGCTCAGGCCCGGAACCGAGGCGACGACCTGGGTCATCGCCAACTTCTCGGAAGAGCCGCAGCGCATCCATCGCGACGCGCTTCAGATGGATCCGGGGTCCTGGCCGAAGGATACGCTGACCGACCGGCTGCCGGACGTTGACGGCGACACCATCGTGGTGCCGCCGCTGGCCTGTCTCTGGCTGCGCCGCCAGATCTGGTAACGCGCTCAGGCGGCCCGCACCGGCCCCACGCCGTTGCGCACGACGATCAGGCCGAACAGCGCCATGGTCGCCAGCGCCAGGATCGATCCGATCTGGCTGAGCACCGGGCTGCCGCCGGGGATGGCGATGGCGATGCCGGGCACAAGAAACACGACCGTGGCGACCGCCAGCAGGAAGTGGAGCGTCGCCATCCGCCCCATCGCCGCGGGGGTCAGCGCGTAGTAGGTGCCGAAGACCGCCATGGCGACGAAGCCCAGCAGGTTCAGGTGGCCGTGGGCCGGTGACAGCGTGTGGTCGTGGCTGGCGGCCATCTGGATGCCCCAGACCATGCCGATCAGGGCGAAGAGCGCGGCACTGGCGAAAAACAGGGTGGGAAGGGATTTCATGATGCGTCCTCCTCGGCGCCGAGCGGCGGGCCGGTAAAGCTGAGTTGATGTCGTTTGGCGCTTTCCTCGATCTGCGCCATGTCCTCGGGGATGCGGAAGGCGCCCCGCGCCATGTCGGCGAAGAACCCTTCGAACCCGCCCGGGGTCAGGATGATGAGATGGCGCGAGGGCTTTACGCCCACGATCCGGAAGGTGTGCTCCCTGCCACGCGGGATGAAGGCCGTCTGGCCCGGTCCGCGGAGGAAGCTTTCGCCCTCGAGCCAGAATTCCACGTCGCCGGTCAGGACCACGAAGGCCTCGTCCGCGTCGTGGTGGATGTGCCGGGGCGGCCCCGAGGCCGGTGGCGACACGCTGTCAGTGATCGACATGGCGCCATCGGTTTCGGCGGTGGTGAGGATCGGCAAGTACTGGGTCCCGAGCCATTCAACGGCGTCGGGTCCAAGGGTCAGGTCCTTCATCGTTTCCTCCCTACAAGGTGTTGGAAACGAAAGCGCTTTCGATGGACTAGGCGTATCACGCGACCCGTGATACGAAAAATCGATTGTTCTTATGATCGGTATTCGTTTGGCGAATTTATCCAGTTTCGACCTGAACCTGCTCCGGGTGCTCGATGCGCTGTTGCGCGAGACGTCGACGGTCCGCGCCGGGGAACGGCTGGGCCTGTCGCAACCTGCGGTTTCGGCCGCGCTCGGGCGGCTGCGCGCGGCGCTGGGGGACGAGCTGTTCTTTCGGCGCGGACAGGGGCTGGAGCCCACGGCCTATGCCCTGTCGCTGGAGGCGCCCCTGCGCGAGGTCCTGGACCTGACCGAGACCCTGCTGCGCGGCGCCGACCGGTTCGATCCGTTGACCAATACCGATCGGTTCAGGATCTCGGGCAGCGACTTCTTCGCCGAGATGCTGATGCCATCGCTGGCCGACCGGCTGACCCGCGCGGCGCCGGGCATGAAGGTGCACCTGGTCGACCTCGTGCCCGACAGCTACGTGGACACGCTCGAACGCTATGACGTGGACATGGCGCTGCTGCCCGCGACGGACCTGCCCGACTGGGTGCAAAGCCGCCCGGTCTTCCGGTCGTCCTTCGTCGTCGTGGCCCGGCGCGATCACCCACGGCTGGCGCGGGCCGGCATCGCGCCGGGCGGCGTGATCCCGGTCGACTTGTTCTGCGACCTCGGGCACGTGCTGTTCTCGCCCGAGGGCAAGCTGCAGGCCATGGGCGATGCGGCTCTGGCCCGGTTGGGACGAGAGCGGCAAGTGGTGATGACCATGCCCGTTTTCTCGGGCGTCTACCGCGCGGTGGCGGGCTCGGACCTGATCGCGCTGCTGCCCGTGCAACTGGCCCGGCACGTGGCGCCTGCGGCCGGGCTGGAGATATACGCCGCGCCGATGCCTGTTCCGCTGGCGCAGATCGTCATGGTCTGGCATCGACGCTTCGCCGCCAGCGCCGCCCATGGCTGGCTGCGCGACCAGATCGCCGACCTGCTGGCACCGCTGGATTGCACCGCCTAGGCAAGCCGGGCCGTTTTCGCCGCGATCGGGCAGACGGGGCCTTCCCATCCGGGGCAAGCTGCCCTATACGCCCGCATCGCATCCCGCGTGCACACCCTTGGAGGCGGCGGGACGCGCGATGAATTGAAACTCTAGGAGACTTCTCATGGCAGGCGAAACACCTGACATCATCGCCATGGAGCGGACGGGGACAGGCAAGGGGGCCGCCCGTCAGGCCCGGCGCGAAAACCTCGTGCCCGGTGTCGTCTATGGCGGCGGATCCGATCCGCTTCCCATCAACATCCCCTACAACGCGCTGATCAAGCGGCTGAAGGCCGGCCGCTTCCTGTCGACGCTGTTCAACCTGAAGGTCGAAGGCCACGACGACGTGCGCGTCATCTGCCGCGGCGTCCAGCGCGACATCGTCAAGGATTTCCCGACCCACGTGGATTTCATGCGCCTGCGCCGCACCAGCCGCGTGTCGCTGTTCATCCCGGTGGAAATCGTGGACGAGGATCAGGCCCCCGGCCTGAAGACCGGCGTGCTGACCATGGTCCGCTCGGAAGTCGAGCTGCGCTGCACCGCCGGCGAGATCCCCGAGAAGATCGTCGCGTCGGTCGCGGGGATGGAGATCGGCGATACGCTGACCATCTCGCAGGTCGACCTGCCCGAGGGCACGCGCCCGACCATCGACCGCGATTTCGTCATCGCCAACATCCAGCCGCCCTCCGGCCTGGCCAGCCAGTCCGAGGATGACGAGGACGAGGATGTCGCCGCCGACGAGGTGCCCACCACCGAGATGGGCCCGCCCGATGGCGAGGAAGGCACCGAGGACGACGAAAGCTGATCGTCCGATCCGATGAAAGTCACCAGAACGGGCGCGGCGCAAAAGGCCGCGCCCGTTTTTCGTTCGCGGCCCCGCCCGGCTGGCCAATCGGCCCGGCACGCGGCATAAGGACCGCGAGCTGACACAGGGGCGCTGCGCCATGCGACTGTTCGTGGGCCTGGGCAATCCGGGCGACAAATATGCCAACAACCGGCACAATATCGGCTTCATGGCCGTGGACCGCATCGCCGAGGATCACGGCTTCACGCCGTTCCGCGCCAAGTTCCAGGGCCTCGTCTCGGAAGGCCGGCTGGGCCACGAAAAGGTCCTGCTGCTGAAGCCCACGACCTACATGAACAATTCGGGCCAGTCGGTGGGCGAGGCCATGCGCTTTCACAAGATCGACGTGGGCGACGTGGTGATCTTCCACGACGAGATCGACCTCGCCCCCGGCAAGCTGAAGGCCAAGACCGGCGGCGGCCATGCGGGCCACAACGGGCTGCGGTCGCTGCACGCCCATATCGGCCCCGACTACCAGCGCGTGCGCATGGGCGTGGGCCATCCGGGCCACAAGGACGCGGTGCCCGGCTACGTCCTGCGCGATTTTCCCAAGGCGGATGCCGAGTGGCTGGACGACATGCTGCGCGGCGTGTCGGACGGCGCCGCGCACCTGGCCGAGGGCGACACGCCGAAGTTCCTGAACGCGGTGGCCCAAAGGCTGAGCCCGCAGCGCGCCAGCACCGGCACCAAGCGGCCCGGCGGCGACGCGGGCGAGGACAAGGGCGGCACATCGGCGCCCCCTGCCCCGCCGAAGGCAGAGGAGACCGGGACGGCCGAGCCCGACGACCGCTCGCCCCTGCAGAAACTGGTGGACCGGTTCAAGTAGCCGCACGTCGCCCGCTTTACCCCGCGCGCGGACGGCCCTAGCTTCGGGGACATGGAAAAAGACCCATCTCTCAACGTGCTCGGCACCGACCTGGCGCCCTGCTCCGTCGACCCCGTCACCGGGTTCTTCCGGGACGGCCATTGCAACACCTGCGCCGCCGATGAAGGCGCTCACACCGTCTGCGCGGTGATGACGGCCGAATTCCTGGCCTTCTCGAAATACCTGGGCAACGACCTCAGCACGCCGCGGCCCGAGTTCAACTTTCCCGGCCTGAAGCCCGGCGACCGGTGGTGCCTGTGTGCCAGCCGTTTCCTGCAGGCGGTCGAGGAGAATTGCGGCCCGAAGGTGCACCTGAACGCCACCCACGTGCGCACGCTGGATATCGTGTCGCTGCAAGTGCTGACCGAGCATGCTGCGCGCTAGCCTTCTGGCGCTGTCGCTGCTGGCCGTCGCGCCCGCCTGGGCCGCACCGCAGATCCGGGCGGCCGATGCCGACCGGCTGGCGCGGTTCGACGAGGCGGCGGGCCGGGCGCTGCTGGTGGCGCTGTCCGAAGGCGACGCGGGCGATATCGACGTGCTGACCCGCGCGCTGGCGGGCCGCCCGCTGGCCCCCGCCCCGAACGGCGACTGGAACTGCCGCACGATCAAGCTGGGCGGGCTGTCCGGGCTGGTGGCCTATACCGATTTCCGCTGCCGCATCACGCAGGTCGGCCCCACCGAATGGCGATTCGAGAAACTCACCGGATCGCAGCGGACCGTGGGCACGATCAGCATGATCGACGGGCGACTGATCTACCTGGGCGCGGGCCACACGGGCGAAGCGCCCGCAACCGATTACGCGGGTCTGCCCGACACCCAAACGGCGGTCGAGCCGAACCAGACGATCCCGCAGGTCGCCGTGTTCGAGCAGACATCCATGACATCCGCGCGGCTGATGTTTCCCTACCCGCTGCTCGAGTCGGAGTTCGACCTGCTATACCTCACCCGGTAGGCGCGGACCTCAGCCCGGGGCCTTCATCTCGAAGCCCAGCGCCTTGGCGACGGTGAAGATATCCTTGTCGCCCCGGCCGCACATGTTCATGCAGATGATGTGATCCTTGGGCAGGTCGGGCGCGATCTTCATCACATGGGCCAAGGCGTGGCTGGGCTCGAGCGCGGGGATGATCCCCTCGGCTTCGCAGCAGAGCTGGAACGCCTCCAGCGCCTCGGCATCGGTGATCGCGACGTATTGCGCGCGGCCGATATCGTGCAGCCACGAATGCTCGGGGCCGATGCCGGGATAGTCGAGCCCGGCCGAAATGCTGAACCCTTCCAGGATCTGCCCGTCATCATCCTGCAGCAGGTAGGTGCGATTGCCGTGCAGCACGCCCGGCCGTCCGCCGGTCAGGGACGCGCAATGCTCCATCTTCTCGTTCACGCCCTTGCCGCCGGCCTCGACCCCGATGATCGAAACCTCCTTGTCGTCAAGGAAGGGGTAGAACAGGCCCATGGCGTTCGAGCCGCCACCGATCGCGGCGATGATCGTGTCGGGCAGACGCCCCTCGGCCGCCTGCATCTGTTCCTTGGCTTCCTTGCCGATGATCGCCTGGAAATCACGGACCATGGCCGGATAGGGGTGCGGCCCAGCCACCGTCCCGATGCAGTAGAATGTGTCGCGCACGTTGGTCACCCAGTCGCGCAGCGCGTCGTTCATGGCGTCTTTCAGCGTGCCACGACCGCTGGTCACCGGGATCACCTCGGCGCCCAGAAGCTTCATCCGGAACACGTTGGGGGCCTGACGCTCGACATCATGGGCGCCCATGTAGACCACGCATTTCAGACCGAACTTGGCGCAGACGGTGGCGGTGGCGACGCCGTGCTGGCCCGCGCCGGTCTCGGCGATGATGCGCGTCTTGCCCATGCGGCGGGCCAGGATAATCTGGCCCAGCACGTTGTTGATCTTGTGCGCGCCGGTGTGGTTCAGCTCGTCACGCTTCATGTAGATCTTGGCGCCGCCCAGACGCTCGGTCAGGCGCTCGCAGTAGTACAGCGGGCTGGGGCGGCCGACATAGTGGGTCCAGAGATCGTGCATCTCGGCCCAGAAGCTGTCGTCGGTCTTGGCGCGTTCGTATTCCTGTTCCAGCTGCAGGATCAGCGGCATCAGCGTCTCCGACACGAAGCGGCCGCCGAACTTGCCGAACCGGCCCTTTTCGTCGGGCCCCGTCATGAAGGAATTGAACAGATCGTTGGCCATCGCGCACCCTTTCGATTGAGGCGTGATCATATCAGCGGGCGCGGCAGGGTAAAGCGGCGCAGGGCCCTCAGGCGGCCCGGAATCGCGCGGCGAGCCGGCGCAGGCGCCGCCGCCCGCAGACCATCGCGGCCGCCACCACCGGGCGCAGCGGCGGCACGTCCAGCGACAGCAGCAGCAGGCCCAGCGGCAGCATCCACAGCCCCAGCATCGGCAGGATCGACGCGACCCCGCCCAGGATCAGCAGAAGCGCCACGGGCACCCGCAGCCAGCGGTGGCGCGGGCGGGTCAACGGGGCGATCACGCGGCCGGCGGGGGGCGCCGTCCGTTCGATGGCCGCGATCTGGCGGCGGATCCTGGCGAGGGCACGATTGGACATGGGAACTTGGAAACCGGAAGGCGGACGGCACCCTGCGGCGCTGTAATGCATATGGGGATCAAGGCGGCGGATTGGAATGGCCGCGCCGGGTTGGATCAGGCGGTGACGTCGCCCCGCGCGGCGGCGACGAAATCGCGCATGCGCTCGCCGTCCTTCATCCCCGGCGCCGACTCCACGCCCGAGCTCACGTCAACCTGCGTCGCGCCCGTCAGGCGGATCGCCTCGGCCACGTTGCCCGCGTGCAGGCCGCCCGCCAGCATCCAGGGCTGCGACCAGTCCCGCTCGGCGATCAGCCGCCAGTCGAAGGCCAGGCCGTTGCCGCCGGGCAGGTCCGCCCCCTTGGGCGGCTTGGCATCGACGAGGATCTGGTCGGCGACATCGGCGTAGCGGTCGAGCGCGGGAAGGTCGCCCGCATCGGCCACGCCCACCGCCTTCATCACCGGCAGGCCGTGGCGCGCGCGGATGGCCGCCACCCGCTCGGGCGTTTCGGATCCGTGCAGCTGCAACATGTCCAGCGGCACCTCGCCCACGATCCGGTCGAGCGTGGCGTCATCGGCGTCCACGGTCAGCGCCACGCGGGTAATGCCCTCGGGCACCGAGCCGGCCATGAAGGCCGCGGCATCCAGTTCCAGGTGGCGGGGCGACTTGGGAAAGAAGACGAAACCGACATAGGACGCGCCGGCCAGCAGGGCGGCGGCCACGTCGGCGGTTTCGGTCAGCCCGCAGATCTTCACACGCGTGTCGGTCATGGGGGCGCGTCTAGCGCGGAACGCTGCCGTCTTCCAGCAGCGCCAGCACGTCGTCCCCGCCGCGCCCTGTGGTGCGGCCGCGGCTGCGCAGGTTCTCGTTCTCGCGCTGCAGTTCGTCCTTCTCGCGGCGCGCCTCGCGGGCGGCGGCGCGGTGCTTGTGCTCGCGCAGGTATTCCCAGAAGAATCCGATCGCCAGGCCGACGACGATCGCACCCAGGATCACGATGAACATGGGCAACGTGATTTCCCACGACAGGCCCAGGAACCCGGCCATCGCCTCGGGCAGGACGCGCAGGGTCACCAGTGCGGAATTGGCCAGGGCCACGATGATCAGGATCACGGCAAGGACAGCCAGGAAGATGTATTTCACCAGACGCATGGGGGGTCTTATCCTTCGTTCAATCGGTCACGGAGAAGCTTGCCGGTCTTGAAGAACGGAACATGCTTGGCCTCGACTTGAACGGCCTCTCCGGTGCGGGGGTTCCGTCCCATACGCGCATCGCGCTTCTTGACCGAGAATGCGCCGAAACCGCGCAGCTCGACCCGGTCGCCGCGGGCCAGGGCATCGATGATCTGGTCGAAGACGGTTCCCACGATACGCTCGACATCGCGTTGAGTCAGGTGCGGGTTCTCGTCGGCGATCTTCTGAATCAATTCGGATCGAATCATCGTCAGTCTCCCCCGCTGCGTGGGCGTGTTCGTCACGCCTCGATAGAACCACAACTATAGCCGGAATTTCCCGTTACGAAAGCGATCTTAGCCCGAACGGGCGCTACGACAGCGGGACGGCCCCGAAATTCTCCAAAGATTTCAATATTGCGCCGCGCCGGGTGCCGCGACCTCAGCAACGGCGCCCGGTTGCCCGGGCGACGATTCGGGGGCGGTGAAACGCGAACGGCCCCGCGCCGGTGGGACGCGGGGCCGTCGTGTCGCGCGCGGGCTGGGCCGCGCGCGACATTCTTCAGATCACTCGTCGCCCTTCAGCGCGGCACCGAGGATGTCGCCCAGCGAGGCGCCCGAGTCCGAGCTGCCATACTGTTCGACGGCCTCTTTCTCTTCGGCGATCTCGCGCGCCTTGATCGACAGGCCCAGGCGGCGGGTCTTCTGGTCGACATTGGTGACGCGGACGTCGACCTTGTCACCGACCTGGAAGCGCTCGGGGCGCTGCTCGGAACGGTCGCGCGACAGGTCCGAGCGGCGGATGAAGGACTTGGCGCCCTCGTATTCCACCTCGATCCCGCCATCCTCGATCGCCGTCACCTCGACGGTGATGATCGAGCCGCGCTTCACGCCCTCGGTCGCACCCGAGAAGCTGTCGTCCAGCGCCTTGATCGACAGGCTGATACGCTCTTTCTCTACATCCACCTCGGTGACGACGGCCTGAACGGTGTCGCCCTTCTGGTAGTTCTGGATGGCTTCCTCGCCGCGCTGGTCCCAGCTGATGTCGCTGAGGTGGACCATGCCGTCGATATCCCCGTCCAGGCCCACGAAGAGACCGAACTCGGTGATGTTCTTGACGTCGCCTTCCACGTGCGTGCCCTCGGGGTGGGTCTCGGCGAAGACCTCCCACGGGTTGCGCATGGTCTGCTTGAGGCCAAGGCTCACGCGGCGCTTCTGGGTGTCGATCTCCAGCACCATGACTTCCACTTCCTGCGAGGTGGAGACGATCTTGCCGGGGTGCACGTTCTTCTTGGTCCAGGACATTTCCGACACGTGGACCAGGCCCTCGACGCCCGGCTCGAGCTCGACGAACGCACCGTAGTCGGTGATGTTGGTCACGCGGCCGGTATGGGTGCTGTCCAGCGGGAACTTGGCTTCGACGGTATCCCACGGATCGTCCTGCAGCTGCTTCATGCCCAGGCTGATACGGTGGGTTTCCTTGTTGATCTTGATGACCTGCACCTTGATCGTCTCGCCGATGGTGACGATCTCGGACGGGTGGTTGACCCGGCGCCACGCCATGTCGGTGACGTGCAGCAGGCCGTCGACGCCGCCAAGGTCCACGAAGGCACCGTATTCGGTGATGTTCTTCACGACACCGTCCACGGCCTGACCTTCCGCCAGGTTGCCGATGACCTCGGCGCGCTGCTCGGCACGGCTTTCTTCCAGGATGGCGCGGCGCGAAACCACGATGTTGCCGCGGCGGCGGTCCATCTTGAGGATCTGGAACGGCTGCTTGAGACCCATGAGCGGGCCGGCATCGCGCACGGGGCGCACGTCGACCTGCGAGCCGGGCAGGAACGCCACGGCGCCGCCGAGATCGACGGTGAAGCCGCCCTTGACGCGGCCGAAGATCGCGCCTTCGACGCGGTTCTCGTCGGCATAGGCTTTTTCCAGGCGGTCCCAGGCGGCTTCGCGACGGGCCATCTCGTGGCTGATCACGGCTTCGCCACGGGCGTTCTCGACCTGGCGCAGGTAAACCTCGACTTCGTCGCCCACGTGGATCTCGGGGGCTTCGCCGGGCTGTGCGAATTCTTTCAGATCGACGCGGCCTTCCATCTTGTAGCCGACATCGATGATGGCCTGGCCCGCCTCGATGGCGAGGACCTTGCCCTTGACGACAGACCCTTCGTCGGGCGTGTCGATTTCGAAGCTTTCGTTCAGGAGGGCTTCGAATTCCTCCATGGATGCGTTCTGAGCCATGTGGCCTATGAGTTCCTTTTCAACGGTCTATACGGGCCGCGCGGTTGTCTCCGCCGGTCTTTCGGTTGGCCTTGCTGACGGGTCCCGGGATGACAAAAAGGGCCGGCGTTGACCGACCCTGCTCACGCCCGGGGCTGTCCCGCCCCTTCGACGCCCGCCTGATAGGCCAAAGCTTTCCGTCGCGCAAGCCCCGGCAGCGGCCCTAGACCGCGCCGTGCCGGGCGGAAACGGCCTCGACCGCGCGGGCCACCGCCGCGTCGATGTCGAGCTCGGTGGTGTCGATGACCACCGCGTCCTGCGCCGCGCGCATGGGGGCGTCGGCCCGGCCCGCGTCGCGGTCATCGCGGGCCCGCACATCGGCCAGCACCGTTTCATAGTCGGTGTCGTCGCCATCGGCGCGCAGCTCGTCGAACCGGCGCCGCGCGCGGATCTCGGGGCTGGCGGTGACGAAAAGCTTCACCTCGGCCTCGGGGCAGACGACGGTGCCGATGTCGCGCCCGTCCAGGACCGCGCCCGCGCCCAGCCGCGCGAACTGCCGCTGGAACGCCAGAAGCGCCGCGCGCACCTCGGGGATGGCCGCGACCTTGCTGGCCGCGTCGGCCACGGCGGCGGTGCGCAGGCCCTGGCGGTCCAGGTCCTCGGGCACCAGTGCCTGCGCCGCGGCCAGCGGTTCTTCGCCCGCGATCACCCGCGCCCCGGTGGCGCGGTAGAGCAACCCGGTATCCAGGTGGCGAAAGCCGAAATGTGCGGCCACGGCGCGCGAGATCGTTCCCTTGCCGGCCGCCGCCGGCCCGTCGATGGCCACGGTGAACGGCATCGGGCTTCACCTTTCTTCAAGTTTTCGGTCGCGACGGCCGGACCGCCGCGGGGCTCATTCGGGCTTGGGCGGGCCGTCATCGGCGCCAGGATACTGCTTCAGCCCGTCGCCGATCTCGTAATAGTCGCCCTTGTCGGCGCAGTGGATGTGCCACGCGGTCGTCAGGCCGGTGGGCTTGTCCAGCGAGCCGGCGAAGATCGACAGCATGTCGCCGCCGCCGTCCCAGAACAGGGTGCTGCCGCATTCGGGGCAGAAGCCGCGGCGCGCGCCTTCCGAGCTCTGATACCAGCGCACTTCGCCTTCGATCTCGACGCCGTCCTTGGACGCGGCGGTAGCGGCGGTGAAATGGCCGGACATGCGGCGGCATTGCTGGCAGTGGCAGGCGACCACGGGCCGCAGGGGACCGCGCACGCGGAACGAGACCTCGTTGCACAGACAGCCGCCCATGAGCGGCAGCCCGTCACCATCGTCGCTGAACATCAGCCGTTCCCCCTTGCGATCTCGGCGCCGAGGCCCTTCATAAGGTCCTCGAAGATGGGAAACGACGTAGCGATGGGCTGGGCGTCGTCCACCGTCACCGGCGCTTTCGCCGCCATCCCGAGGCACAGGAACGACATGGCGATGCGATGGTCGAGCCGCGCAGCCACCGTCGCGCCGCCGGGGACGCCCCCCGGGCCGCGTCCGGTCACCTGCCACCAGTCCGGCCCGTCCTCGACCTCGACCCCGTTGGCGCGCAGGCCTCGCGCCATGGCATCGATGCGGTCCGATTCCTTCACCCGCAGTTCGGCCACGCCGGGCATCTCGGTCACGCCGGTCGCGTTGGCGGCCACCACCGACAGGACGGGGTATTCGTCGATCATCGAGGCCGCGCGTTCCGGCGGGACGCGGACGCCCTTCATGTCGGGCGAGAACCGGGCGCGCAGGTCGGCCACCGGCTCGCCCCCCTCCTCGCGGCGGTTCTCGAATGCCAGGTCGGCGCCCATTTCGACCAGGGTGTCGAACAGACCCGCCCGCGTCGGGTTCAGGCCGATATTGGGCACCAGCACGTCGGACCCCTCGGTGATCAGCGCGGCGCAGACCGGGAAGGCGGCGCTGGACGGGTCACGCGGCACGGCGATGGTTTGCGGGCGCAGCTCGGGGCGGCCGGTCAGCGTGATCTCGAAACCCTCGTCGGTGCGCGTGGTTTCGATCTCGGCGCCGAAGCCCGCCAGCATCCGCTCGGAATGGTCGCGGGTCGCCTCGCGCTCGACCACCACGGTCCGGCCCGGCGCGTTCAACCCCGCCAGCAGCACCGCCGACTTCACCTGTGCCGAGGCCACCGGCGTGGCGTAGCGGACCGGCACCGGCTCGGCCGCGCCCACCAGGGTCAGCGGCAGCCGTCCCCCCGCACGCCCCACGGCCCGCGCCCCGAACAGCGACAGCGGGTCGGTCACGCGGCCCATGGGACGCCCGTTCAGCGACGCGTCACCGGTGAAGGTCACGGCCATGTCATGGGTGGCCACCGCGCCCATGATGAGCCGCACCCCGGTGCCCGAGTTGCCGCAGTCGATCACCTGCTCGGGCTCGGCGAAGCCGCCGACACCCACGCCATGCACCGACCAGTCGCCGGGGCCGTGGCGGATCACCTCGGCGCCCAGCGCGGCCATGGCGCGGCCGGTATCCAGCACGTCCTGCCCTTCGAGAAGCCCGCTCACGCGGGTTTCGCCCACGGCCATGGCGCCGAGGATCAGCGACCGGTGGGAGATGGACTTGTCGCCGGGCACATCGGCCGTGCCGGTCAGGGCATAGCCGCCGCGGGCGGTCATCGGGATCGGGTCACCGTGGGCGGACATGAAGGGCCTTTCCTGCGCGGCATCAAAATCCGCGCGACCCTACAACCTGCGCCCCGGCGCGCAAGACCTCGAAATGTCAGAAGAGAGCGGCCAGCGGGATCACCAGGAACAGGAAGATCGGGAAGGCCAGGAGCTTGGGAGAAAATTTCATCGGTCTGTCCAAAATGGCATAATCAATAGGTTGAATATGCCACCGATATGAATTTTCACCTAGCGCCGCATTTCGCGCTCGGCCAAACCCCGCCTATCCCTGCCGCCGGAACGTCAGGTAGTGCGGCACGCGCCCCTCGCGCAGCGCCTTCTGCTCGTACCGGGTCGAGATCCAGTCGTCCCAGGGTGTGCCGCCCTCGTCCAGCAGGTCGAACCCCGCGCCCGGCACTTCCTCGTGGGTCTGGCGCACGTAGTCGGGAATGTCGGTCGCCACCCGGAAGATCGCACCCGGCGCCATGACACGGGCCAGCGGCTCCAGGTGTTCGGGCGTGACGAAGCGGCGGCGGTGGTGCCGCGCCCTTGGCCACGGATCGGGATAGAGCAGGAAGGCCCGCTCGATGCTGCCATCGGGCAGCACGTCGAACAGGTCGCGCACGTCGCCGGGATGGACCGCCAGGTTGCCCACGCCCGCCGCGCGGATCTTGCCCAGCAGCATGGCGACGCCGTTGATATAGGGCTCGGCCCCGATGATGCCCACATCGGGGTTGCGGCTCGCCTGATGCACCAGGTGCTCGCCCCCGCCGAAACCAACCTCGAGCCAGACGGGCTTGCCGCCGAACAACGCTTTGAGGTCCAGCGGCGTGCGCTCGGGGTTCGCGTCCCAGTCCACGGGCCCCGGCGACAGCTTGTCCAGGTCCTCGGCCAGGTAGGCCTCCTGGCTGTCGCGCAGGTTGTGGCCCTTGCGGCGGCCGTAGAAGTTGCGCCAGGGCGCGTTGGGGGGCTTGTCGCTCATGCGCGGCGGCTTAGGCCAACGGGCCGCACGGGTCCAGCCCCGGCAGGCCTAGTCGCCGGTCAGACGATGCAGCGTCTCGCGCCCGCGGGCCAGGAACAGCCACGACAGCGGCACCAGCCACAGAAGCGTCCCCGCCACCGCGATCTTCTCGAGCAGGCCGTCGAAGCTGTTCGGCGCCAGCTTGAACGCGACGGCGAAGACCAGCCAGACCGCCGCGGCGGACAGGAACAGGGGCTTGTAGGCCCGGTGCACGCCTTTCGCGCCCTCGGCCATGGCGAGCGGGCCGGCCAGGTAGAGCGGCCCGAGGAAAAAGGTCAGCTGCGTGTGCACCGACATGTCCGGGGTCTGCTGGCCGAACTCGTCCCAGACGCCCAGCAGGACCTCGACCAGCGCAAGGAACGACAGGCAGAACAGCCCGAGCGTCCATCCCGCGCGGCCCAGATGCGCGTGCGCCGCCGCGATGGCCAGCGCCAGCAAGCCGCCCGCGTTGAAGTAGAAGCCCACGTCCATGATCCACTTGCGCTCGCCCCTGGCGAGGTCGCTGATCGTGTCGGCGACGAAATCGTGCTGGGTCAGCAGGGTGCCGGCGGTAATGGCCACCAGCGGCATCACGTTGCCGACGATCCCCGCGATGCCGCAGAAGACCAGAAGCTCGGGCCGTTCGCGGGCCACGATCTCGTGTTTCTCGTGGCGGGCCTTGGTTCCGGTCGACATGGGTGCGTCCCTCCTGCGCGTTTCAACGTCGCCGCGCCGCGCGGCGTTCCGCGGAGAATACGGCGCGGTGCCCCTTGCCCCGGGCGGCCGGATCGGGTTTTACCCCGGCCCATGACCACCTGGATCACCATCTGCGACACCTGCAAGCGCGACGACTGGGACGCCGCGCGCGAGACCGAGACCCATGGCGCGGCGCTGGCCCGGCTGGTCGAGGCCGCGGCCGACGGCGGCGCGGTGCGGACCCGCCGCGTGTCGTGCCTGATGGGCTGCGCGCACGGCTGCAACGTGGCGATCCAGGCGGCGGGCAAGCTGAACTACACGCTGGGCCGCTTCGCTCCCGAGGCCGAGGATGCCGAAGCGATCGTCGCCTATGCCAGGCTCCACGCCGAAAGCGCCAGCGGCCAGGTGCCCTATCGCCAGTGGCCGCAGGGGGTTAAGGGGCATTTCGTCACCCGCCACCCGCCGTTGCCCGGCGACGATGGCTGAGACGCGCGACCACGGCGGCGGGATCGACGCCGCCATCGCCCGCTGGGGCGGCACGCGCGCGGACTGGCTGGACCTGTCCACCGGCATCAACCCGGTCCCTTACCCCCTACCCGATTTCGCGGCGTCGGACTGGACCGCCCTGCCCGACCGCGCCGCCGAGGCCGCCCTGGTCGCCGCCGCGCGGCGCTTCTGGAAGGTGCCCGAGGGCGTCATGGTGCTGCCCGCGCCCGGGGCCTCGGCGCTGATCGCCGCGCTGCCGATTCTGGCGCCCGGCGGGTCTGTCCACATCCCCGGGCCGACCTATAACGAGCATGCCGCCGCTTTCCAGGCGCACGGCATCGCCATCGGGGACGCGACGGCGGACACCCACGTCACGGTGCATCCGAACAATCCCGACGGCCGCCTCTTCGCGCCCGAGGGCGACCCGGCCTTGCGGATCATCGACGAAAGCTTCTGCGACGTGATGCCCGAGGCGTCCGAGGTGGCGCGCTGCGCCCGGCCCGGCACGGTGGTGCTGAAGAGCTTCGGCAAGTTCTGGGGGCTGGCGGGGCTGCGGCTGGGCTTCGCCATCGGCCACACCGGTACGCTGGCACCGCTGGCCGCCCGGATGGGGCCCTGGGCGGTGTCGGGGCCGGCGCTGCGGGTGGGGGCGATGGCGCTGTCGGACCACGATTGGGCCGGGCGAACGCGCGCGCGGCTGACGCGCGACGCGGCGCGGCTGGACGGCCTGATGGCGCAAGCGGGGGCCGAGGTGGTGGGCGGCACGACCCTGTTCCGCCTCTACGATGTGGATGCCGCCGCGTGGCATGACCGGCTGGGCCGCGCGCGGATCCTGTCGCGGGTCTTTCCCTACTCGGACCGGTGGCTGCGGCTGGGCCTGCCGCAGCCGGACGCGTTCGACCGGCTGGCCGTCGCATTGACGGACGGCGCCGCGTGACGCTGTTCGCGGCCTTGCTGCTGGATGCCCTGCTGGGCGAGCCGCGCTGGCTGTGGGACCGGGCGCCGCACCCGGCGGTCCTGATGGGCCGCGCGGTGGGCTGGTGCGACCGGCGGTTCAACCGCCCGCCCGCCCGGGCCATGGGTGTGCTGTGCGTGGCAGGGCTGGTCATCGGCGCGGGCCTGCTGGGCCTGTTCATCGCGGCGCTGCCGGGCGGCGCACTGTGGTCCACGCTGATCGCCGCCATCCTGCTGGCCCAGCGCAGCCTGGCCGACCACGTGGGCCGGGTCGCCTCGGCGCTGGGACGCTCGCTTAGCGAGGGGCGGCACGCGGTGGCGCAGATCGTGGGCCGCGACACGGCCGCGATGGACGAGGCCGCCGTCGCCCGCGCCGCCATCGAATCCGCCGCCGAGAACCTGGGCGACGGGGTCGTGGCACCCGCCTTCTGGTTCGCGGTGGCCGGGCTGCCGGGCATCCTGATCTACAAGATCGTCAACACCGCCGACAGCATGGTGGGCTATCGCACGCCCCGGCACGAGGCGTTCGGCTGGGCGGCGGCGCGGCTGGACGACGTGCTGAACTGGATCCCCGCGCGGCTGACGGCGGGGCTGATCGCGGTGGCGCATCTGCGGGCCGACGCCTGGCGGGTGATCCTTCGCGATGCGGGGCTGCACCGCTCGCCCAACGCGGGCTGGCCCGAGGCGGCCATGGCGGTGTGCCTGGACGTCAGCCTCAGCGGCCCGCGCGCCTATGACGGGCGGATGCAGGATTTTCCCTGGGTGTTCCCCGAGGGCCGCCGTGACCCGGGCGCCGCCGAGATCCGGGCCGCCGTCACCGCGCTGTGGCGGACCTGGGCGCTTCTGGCGGCTCTCGTCGCGCTCACGATGGCGTGGTGAGCTTTTGCGCCCGGAGCGCGGGGCTGCTAGATCGCGCCGAACGCCACCATGTCCGCACCGGAGACCCCATGCGCCAGACCCTCGCCGCCCTTGCCCTGATCCCCCTCGCCACCGCGGCCGCCGCGCAGGACTGCGGCGGCAGCTTTGCCGATTTCAAGCAGCGGATGGAGTCCGAGGCCGTGGCGCGCGGCGCCGATCCGGCCACCGCGCGCGCCTTCTTCGACGGGGTGCGGCAGGACCAGGAAACGCTGGCGGCCGACCGGCGGCAGGGCGTGTTCACCCTGCCCTTCACCGATTTCGCCCGTCGCCTGATCAGCGCCGACCGGATCAACCGCGGACAGGCCAACGCCCGCCAATACGCCGACACCTTCGACCGGATCGAGGCCGAGTACGGGGTCAGCCGGGGCGTGCTGCTGGCCTTCTGGGCGTTCGAGACCGACTACGGCGCGTTCCAGGGCGACTTCAACACGGTTAACTCGCTGGTCACGCTGGCCCATGACTGCCGCCGCCCCGAGCTGTTCCGCCCGCAGGTCTTCGCGGCGCTGGAGCTGTTCGCGCAGGGCGGCCTGGACCCCGACACCACGACCGGCGCCTGGGCGGGCGAGATCGGGATGGTGCAGATGCTGCCCGAGGACATCCTGGAGAACGGCGTGGACGCCGACGGGAATGGCACCGTGGACCTCAAAACCTCGCCGCGCGACGCGCTGCTGTCGGGGGCGAAGATGCTGCAATCGCTGGGCTGGCGCGCGAACGAGCCGTGGCTGGAAGAGGTCGACGTGCCCGCGTCGATGGACTGGTCGCAGGCGGCGCTCGAGATCAAGAAATCGCCCGCCGAATGGGAGGCGCTTGGCGTCGCCCCGCGCGACGGCGACTGGGACGCCGACCTGCCCGCGTCGCTTCTGCTGCCGCAGGGGCACGAGGGGCCGGCCTTCGTCGCCTACCCGAATTTCGACGTCTATTTCGAGTGGAACCAGTCCTTCACCTACGTTCTCACCGCCGCCTATTTCGCCACGCGGCTCGAAGGGGCGCCGGTATTCGACGCGGGCAACCCCGCGCCGGGCCTGTCGGACGCGCAGATGAAGTCGCTGCAGCAGAAGCTGGCCGCGCGCGGCCATGACGTGGGCGATATCGACGGCATCCTCGGCGCCGGCACGCGCGCGGCCGTGCGGGCCGAGCAGCAACGGCTGGGCCTGCCCGCCGACGCCTGGCCCACGACCCAGCTTCTGAACGCGCTGTAAGACGCCCGGCGGCGCGGCGTCAGTGCCGCGTCGCGCCCTGCGGCACCGGCTCGGCCCGCCCGGCGCGGGCCAGCGCCAGGAAGGCCGGCGCCAGGTCCTCGGCCTGGAGGACAGCCTCGTGCGCTGCCGGTCCCACGACCAGCGTGGCGGCGAACAGCAGCGCCTCGTCCCGGTCGCGGCCGGCGGTGGCGGCGATCATCTGCGCGAAGGCCGATTCGTGCCCGCCGTAGCAGGCGCAATCCAGGTGATGGTGCATGATCGGGCTGCGGGCCTGCGCCAGCACCAGGCGCATGAGCGTCGCGAAACGCTGCTCGGCCAGCAGCGCGTCACGCGGGTTCAGGACGCTGTGCAGGTCGCGGCGGATCATCTGCCGTTCTTCAGCATCCCCGCACCATGCCCGCAGGAAGACGATGGCCGCCAGTTCCATCTCGGGCAACTCGTGCATGCGGCCCACGGGCGCGCCGCCGCGCTGGGGCTGGGGCGCCGGTTGGGCCTCGGCGAAAATCTCACGTCTCATGCTGGCTTCCCTTGTGACTGCCAGCCCATTTCCGACTCTTTCACTCGGAAAGTCAATCCCGATTGTTTTAGTCGGGTTGAAATAGTCGCTCCACGAGAAAGGCCGCCCGGAAACCGGGCGGCCCTGTCGGTCGAACCGGTGCTGTCGGCTCAGTGCTTCACGTCGAACCGGTCGAGCATCATGACCTTGTTCCAGGCGGCCACGAAGTCGCGGACGAACTTCTCGTTCGCGTCCGACCCGGCATAGAACTCGGTCACCTGGCGCAGTTGCGCGTTGTGGCCGAAGATCAGGTCGGCGCGGGTGCCGGTCCAGACCACCGCCGCGTCGCCACCGCGCTTTCGGGCCTCGAAGCGCTGTTCGTCCGCGTCCACCGGCAACCACTCGAGGCTGAAATCGGTGAGATTGACGAAGAAGTCGTTGCTCAGCGTGCCGGGCCGGTCGGTCAGCACACCGTCGCTGCCACCGTCCCAGTTGGCGCCCAACACGCGCAGGCCACCGACCAGGGCGGTCAGCTCGGGCGCGCTGAGCGTCAGCAGCTCGGCCCGGTCCAGCAGCATCTGCTCGGGCGTGACGCGGCTGAACTTGTTCAGCTGGTAGTTGCGGAAGCCGTCGGCGACCGGACGCAGCCACTCGAAGCTTTCGGCGTCCGTGTCCTCGTCGCTGGCGTCCATCCGGCCCGGCGTGAAGGGCACGGCGATGTCGATGCCGCCATCCTTGGCCGCCTTTTCCACCGCGGCGCAGCCCGCCAGCACGATCAGGTCGGCCAGCGACACGCGCTTGCCGCCCGATGCGCCGTCGTTGAAGTCGGACTGGATACCTTCCAGCGCCGACAGCACCTTGGACAGGCTCTCGGGATTGTTGACTTCCCAGTCCTTCTGCGGTGCCAGCCGCACGCGCGCGCCATTGGCCCCGCCGCGGTTATCGGAGTGCCGGAAGGTCGAGGCCGAAGCCCAGGCCGCCCCGACCAGCGCGTCGACGCCGAGGCCGGTGGCGAGGATCTTCGACTTCAGCGACGCGATGTCGCCGTCGTCGATCACCGGGTGATCGCAATCCGGGATCGGATCCTGGAACATGCGCGGCTCGGACGGGACTTCCTTGCCGATCAGACGGTTGATCGGGCCCATGTCGCGGTGGGTCAGCTTGTACCACGCCTCGGCGAAGGCCTTGTTGAAGGTCTCGGGCTGGTCGATGAACTTCTCGACGATCTTGCGATAGGCCGGGTCCTGCTTCAGCGCGATGTCCGAGGTCATCATCATCAGCGGGTGTTCGACACCCTCGCGGTGGGCGTCCGGCGTCTTGATCGCGTCGGGATCCTTCGGCTTCCACTGCTGGGCGCCGGTCGTTTCGTTCACGATCAGCTCCCAGTCGTATTTCATCAGGCTGTGCAGGTATTCGTGATCCCACTTGATGGGGTTGGACACCCACGACCCCTCGATGCCGTTGGTCATCGTGTGCTCGGCGAAGCCCTTGCCCGAGCTGTTCATCCAGCCAAGGCTTTGCGCGTGGATCGGCGCGGCCTCGGGCGCGGGGCCGACGCCGTCGGGGTCCGACCCGCCATGGGATTTACCGAAGGCGTGGCCGCCCGCGATCAGCGCGACGGTTTCCTCGTCGTTCATGGCCATGCGGGCGAAGGTCTCGCGGATCTCGCGCGCGGATTCCATCGGGTCGGCGCTGCCGCCGGGGCCCTCGGGGTTGACGTAGATCAGCATCATCTCGGACGCGCCGACCGGGTTTTCCAGGTCGTAATGCTCGCCCGACGGATCACCTTCCCAGCGGTCGCGGCCCTGGATCTCGGTCTCGGGACCCCAGTAGGTCGCGTCGTCGGCGACCCAGGCATCCTCGCGTCCGCCGCCGAAGCCCACGGTCTCGAAGCCCATGCTTTCCAGCGCGACATTGCCCGTCAGGATCATCAGGTCGGCCCAGCTGAGCGCGGCGCCGTATTTCTGCTTGATCGGCCACAGCAGGCGGCGCGACTTGTCGGTGTTGCCGTTATCGGCCCACGAGCTGACGGGCGCGAAGCGCTGCATGGCCGTCGCCGCGCCGCCACGGCCGTCGGCGATACGGTAAGTGCCCGCGGCGTGCCAGGCCATGCGGATCATCTGCGGGCCGTAATGGCCGTAGTCGGCCGGCCAAAAGTTGTCCTGGCTGTCGGTCATCAGCGCGCGGATGTCGGCCTTGATGGCGTCCAGGTCCAGCTTGGCGAAGGCCTCGGCATAGTTGAAGTCGGGATCCTGCGGGTTCGCCTCGGCGGAGTGCAGGTGCAGAAGCTCGGTCCGCAGGCGGGCCGGATACCAATCCTGAAGGGTCGGCTTGCTGCCCTGCGCCCCGCCGATACGGGTGCCGCGGAAGGGGCAGGTGCCCGGCGTCTCGACGCTGTCTTTCATCACGGATGTCCTTTCAATGGGTCTGGCGAGCGGTCCCGCCGGGACAGTCGCGCGCAAGGACCAGCGGCCCGGCACGATCAGTTGGCCGACGAGGTGGCGCGAAGCCGGCGGAAGGCAAGGCGCCTGGTGGCACATCCCCCACCCGGCCTTTCGCGATGTCGTGAAGGTGCCTGCAAAGGCCCGCGCGGCGTCACCTCAGCCGGCGCAGCCCCGCGATCAGCCGCGTCACGATCTCGTCCGGAGCCTGGTCGATATCGGCCGAGACGTGCGGCTCGTCTTCGGATGGCGGCTCGAGCGTGGCCAGCTGGCTGTCCAGCAGCGTGCCGGGCATGAAATGGCCCTCGCGCTGGTCCATGCGGGCCATCAGCGTTTCGCGCCGCCCGTGCAGGAACAGGAACACCACGGACCCGCCCGCCCGCTCGCGGATGCGGTCGCGATAGGCGCGCTTCAGCGCCGAGCAGGCGATCACCGTGCCGGGCCGCAGGGCGTCACCCACCAGGTCGAGCCACGGCAGCCGGTCATCGTCCTCCAATGGCGCCCCGCGGGCCATCTTCTCGATATTCGCCTGGGGGTGCAGGCTGTCGCCGTCCACGAAACCCAGCCCCTCCGCCTCGGCAAGGGTCCTGCCGATCGTGCTTTTGCCGCAGCCCGACACGCCCATGACGACCAGCCGCGGCGCCTCTTCGGTCACAGCGAGGCCGTGATGCCGCCATCGACGAAGACGGTCGTGCCGTTGACGAAGCTGGACGCCTCGGAGCTCAGGAAGATGCAGGTGCCCACCAGTTCTTCCACCTTGCCCCAGCGTCCGGCCGGCGTGCGCTTGCACAGCCAGGCGGTGAAGTCGGGATCGTCGACCAGCGCCTGGTTCAGCGGCGTCTCGAAATAGCCGGGGGCCAGCGCGTTGCATTGCAGCCCGTGCCTGGCCCAGTCGGTGGCCATGCCCTTGGTCAGGTTCGCGACCGCCCCCTTGGTCGCGGTGTAGGGCGCGATGCCGGGCCGGGCCAGCGCCGTCTGCACAGACGCAATGTTGACGATCTTGCCGCGCCCGCGTGCGATCATGTGCCGCGCGGCGGCCTGCGCCGCGTTGAAGACGCCGGTGACGTTGATGCGCAGCAGCCGTTCGAAATCCTCTGGCGGGAAATCCTCCAGCGGCGCGCGATGCTGCACGCCGGCGTTGTTCACCAGGATGTCGATGGGGCCGGTCGCCTCTTCGAAGCCGTCGATGGCGGCGCGCACGGCCCCCGCATCGGTCACGTCGAAGGCCAGCGTATGGACGGTGGCGCCCCGGTCGCGTAGGTCGGCGGCCGCCTTATCCAGCTTGGCCGCGTCGCGCCCGTTCAGCACGATCTCGGCCCCGGCATCGGCCAGCCCCCGTGCCAGCGCATGGCCGATCCCCTGGCTCGACCCGGTGATCAGCGCGCGTTTCCCCGTCAGATCGAACAGTGACAGGCTCATCCGTGCCCTCCCTTCAAGCGGTCTGCTTTTTCTTTTGGCGGTTCCGCGCAATGGTATACCAAAGGGCAGTCATTGCCACCGTCCCGCGCCGAGGTTCCCATGAAAAGCATCGTCATCCACGCCGCCCGGGACCTGAGGATCGAGGATCAGCCGGTGCCCGCGCCCGGCCCCGGCGAGGTGCTGGTCGACATGGCGGTGGGCGGCATCTGCGGCTCGGACCTGCATTATTTCAACCACGGCGGCTTCGGCGACGTGCGCCTGCGCGAACCCATGGTGCTGGGCCACGAGGTGTCGGGGCATATCGCCGCGCTGGGTCCCGGGGTGACGGGTCTAGCGGTGGGGCAGCTGGTGGCCGTGTCGCCGTCGCGCCCCTGCGGCGATTGCCGGTTCTGCAACGAGGGCATGTTCAACCAGTGCCTGAACATGCGGTTCTACGGCTCGGCCATGCCGTTCCCCCACATCCAGGGCGCGTTCCGCCAGCAACTGGTCGCCCTCGCGGCGCAATGCGCACCCGCCGACGGGCTGAGCCCCGGCGCCGCCGCCATGGCCGAGCCCCTGGCCGTGGCGCTGCACGCGACGAACCGCCTGGGCCCGCTGCTGGGCAAGTCGGTCCTGGTGACGGGCTGCGGGCCCATCGGCATTCTGTCGATCCTCGCCGCCCGGCGCGCGGGGGCCGACCTGGTGGTCGCCACGGACCTCGGGCCCTTTCCGCTGGACATGGCGCGGCGCGCTGGCGCGGACGTGACGCTGGACATGGCGGCCGACCCCGACGGGCTCAGGCCCTACCGCGGCGAGAAGGGGATGTTCGATGCGCTCTACGAATGCTCCGGCGCCGCCGTTGCCCTGTCCGCCGCCGTCCCGGCGCTGCGCCCTGGCGCGACCATCGTGCAGCTGGGCCTTGGCGGCGACATGACGCTGCCGCTCCAGGCCATGACCGCGAAGGAACTGCGCTGGGCGGGCTCGTTCCGCTTCCACGAGGAGTTCTTCACCGGCGTCAGCCTGATGCAGAAGGGCCTGATCGACGTGGAGCCCTTCATCACGCAAAGCTTCGCGCTGGACGATGCGGTCGCGGCCTTCGAGACGGCGGGCGACCGCAGCCGGGCGATCAAGGCGCAGATCCGGCTGGGCGACGCGGGCTGAGCGCGCAGCAATGGGGGGCCAGCCCCCCACGCCCCCCGAGGTATTTCGAGAAAGATGAAGCACGTTCGCGCGGGCCGTTCCAGCCCGGCCGACCGCGCAATGAGCGCAGGGTTCAGGGGGTCGATGCCTGCAGTCGGCCGCCGTCGCGGATCATGGCCACCCGGATGGCGAGGCCGGTCTTGTCGTCGGTTTCCACGAGCACGCCCGACAGGGTCGCGTCGCCCTTGGCGGGCTCGAACCGGCCCTTGGGCATCCCGGTGATGAAACGGTTGAGCGGCTCGGACTTCTCCATGCCGATGACGCTATCGTAATCGCCGCACATGCCCGCGTCGGTCAGGTAGGCCGTGCCGCGGTTCAGGATCTGCGCATCGGCGGTGGGCACGTGGGTGTGGGTGCCCACGACGAGGCTGGCGCGGCCGTCGCAGAAATGGCCCATGGCCATCTTCTCGGACGTTGCCTCGCAATGCATGTCGACCAGCGCGGCCTGCACCGCGCCGCCGAGACGCGCGTTCTTCAGCACCGGCTCGATCGCCGAGAACGGGTCGTCGAAGGGGCGCTTCATGAAGACCTGGCCCAGCACCTGCGCCACCAGAACCCGGCGGCCGCCCGGCGCCTCGAACACCCGCGCGCCCTTGCCCGGTGCGGCCTTGGAGTAGTTCAGCGGCCGCACGATCCGCGGCTCGGTCTCGCAGAACTGCATCATGTCGCGCTGGTCGAAGGCGTGATCGCCAAGCGTGATGGCGTCGGCCCCGGCGTCGAGGATGAGCTGGGCGTGCGCCGCGCTGAGCCCCGCGCCGTTGGTCGCGTTCTCGCCGTTGACCACGGCGAAATCCACGCGCCACTCGCTGCGCAGGCGCGGCAGGCGCTCGGAAATGGCACTGCGGCCCGCGCGGCCCATGACGTCGCCAAGGAACAGAAGTCTCATGGCAACTGGCTTACTGCGCCATGCGCCGCGGCGAAAGGCCAAAGCGGGGCGGCTTGGCGCGGTGCGGCCGGGACTGTATTGCCGGGGGATGATCCCCGGTCGCCCCCTTGCCGCGCTTTTGCTGGCCCTGCTTCTGGCGCTGCCCCTCGCGGGCGGCGGCGTCGCGCGGGTGTTCGGGGCCGAGACGGTGACGCTGTGCCTGGCGGGCAAGCTGACGACCATCAGGATCGACGCCAGCGGCACGCCGCGGCCGGTCGATGACGCCCAGCCGGATTGCCCGCTGGTCGGCGTCGCGCTGCCCGCGCCACCTGCCGGGCCGATCCGTGTGCGGAACGTCGGGTTCACGACGCAGCAGGATATGCCGTCGCGCCTGTTCGTGATGGCGCCGGCGCGGCGAGATCACCACGTCCGTGCGCCGCCAGGCCGTTCGGCGCAGACCCGCACGTGACCTTTTTCCTGACCAGCCGGACGACATACCCATGTTCAAATTCATGCCTAGCGCGGCCCTTATCGGCGCGCTTTTTTGCCTGCCCGCTTGGGCGCAGGCCCAAGACCTGAGCTTCGACACCCCGTTCATCATCCAGGCCTCGCCCATGTCGGGCACCGCGGGCGGCTTCATCGCGATCACCAACACCGGCGACACGACCGACAGGCTGGTCGCTGTCGCGCACGACGGGGCGACCGTCGAACTGCACGAAAGCCTGCGGGACTCGGACGGCGTCGCGCGGATGGAGCCACGGCCCGACGGCTTCCCCATCGCCCCGGGCGAGACCTTGCGCCTGGCGCGCGGCGGCAAGCACATCATGTTCGTGGATCTCGACGCGCCATTCCGCGCCGGGGACGCGGTCGACGTGACGCTGGTCTTCGAGACGGCCGGCGAGATTCCCGTCACCTTCGCGGTGTCGACTCCGTCCGGGATGGGCGAAGCAACGGATCACGGCACTATGAGCGACAACGCCCACGGTGACCACGGAATGTCGGATAAGTGATACCTTTTCCCGCTTCAGGGCGCCTGATGGCCCCTTATTATCGGGAATCGTAAAGGACGCGCCGTTCGGTCACGACCAGGTCGAGCGGCGCGTCGGTGGGCTCGAGCGGCAGATCGTCCGCCTCCTGCGCTCCAAAGGCGAAACCGATGGCGACGGCTTCGCCGCTTTCGCGCAACTGCGCCAGCGTCCGGTCGTAGAACCCGCCGCCGTAGCCCAGCCGCCCCCCCTGCCGGTCGAAGGCGAGAAGCGGCACGATCAGAACCTCGGGCACCAACCACTCTCCATCGGCGGGCACCGCCGCGCCGAAGGGACCGGTGACCATGGTGCAGCCGGGATGCCAGGCGCGGAACCGCAGGGGCTGCCCCTCGCCCATGACCACCGGCAGCGCCACGGGGCCCTGGTGGGCGGCCATGGCGGGGGTCGGGTCGATCTCGGTCCGGATGGGGGCGTAGCCCGACAGCGTGCGCCCGGCATAGGCCCGCAGGACAGTGCGAAGCGGGCCTGTCTGGTCGCCCGAAGCGTTCGCGAAGGCCGCCTTGCGCCGGTTCATCGCGGCACGACGTGCCGTCTGCTTGGTGTCGGCCAGGCTCACAGCAGAAGGATTCCGGCCAGGCCCAGGAACGCGAAAAAGCCCACCACGTCCGTGACGGTGGTGACGAAGGTGCCCGACGCCAGCGCCGGGTCCACGCCGATCTTTTCCAGCACCAGTGGCACCAATACACCGGCCAGCCCGGCGACGACGAGGTTGATGACCATGGCGAGGCCCAGCACCACGCCCAGCATCAGCGTGCCGAACCAGACCCAGCCGATGACGCCCATGATGACGGCGAAGAGAAGCCCGTTCAGCAGGCCCGCCCCGACCTCGCGCCGGATGACGCGGAACGCGTTCGACCCGGTCAGGTCGCGCGTGGCCAGCGCGCGCACGGCCACGGTCATCGACTGGGTGCCGGCATTGCCGCCCATGGACGCCACGATGGGCATGAGCACGGCCAGCGCCACGATGGCCTGGAGCGTCGATTCGAACTGGGCGATGACCAGCGAGGCCAGGATCGCGGTGGCGAGGTTGGCCAGCAGCCACGGGAACCGCTGCCGCACGATCTGCAGCGTGCGGTCGGCGATGGATTCGTCGCCCACGCCAGCCAGAAGCAGAAGGTCTTCCTCGTTCTCTTCCGACAGCACGATCATGGCGTCGTCGATGGTGATGACGCCCACGAGTCGCCCGTCCTCGTCAACCACCGGGGCCGAGATCAGGTGGTACTGGTTGAAGGCGTAGGCGACGTCTTCCTCGTCCTGCTCGGCGGGGATGGTGCGGAAGCTGGGCTCTTGCAGGTCGATCAGCGGCGTCACCCGGTCCGACGACATCACCTTGCCCAGGGTCACGTGGCCCACGGGGCGGTGACGCGGATCGACCAGCACGATGTGGTAGAACTGCTCGGGCAGGTCCAGCCGCGCGCGCATGAAGTCGATGGCGTCGCCCACCGTCCAGTGCTGCGGCGCGGTCACGACCTCGCGCTGCATGAGGCGCCCGGCCGATCCCTCGGGGAAGCTCAGGGCGCGCTGCACCGCCACCCGTTCGGGCCGGTCCAGCGCCTCGAGGATGGCGTCCTGCTGCTCGGGTTCGAGGTCTTCCAGAAGGTCGACCACGTCGTCCGACTCGAGCATCCGGACCGCTTCGGACAGGACCTCGGGCGGCAGCGAGGCGATCACGTCCTCGCGGATGGACTCGTCCAGTTCCGACAGGATCTCGCCGTCGAACTCGGTCCCGTAGAGCGCGATCAGCCGCTGGCGCGGTCCCGGCTCCATCTGTTCCAGAAGGTCGGCGATGTCGGCGGGGTGGAGCGGCTCCAGCGCCGCGACCAGCGCCTCGCGATCCTCGGACTCGACCGCGTCGCGGATGGTGCGGATCACGTCGTCGCGCAGGGCGTAGGCGTCATCCTCGTCGTCGCGCTCGGGCAGGACGGGCGTCTGGTCAGGCTCGGCCATGGGGTGTCCCTCGCGCTTGTGGGTCAATCGGTCGCGCGGAACCTAGGTCAATTCCGTGGGGCCTGCCAGTGGGCGCCCGGATGTGGTTAGAAGGCGGCACGAACAAAGGAGAGCGCGCATGGCAGAGCTGATTTGCGGACAGGTGCTGGACATCGCGGGCGACCCGTTTGCCGGCCCGCCCAAGGAGGCCGCGACGGTGCACGGTGCGATCCTGGTCGAGGACGGCCGCATCGCGGCGCTGGGCACCGCGGCGGACCTGCGCGCGGCCCACCCGCAGGCGCGCGTCACCGACATGGGGCGCGCGGTGATCCTGCCGGGCTTCGTCGATGCGCACATGCACTATCCGCAGACCGGCATGATCGCCAGCTGGGGCAAGCGGCTGATCGACTGGCTGAACACCTATACCTTCCCCGAGGAGATGAAATTCGGCGATCCGGCCTATGCCCATGCGCAGGCCGACATGACGCTGGACCTAGCGCTGGCCAACGGCACGACGACGCTGGCGTCCTTCTGCACCATCCATCCCGAAAGCGTCGACGCGGTCTTCGCGGCGGCCGCGGCGCGGGGCATGGCCATGGTCGCGGGCAAGACCTGCATGGACCGCAACGCGCCCGAGGGCCTGCGCGACACGGCGCAATCCGCCCATGACGACAGCAAGCGCCTGCTGGAGGCGTGGCACGGTCGGGGCCGCGCGCGCTATGCGATCACGCCGCGCTTCTCGCCCACCTCGACGCCCGAGCAGCTGGAGGCGCTGGGGGCGCTCTGGGCCGCGCATCCCGACTGCCCCATGCAGACCCACCTGAGCGAGCAGCGGGACGAGATGGCCTGGGTGGCCGAGCTTTTCCCAGACACGCGCGATTACCTGGACACCTACGAAACCCACGGCCTGCTTGGCGCGGGCGGGCTCTACGGGCACGCCATCCACCTGACCGCGCGCGAGCGGGACCGCCTGCGCGAGGTCGGCGGCGCGTTGATCCACTGCCCGACCTCGAACACCTTCATAGGGTCGGGCCTGTTCGACATGGGCGCGCGGGTGGCCGAGGGTCAGATGGTCGGCCTGGCCACCGACACCGGCGGGGGATCGTCCTTTTCCATGCTGCGGGTCATGGCCGCGACCTACGAGATCGGGCAGCTGACCGGCACGCCGCTGCATCCCGCGCAACTGCTGTGGCTGGCCACGACCGGCTCGGCGCGGTCGCTGCGGATGGCGGACGAGATCGGCACGCTGGCCGTGGGGTCGGTCGCGGACCTTGTGGCGCTGGACCCGGCCTCCACCACCGCCATCGCGCAGCGGTCGGAGCGCGCGGACGATATATGGGAGGCGCTGTTCCCCACGATCATGATGGGCGATGATCGGGCCGTCGCCGGCGTCTGGGTGGCCGGCGACCGGGTGACAGGCAGCTAGGCGTCTTCGGCCAGCCCGAGTGCAAGGCGGCGCTGATCCTCCAGAACGCGTGGAAGGTCGATGGTGATCAGCTGACCGTCACGCACGACTTGCCGGCCTTCGACGAACAGGTGGCGCACCTGGCTGGGGCCCGCCAGCAGCAGCGCGGCGTCGTCCCAGCTGCCGGCCGAGGCGGCACCGCGAAGGTCCCACACCGCGATATCGGCCCGCATCCCAACCGCGATCGCGCCGCAATCATCGCGCCCCAGAACCCTTGCGCCGCCGCGTGTCGCGATCCGAAGGGCCGCGCGGGCCGACATGGCGTCGCCGCCCTGCGCGACCCTTTGCAGCAGCATCGCCTGCCGCGCCTCGGCCACCAGGTTGCCGCTGTCGTTGCTGGCCGAGCCGTCGACACCCAGGCCCACGGACACGCCCGACGCGAGCATCGCCGCCACCGGCGCGATGCCCGAGCCCAGGCGGCAGTTCGAGCAGGGGCAATGCGCCACCCCCGTCCCGCTGGCCGCGAACAGCGGCAGATCCCGCGGCTCGAGCTTCACGCAATGGGCGTGCCAGACATCGGGGCCGGTCCAGCCCAAATCCTCGGCGTATTGGGCGGGGCGGCAGCCGAAGCGATCCAGCGAATAGCGGACGTCCTCGTCGTTCTCGGCCAGGTGGGTGTGCAGGCGTACCCCCTTGTCGCGGGCGAGCCGGGCCGCATCCCGCATCAATTCGCGGCTGACCGAGAAGGGCGAACAGGGCGCGACGCCGATCCGCAGCATCGCGCCCGGTGCGGGGTCGTGAAACGCGTCGATGACCCGGATCGTGTCGTTCAGGATGGCGTCGGGATCCTCGACCAGGCTGTCCGGCGGCAGGCCGCCCGCGCTGCGTCCGATGGACATGGCGCCGCGCGTGGGATGGAACCGCAACCCCACGTCGCGGGCGGCGTCGATGGTGTCGTCCAGCCGCGCGCCGTTCGGAAACAGGTACTGGTGATCCGAAGTCATGGTGCAGCCCGACAGCGCCAGCTCGGCCAGCCCCGTCATGGCGGCCACGCGCATGTGGTCGGGCCCCATCCGCGCCCAGATCGGGTAGAGCGTCGTCAACCACCCGAAAAGCGGGGCGTCCTGCGCGCCGGGCACGGCGCGGGTCATGGATTGGTAAAGGTGGTGATGCGTGTTGATGAGGCCGGGCGTCACCAGGCAGCCGGACAGGTCGTGGATCTCGGCCCCCTCGGGCGGCAGGCCCGGCCCGATCTCGGCGATGACCCCGTCCCGCAGGCGGATGTCGGTGTCGGACCACTCGGTATCGGCGTCGTCCATGGAGAGGACCCGCCGGGCGCCGCGCAGCAGGTGGTGGCTCACGCGCGGTCCCCGAGCAGCTCCAGCGCGGCGGCGTGCAGTTCCGGCGTGGCGGCGGCGATGACCTGCCCGCCTTCGTGGGCCGGGCCGCCGCGCCAGTCGGTGACGATGCCCCCTGCCCCGCGCACCACGGCCAGCGGTCCCTGGATGTCGTAGGACTGCAACCCGGCCTCGATCACCAGGTCGATCTGACCCATGGCCAGCAGCGCGTAGGCGTAACAGTCGAGCCCGTATCGCGTGAGCCGAACGCGGTCGCGCACCCGCTCGAAGGCCGAACGCTCGGACGCGGTGCCGATTTCGGGGAAAGTGGTGAACAGGATGGCGTCCGCAAGGACGGTGCGGCCGCTCGCCCGCAAGGGCCTGTCGCCCGAACGATCGCTCATCGTCGCGCCATCCGGACCGCCCAGGAAACGCTCGCCCGTGAATGGCTGGTCGATCAGCCCCAGGATCGGACCATCGGCATCGGAGACGGCCACCAGGACCCCCCAGCTGGGCGTGCCCGACAGGTAGGCGCGCGTCCCGTCGATGGGATCCAGCACCCAGGTCAGCCCGGTGGTGCCGTGGCTCTGGCCGAATTCCTCGCCCAGGATCCCGTCATCGGGCCGCAGCCGGGCCAGCACGTCGCGCATGGCACGCTCGGCCGCGCGGTCGCCTTCTGTCACGGGGTCGAACCCGGTGGCGTCCTTGTTGGTCGCGCCAAGCCCCGCGCTGCGAAAATGGCGCAGGGTCTCGGGGCGCGCGGCATCTGCCAGGGCATGCGCCACGGCCTGCAAGTCTGTCACGAGATCGGGGGAGAGAGATGGCATGGTGGGTCATTCTGACCCATCCTCGGCCGGCGCGCCAGTGTCCTCGGCGCGGGCCGTAGGCTTTCAGGCGGCTTCGCTGAGCACGCGCGCCAGTTCGAACAGGCGGCGGCGCTGGTTCTCGGGGATCGCGTAGTACGAGCGAACCAGCTCCAACGCTTCCTTGTCCGAAAGCAGGTCGACCATGGGCGAGGTCGGGTCGGCGGGGCGATCGGCCGCCTCTTCTTCCATTCCCTCGAAGAAGAAACCCACCGAGACATCCAGCGCCTCGGCGATATCCCAAAGCCGGGACGCGCTGACCCGGTTCATGCCGGTTTCGTATTTCTGAATCTGCTGAAACTTGATACCGACCTTCTCGGCCAGCTGCTGCTGCGTCATGCCCAAGGTCCATCGGCGATGCCGGACACGCTTGCCGACATGCACGTCAACTGGATGCTTCATGTCTACCCTTCCTTCACACTCTGGTTGAATGCAATGCGCGACAAACAGCCGATCCGACAACCTGTCTTTATAGTCAGGGTCACACCGAAAGGGTATTTTTCTTATATTAATCAGCGACTTGAATATGCGGTTGCGCCATGACAGGAAAGGATCGCCCGATGCGTGCGCTTCAAATCACAGACCATGCCGATCAACCGAAAGTGGTTGATGTGCCGCGTCCGGACCCGGGCGAAAATCAGATCAGAGTGAGAATTCATGCCTGCGGCCTGAACTTCGCGGACCTGCTGATCGCCAACGGAACCTACCAGGATCTGCCGCCCCTGCCGGCCACCCTGGGCATGGAAATCGCGGGCGTGGTGGACGCCGTCGGCCCCGGCTGCGAATCATTCTCGGCCGGGGACCGCGTGGCGGTTTTCGCCGGTCACGGGGGCCTCGCCGAATACGGCGTGTTCGATGCCGGCCGTGCCAAGCGGCTGCCGGATGCCATGCCCTTCGACCATGCCGCGGCCTTCATGGTAGCCTACGGCACGTCGCACCTCGCGCTGGAGCATCGCGCGAGACTGCAAAAGGGCGAACGGCTGGTCGTCCTCGGCGCCTCGGGCGGCGTGGGGCTGACGGCGGTCGAGCTCGGGCGGCTCATGGGGGCCGAGGTGGTCGCCGTGGCGCGCGGGGCCGACAAGCTCGAGGTCGCCCGGCAGGCGGGCGCGCATCACCTGATCGACAGCGACGCGGGCGACCTGCGCGGCGCGCTTAAGGATCTGGGCGGCGCCGACGTGATCTACGACCCGGTGGGCGGACAACTGCTGCAGGACGCCATGCGCGCGGTGAACCCCGAGGCGCGCGTGCTGGTCATCGGGTTTGCCAGCGGCGAGGTGCCGCAGTTCAAGGCCAACCATCTTTTGGTCAAGAATGTCAGCGTGTTGGGATACTACTGGGGCGGCTACATGACGTTCCGGCCCGATCTTCTGACCGGATCGCTGGAAACCCTGCTGGGCTGGTATGGCGAGGGCCGGATCAAGCCCCATATCAGCCACCACCTGCCGCTGGAGCGTGCCACCGAGGGGCTCGCCCTGCTCAGGGACCGCAAGTCGACCGGCAAGGTCGTCGTAACGATGGATTGAGTGATGGATACGATCTTGCTGGATGGTGGCATGGGCCAGGAACTTGTGGCCCGGGCCGGGCGCGCCACGTCGCTTTGGGCGGTTCAGGCGCTGCTGGACGACCCCGGGCTGGTGCGCGCGGTGCACGACGACTTCTTCGCCGCGGGTGCCGACGTGGCCACCACCAACACCTATTCGATCCTGCCCGACCGGCTCGAAGCGCACGGGATGGAGGATCAGCTGGGCACGCTGACCGCCTCGGCACTCAGCATCGCCGCCAATGCGCGTGACGCCTGGGGCAGCGGTCTCGTCGCCGGCGCGCTGGGGCCCATCGGGTTTTCATACCAGCCGCGCAACGCGCCGCCGTCGGACGTGGCGGCCGAGATCTATGCCCCGATCGTGCGCCAGCACGCCGAAATCGTGGATCTGCACCTGCTGGAAACAATGTCTTCGGTCGACCAGGCGCGCGGCGCGGTCATGGCGGCCGAGCTTACCGGCAAGCCGATCTGGCTGGCGCTGTCCGTCGACGACGATGATGGCACGATGCTGCGCTCGGGCGAACCGCTGGCCGACATCCGGACCCTTCTGGGGGCCCATCGAATCGACCGGCTGGTGCTGAACTGCTCGGTCCCCGAGGCGATCGAGCAGGGCCTGGCGGTGCTGCGCGAAATGGGCCTGCCCTTCGGGGCCTACGCCAATGGCTTCACCGAAATTTCACAGGATTTCAACAAGATCGGCGCGACAACTGATCTTCTGAAGGCACGGCAGGACCTGGGCCCCGAAGCCTATGCCGACCACACCGACCGGTGGCGCGAGATGGGCGCCACGCTGATCGGCGGATGTTGCGAGATCTCGCCCGCGCATATCGCCGAGATCGCCCGGCGCTGGGGCCGCCGCCTCTGACCTACTCGGCCGCCAGCCGCACGGTGTTGCCCAGGCGCGCGTAGTTGTCGCGCAGCAGGCGCGCCAGGTCCTCGGAGACCGAGGCGGGCAGCGTGTTCGAGCGATAGAGGTTGATATTCTGCATCGGCAGGTCCGGCAGCCCGGCATTGGCGGGCAGCTTGGACACGCCCGCTGGCAGGGTCTGGTCGAGGATCACGTAGACCGCGAGGTCGGCCATGACGGCGACTTCGGCCGCGCGGTCGGACGGCGAATCCACGACCGAATGCCACTCGATCCCTGCCCGGTCCAGCGCGGCGCGGGCCAAGGGGCTGAAGATGCAGTTGCGGCAGAAGGCGAAGTTCAGCGGCCGGTCGCGATGGGCCGTGCCCCCCGTGGCGCCCGCCCAGACCAGCGGCAGCGACAGCAGCGTCTCGCCCCCCTCGCCCGTCGTCTCCTCGGTGGTCAGGATCGCGTCGCATTCGCCGCGCGCGTACATGTCCTTCAGGGTCCGGGTCGGCAGCGACAGCAGCCGCACCTTCAGCCGTGGATAGGTGTGCGCGAACGCCGCCAGGAAGGTGGGGATCGCCGGGTAAAGGATGTCGTGGGGCACGCCCAGTACGATCTCGCCCTCGAACCCGTCATCGGTCATCCGCGCGATCGCCTCGTCGTTGAGGGTCAGCATGCGCCTTGCGTAGGACAGCAACTGTTCGCCCGTGGGCGTCAGCGTGACGGTGCGCGCGGACCGGTCGATCAGCGACAGGCCGAGAGAATCTTCCAGCCTTTTCAGCTGCATGGACACGGCGGACTGGGTCAGGTGCAGGTGACCCGCAGCGCGGGTCACGCCGCCCACTTCGGCCACGGTCACGAAAGAGCGTAGGGCGGTCAGGTCCAGGTTCCGGGGCATATCATCATCCTTGATGGAGGCCGTCAAAATCATTCGTTTCCATTATGCGCCATGCGGGTCCATATGATCAAGCACGTTGATGGAAATCCCCCAAATCATCACGAAAGGAAGTTCAGATGTCCAGTCTTTCCCATCTCGCCTCGGGCCTGGGCCACCGGGCCCCGCACCAAACCCGCCACCGGGCGACCGGCCCGCTCTCGCGTCTCGTGGCCTGGGCCGCACTGATGCGGCAGCGCACCGACCTCGCGCAGCTCGACCAGCACCTGCGCGACGATCTCGGCCTCACCCGCCAGGACGTGGCCGACGAGTTGTCCCGCCCCTCGTGGGATGCGCCGAGCCATTGGCGCGGCTGACAGGTCACGACCCACGGCAGGCGGAGTGATAACGCTGTCGTGGGTCGTGCCGAATGTCGCATGCCACTGTCTTGAAAACGTGCCATAGTCTGCAAATATACCAGAAGCGATCCGCGCGAGCGGTCTCGATATTCACGTTTGGAGGCAATAAATGGCTCAACAGCAGACGATCCGTTCCGGCGCCGGCGTTCGGTCAGCCGAAATCGATCAGGGACTTCGCGCCCACATGAACAGCGTCTACGGCATCATGTCCGTGGGCATGGTGATCACCGGCGCCGCCGCCTGGGCTATCTCGGGCCTGGCGGTCAACGACCAGGGTCAGCTGACGCAGCTCGGCACCGCGATCTACGCGTCGCCGCTGAAATGGCTGATCATGTTCGCACCTCTCATCATGGTCTTCGCCTTCGGCGCGCTGATCAACCGCATCTCGGCCGCCGGCGCGCAGGTGTTCTTCTATACCTTCGCCGCGCTGATGGGTCTGTCGATCAGCTCGATCTTCCTGGTCTTCACTGGCTTCTCGATCGTCCAGACCTTCCTGGTGACCGCCGTGGCCTTCGCGGGCCTGTCGCTTTGGGGCTACACCACAAAGAAGGACATTTCCGGCTGGGGCAGCTTCCTGATCATGGGCGTGATCGGCCTGATCGTGGCGTCGATCGTCAACATCTTCCTCGGCTCGCCCGCGATCATGTTCGCGATCTCGATCCTCGGCGTGCTGATCTTCGCGGGCCTGACCGCGTATGACACGCAGAAGATCAAGACCGACTACATCCAGCACGCGCAGGCGATGGATCGGGAATGGCTTCAGAAGTCGGCCATCATGGGCGCGCTGAACCTGTATCTCGACTTCATCAACATGTTCATGTTCCTTCTGAGCCTGATGGGCAACCGCGAGTAACACGCTCGCCCAGCTCACGCTTCGGGACCGCTGAAACGCAACCGCCCGGCCAGATGGCCGGGCGGTTTTCTTTTGTCTGTTGTCGCTGGGCGCGGCGGATCAGCCCGGGTCGCGCCAACGGTTCACGATGGGATAGCGGCGGTCCAGCCAGAAGGCCCGCGGCGTCAGGCGCGCCCCCGGCGCCGACTGGAAGCGCTTGTATTCGCTGATGTAGATCAGGTGCTCGACCTTCTTCACGATCTCGGGGTCGTGGCCCTGCCCAACCACCTCGGGCACGCTGGCCTCGAAATCGATAAGTTGCTCAAGGATGTCGTCCAGCACCTCGTAGGGCGGGAGCGAATCCTCGTCCTTCTGGTCGGCGCGCAGCTCGGCCGTGGGGGGCTTGTCGATCACCCGCGGCGGGATCACCGTGCCCTTCGGCCCCATCATCCAGTCGCGGTGGTTGTCGTTGCGCCAGCGGCAGGTCTGGAACACCCGCGTCTTGTACATGTCCTTGATCGGATTGTAGCCGCCCGACATGTCGCCGTAGATCGTGGCGTATCCCACCGCGACCTCGGACTTGTTGCCGGTGGTCAGAAGCATCTCGCCGAACTTGTTCGACAGCGCCATGAGCGACAGACCCCGCAGGCGTGACTGGATGTTCTCCTCGGTCAGGTCCGGGTCGCGCCCCTCGAACAGATGTGCCAGCGCCTCGGTCACCGCCGCGCGCGGCCCCTCGATGTCGATCCGGTCCAGCTTGACGCCCAGCAACCGCGCCACCTCGGTCGCGTCGTCCAGCGAGGCCTGGCTGGTGTATTCCGACGGCAGCATGACGCAGCGCACGTTCGCGGGACCCAGCGCATCGACGGCGATGGCGGCGACGATGGCGCTGTCGATACCGCCGGACAGGCCCAGCAGCACCTGGCCGAACCCGGTCTTGCGGCAATAGTCGCGCAGCGCCGTGACCATGACGCGGTAGTCCTGCTCCCATTCATCGGGATGCACGGCGCGCGGGCCCTCGACCGCATGCCAGCCGTCTTCGCCCCGCTCGAAATCCTGGTGATGGATGACCTCGTCGAAGGCGGGCAGCGACGCGGCGAGCGTGCCGTGCGGGTTCAGCACGAAGCTGGCGCCGTCGAAGGTCTGGTCGTCCTGCGCGCCCACCATGTTCAGGTAGACCAGCGGCAGGCCCGTCTCGACGGTGCGCGCCACCATGTGCGCCACGCGACGGTCGAACTTGCCGCGGTAATAGGGAGAGCCGTTGGGAACCAGCAGGATCTCGGCGCCCGACTCCTGCAAGGCCTCGGCCACGTCGGGATGCCACGCGTCCTCGCAGATCGGCGTGCCCACCCGCAGCGGTCCCACGGTGTAAGGTCCCGAGATCGGGCCTTCGTCGTACAGCCGCTTTTCGTCGAATACCGTCTCGTTCGGCAGCTTGTGCTTGAGGATGCGCGCCTTCACCGCGCCGCCTTCGAGCACCCAGTAGGCGTTGTAGAGCCGGTCGCCATAAGCGTAGGGCCCGCCGATGCCCAAAGCCGGGCCGTCGGCGCAGTCCCGCGCCAGGGTCTCGATCAGGTCCGTGGCGTGGTTCACGAAAGCGGGCTTCAGCACAAGGTCCTGCACCTGGTAGCCGGTGATGAACATCTCGGGCAGTGCGACCATCTGCGCGCCCGCCGCGCGGCCCTGCTCCCACGCGTCGCGCGCAAGGGCGGCGTTGCCCGACAAATCCCCCACAGTGGGGTTCAACTGCGCCAGCGTCAGGCGAAATCTGTCGGCCATGGGTCGTCACCTCCGACCGCCCATCTAGCAGAACGCCGCCGAATGGGAAGCGGCCCGGGGGCGAAAAGCGTTGCGGCAGCAAGGGCCTGTCGATAGTTTCGGCACAAATCCAAGGGGCTGGGCCGCCGACGCGGCAAACCGCCCCGCAGACCGGCCGGCGCAGGCCGCGGACCGATCCGGCCCGCCGCGCGACCAAGGGGGAAACCGTCGATGCCCACCAGACCGCTGATCCTGACCAGCCTTGCCGCGATTCTGGCCGCGGGTCCCGCGCTCGCGCAGTCCGACGACGGCACGGTGATGACCAAGCAGTACGAGGATGGCGGCGTCTACGAGGGCACGTTCTCGGGCGGCCGCCAGGACGGCACGGGGACCTATCGCCTGCCCAACGGCTATGAATACAGCGGCGACTGGGTCGACGGCGAGATCCGCGGCCAGGGCATCGCGCGTTTCCCCAACGGCAGCGTCTACGAGGGCGAGTTCGCCGCCGGCAAGCCCGAGGGACAGGGCAAGATCTTCTTCGCCGATGGCGGCACCTACGAGGGCGAGTGGCAGGACGGCACCATCAACGGCCAGGGTGTCGCCGTCTACGCCAACGGCGTGCGCTACGAGGGCGGGTTCCGCAACGCCCGCCACCACGGCATCGGCCGCATGGAAAGCCCCTCGGGCTACGTCTACGAGGGCGACTGGGTCGACGGCGAGAAATCGGGCGATGGCACCATCACCTATGCCGACGGCGCGGTCTATGCCGGGCAGATGGAGGCCGACCAGCGCCACGGCACCGGCAGCCTGACCATGCCCTCGGGCCTGACCTACGAGGGCGACTGGCAGGAAGGCCAGATCACCGGCACCGGCACCCTGACCCAGCCCAACGGCGACGTCTACACGGGCGAGCTGGTGAACGGCGAGCGCCAGGGCGAGGGCCGCGTGGAATACGCCAACGGCGACACCTACGAAGGCGATTTCGTCGCCGACCGGCGCGAGGGCACGGGCACCTTCACCCGCCCCGACGGCTACAGCTACACCGGCGAATGGGTCGCCGGCCGGATCGAGGGACAGGGCAGCGTCGTCTATCCCGACGGCGCGGTCTACGAGGGGCAATTCCGCGACGACCTGCCCGACGGCACCGGCAAGATCACCTATCCCGACGGCAACACCTACGAGGGCCAGTGGGCGAACGGCGTGATCGAGGGTGAAGGCGTGGCCACCTACGTGAACGGCTCGGTCTACGAGGGCGAGTTCCGCGATGCCCGCAACCACGGGCAGGGCACGATGACCTTCCCCGATGGCTATGTCTACGAAGGGCAATGGGTCGACGGCCAGCGGCAGGGCCAGGGCACCGCCACCTATCCCGACGGCACGGTCTACGTGGGCGGCTTCGTCGACGGCCTGCGCGAGGGCGAAGGCAGGATCACCTATCCCGATGGCGCCACCTACGAAGGCGACTGGGTCGCCGGGCGGATCGACGGGCAAGGCACGGCGACCTACCCCAACGGCGATGTCTATACCGGCAGCTTCGAGGACGGCGAGCGGCAGGGCCAGGGCACGATCACCTATGCCAGCGGGGACGAGGCCAGCGGCGAATGGCTGAACGGCGCCCTGACCGTCCCGGCCTCGGAGGACGGCGCGGCGGCCGAGTGACCCCTTTTCAGGGCGGCCCCGCGTGCCCACCTGCAAGGGTGACCAAGGAGCCGATGTCATGAAGTATTCCGTTCTCGACCTGTCGCCCGTCCCCGAGGGCAGCACCGCCTCCGCGGCCATCGCCAACAGCGTGGAGCTGGCGCAGAAGGCCGAGTCCTGGGGCTATCACCGCTTCTGGATGGCCGAGCATCACAACATGCCCGGCATCGCCAGCGCCGCGACCGCCGTCCTGATCGGGCACGTGGCCGACGCCACGTCGACCATCCGCGTGGGCGCCGGCGGCATCATGCTGCCCAACCACGCCCCGCTGACGGTGGCCGAGCAGTTCGGCACGCTCGCCACCATGCATCCGGGCCGGATCGACCTCGGCCTCGGGCGCGCGCCCGGCGGCGACATGGCGGTGATGCGCGCGCTGCGGCGCCCGGGCAGCGACGACTTCCCCGCCGACGTGGTCGAGCTGCAGCGCCTTCTGGGCGACCCCGACCCCGGGGCCGCGGTCCGCGCCCATCCAGGCGAAGGCACCCACGTGCCGCTCTGGATCCTCGGCTCCTCGCTGTTCGGCGCGCAGCTGGCGGCGCATCTGGGCCTGCCCTACGCCTTCGCCTCGCATTTCGCGCCCGACGCGCTGGACCAGGCACGCGACATCTACCGCGCGCGCTTCCGCCCCTCGGCGCAGCTCGACCGGCCCCACTTCATGCTGGCGGTGAACGTCTTCGCCGCCGATGACGCGGGCGAGGCCCGGCGCTTGCGCACGTCGATGCAGCAGGCCTTCGCCCGGCTGCGGCAGGGCACGCCCGGCAAGCTGCCGCGCCCGGTGGACGATATCGATGCCGAGATCGGCGCGGCCACGCGCCGGGCGGTGGACCAGGCCCTGCGCATCAGCGCCACCGGCGCCCCCGACGACGTGGCCGGGCAACTCGATGCGCTGATCCGCGAACACCGCCCGGACGAACTGATCCTGACCGGCCAGATCCACGATCACGCCGCACGGCTTCGATCCTTCGAGATCGCGGCCGAGATCCTGGGCAACAGGGACGCGACGCTGGCCGCCTGAGCGCAGCGCCCCGTCCATCACTGGTCCGGAAATACTCCGGGGGCCGCGCCAGCGGCGGGGCAGAGCCCCTCCGACCTGTCAGACCAGCGCGCCCTGCGCCATGCGGTTCAGGAACGTCTCGGCCTCGGACAGGATCTGTTCGCGCCGCTCGGGCTTCATCCGGTCCCACGTGGCGTACATCTGCGCCATGCGCGGATTCGACGCGAACCGCTCGCGGTGGCGGTCCATGAAGGCCCAGTAAAGCAGGTTGAAGGGGCACGCCCCCTCGCCCAGCTTGGTCTTCACGCTGTAATGGCACCCGTCGCAGTAGTCCGACATCTTGGCGATGTAATTGCCGGACGAGACATAGGGCTTCGACCCGACGATGCCGCCATCGGCAAACTGGCTCATCCCTATGACGTTGGGCGCCTCGACCCATTCGTAGGCGTCGGCGTAGACGCTCAGGTACCACTCGTGCACCTCGTGCGGGTCGATGCCCGCGAGCAGGGCGAAGTTGCCGGTGACCATCAGCCGCTGGATGTGGTGGGCATAGGCCTCGGCCTGCGTCTGCTCCACCGCCTTCGACACGCAGCGCATGTTGGTCGCGTCGCCCCAGTAGAAGCCGGGCAGCGACCGGTCATGGCCCAGTTCGTTGCGCGACGTGTAATCCGGCCCCTCGCGGAAGTAGATGCCGCGCATGTACTCGCGCCAGCCGATGATCTGCCGGATGAAGCCCTCGACGGCGTTCAGGGGCGCGTCGCCCGCCTTCCACGCCGCCTCGGCCGCGTCGCAGATCTCGCGCCAGTGCAGCAGCCCCGCGTTCAGGTACATCGAGATGACGGCGTGGTAGAGGAACCGGTCGTCGGCCAGCATCGCGTCCTGGTAGTCGCCGAATTTCGGCAGCGCGTGCTTGATGAAATGGGTCAGCGCCCGGCGCGCCTGGCCTTGGTCGGTGGCGAACCAGAACGGGTGCAGGTCGCCGAAATTGTTGCCGAAGCGACGGCCAACCAATTCCAACACCTCGTCCACGGTCTCGTCCGGCGTGAACTGCATGGGCCCGCCGAAATCGACCGCGTCGGGGGCGGGCTTTCGGTTCTCGTGGTCGTAATTCCACTTGCCGCCCGCGGGCTCGCCATTCTCCATCAGCAGGCCGGTCTTTCGGCGCATGTCGCGATAGAACCACTCCATCCGCAGTTCCTTGCGGCCCTCGGCCCAGCGGTCGAACTCGGCGTGAGAGGCGAGAAAGCGGTCATCCGGCCGGATCTCGATATCCAGCGAGCAGTCCTGCAGCGCGTGGATCAGCCGCCACTCGCCCGGTTCGGTCGCCACCACGTGCGAGATGCCGAATTCGTCCGCGCGGCGCAGCAACTCGCCGGGGATCGAGCCCGAGTTCTCGGGATCGTCCAGCGTGGTGTAGGCCACGCGCCAGCCATCGTCGCGCAGCCGCGCGGCGAATTTCCGCATGGCGGCGAAGAGGAACGCGATCTTCTTGGGGTGGTGGGGGACGTAGCCGGCCTCATCCGCGACCTCGGCCATCACGACCACGTCGTCGTCCCGATCGGCACCACGCAGCGCCGACAGGTCCTCGGACACCTGGTCCCCGAGGACGAGGATCAGCCGCCCTACCATTGAATGGGCTTCGCGGCGTAGTCGAAGAATTGCCCGGTCTGCGCGGGGTCGAGCCCGTCGATCACGTCGACCAGGTTCTTCGCGGCCTCCTCGGGCGTCACCTTGTCGTGGTCGGGATAATCCTCGGTAAAGCGCGTCGCGACGGTGCCGGGATGCAGGCAGGTGACGATGGCGTGCTTGTGCGTGCGCCCCAGCTCGACCGCCGCGCCGTGCAGCAGCGCGTTCAGCGCCGCCTTGGACGTGCGGTAGGAATACCAGCCGCCCAGGCCGTTATCGCCGATCGACCCCACCCGCGCCGACAGGGCGGCGAAGACGAAACGCTCCTTGCGGGGAATGCGGGATTTCCAGTGCTTCAGCACCAGGGCGGGACCCAGCGCGTTCAGCGAGACCTGCGCCAGCAGTTCGTCCGCGCCCAGGTCGCCCAGCTGCTTTTCGGGCGTGTCGCGGGTGCAGGTCAGCGCGCCGGTGGCCACGAAAACCAGGTCCATATCATCGTCCACGCCGTCCAGGGCGGCGGCGACGCTGCGCTCGTCGGTGACGTCCAGGCCGTCTTCGGAACGGGACAGGGTCGTCACCTCGACCCCGCGGCCGCGCAGTTCCGCGACCACCGCCCGTCCCACGCCGCCCGATGCCCCGATGACCAACGCCTTCTTCATCCCGCATCCCCCGTGCTGTCGCGATGCGCAGGCACCTAGACGGGGGGCCATGGCGGTCAAATCCGGGGGTTTTCATTTACCGATTCACGGCTAAAGTGTCGCACATGAAAACGCGCTTCGACATCACGGCCCAGCGCGGCCTGCTTCTGCTTCTTACGCGCCTCTGAGCGTGCCTTCCGGCGCGACCGCTCAGGGGTGGACCAGCGCCGGGACGGACAGAAGCAAGCGAAAGACCCCAGGAAAATGACCCACCAGGATTTGAAGAAGGCCGATGACGGCCGCGTGTTGATCTTCGACACAACCTTGCGCGACGGCGAACAGTCGCCCGGCGCCACCATGAGCCACCGCGAAAAGCTGGAAATCGCGTCGATGCTGGACGAGATGGGCGTCGACATCATCGAGGCCGGCTTCCCCATCGCATCGGAAGGCGATTTCGCCGCCGTGTCCGAGATCGCGCGGAACACGAAGAACGCCACGATCTGCGGACTGGCGCGCGCGAACCTCAAGGATATCGACCGCTGCTGGGAGGCGGTGAAGCACGCCAACAGCCCCCGCATCCACACCTTCATCGGAACCTCGCCGCTGCACCGTGCCATCCCGAACCTGACCCAGGACGAGATGGCCGAGCGCATCCACGAAACGGTGACCCACGCCCGCAACCTGTGCGAAAACGTGCAGTGGTCGCCCATGGACGCCACCCGGACCGAGTGGGACTTCCTCAAGCGCACGGTCGAGATCGCGATCAGGGCCGGTGCCACCACGATCAACATCCCCGACACGGTGGGCTATACCGCGCCGGCGGAATCGGCCGAGCTGATCCGCCGCCTGATCGCCGAGATCGAGGGCGCCGAGGACGTGATCTTCGCCACCCACTGCCACAACGACCTGGGCATGGCGACGGCGAACTCGCTGGCCGCCGTCGATGGCGGCGCACGCCAGATCGAGTGCACGATCAACGGTTTGGGCGAGCGCGCGGGCAATACCGCGCTGGAAGAGGTCGTGATGGCCCTGCGCGTGCGCAACGACATCATGCCATATTCGACCGGCGTTGACACCACGAAGATCATGGCGATCTCGCGCCGGGTGGCGACGGTCTCGGGCTTCCCGGTCCAGTTCAACAAGGCGATCGTCGGCAAGAACGCCTTCGCGCATGAATCCGGCATCCACCAGGACGGGATGCTGAAGAACGCCGAGACGTTCGAGATCATGCGCCCCGCCGATGTCGGGTTGGCCGGAACGTCGCTGCCGCTGGGCAAGCACTCGGGCCGCGCCGCGTTGCGGGACAAGCTGCGCACGCTGGGCTTCGACGTGGCCGACAACCAGCTGAACGACATCTTCGTGCGGTTCAAGGAATTGGCCGACCGCAAGAAAGAGGTCTTCGACGAGGATATCGAGGCTCTGGTCCAGGCCCAGGGCGCGGGCGAGGAGACCATCCAGCTGCAGCACCTGCGCGTGGTCTGCGGCACCGAGGGCCCCCAGACCGCCGACATGACGCTGCTGATCGACGGCAAGCAGGCGCACACGGAAACCACCGGCGACGGCCCCGTCGACGCGGCCTTCAACGCTCTGAAGGCGCTGGTGTCACATGACGCCAAGCTGCAGCTTTTCCAAGTCAGCGCGGTGACCGAGGGCACGGACGCGCAGGCGACGGTCACGGTCAGGCTTGAAGAGGACGGGCGCATCGTCACCGGCCAATCCGCAGATACCGACACGGTCGTGGCATCGGTCCGCGCCTATGTCAGCGCGCTGAACCGGTTGCTGGTCAAGCGCGGCCGGACCGGCCCCGGCAACGACACCAAGGTCATCAGCTACCGCGACGTGAGCTGATCCAGTCGACCCGCGCCCGGTTCCCACGGATCGGGCGCGAAAAAATAACTTTCAATATTGCGACAATCGCGCGTCGGAACGTTTGACTTTTCCGCATAAAGTTTCACTTATCCAACATTAGGGGTGTGTCCGTCACCGCGCTTTCCCGCAGGTGTGGCAAAAATATGCCTGTGGTGCCGGGCACGCCCCTTTCGCCCGTTCCGGCCATCCCCTAAAAGGCGCGGACGGCCCTGACGCCACCCGCGGCGCCGGCCGGTCTTGCGATTTTGGGGATGACGGACATGAGCAGTTTGACGGGGATCTTTTCCTCGGACATGGCCATAGATTTGGGGACGGCGAACACGCTGGTTTACGTGAAGGGCCGCGGCATCGTGCTGAACGAGCCGTCGGTCGTTGCTTTCCACGTTCGCGACGGTCGCAAGCAGGTTCTCGCCGTGGGCGAGGATGCCAAGCTCATGCTGGGCCGCACCCCCGGTTCCATCCAGGCCATCCGGCCCATGCGCGAAGGCGTCATCGCCGATTTCGACGTGGCCGAAGAGATGATCAAGCACTTCATCCGCAAGGTCCACAAGCGCACGACCTTCTCGAAGCCGAAGATAATCGTCTGCGTCCCCCACGGCGCGACGCCGGTCGAGAAGCGCGCCATTCGCCAGTCGGTCATCAGCGCCGGCGCCCGCAAGGCCGGTCTGATCGCCGAACCCATCGCCGCGGCCATCGGGTCGGGCATGCCCATTACCGATCCGACCGGGAGTATGGTCGTCGATATAGGGGGTGGCACCACCGAGGTGGCCGTGTTGAGCCTCGGCGATATCGTTTACGCCCGCAGCGTGCGCGTGGGCGGCGACCGCATGGACGAAGCCATCGTCAGCTACCTGCGACGCCAGCAGAACCTTCTGATCGGCGAGTCGACGGCCGAGCGGATCAAGACCACCATCGGCACCAGCCGCATGCCCGACGACGGGCGCGGGACCGCCATGCAGATCCGGGGCCGCGACCTGCTGAACGGCGTGCCGAAGGAAACCGAGATCAACCAGGCCCAGGTGGCCGAGGCCCTGTCCGAGCCGGTGCAGGCCATCTGCGAGGCGGTGATGATCGCGCTGGAAGCGACACCGCCCGACCTTGCCGCGGACATCGTCGACCGTGGCGTCATGCTGACCGGCGGCGGCGCGCTGCTGGGCGAGCTGGATCTCGCGCTGCGCGAGCAGACCGGCCTGGCCGTGTCCATCGCCGACGAGTCACTGAATTGTGTGGCGCTCGGCACCGGCAAGGCGCTGGAATATGAAAAACAGCTTCGGCATGTGATAGACTACGACAGTTGATCCGCGAAGGACGGCCCCGGCCGCTTGGGCGCCATGGCGACTGATAGACACAACAGCGAAGACTTCACCCGCCCGGTTCGCCGCATCGTGACCGGGGTGGTCGTGGTGTTGCTGCTGGCCGTCTTCCTGTTCTGGCGCATCGACAGCCCCCGGGCCGAGCGGTTCCGCGCCCAGATCGTCGACCAGGTGGTGCCCAGCTTCGACTGGGCGCTGGTCCCGGTCACCAAGCTTGCGGGCATGGTCGAGAACTTCCAGAGCTACACCCGCATCTACGAGCAGAACCAGGAGCTGCGGCGCGAGCTGCAGCAGATGAAGGCGTGGAAAGAGGCGGCCCTGCAGCTCGAGCAGGAGAACGCCAAGCTGCTGGACCTGAACAAGGTGCGGCTGGACCCAAAGCTGACCTTCATCACCGGTGTCGTGCTGGCCGACAGCGGATCGCCCTTCCGGCAGTCAGTGCTGCTGAACCTTGGCGCGCGCGACGGGATCCGCGACGGCTGGGCCGCGACCGACGGGCTGGGCCTCGTGGGTCGCGTTTCGGGCGTTGGCGACAGCTCGGCCCGGGTGATCCTTCTGACCGACAGCAACAGCCGCGTGCCGGTGGCCGTGCAGCCCTCGGGCCAGCGCGCGCTGCTGGCGGGCGACAACTCGTCCCTGCCCCCGCTCGATTTCCTTGAGGAGGCGGAGTCGGTGCGCCCCGGCGACCGCGTGGTCAGCTCGGGCGATGGGGGCGTGCTGCCCGCCGGGTTGCTGGTGGGCCAGGTCGTCCAGGGGGCCGATCGACGCCTGCGCGTGAGACTGGCCGCCGATTACGAACGGCTCGAGTTCCTGCGCGTGCTGCGCGCCCAGCCCGGCGCCGCCATCGAAGACCCCGGCGGGCTGGTCGCGCCCTTGCGCGCGCCCGACACAGTCGCCGCCGCGCCCGCGTCCGAGGCCGCCGATGGTTGATCCCCTTACCCTCCGCATCTGGGGCTTTCGCCTGTATTTCACGGCCCTTTCGGCGGCGATCCTGTTCGTGCACATTCTGCCCTTCCACATCTCGGCCTCGGCCTTCGTCGGGCCGGACCTGCTGGTGTGCCTGGCTTTCGCCTGGGTCCTGCGGCGGCCCGATTACGTCCCGGTCCTTCTTGTCGCGGCGGTCATCGCCGTGTCGGACATCCTGTTCCTGCGGCCCCTGGGCCTATGGACCGCGCTGGTCCTGCTGGGCATGGAATTCCTGCGCCCGCGCGGGCACCTGAGCGCCGAGATGCCGTTCCCGGTGGAATGGGCCATGGTGACCGGCACGATCTTCGCGATCTCGCTGCTGAACGCCCTGATCCTGGCCATCGTCATGGTGCCGCAGCCGCCGCTGACCGGCGTTATCGTTCACGCATTCGTGACGGCCGCCGTCTATCCGGTGGTGGTCGCCATCAGTGCCTTCGTCATCGGGGTGCGCCCGCCCGGCCCGGCCGAGCGTGACAGCAGGGGGATCCGCGCATGAAACGCAGCCCGCGCGACACCGAAAGCTCGATGAAGAAGGTCACCCGCCGCGGTGCGGTGCTGGGGGGCCTGCAACTGGGCGTGGCGGGCCTTCTGGGCTGGCGGATGCGGCAGATGCAGGTCGAGCAGGCCGATGCCTTCCGCCTGCTGGCCGAGGAAAACCGCATCAACATGCGGCTCATCGCGCCGGCGCGCGGCCTGATCTTCGATCGCAACGGCATCCCGCTGGCCGAGAACGCCCAGAACTATCGCGTGGTCATCGTCCGCGAGGACGCGGGCGACGTCGACGCGGTGATCGCCAAGCTGCAACAACTAATCTATCTCGACCCGGTCGAGATCGAGCGCGCGCGGAAAGAGATCATGCGCCGCTCGCCCTTCGTGCCGGTGACCCTGACCGACCAGCGCAGCTGGGAAGACATCGCCACGGTGGCGGTGAATGCCCCCGCCCTGCCCGGCATCACGCCGGACCTGGGCCTGACCCGCAACTATCCCTTGCAAGAGGACTATGCTCACGTGGTGGGGTATGTCGGACCGGTCAGCGACTACGATCTCAGCCGCATCGACGACGACGACCCGCTGTTGCAGATCCCCAAGTTCCAGATCGGCAAGACCGGGGTCGAACAGAAATACGAGCGTGACCTGCGCGGCAAGGCCGGCGCGCGCCGGATCGAGGTGAACGCCGCCGGCCGCGTCATGCGCGAGCTTGGCCGCGACGAGGGCATTTCCGGCGCCGATATCCAGCTGACTGTGGAAAGCCGGCTTCAGAATTTCGTCGAGGCGCGGCTGGCGCTGGGCCTGTCGGCCAGCGCGGTGGTCATGGACACGCGCAACGGCGACCTGCTGGCGGTGGGCAACGCGCCCAGCTTCGACCCCAACAAGTTCGTGCGCGGGATCTCGGTCAGCGACTACGGCGATCTGACCAACAACAAGTATCGCCCGCTCAGCAACAAGGCCGTGCAGGGCGCCTACCCGCCCGGCTCCACCTTCAAGATGATGGTGACCATGGCGGCGCTGGACGCCGGCATGCTGTCGGCGGGCGAGACGTTCTATTGCGGCGGCTACTACGAGCTCGGCAACCGCCGGTTCCATTGCTGGAAGCGGGGCGGCCACGGCTGGGTGGATCTCGAGAAGTCGCTGCAACAGTCCTGCGACGTCTACTATTACGAGCTGGCCCAGCGCGTGGGCATCGACAAGATCGCCGAGACCGCGCGCCGCTTCGGCCTGGGCGAACGGTTCGACCTGCCCATGTCGGCGGTCAGCCCCGGCGTCATGCCCGACAAGCAGTGGTTGCGCGAACGCTATGACCAGAGCTGGCGCGTGGGCGACAGCCTGAACGCCTCGATCGGGCAGGGCTACGTGCTGAGCACGCCGTTGCAGCTTGCGGTGATGACCGCGCGGCTGGCCTCGGGTACCAAGATCGAGCCGCGTCTGGTCAAATCCATCGACGGGGTCGAGCAGGAGGTGCGGGGCGCCGAGCCGCTGGGCTTCGCCACCGAACACCTGCGCCTGGTCCGCAACGGGATGAACTCCGTCACCAATTCGCGTCGCGGCACCGCCTACGGATCGCGGATCGAGCCCGACAACATGCGCATGGCGGGCAAGACCGGCACCAGCCAGGTGCGCAGTGTCGTCGTGCGCAACCAGGACGTGCCGTGGGAGGAACGCGACCACGCGCTGTTCGTGGGGTATGCGCCGGTCGACAATCCGGGCCTTGCCGTGTCGGTGGTGGTCGAGCATGGCGGCGGCGGATCCTCGGCGGCCGCACCGATTGCGCGCGACATCATGCTCTTCGCGCTCTACGGCGAGATGCCGCCGCTGGAAGGCTATCCCTCGTCCCAGCGCGGGCGGATGGAAACGCTGCTGTCCGAGCTGCCGCTGCGCAACGACTTTCGGCCGTCCGACCGCAGGGGCCGCGCGTGAGCTACCTGGAATACAACGTCAAGACGGTGCCCACCGGCCCGTCCAAGATCCTCTACCTGAACTGGCCGCTGCTGCTGTTGCTGGTCACGGTGGCGTCGGTCGGGTTCCTGATGCTCTACTCGGTGGCGGGCGGGTCGCTGCAGCCCTGGGCCGAGCCGCAGATGAAACGCTTCGCCCTGGGCGTCTTCGCCATGTTCGTGATCGCCATGGTGCCGATCTGGTTCTGGCGGAACATGGCGGGGCTGGCCTACGGCGTTTCGCTGGCGCTGCTGCTGGCGGTGGAGTTCTTCGGCGAAACCGGCATGGGCGCGCAACGCTGGATCAACCTGGGTTTCATGCGGCTGCAACCGTCCGAGCTGACGAAGATCACGCTGATCATGATCCTGGCCGCGTATTACGACTGGCTGGACATCCGGAAGACGTCGCGCCCGCTTTGGGTGATCATTCCGCTGATCCTGATCGCGCTGCCCACTTACCTCGTGCTGCGCCAGCCTGACCTCGGCACCTCGATCCTGTTGGTGACCGGCGGCGGCATCGTGATGTTCCTGGCTGGCGTGTCTTGGTGGTACTTCATCGCCGTCATCGGCGCGGGCGTCGGCACGGTCGCGGCGGTCTTCTCGTCACGCGGAACCGACTGGCAGCTTCTGAAGGACTATCAGTACCGCCGGATAGACACGTTCCTCGACCCGAGCACCGACCCGCTGGGGGCGGGCTACCACATCACACAGTCGAAGATCGCGCTCGGCTCGGGCGGGTGGACCGGGCGCGGCTTCATGCAAGGCACGCAGTCGCGGCTGAACTTCCTGCCCGAGAAGCACACGGACTTCATCTTCACGACGCTGGCCGAGGAATTCGGCTTCGTGGGCGCGTTCTCGCTGCTGTCGCTTTACGTGCTCGTGGTGTTCTTCTGCGTCGTGTCGGCCATCCGCAACCGCGACCGGTTCGGATCGCTCCTGACGCTGGGGATCGGCGCGACCTTCTTCCTGTTCTTCGCCGTGAACATGGCCATGGTCATGGGCCTGGCCCCGGTGGTCGGCGTGCCCCTGCCTCTGGTCAGCTACGGCGGATCCGCGATGCTGGTGCTGATGGTGGGTTTCGGGCTGGCGCAATCGGCCCATGTCCACCGCCCCCGCGGGCGCTGAGGGCTTTGCGGGCGGTCGTCCCGCGTGCGATACTAGACACGCGGTCAACGAGGTGACGCCATGTCCTATTTGCGCTTTTTCACCAGCCCCATGTCGCGGGGCCGCATCGTGCGATGGATGCTCGAAGAGGTCGGCTGCGCGTACGACACGACGCTGGTGGCCTTCGACGCCCCCCGTCCCGACGTGCTGCTGGCCGCGAACCCCATGGGGAAGGTGCCCACGATCATCCACGGCGACCGGGTGGTGACCGAGGGCGCGGCGATCTGCGCCTACCTGGCCGATGCCTTCCCCGAGGCCGGGCTGGCCCCCGCCCCGCAGGACCGGGCCGATTATTACCGCTGGCTGTTCTTCGCCGCCTCGCCGCTGGAATACGCGGTCACCCACAAGGCCATGGGGCTGGAAATGCCCTCGGATCGCGAGATCCAGATGGGTTATGGCAACTACGCCCGGGCGATGGATACGCTCGAGATGGCCGTGAGCGGACGTACCTTCGTGGCAGGCGACAGCTTCAGCGCGGCCGATGTCTATCTCGGCTCGCAGGTGGGCTGGGGGCTGGCCTTCGGCACGATCGAGCCGCGTCCGGCCATCACGGCCTACTGGGCGGGCCTGAAGGACCGGCCGGCCAAGCTGCGGGCCGACCGCATCGACGACGCGCTGATGCCGCAAGACAACCCGGCATGAGTGGACCGAATGTCCTGTTCGCCGCCCGGCCCGACCGCTGGGACGAGACGCGCGGCCCGCTCGAAGCCGCGCTGGCCAAGGCGGGCGTGGCGGCCGACCTCGCCACCGACCACGCGCCCGGGACGGTGGATTACATCGTCTACGCGCCCAACGGCCCGTTGCAGGACTTTTCGCCCTTCACCCGCTGCAAGGCGGTGCTGAACCTCTGGGCCGGAGTCGAGGACGTGGTGGACAACCCGACCCTGACCATGCCGCTGGCGCGCATGGTCGACCCCGGCCTGACCGAGGGGATGGTCGAATACGTCACCGCCCACGTCCTGCGCCATCATCTGAACATCGACGCCGACATCACGCGCAAGCCCGGCGACTGGACCCCCGTGACACCGCCGCTGGCCCGCGACCGTAGGGTGACGGTGCTGGGGCTGGGCGCGCTGGGATCGGCCTGTGCCAACGCGCTGGCCGGGCTGAACTTCGACGTGGCGGGCTGGAGCCGGTCGCCCAAGGCCCTGCCCGGGATCACCTGTTTCCACGGCGACGAGGGTTTGGCCGACGCGCTGGCCCGCAGCCATATCTGCGTCGCGCTGCTGCCCCTGACCCCGGCGACCGAGAACCTGCTGGACGCCGACCGTCTGTCCCGGCTGCCCGAGGGCGCCATACTCATCAACCCGGGCCGCGGCGCGCTGGTCGTCGAGGACGCCTTGCTGGCCGCGCTGGACGAGGGCCGGGTGTCCCACGCGACGATGGACGTGTTCCGGACCGAGCCGCTTTCGAAGGAACACCCGTTCTGGCACCACCCGCGCGTGACGGTGACGCCGCACATCGCCTCGGTCTCGCGTCCCGAAAGCTGTGCCAAGGTCATCGCCGAGAACATCCGCCGCGGCGAGGCGGGCGAGCCGTTCCTGCACCTTGTCGATCGGCAGGCGGGGTACTGAGCCCGACCGCGGTCCTTGCGCGATACTTTCGAAGCTAGCGCAGCTTGGGCGGCCGATCCGGGTCGGTTCCGGGGGCCGACGGCGCGGCGCGCGGTTCGAACTTCGGCAGGTCGAACCGCAGCCCGTGGCGTGCCAGGCGTGCCGCCATGGGGTCGGAGGCGTCGAAGAAGGCCACGTCCAGCGTCCCGGCCTCGAGCCCCGAGAAGACCAGCGCCTCGCGCACCGCGCGGGCCAGCGCGCCGTCCGCTCCGCGGGCCGGGTCGATGAAGGCCAGCATGTGCCCCCGTCCGCCGCCCTCGTAGGTGGTCGCCACCAGGTAGGCCATGCGCGCCAGGCCCGTGGCGGTCGCCAGCTTGGCGTCGAGCGCGCCCAGCAGTTTCTCGGGCAGCCCAGTCGGCGCGGCGATCTCGGTGGGGCGGGCGTCGATCTCGTCGGGGCCGTCGCGCAGGGTGCCGGCCAGCCAGTCGACCGCGTCGGGCGGCATCAGGAAGGACGACGGCGCGACGCCGGGGTTCAGGGCCAGCCCGACCCCTTGCCCCGTCAGCATCGCCGTCAGTGTCCGGCCCGACAACGCCGCGTAGGGCGCCCCGTCATGGGCGAAATCGCCCAGCCGCTCGACCCGGTCGAAGACCAACACGAAGGTCCCCTGCGACGTCTCGAACAGGCGGGGATCCAGCGCGTCGCCCTCGGGCTCGGCGGTCAGAAGCAGGTAGAGCTCGGCCGCCGCCACCCGGTCGTAGAAGGTCAGCCGCGTGTCGTCATCGTCGGGCGCGGCCTCCATCGCGGCATGGGCGGTGTCGAGCGGGGTCATCCAAGGGCCTCCTTCACGCGGGCGCGCAACGCCGGCAGCAGATCGGTCTCGAACCACGGGTTGCGCTTCAGCCACGCGGTATTGCGCCACGATGGGTGCGGCAAGGGAAAGATCCGGGGTGCGTGGTCGCGCCAGGCCTTCACCGTGTCGGTGACCCCGGCGCGGGTGCCCAGGTGCCAGCGCTGCGCGTAGCCGCCGATCAGCACCGTGAGATCCACCTGCCCCACGTGGTCCAGCGCGGCGTCGCGCCAGGTCCGCGCGCAGATCGCCGGTGGCGGCAGGTCCGAGCCCTTGGCGTCATAGCCCGGAAAACAGAAGGCCATGGGCACGATCGCCACCCGCTCGCGGTCGTAGAACGTGTCCTCGTCCATACCCAGCCAGTCGCGCAACCGCTTGCCAGACTGGTCCCAGAACGGCGTATTGGCCTGGTGGACGCGCATTCCCGGTGCCTGGCTGGCGATCAGTACGCGCGCGCCCCGCCGGAACCACACGACCGGGTTCGGTTCGTGCCCGGTCGCGGTGGTGGCGAAACGGTCGGCGCAGATCGTGCAGGCGGCAAGGCGGTCGGGCAGCGGCGTCATGCTGCCCGATCTAAGCGCTCCGCGCGGCTTGCCAAGATCAGGCGGATTGCAGCGACAGCGCGGTGCCGTTGATGCAGTGCAGCGGCGTGGCGCCGTCGAAGACAATCACATGGCCGAAATGGCTGCCGCAGCGGCGGCAATGGACCTCGATCAGCTCCAGGGGCTCGGGCAGCGCGCCGTTGTAATCGGTGGTGTCGATGCCCGTCAGCACCGCGTTCGGGATCGCGTGGGTGAAGAAGACGAAGCCGATGGGCAGTTCCTGCCAGTGCTCGGAGCGGTAGACCGGCAGATTGCAGCCCACGCAATGATAGGTGCCGGGATTGTTTTCCTTGGCGTAGGACGAGGTCCAGTTCGGCTCGGTCCGGCCATCGCGCAGGATGCTGTACTCGTCTTCGCTGAGTTGCGCGCGCCATTCCTCGGGGCTGCGCCGGATTTCGTAGGTGAAGGCGCCGTCGGCATTGGCGGCGGGCGTGTCCTGGGCGCGAGCGGTTCCCGCCACCAGGGCAGCTCCGCTGGCGCCACCGGCCAGGAACGCGCGGCGCCCGATATTTCCCGGGACTGACATCTGGAATCTCCGATGAAGCAAAATGGATCAAAGCGAGACTATACCGGAATCGTGTTACTGTCATTTGACACCCGTGGCACCGGACCGTGATCGTCCGCCTTGCCAGCCCCCTCGGTGGCGACTAGCACCAAGGCGATTTCCCACCGCGAAGGGCCGCCGCCATGTACCGCGTCTGGAACCATGTCCCGACCTACCTGGGCCTTTTGCTGGTGGGCACGGCGATCGCGCTGACCTGGGCGCAGCTCGACGCGGTCAGCTATGACCGGGTGACCGCCTACCCGCTGCTGTTCAACGGGCTCGTCGGGCAGGACGCGACGGTGTGGTTGCAGACCAGCGGTTCGGCGTTCGGCGTGATCGAGCTGGGCGACGTAACCCGTGTCCTGACGCCGCGCAGCCTGGTGAACGACGCGCTGATGGCGCTGTTCTTCTTCATCGCCGGCAAGGAGGTCTGGGAGGCCTCGGTGCTGGACCACGGCGCCTTGCGCGGCGGCGGGGCGCACTTGCCATTGGTGATGACCCTCGGCGGCATGGCCGTGCCGGCGCTGGTCTTCCTCGGGCTGTCTTGGCTCCTGCTGGGCCCGATCGGCGCGGCCGCCGTGGCGCCGGGCTGGGTCGTGCCGATCTCGACCGACCTGGCGCTGAGCTTCGTGGTGGCGCGGGCGATTTTCGGGGCGGGACACCCGGCGCTGCGGTTGCTGCTGCTCATCGCGCTGATGGACGACGCCGTCGCGATGGCGGTGCTGGCCGCGGTCAGCAACCCGCCCGAGATGGCCCCGGGCTGGCTTCTGCTTTCGGTCGCCGCGGCCGGGACCGCCTGGCTGACCTGCAACTGGCTGCCCCGGCGGCTGGACCGCGGCAACGACCTGCAACCGGCGGCCAACGCCCTGCGCCGCAGGCTGGGGCTGTGGCCCTACGCGCTCGCGGGCGCCGTGAGCTGGTTCGCCTTCGCGCGGGCGGGCGTGGCCCCGGCCCTTGGCCTGCTGCCGATCATCCCGGCGCTGCCCCATGCCGACCGGGCCTTCGGGATCTATGCCTCGGCCGAGAAATACCTGCACGACCTGCTGAACGAGGCGGCGCACCGCCTGATGCGCCCGGCGCAGGCGGCGTTGCTGGCCTTCGGGCTGGTGAACATGGGCGTGGTCCTGTCGGACGCCACGGCGCTGAGCGGGCTGGTCCTGGCCGGGTTCGTCCTGGGCAAGCCGCTGGGCCTGGGGCTGGCCTGCCTCCTGGCGCTCGGCGTCCTGAGGATGCGGCTGCCCGGGGGGATCGACCGCCGCACGCTGGCGGTGCTGTGCGTCGTGGCCGGTTGCGGCATCACCCTGCCCGTCGCGCTGTCGGACGCGGTCTTCGCCGCGCCGACGCTGCGCGACGCGGCGGTTCTGGGTGCGCTGGGCTCACTGGTGACCGCGCCCCTGGCCTGGGTCCTGGCCCGGGCGCTGGGACTGGCTCCCCAGCGGTAACGCCGTGATGTCACAGCGACCGGCGCTTGCCGGGGTGCCCGAACCCTCCCATAATATGGCCGCATTCGGCGCCTAGAGTGGTGCGAACCACGCCGCAATAAGGCTGGACCGGATGCATTGAGGCCAACGACGCGACGATGATCGAATTTAACGACGTCTCGAAGTCCTTCTGGACGGGCAGTCACCGCAAGGTGATCCTCGACCACGCGTCGTTCCGGGTGGAGCTTGGCCATTCGCTGGGGATCCTCGCCCCCAACGGGACCGGCAAGACCACGCTGATCAACATGATGGCGGGGCTCGAGAAACCGGACGAGGGGTCGATCCGGCGCACGAGCCGGATCTCGTTCCCGCTGGGCTTCATGGGCGGCGTCGTGAACCGGCTGTCGGGCCGCGAGAACGCGCGGTTCATCGCCAAGCTCTACGGGCTCGACCCCGACTACCTCGAAGCCTTCTGCCGCTGGCTGTGCGGATTGGGCGAATATTTCGACATGCCGGTGGGCACGTACTCGGCCGGGATGCGGTCGCGGCTGAGCTTCGCTTTGCTGCTGGCGCTGGATTTCGACATCTACCTGATCGACGAGGGGATGCCCTCGACCATGGATGCCGAGTTCAACCGGAAGGCGGGCGACATCCTGCGCGAAAGGCTGGAGGCCGCGACCATCGTCGTGGTCAGCCACCAGCCCGAGATTCTCGAGAAATTCTGCCGCTCGGCGGCGGTGCTGATGAACGGGACATTGCACCAGTTCGACACCCTGGAAGAGGCGAAGCGTCTTTATGACTACGAAACCCAAAGCTAAGAAGTTTCGCATCCGCAAGTCGAGCCCGCTGGCCAGCGCCGCGGCGGCGAGCGACGGACAGACCCCGGCGAACGCGCAGGGCACCCCGGGGACGTCCGCGCAGGGCGCTGCACCTGCGTCGCCGGAGCCGCGTCAGCGCCCCGTCGCCACGGTGCGGCCCGCCGACACCGGCCGTGCGCCCACGGAAGATCCCGCCGACCGTGGCGACGCGGCCCCCCGCCCCATGCGCGACGCCTTCCCCGCCGCGGCCGCCCGCAAGCAATCCCGCGCCGACACACCGCCCGCCGATATCGATCCGCCCTCGCAGGTCGCCGCCGAAACCGACCTGGCCGCCATCCGCAAGGAAGGGCTGACCGGGCGACAGCTGCGCATGGCGCGGCGGCTGGCGCAGAAGCACGACATCGCGGCCACGTCGGATTTCGACGCGGTGCGCCAGTTGCGCAAGCGCGGCATCGACCCGTTCGAACGCGCCACCATGCTCGAACTCGTGGTCCCCGACGCCCGCCGCAGCGCCGACGCCGCGCCGGACAAGGTCCAGCTGCCCCAGACCGTGGCGCGCGACAAGCTTCCCGCGACCGAGACCGACCGGTTCCGCCACGAGCGCGGCGCGCGGCGCACCGACGAGATCCAGGCGATCCAGCGCGACATCGCCAAGCGCCGCCGCCGCAAGCTGGCGTTGCTGACCGCGCGGCTGGCCTTCTTCGTGGCGCTGCCGACGCTGATCGCGGGCTACTACTACTTCAAGGTGGCGACGCCCATGTACGCCACCCAGACCGAGTTCGTGATCCAGCAGGCCGAGGCCTCGGGCGGCGGCGGGCTCGGGGGCCTGTTCTCGGGCACCGGGTTCGCCACCTCGCAGGACAGCATCGCGGTGCAAAGCTACCTGATGTCCCGCGACGCCATGATGCGGCTGAACGAGGACGCCGATTTCCGCGCGCATTTCAGCCAGGACTTCATCGATCCGATCCAGCGGCTTCCCGAGGACGCCAGCATGGAACAGACCTATGCCATGTACGAGGACGTGGTCGAAATCGGCTACGACCCCACCGAGGGCATCGTGAAGATGGAGGTCATCGCCGCCGATCCGCAGACGAGCGCGGAATATTCCCGCCGGCTGATCGACTACGCCGAGGAACGCGTCGACAACCTGACCCAGCGGCTGCGCGGCGACCAGATGGCCGACGCCCGCGCCAGCTTCGACGAGGCCGAGGCCAAGATGCTGGCCGCCCAGAACCGCGTTCTGGAACTGCAGGAACGGCTGGGCGTGCTGGATCCCGCGGCCGAGTCCGGCTCGGTCATGGGCCAGATCACCACCTTCGAGACGCAGTTGCGCGAGAAGCAGATCGAGCGGCAGTCGATCCTGGCCAACAGGCGCCCCAACCAGGCGCGGCTGGCCGGTGTCGAGGGCGAGATCCAACGCCTGCAGGCCGTGGTCGACGACCTGCGGTCGCAGATGACCGATGGCTCGGGCAGCGCCGCGTCGCTGGCGCGCGTGTCGGCCGAGCTGCGCATCGCCGAAACCGACCTGGCCACGCGCACCACCCTGATGCAGCAGGCCCTGCAACAGCTGGAAACCGCCCGGCTCGAGGCGAACCGCCAGACCCGTTACCTGTCGCTGGGCGTGACGCCGGTCGCCCCGGACGAGCCCAGCTATCCGCGTGCCTTCGAGAACACGCTGCTGGCGTTCCTGGTCTTCGCCGGGCTTTACCTGCTGCTGTCACTGACGGCCTCGATCCTGCGCGAACAGGTCTCGGCCTAGGCCAGACCCCGGCCGGCCGGAAACGGGGGGCACGGGCCAGCATCGCCCCGCCCCGCGCCGCGGGATCGCCGCCCGGGCCGGGGCGGTCCGCTTCGCATCGCAGGTGGAGGCGCGGCGCTTTGGAAGGCCGGACCCGGGTCCCTTATTGGCCGATCCGGGTCCGTGAGACCACTTCAGGATTTCGCCAGTTTCCCGACCGGACCCCCTTGCGTCCCCCGCACGCCCTGCCTAAAAGCACTCTCGCGTTGGGGTGTAGCCAAGCGGTAAGGCAGCGGTTTTTGGTACCGTGTACCGTAGGTTCGAATCCTACCACCCCAGCCATTTTCCTGAATTCACGGTTCTCTGGTCTGCGATAGACCCGCGGTTCACGATCCGCAGTGTCGGAGGTGGCCCCGCGGCTGTGGCGGTGATCCGTCGGCGCGCGGGACGCCGCAGCGCGGCTCCGTCCTGCGCCGTTGGCTGCCGCCGTGCAGACGCGGACAACACGCGCACAATGCGTCACCCCGGACGGCCCACCGCGCCTGTGCGGGCCGGGTCAGGCGTTGCCCATGTCCTCGATACGGTCGCACAGCGCCTGCGCCGCGGTGACGGACCGCCCGGTCGCCAGCGCCATCTGCGGCAGCAGCGCCCATTCCAGCATCCACGCCGCGCCCGAGCGTTCCTGCTCGTGGATCAGCGCGTTCTGCACGCCCGCCAGGTGACCCGCGTTGAGCCGCGCCAGCGTCACCAAAAGCTCGGCCAGCACCGGGTTCGACTTGTGCGGCATCGCCGAGGACCCGCCGCCACCGGCGATGCGGATTTCGTCCACCCCCTGCTGCGCCATCAGGGCGATGTCCTGGCCCATCTTGCCCAGCGTGCCCGAGATGCCCGACAGGCAGGCCGCGTAATGGGCGACGCCGCCCCGGTCGCTGTGCCAGGCGTGGTCGGGACTGGCGAGCCCCAGGCGCTCCGCCATCGCATCGGCAATGACCTGCCCGTCGGCGCCGAACCCGTGGCGCGTGCCCACGGCGCCACCCAGTTGCAAACGCTCCACATCGGCGCGCGCGGCGTCGAGACGCCCGGCCTGCGCGGCAAGCGGCGCGCGCCAGTCGCGCAGCCGGTCGGCCACCGTGATCGGCAGCGCCGCCTGCATCCGCGTCCGCCCCATGAGCGGGCGATCCCCGAAGCGGTCCATAAGATCGCCCAGCGCCCTGTCCAGCGCGCCCAGCCGCCGCAGCAGCAGGTCCGACACCGCCCGCAGCGTCAGCGCCAGCGCGGTATCCACGACGTCCTGCGACGTGGCCCCGGTGTGGATCGCGTCGGCGTGGTCGGTATCGGCCGCGCGCCAGCGGCGCACCAGCGCCGGGATCGGTAGGCCGTCGCGGGCCACGTCCCCGGCCAATGAAACGGGGTCGATCGCGTGGGCGGCCAGCGACGCGGCCGCGCCGGCGCCATGGCCCGCCGGCACCCGGCCCGCCGCCTCGAGCGCGTGGGCCAGCGCCACCTCGAAGGCCGTGTAATGCGCGAGCTGCGCCTCGGCGGACCAGAGTGCCGCCATCTCGGGATCGCCGAAAAGGCCGCCGAGCCAGGGGTGAGAGAAGACGTCGCTCAAGACAGCCGCCCGTGCATGCCGGCCACCAGTTCGGCCACGCGGTCGGGCATTTCGAGACAGGGCAGATGCCCGACCCCCTCGAGCTCGACCATCGCCGCGCCCGGGATCCGTTCGGCCAGGTCGGCGACGACAGCGGGCGGGGTGGTGACATCCTCGGACCCCGCGATGCACAGCACCGGGCACGACAGGCGCGGCAGAACGGCCGACAGGTCCGCGTCGCGGATCGCCGCGCAGGCGGCGCGATAGCCGGGCTGCGGTGTCCGCGCCAGCATCATGCGCCAGCCCTCGGTCGCCACCGGGTGGGCGGCCCGGAACCCGGGCGACAGCCACCGTTCGATCACGCCGGCGGACATGGCGGGCAGACCAAGGGCGTCGAGGTCGTCCATGCGGGCCTGCCACATCTCGTCGGTGCCGATCCTGTAGGACGTGTTGCTGAGGACGAGGCCGCCGACCAGGTCGGGCCGGTCCTGCGTCAATTGCAGCGCGATCAGCCCGCCGATGGACAGCCCGACGACCAGCGCGCCCGCCATGGCGACCTGGTCCATGGCGTCGGCCAGGTCCTGCGCGAAACCGCCGATGCTGTCGGTTCCGCCCGACGACAGGCCGTGCCCGCACTTGTCGTGGCGCAGCACCGGCGCTTCGGCGGGCAGGCCCGGCAGCACCGCATCCCAGATCCGCAGGTCGCTGCCCAGCGAGTTGATGAAGACGATGGGCCGCCCGCCGTCGCCCGGGCGCAGCTCCGCGTGCAGGGTCTTGCCGCCCACGTTCAGGAACCGGCGCATGGGCCCCCCGATGGCTCGGTGTGGCGGTCCATCACGCCGGAACGGCCCGAAGGCCCAGCATGCGGCGCGCCTCGGCGGGCGTGGCCACGGGCCGGTCGTTCGCGGCGCAGATCTCGGCCGTGCGCCGGACCAGTGCCGCGTTCGACGGCGCCAGCCGGTCCTTGTCGATCCGCACGTTGTCCTCGAGCCCGGTGCGCGCGTGACCGCCCGCCGCGATGGCCCATTCGTTCAACGTCACCTGGTGCCGCCCGATCCCGGCCGCGCACCACGGCGCATCGTCGCCGAACAACCGCTTGACCGTCTGGACGTAGAAATCGAACACCAGGCCGTCGACGGGCATGGCATTCTGAACGGCCGTGACGAACTGCACGTAGGGTGTCGCCGCGATCTTGCCCTCGGCATGCAGCTTGGCCGCCTGGAAGATATGCGACAGGTCGAAGGCCTCGATCTCGGGCTTGATGTCGTATTCCACCATTTCCGAGGCCAGCCAGTCCACCAGGTCGGGCGGGTTCTCGTAGACGCGCGTGGGGAAGTTGTTCGACCCCACCGACAGCGACGCCATGTCGGGCCGCAGCGGCAGCATCCCGCCGCGCGCCTGCCCCGCGCCGGAGCGCCCGCCGGTCGAGAACTGGATGATCATGCCGGGACAGTGCTTTTCCACGCCTTCCTTCAGCCGTGCGAATTTCTCGGGGTCCGAGGACGGCGTCTCGTCGTCGTTGCGCACATGGGCGTGCATGATGCTGGCCCCGGCCTCGAACGCCTCGTGGGTGCTTTCCACCTGTTCGCTGACGGTGATGGGCACCGCGGGGTTGTTGGCCTTCCTGGGCAGCGATCCGGTGATGGCGACGCAGATGATGCAGGGTTGGGTCATGGCAGTCTCAGATGTCGAAGAACACGGTTTCGCCATCGCCCTGGAGGCGGATGTCGAAGCGATAGACGGGCGTCGCGCCGCTGTCGTCGCGGGTGGCGATCAGGGTGTCGCGGCGATGGGGCGGGTCGACGCGGCCGAGGACCGGGTCGGCCGCGTTGGCCGTCCCCTCGTCGTCGAAGTAAAGCCGCGTGTTCAGGCCGATATTGATGCCACGCGCCACGATCCAGAGATTGATATGCGGCGCCTGCCGGCTGCCGGACCGGCCCGGCACACCGCCGGGCTTCACCGTCTCGAAAGACCATTCACCGCTATCGAAATCGGCGATCACGCGGCCCCAGCCGCGAAAGCCGTCCTCGATCGTGCCGGAGCTTTCGGGATGGGCATAGGCGCCCTTGGCATTGGCCTGCCAGACCTCGATCAGCACATCCTTCAGCGCGGCGCCGTTGCCGTCCAGCACGCGCCCCTCGACGCGGATCCGCTCGCCCGTGGCATTGGGGCCCGTGATGTCACGTCCCAGCTCATGGTCGTAGATCTCGATGCCGGTGTCGCTGGGCACGAGGCCGATATGGACATAGGGCCCGGCGGTCTGAGACGCGGTTTCCTTGAGGTAGTCCAGTGGGTTCGCCATGGTTCAGTTCCCCTCCAGCCGGTTTTCGAACAGGGTCGAGCGACGGCCGCGCAGCACGATGTCGAACCGGTAGGCGATGGCGTCGAAGGGGATCGTCGCGTTCATGTCCAGCCGTGCGGTCAGCCGGTCGATCGCGGCCGGGTCGGGTATCGTCTGCACGATGGGGCAGATCGGGATCAGCGGGTCGCCCTCGAAATAGCACTGGGTGATAAGACGCTGCGCGAAGGCCGTCCCGAACACCGAGAAATGCACATGCGCGGGGCGCCAGTTGTTCACCTGGTTCGGCCAGGGGTATGCGCCGGGCTTCACCGTGCGGAAGAAATAGTACCCCTCGTCGTCGGTCAGGGTGCGCCCGCAGCCGCCGAAATTGGGATCCATCGGCGCGAGATACGTATCCTTCTTGTGGCGATACCGCCCGCCCGCGTTGGCCTGCCAGACCTCGACCAGCGTATTGCGCACGGGCTTGGCGTTCTCGTCCAGAACGCGCCCGTGCAGGATGATGCGCTCGCCGATGGCGCTCTCGCCCGCAGCGGCGTAATTCGTCAGAAGGTCGTTGTCGCCCTCGGCGATATCACCGTGGCCGAAGCGCGGGCCGGTGATCTCCGACACCGTGTTCTCCAGCGAGATCAGCGCCTGGTTCGGGCTGCGCGCGACCGATGTCTTGTAGGCGGGCGCGTAGGCCGGCGGGTGGATCGACCTGTCGCGCATGTAGAATTCGGCGGGGGTCTTCATGGGGTTTCGCCCTCCATCTCGGCAAAGGTGGCCTTGGCCAGCTTGATCGCGTGGTTGGCCTTCGGCACGCCCGCGTAGACCGCCACGTGGAGGAAGGCCTGCATCACGTCATCCTTGCTGGCGCCCGTGTTGACCGTGGCGCGGATGTGCATCGGGATCTCGTCGAAATTTCCGCAGGCCGCCAGCAGCGCAAGCGTCAGCATCGACCGCTCGCGGTGGGGGATCGTCGGGTCGGACCACACGGTGCCCCACGCGCCCTCGGTGATCATGGTCTGGAACGGCTGGTCGAACGGTGTCTTGCCCGCCTCGGCGCGGTCCACGTGGGCGTCGCCCAGCACGGCGCGCCGGGTTGCCATCCCGTCGTCGTATCGTTGGCTCATCCCTGCTCCTCCGTTTCGATGCCCGTCTGACCATATGATAATCCCCGGGACGATTATATTGAAAATCTCCATTCTTCGTATAACCATAGGATTATGAATTGGCCCGCCCGCCTTCACCTGCGCCACATCCGCTCGTTTCTCGAGATCGCGCGCGCCGAAAGCATCTCGAAGGCCGCGGAGACCCTGAACGTCACGCAGCCGGCGGTATCGAAGGGCCTGAAAGAGCTCGAGGACATCCTGGGCACACGGCTGTTCGACCGGGTGGGCCGGGGCCTTCGACTGAACGAGGCGGGCCGCATCTTCCAGGCCCATGCCGCCGCGTCCATGTCCGAGCTCATGCGCGCACAGGAAAGGCTCGCGCGCGACGGCGGCGCGCCCGCGCGGCTGTCGGTGGGGGTCCTTCCCACGGCCGCCGGGGATCTGCTGCCACGCGCGGCGCTGGCCTTCGGTGATGCCCTGCCGAAGGCCACGCTGCACGTGCTGACGGGGCCGAACTGGCTGCTGTTCAACCACCTGCGCGACGGCACGGTGGACCTTGTCGTGGGGCGCATGCCCGAGCAGGACTCGGCCACCGGGGTCACGTTCGAGCAGCTCTACCTCGAGGATATCGTGCTGGTCTGCCGCCCCGGTCACCCGATGCTGACGGCCCCCGCCCCCGAGGCGGGCCTGCCCGCCTATCCGCTGATCCTGCCGCCGGGCGGCGCGGTGATCTCGGCCACGGTCGAGCGGTATCTGGCCAGCATCGGACTGCCGGGCCTGCGTGCCGCGATCGAGACGGTGGCCCTGCCGGTCGGGCGCAAGGTCGTGCGCATGTCAGACGCGGTATGGTTCATTTCGCGCGGGGTGGTCGCAGACGACATAGACGACGGCAAGCTTCGAACCGTGGCGCTGCAATCGCCGCTACTGTCGGGGCCGGTGGGCATCAGCGTGTCGCGCGCGGCCCCGATCAGCGTGGCCCGCGACGTCTTCGCCGACTGCCTGCGCGCGGCGGTACGTGGCTGACGGGCCGGCAACGGGTCCCTAGCCGGGCCAGTCCCTATCAGTTCCGACACCGACCGGGATCACTTCCGCGGCGGAAGCGCGATGACCCGTGCGTCCGGGATGCGCGTCCGGGCCATCTCGACGAGGTGGGCGTGGTGGGTGAACAGGATCGCCTGGCCGCGACGGCCCAGTTCGGCCGTCAGGTCCAGCGCGGCGGCGGCACGCGTGTCGTCGAAGGTTTCCAGGATGTCGTCGGTCACGAAGGGCAGCGGGCCGGCCTCGGCCACGAAGGCGGCGTGCCCCGCGATGCGCAACGCGAGGTAAAGCTGCGCGCGGGTGCCGGTCGACATCCCGTCGGCGGGCACAGGAACGTCGTCGCTGATGCCCACCAGCCGTTCGCCCTGCCCTTCCCGCCATGTCTCGAGCCTTTCCCACACGCCGCCGGTCAGGGTGGCGAAGGCCGCCTGTGTCTCGCGCAGCATCGGGCCGCGGCGGTCCTCGCCCAGGCGCCGCAGGGCGGCCCGTGCGGCGGCAAGACCGATCATGCGGGCGGCGGCGTCCCGTGCGCCGGACCGCAAGTCCTCCAGCAGCGCCGCCCGGTCCTGGTCGGCGGCCGCCGCGCCGCCGGCGTCCAGGGCACCGCGCAGCGCCTCCTCGGCCGCGCCGAGCGCCTGGTTCGCCGTGTCGGCCTCTGCCTCGGCCGTTGCGACGGCGTCTGCCAACAGCGGCAGGCGCGCGGGGTCGTCGACCGACTCTTCGCCGGCCAGGCGGGCGGGGTCGAACCCCACGGCCGCCCGGGCGATATCGTCGTCGATCCGCGCGAGATCGGCGCGCAGGTCATCGCGCTGCGCCAGCCGGCGGGCGAAGGCGGGCGGGTCCGCCCCTTCGGTCCCCTCCTGCCCCGCCAACAACGCGGATATCCGACCCCGCGCCGCGCGCGCGTCCATCTCGGCGGTCCGGATCGCCTCCTCGGCCTTTTCGTGCGCGGTGGACTGGGTGGCGATCTCGCGCGCGGTCTCCTCGGCGGCGCGGAATCGGGACTCGGCGGCCCGGATCAGCGCGTCCGCGCCCTCGGCGTCACCGATGATCCGGCGCGGCAGGGCTGCGGCGGTCCCGAACGCGGCAAGCGCGCGCTCCATGGCATCGATCCGGCGATCGAGATCGCGCAGATCCTCCATCAGCCCGGCCAGGTCGCGTGCGTCGGGCAGGGCCGCACGGATCGCCTGCGGGGCCATCCCCTCGGCCCAGCTGCCGACCGCGACATCCTCGACAACCGCAAGACGATCCCGCGCGTCGCGCTCCGCACGCTCGGCCAGCTTGGCCAGCTTGTCAATTCGCGCCGCCTGATCCCCCCAGGCCGCGCGCGCGGCCCGCGCGCCGCGCAGCGTCTCGAGGTGGCGGCGCGCGGCGGGAACCAGCGCGCCCGCCCCGAGGTCTCCGCCGCTGTCGGCAAGGGCCGAGGCCAGCGTTTCGGTCAGCGCGGCGTGCCGCGTCTCGGCGCGGGTCAGCCGGGACCGCGCCGTCTCGGCGGCCGCCGCGCGGTCCAGGGCAGTGGCAAGCACGGTCCGCCTTGCGCGGATCGCCGTCCCCGGCGCGTCGGGTGGCAGCAGGAGCCGCGCGGCCATTTCGGCCAGAGCCTCCATCGCCTTGTCGTTCCGCGCCTTGGCGGACTCGACCAGTTCAAGCGCCGTGCGCGCCTCGACCTCGGCGGCTGCCAGCTCTTCCCGACGGGTCAGCAATGCGGCCCGGGCATCGGCACCCGCCGCGTGCGCCGCAATGGCGGCATCGTCGGCACGAAGGGCGGCTTCGAACCGGTCGGCGGTTGCCGCGTCAAGTGCGGCGCGGTGGGCGGACCACGCGGCCTCGCGCTCACCGCGCAGGCGCTGCAGATCCGCCGCGTCCACGCTGCCCGGGTTCCGCTCGGCCGCGTCCAGCCGCGCCCGCGCCGTTTCAAGCGCGGCGCGGGCGTCCGAGGCGCGCGTGTCGGCCTCGGCCAGCCGGTTCGCGGCGTGATCGGCCTCGGACAGAACGGCCGCGACGGTGTCGTCCCCGGGCAATTCGCCGGTGTCGGACAGGCGCGCGCGCCAATCCTGCGCCAAGCCTTCCGCCGCGCGGTCGGCGGCGGCGTCGCTGTCGGCCGCGGTCTCGCGCAGGGCATCGAGGTCCGGCGCGTCCTCCTGCATGGCCGCCAGAGCATCGGACAGGGCCTCCTCGCCCCTTGGCACCGGGGGCGGCGCCCCGTGATCCTCACGCGCATCGTTCAGCGTGGTTCGGGCCGCGCGCGCCTCGACCTCGGCCTCCGCGAGGCGCTGCACCGCCGCGTCCAGCCGGTCGTGGATCTCGCGCCGCAACCCCGGCGGCGGATCGTCGAGGCCCCGGCCCGTGATCTTGCGGCACAGCCGGTCCGCATCCCGGGCCACCGCCGCGCGCTCGTCCCGTCGCCGGTCGAGATCGGCCTCGGCCCCGCCGACCCGCATCAGGAGCGGCTGGCCGTCGAAGGTCATCTCGCGGATCTCGGCGATCACGGGACCCAGGTCCAGCCCGTCCGGATCGGGCACGAGGCTCAGCAGCCGTTCGGCGGCGGCATCACGCGCCGCGGTGGACCGTTCGCGTCGGGCGTCGGCCTCGCGCGCGTTCTCGACAAGGGCGGCGATCTCGGCCACGGCATCGGGCGGCAGGTCCGGTCCGTCCGGGAAGTCGTCGAGCTGCCGGGCCACGCGATCCCGCTCGGCCCGCAGCGCGGCGCGGCGGGCGGCCGCCTCGGCATGGGCCAGCGCGCGCCGGGCCTCGGACAGCCGGTCGCGCGCCGCGCCGGCGTCGGCCCGCCGCGCGTCGCGGGTCCGCAGCAGATCGTCGTGGCGCAGCGGCGCCAGCCGGCCGTCACGGATCGTCGCGTCCAGCGCCTTCAGCTGGCGCTTGGCCTCGGGGACGGCCTGCTTGCTGCCGCCTTTCTGGTAGAACGCGTCCACGTCGGACTGCACGTCTTCCAGCGCCTGCGACAGACCGGACAGGCCGCTCGTCCCCGCATGAAGCAGGCGGCCGAGATCGCCCTTCGCAGCCGCGATCTCCTCGCCGCCCGACCGCAGCACCGCGTCGTTCAGGGAAAACCGCGTGCGGTAGGCGTCACGGTCGAGCCCGTGCAGGTGGGTGGCCAGCACGTGTTCGGGCAGACCGCGGCCATCGCCATCGGTCAGCGATCCGGTCTTCTTCGGCGTGCGCTGAAGCGTCAGGGTGCCGCCATCGACCTCGATCTCGGCGCCCACCAGCAGGTCCTTTCGGTCGAAGCGGAAGGCATAGGGCGTGTTGCGGGGCGGAAAGCCGTAAAGCAGGTCCAGCCACGCGGTGAAGGCCGTGCTTTTCCCGGCCTCGTTGGGGCCGTAGACGACCGTGACATCGCAGTCGCCGGTGGCCGCGCCGAAATCGAGGCTCTGCCCCTCGAAATGCCCATAGCGGACCAGGTCGAGCCGGCGCAGCCTCATTCCGACCGCGCCATGGACAGGCGGGCCGCGACGGCCGCGAGGCCATCGGCCATCAGTGCCTCGAGCGTGTCGTCGTCGATCGCATCGCGCGCCTCGGGCGGCAGGGCATCGCGCAGGTCCGACAGCATCCGCGCAGCTTCTTCCCGGAAGCCCGCCGTCCCGGCCTCGAGGCGCATCAGCGCGACCAGGTCGCCGGCGGCCGCGTCGTCGGGCACCGACAGGTCGGGGGCCACGCGCACGCGATCGAGGTACAGCTCGCCGATCTCGGCCGCCAGTTCCGACAGCGCGTGCCGCGCGTCCCCCGCCCCGGCGGCGAATGGCTGCGCGCCCGGCCCCGCGAGGGTGACGCGCAGGACGGTGGGCCCCTCGGCGGCGCCGCGCAAACCATCGGCAATCCGGTGCAGCCGGGCGGTCTGGGTGTCGTCGCCGGGCAGGTCGATCGACACTTCACGGAAGCCCACGAGGCCGACCGGCAGTGCCTCGGCTTGCGGTCCCTCCCCGTCGATCCGCACCAGCGTGACCGAGCCGCCGCGGGATTCGCGGATGTGGCGGCCCTGCGGGATACCGGGCATCACCACCAGCGCGCGGTCGCCCCGCCATTCCTGCCGCGCGTGGATGTGGCCCAGCGCCCAGTAGTCATAGCCATGCTCAAGCAGGTCCGAGACGGCGCAGGGCGCATAGGGGTCGTGCCCGCGCGTGCCATCGGGCGAGCAATGCATCAGGCCGAGGTTGATCCGGCCCGGAACCGGCGCGGGATAGCGGGGCAGCAGGCTGCGCGTCTCGGGACCGCCCGAATGCGACGTGCCGTGGATCGTGGCCGCGCCGATCTCGACGCTGGGCCGATCGGTATCGAGCAGGAAGACGCTATCGCCCAGCGCGCCGTAACGCGCCGGGTCCAGCAGCCCGTCATGGTTGCCACGGATCAGGACGGTCGGGATGCCGGCGGCGCCCAGCCGCCCCAGCGCGCGGGCCAGGACCGTGCGCGTGGCCACGTCCGGCACGCCGTTGTCGAACACGTCCCCCGCGAGCAGCAGCGCATCGACCCTTCGCTCGATCGCGAGGTCGACGATCCGCGCCAAGACCTGCCGCGACGCGTCGTGAAGGCGGCCCGCGAGGTCCGGGTCACGTAGCGCGACCGAGCGCAGCGGAGAATCGAGGTGGAGGTCGGCGGCGTGCAGGAACCGCATTTCAGGACCGCACCGCCGCGGAACCGGTGCCCGGCGACACGCGGCCTTCGATCATCAGGCGTCGCGGATCATCCGGCGCGCTGGTCGCGACCGGGCGTGCCACCCTGACGGCTGGGTCCAGATCATCCGCCAAGCCACACCACCCTCACGACCAACCTGTTCCCGCGTCGTCCATTGCATTCCGTGAACCGGAAAAGACCAGAGGCTCTGGCGAATTCCAAATCAAATCTGACCCGGCTCCGACGGGGCCCGTGGCCTGCGGATATAAAGGCCGCGGCCCGCACGATGTCGCGGGTGGCACGCGCGGGATACGGGCGGCCGTGATGACCCGTGATCCCCTCAGCCTGCGCCGACCACTCCCGCGGTCACTTGGAAAGACCGATGAACGCGATGGACGACGCCCGCGCGGGGGCGCCGTCCCTGCCTTTCGGTGTCAGGCGATGTTGCGCAGCCGGTCGATCAGGCGGGCAACGCGCGACCCCCGGGGCTTGGCCGTCGTCTGGGCCGGGGTCGAGGTCACGCCCGCGGGCCGCTTCCCGATCTGCGACAGCGCCACGGCCGTCGCGGCGCCGGCCGCCAGCTCGGCCCCGGACTGCCGCAGACCGAAGAGCTGCTCGGCCTCGGCGGCGGCGATCATCGTGCCGCTTTCGGGATCGAAGACCATGTGATGGTCGGCCGACGCCCGCTTCTTGCCCTTTCCTTTCGCCTTCTCGTTCGGGGCCGGCGCCGGCTCGGGCGCCGGATCCTCGACCGGGACGGGTTCCGGCTCGGGCTCAGGCGCGGGCGGCGTCACGGATGCCGCCTCGGTCGAGACCTCGACGCGCTGACCGGACTCGAGCTCTTCGGCCATGATCGCCAGCGATTCGTGTTCGAGCCCGAGAAGATGCCCGATTTCGTGGCGCATGACAGTCAGCAGATCGACCGCCCGGATCGGCGTGCCCTGAACCTCGGGCGCCGTTGCGTCGAGATACCAGCCCGCGCCGGCCGCCGTCGTATCGATCAGGATCGTGTCACCATCGATCGTGCGGGCGAGCGTGTCGCCCTCGAGATCGGCGATGACGATCGTGACCTCGCCCAGGGCCGCGATGTCCGCATCGTCCAGAAGACCCGTTGCCACCCAGTCCGCGACCGCCTGTTCGTAGATCGGCTGGGCGACGGCGATGTCGAGCTCGGGTCCCACGATGTAGCTGTCGCCACTGACATGGACCGCCGAACGAGAGGCCAGGCGAAGCGCGTCCTCGAATTGCGGGTCGTCGGTGGCCAGGCGGAAGTCGTCGAAGCTCGCCGCGCCCTCGAGAACCATCAGGCCGAACGCCCCGTCCGACAGGACGGCGTTGAACCCGACCGAGCCGACCTCGCCACCGTTGAGCGACACGGCAAGGCCCGCGCCCTGCGTCGTGAGCTTGAGACGGTCCGTCCCGTTGGGCGACAGGCCGACGGCGAAGCTCGCGTCGATCACCTGGCCGTCCTCGTCGGTGGCGTGGCCGACCAGGATCCGGCCGCCATCCGCGTCGAGGGCAACGAACTTGTAGTTCAGCGCGTCGTAGCGATCGAAGACGAAGCCGGCCATGCCGTCGGTCTCGATGTCGACTTCCATCTCGAGAACCGCGTTGGCCTGCAGCCCGACCCCAAGGTCGACCGTCTGCACCGACGGCGCGGTGCCGTTGACGGTCCCCACCAGGCGACCCGATGTCTCGACCCAGCCCGCGCTTTGCGACACGCGCGGCAGCTCGGCCACGGGCGGCGAGAAGTCGTCGGTCTCGTCCAGCGTCCAGTCGGGCGGAAGCGTCTGGACCCGGAAGTTGTCGACCCGGCCCTTCGACCCGTCCATCCCGATCCCGACCATGCCGCCATTCAGCGGCACGGGCATGCCGTAGGCATCAATGCGCGGCGTGTAATCGTGGCTGAACCAGTTCACGTCCGCGACCTGCAAGGTCACGTTGTTGCCGTTCACCGCGACCAGCAGGTCGTAGTTCTGGCCGGGCTTGATGCGCACGGGCTTGTTCGACTGCACGGTATAGTGCCAGCCGCTCGCGTCCACGTACCCCATCTCGATCTTGTTCGTGGACACGTTGATGCCCGCGAACTTGAAATCGACGTCCGAGTGATAGTCGAAGATGATATACGCGTTCGCCTTCCAGCCGCCCGTGGGCTTGTCGAGGTTCACCGTGGCCGCCAGCTCGTAATAGGTGGGCAGGAAATCATCCAGCAGAAAGACGCCTGACGCTTTCTGACCCTCGATCTCGGACGTCACGTTCATGATGCCCGCTTCGGCGGTGAAGCTGCCGGTGTCGGCGGCGAAGCCCTGGGTGGTCCGGTCGTTGAAGTCGGCCGTGCGCAGGATGTCCCGGCGCCCGCCCGGGATGTTTCCGGCCTGCGGATCGGTCGGCGGGCCGGATTGGTCCTGCCAGAAGCCACGGTCGCGCTGGGTCACCAGGCCAAGCTCGCCATAGGGGTCGCCCTGTTCCTGGATGACGTTGGAATAGCGGCTTTCATGGTTCGGGCCGATATCCGCCGTCCGGGTCATGTCGACCCCGTCCGAGAAGGCCTGCGCCGCCAGGAAATCCCATAGCTGCGGCGGCACCTGCCGGCTGACCGTCGCGATCCCGAAGGGCGCGAAGGGCACGATGTACGAGTTGAACTCGCCCAAGTGGTCGATCAGGCGATCGCCGCCGGTGTTGCCGATCAGGATATCCAGCCCCGCGCCGCCGAAGATCCGATCTTCCCACACGCGGTGCGTCTCGGGCGCGTCGTTCAGCGCGCCGGTCGTGTCGCGGCTGGCCCCGCCGTCGCCCGGGACGCCGACCACGTCGTCGCCGTTCATCAGGTCATTGCCGAAGCCGCCGTAGATATGGTCACGGCCCGTGCCGCCGACGATCCAGTCATTGCCCATGTCACCGAACAGGCGGTCGTCGCCGTCGGAATGAACCTCGATCCAGGAGCTTTCGATGGGTGTGCCGTTCGGCGCGAACTCGGTATAGCCGCCGATCAGTTCGCCCTCGGTGTCGGGCGCGTTCAGGAAGTATTGCTTCTTCCCGTCCGGCGCGCCGTCCTTCCAGAGCGTTCCGTCCTCCTCGAAGAGGATCGTGCGGCGCGGATCGTACTCGTCGTAGAGATAGAACTCGCCTGTGCGCTGCAGCGTCGGCGTCGGCTCGTTCCAGTGCGCGTCGCCCGAGTTGAAGACCAGGATGTTCGACGGGTTCCAGGGCCGCGTGAAGTCGGTCCGTGCCAGGCCGATGACCCCCGTCTGGTCGATATCGACGCTGACGTCGGGCAGCGTGCCGTAACGCTGGACATAGGCTTCGGACAGAACCTCGTGGCCGCCGATCGCGTCGTCGCCGGATCCGCCGTGGATGAAATCCTGGCCCAGGCCGCCGAACAGGACGTCGTCGGCGAAGATCGGATCATGCTCGTTCGGGTCGGCCGCGTAGACAGGCGCGAAGATCGAGCTGGCATCGCTGTCGAAGGGCGTCAGGTCCACCGACTTCACGATCTCGAACGCGATGTTGATTGTTTCCTGCTGCACCTTGCCCGGGGTGTAGATCGCCTCGTTCAGGACGTTGCCCTGGCTGGTGCGGCGATCCGGATCGTTCGTCAGCAGGCTGTAGATGCCGAACAGGCCCTCCGCATATTGCTCGCCGTAGGCCGCGTTCCCGACGATGCCGGTGTTGCGGCTGGTGAAGATGCGTCCGTCATCGCCCAGGATCCCGTCGACACCGGTGCCGCCCGAAATCCAGTCGGCGCCCCAGCCGCCGATGATGTCGTCGTGGCCCGCATCGCCATAGGCGATGTCCGCACCACCGCCGAGATAGACGATGTCGTCGCCCGTCTCGCCGTGCACCTCGTCCGCGCCGCCGATATCGGTCCGCGACCAGAAGCCGAAGGTGTTCCGCCACAGATCGTCCTGGCCAACCGTGAGACCCGCGTTCTTGTCGGCATCGACGGGGGTGTCGAGGTCGAAGAGATCGGGGCGGAAGTCAGGCCCGCCCGCGGTGTAATCCAGTAGCGTCACGCCGCGCACGACCACGCGCTCGCCATCCTCGGCGGCGTAATCGGCCACCGTTTCGCCATCGGCCACCTGGAAGCGGTCGTAGACGAAGCTCAGGAACAGACCGTTGCGGCTGTGGTAGAGCGCCTCGTATTGCGGGCCGAAGATGGCCGGATCGCTGGCGTCGAGCGCCTCGTCCGCGATCAGGTCGATGCCGTTGACGCCGACCAGCCGGATGATGTCGCCGTTGTCGCCGACGATGGCATCGGCGTCGCGGGCATGGGCGCCCAGCGCGTCGGTGCCGTCGCCGGGCAGATCTGCGTCATTGCGCGAGATCTCGACGCCCGAGCCGCCGAAGATCTTGTCCTGCCCGTCGGGACGTTCGTCCGCGGACAGACCGAAGAAGCTGGACGAGCCGCCCACGAGATCGTCCTGGCCGAGACCGCCGAAGATGACGTCGCATCCGCCGCCGCCCTCGATGTAGTCGGTGCCGTCGGTGGCTGGATCGTCGCTGAGGCTGGACACCACCTTGAGCGCGCCGACGGGATCCTCGGGCCCAAGGGGGTTGCGGGCGGCGCCGACGCGCCGCTCGGGCGCGGTGATGCCGTCGATCGTTCCGTCGCCGCGTCCGGTGACCGCACCATCGATGGTCCCGTCGCCCTGGATGACGTCGTTGCCCAGTTGGCCGAAGATCTGGTCGTTGCCCGCGCCGCCGGCGATATAGTCGTTGCCGGCCGCGCCCTGCCCTTCGAGCCCGTCCGCGACGGCGAAGGTGTGATACCGCGCGTAGTCGATATCGTATTCGGCCCACCAGGACGGTCCGTTCGGGTCGCGGTAGTCACGCGCGATGGGCTTGCCGTCTTCATCGAGCGACACCATCAGAACACCGCTGTTCGGGCCCGAGACGTCGTTCAGATCGTAGCCCGCCGAAGCCGGGCGGTCCGAGCGCGAATACATCAGGGACCCGGCCAGCGTCTGGAACCGCAGGCTCGCGATATCGTCGTAAAGGCTGCCATCGTCGCCACCGCGGCGCGACAGATCGACATTGTCGCCGAAGATCAGGTCGTCGCCCTCACCGCCGTCGATCGCATCGGCACCGGCGCCGCCGATCAGGATATCGTCGATCTCGGAGCCGAAGATCACGTCGTCGCCACCGGTCTGGGGTTCGACCGACACGATCGCCACGACACTCGAAAGCAGCGTGGTCTGGATCTTCTGCGGCAGGTCGAACGGCTCGTTCGGGTCGATCACCAGCTGATCCACACGGCCGTGGTCACCGAAGATGATGTCGGGCGTGCCGTCCGAAATGCCCGAGCCGTTGCCCTCGATCATGTCCTGCCCGGCGCCGGCCGCGCCCATCGGGTCGCGGACCGGGCTGGGCACCGGTGCGAAGGTGCTGTCGGCCGCCGTCTGCGTCGGGTCGAGCGACGGTGCCGGGCTGGCGTCGAGCGTCGAGACCGTCAGCGCGCGCGTCAGGATGTCGACGTTGATGCCGCTGTCGCCATAGATGTGATCGGTGCCGCGCTGGCCGATGATCGTGTCATCGCCGGAACCGCCCGCCAGGTGATCGCCCGTCTGCGACCCGATGATCAGGTCGTTGCCGCGCCCACCGTAGGCCGTGATGCCGACCGACGGGAACAGGCCCTGGTCGGCAAGATCTGCGAACAGCGCCGAGGCGTCGATGATGTCGTTGCCGTGATAGTCGAAGGGATTGGCCAGCGGGAAAATCCACTCGTCATCCTCGTTCTCGGCATCGGGCAGGTTGGGGAACGGATCGAACGGCTTCTCGCCGAATTCGAGCCCGAGCCGATCGCTCGGACGGCCCGAGTACCAGATGCCGTCCTGGCTGGTGTCACCGTAGATGACCAGGGGGCTGTCGGGGCCCGCGCCGCCGGTGACGACGAAGTGGTCGCCACCGATGCGCTGACCGCCCGAGCGGGTGATGTCCACCACGGTCAGGATCAGCGTCCCGGTCAGCGGCCCGTCATCGCAATCGGCCAGCGCGGTGTCGCGCAGCACGATGGTGTCGGCATCCAGCACCCGGTCGACGGTGAAGCCGCCGGCCTGGCCTTCGATGAAGATCGTCGAGCCCGCGGCGATGCCGTCGAATGTGTCACCGTCGGTGCGGCGGACGATGGTTTCCAGGGTCCCGTCGATCTCTTCGACCTCGATGGCGATCGTCGAGGTCAGGGTCTCGGTATAGGCGTCGGCCACGTAGACGGTCGTGTCGAGCGTGCCCGCGACAAGCGTCGCGCCACCGGCCGCCAGCGGGTCGCCGAGCACGAGGACCGAGCCGGTGCCCCAGGTGTCGAACGAGTCCTCTTCGCCGAAATCGGCCGGGTCCGCATCGCCGATGGCCAGGATCTCGCGGGTGAAATCCTCGCCTTCCAGCTGGATCACCTGCCCGACCTCGAAACGGCTTTCCGCGAAGTCGCGCCCGTCCAGACGGGTCAGGCTGTTGCCGTCGAAATCGAACGTGCCGGTCGTCGTGACCTGCAGGTTTCCGCCACCATGAAGCACCGTGAGGCCGCCGTGACGCCCCTGCACCCAGAACAGCGCGTCGAGCGGACCGTCATCCAGGCCCTCGCCCTCGACGGTCAACGTGCGTCCGTCCTCCGAGATCTCGACCACGCGGACCTGCAGGCGCGTGCCGTCGGCGGTGTCGATACCCAGGAGGTGCCCCTCGAGAACCCCGTCCTCGGACCAATCGCCCGAGGCCCGGGACAGCGTCGCGCCGCCCGCGGTGGTGGCAACGGTCGCGACAAGCTGCACCGCCACGTCGGCGTCGCGGGCAACCAGCTTGGTGCTGCCCGAGAAATCCACGCCGGCGGGCAAGGTGCTTGCGCCCAGGACCAGAAGCGAGTTGTCGTTCGGATCGCGCAGCGGCTCGCCCGTCATCGGGTCGGTCTCGCCCGGGCCGTAGGCCAGGTCGTCCTCGATGCCGATGATCCGGCCCAGAGACACCAGCGTGCCGTTCGCGGTTTCGGCGAAGACTTCCTGGCCGACGAGGAAGCCCTCGGCCTTCCAGTCGAAGCCCTCGCGCGAGATCATCAGCTTGCCGCCGAAATCGGTGCGGTCGAACAGGAACTGGAAGTCCGGATCGGACCAGCCCTCGGTGGCGGTGAACGCGTTCTCGGCCGACGTGGCGGGGGCCGGGTTCAGCGTGCCCTCGACATCCAGCCGGTCGTTGCCCTGCCCCAGCATCACGTTGACGACTTCGACGGTGCTTTCGACCCCGTCATTGGTCACGCCCGAGGCGCCGAAATTGACCTTGCCGAAGCTGATGCCACCCGGGAAAGACAGCGTCTGCGGCCCTTGCCCTTCGGGGCCCTCGCCGAAGATCGGGCCGCTGACATCCGGGAACACCAGGTCGGGGCCCATGCCGAAGCCGGTCAGCGTGGTCTCGGTCAGGGTGCCGGTGGTGTCGGCCAGCGAACCGTCGTTGAAGACGTTCAGAACGTCGATCTGCTGGCTTTCCGGCGCCTGCGTGCCGATGGCGATGAGGAAATCGTCGGTCTCGCCCGGCAGCTTCACCCCGGGGCTGAGCGACCGGTCGGCGCCGGCGGGCCCGCCTTCCACGGCCAACGGGCCACGGATGTCGGACAGGCGGTGTGCCTTGACCGGGAAGACCTTCACACCCTCGCGGGTTGTCGGAACCTCGTAGAACGGGTCGGCCTCGAGCTCGATTTCGCGCAGGTTGAAATAGTCCGCCGCCGTGAAGGTGGTGACGGCGGCGATGCGCTCGACCGTGAAGGTGGCGGTCGCCCCCTCGGTGAAGGTCGCGGCCAAAGCCGCGTCGCTGGGCGACGTGAACTGCAGAACCGCGTCCTGCGTGTCGTTGAAGCCGCGGATGATGGCGATCTTGGCATCGACCGACAGCCCGCCCGCGCTTACGCGGACCCGCTGCCCTTCGACGAAGCCTTCGCCCAGCCAACCGGCGGTCGCGCCCGTGGACTCGATCCGCTCGAGCCGCGCGGTGCCGTCCACCACGTCGTAGCGTGCGGCGCCGGTCCAGGTCTCGGCTTCGATCAGCTCGGACAGGATCACGTCGTCGGTCGTCGCAGCGGCGAAACCCGCTGCGGTCAGTGTCAGGGTCTGGTCGCTGACGGCCAGGACCTCGTAATCGCCGTCGACGCCGCTGCCGCCGACGCGGATCAGGTCGCCGGCTTCCCAGCCTTCCTTCTCGAAACTGCCGAGATCGGCGCCATCACCACGCGTGATCGTGGCCTGCCCGCCGTCCGAGCCGAAGATCAGCTGGCCGGTGTAAAGCTGCACGGGGCGCAGCCCGCCGATCACCTGGTAGCTCGGCGCGACGCCGTCGACGCTGGCCACATCGGCCAGGCCATCGGTGAGGATCGCCACCTGCACCGGCGCGTCGGGTTCCTTGGTCAGACGCAGGCGATAGAGGTCGGTGACGCTCTCATCGGCCACTGTATTCGGGTCGTCGGGGGTGAGGACCGTATCGGCCCCGTCCTCGAGCACGACCGACCCCGGGGTTTCGTTGTCGATGACCTCGATGTCCAGCAGGCCCGTGCCCGAGCGCAGGTTGGGGAACGCGAAGTCGCCGTTGGGATCCACGGTCGCGGCGTCGAGGTTGAAGCCGATCACGGCGATTTCGGGATCCTCGCGCACGAAGTCGTCGCGCGCATCGATATCCAGGATCACCGGCGCGTCCCAGTTCGAGGCGTCGAAGGTCAGCGTCAGGGCGTCGGCGTCGAACCGGGCGTCGCCCGATCCGATCTCGATGGCCTTGTCGGTGAGATCGGCCAGCGCCGCGTCCCCGGTCAGCCCGCCGAAGTTCAGCTTGACCACGATGGTGTCGCCCGGCTCGGGCGCGCGGGTGAGCTGCACCGAGACCTTGTCGGACAGGCCCGTGCCGTCGCCCTCGACGACCAGGGTGCGCCCGTCCTCTTGCAGGGTGGTCGGGTCGAGCTCGGTCACCAGGACGCCCGGCGTGTCGTTGTCGCGCAGCTGCACCTCGACATTGCGGACGTCGATGGCGTCGTAATCCGCGCTGGTGCGCGAGATGACCGAGTGCTGGACCGCGACCACACGGTCGCCTTCGGCCCGGGTGTCGTCGGGCGCCCAGAGATAGACGTTCTGGGCCTGGTCCCAGTTGTCCTTGTCGAAGCGCAGCACGACGCCGCGGTTCGGGGCCCATTCGGTCTGACCATCGACGACGACTTCGCGCAGGAAGCTGTCATCGGCGGCGGTTTCCAGACCGGCGAAGGTGTTGTTGGTCGTTCCCGACAGCGGGTCGGTGGACAGCCAGATCGATTCGCCCGCGCCATTCGGCAACGGTGCCGGGTTGTCGAAGGTCTCGTCCCGTTCTTCCTGCGGCGACCGCGGCGCGGAGACGGTGACATAGACCACTTCCGACCCGGTCAGCGCCCGCGCCAGTCGCACGGAATAGCTGTCGGAGGGGTTCGGCCCGCCCTCGCGCACCGCCGTGAAGCCGTCTGCGCCCTCGTCGACCACCACGAGGCCTTCGCCGTCGGTCGTGACGTTGTAATCCAGTCCGTCGACCACCAGGCCGTCGTAAAGCGCGTCACCCGAGCTCAGGCGGTGATCCACCGCCCCCGAGATGCCCTCGAGCTCGCGGGTGACGATATCCTCGACCACGTCGCCGGCCACGTTGATCGTGTCCGAGCCGAGCCCGCCGATGACGCGGTAGGCCACGCCGAACGCGGTGGACTGCACGAAGAACTCGTCATCGCCTTCCAGCCCGTCGACCTCGACCACTTCGACGGTCGAGTAGCGGACATTCAGGCCGGCCCCGAAGATGCCGCCCTCGGTGATGACGATGTCGTCGGCGAACTCGGTGCCGAGGATCACCAGCTTGTCGAAGCCGGTGCCGCCATCGACGGACACGGGCGCGTTGACGTTGTAGCGCACCTCGTCCTGGCCGCCGCCGGCGCGGATGTCGGGGGCCTGCGCGACCGAGAATCCGAGTCCGATCTGCGGACGGGCCACGCCGTCTTCGTCCAGGACGATGACGTCATCGGTGGTGTCGTTCAGGGTCTTGTAGACATCGAGGTAGTTGATGCCGCCATCGCCGTTCGTGTCGGTGTTGCTGGCGATCAGCTGGACCAGTCCGGCCTCGAGATCGTCCTGGTCGATGTCACCGTCGCCGTCCCAGTCGAAATCGGTGGTCGCCGCGATGGCGAAGGCGCGCACGATGAACAGGTCATTGTCGTCGTCGCCCTCCAGTCGCAGCTCGGACTGGTTCGAATAGACGCGGAAGGTGTCGTTCCCGGTGCCGCCCTGCGCCAGCACGGGGGCCGACGAGCCCTGGCTCAGCCAGCCACGCGTGGTCGGCACCAGCGCCGGGAACACGTCCTGTGGCAACAGGTTGCCATCGGGCTCGTTGCGGTTCGCGCCGAAGATCTGGCCGATCTGGAAAGTGTCGTCGCCCGCGCCGCCGTCCATCGTCGCGGTCACGGTCACGTCGTCCGAGTAGAAGCCGTCGTCGCCGCCGCGGCCTTCGACCGTGAGACGGCCGTTAATGCCGTCGTCGTAGGCGATGCGCTGAACCTCGACCGAGGTCTCGTTGCCCTGGAGCGTGTCGGCGTATTCGTCCAACTGGCCGTGCAGCAGAGCCACGAAACCGGCCTTTTCCGCCGTCTCGTTGGGCAGGAAGGCCGCACCGCGCAGAAGGAACAGGTCGTCATCCTCGCCACCGAAGATGTCGAGCGTGTCGGCGCCGTCATCCTCGGCGCCCGTGTCCAGCACGTTGATCACGTAGTTGCGGAAATCGCCCTGCGAACCCAGCGTGAAGACCTCGTAGCTGTCCGTATCGGCCTGCCCGTCCAGGGTCAGCGTGTGCTGCGCCCCCACGTCGAGCGTCGTGGCATAGGCGTTGCCGCCGGTCTGGCTGTCGTAGCCTTCGGTCGCGAAACCGATGGCCGAGATCGCCGGCGCGGTTTCGGCCGCCATGTCCTGCAGATAGTAGATGCGGAAGCGATCCTCGCCGTCGTCGCCGGTGGTGGCCGTCGCGTCGGCCGAGCCGAAGGCGCGGGTGCGCGAGCCCAGGTAGATGTAGCCGTCATCGCCCCACTGCGTGCCGCCCGCGACACCGGATTCGTCGCCGAACTGGATCGTGTCCACGTCCGTGTTGCCGAAGATCCGGGTGGTGCGATCCGCCGCCGTGGTGTCCGTGGTGCTGTCGTCGGGGCGCCAGGTGCCGATCGGTGCCACGCGCGTGGTGCCGGACGGCGTGCTCGGCGCACGGTTGCCGCCAACGACCATGATCGCGCCGGCGATGATCTGGCCGCGCAGCACGACCGTGGCCCCGAAGCCCGCGTCGTTGTCGGTATGGTCGGCGAACAGGTCGATGGCGCCCGCCGCGACGATGGCCGCGTTCTCGTGCACGTCCACGTCATCGCCCACGTTCAGCGTGACCTCGCCCGCTTCCGCCAGGATCAGGCCATGGGGCAGCGGACGCGGCGCATCGTCGTGGGTGCCGGGCAGCACGTCGTCGGACTCCGCGAAGCGCGCGTCGCCCGAGCGGATGAGCTGAAGGTCTTCGCCGGTCGAGGTCGCGCCGGCGGCCTCGCGCACGGTCAGGGTGATGTTTCCCAGGTAGGCATGGGCCAGCGCCAGGCGCAGTTCGCCATCGGTCTCGGTCAGCCAGATGCTGGTCTCGGCCTCGAGCGCCACGTCGTCGGTATTCGCCTCCAGCGAGACCTCCTGGCCGAGGCCCGCGCGGCTGTCGATCTCGAGATCGTCGCCCGCCTCGCCGATCGATCCGCCATTGGCGTCGAGATCCACGGTCAGGCCGATGATGTTGGCCAGGTCGTCGTTGCGCGCGTCGATGATCGATCCCGAGGTCGTCCGCAGCGCAACATCGCCAAGCGTCTCGACCGAGTGGATGCGCAGGTCGTTCGCGACCTCGTCCACGAAGATGCCGTCGGTCAGCGTGGCCGTGATGTCATAGGCGCGCAGGACGCCCGAGGACAGGTCGCGGTTGTCGACATCGGTCTCGATGAAGTTGTTCGCGCGCCCGATTCCGCCCGCCAGCCCGCTGGGGGAAACGGTCGGGTTGGCGATCTCGCCCGCCACGTCCGCCGCATCGGGGTTCACGAACGAGGATGCGGCCACCAGCGTGATGTTGGTGCCCGAGATATCGGCAGCGGCGGCGTTGCTGTCGCCTTGGGCGTCCACGAAGCTCATGGGCGAATAGAGCAGAACGTCGTCGCCGGTCGAATTGATCGTTCCAACGCGGAAGTCGCCGGCGATCTCGGTCACGGCGATCCAGCCATTGGTGTCCACCGAGACGTGGCCGTCGCCGACGGTCGCGCCGGTCGTGTCGATCTCGGTCAGGGCCAGCACGTTGATGGTCGTGTCGGACGGGTCGTTCTCGGCGGCGACGACGTTGACATTGCCCACGCCAGATACGGCGCCGGCCTGGAGACCGGCGATCGTGCGGTCGCCGTCCGGGTCCAGCCCGCGGAAATCGTAGGTCGTGTCCCGCTCGGTCGTGCCACTGCCATAGGCGCCGCGGCTGACGCCCTGTGCCACGTTGCCCGGGGCCGGATCGCCCGAAACGAATTCCTGGTAGTAGACGTATTTCGCGGGGTCGATGTTGCCCAGGCGGTGCTTGACGATCACGCCGCCCGACAGCCCCGCGCCCGTCTGCTCGTAGGTGGGGCGCAAGAGCACGTCGGCGTCGTTGCCGGCCGCGATCCGGTCGACTTCGACAAGGTAATCGCCGGCCACATCGTCGCGCAGGAGCGCGCGCACGTCGAGCGCGATATCGTTGCCGGCATCGACCGTGAAGCTTTCGACCCCGGTCAGGCCATGGGTCTCGGACAGTTGCGCCGTCTGCGAGATGGCGACGGCATCGCCGCTCAGCTCGGCGTTGTCGTAGAGCTTCACCGCGATCATGGGCGTCTCTTCGGTGAACGCGTCGCCATCGAACGAGATGTAGTAGAAATTCCCGTCCACCAGGCCGCCCAGCGGGGTGGAGCCATTGGCGTCATACCGGACCATCTGGCCTTCGTGGAACCGGTTGGCGAGGCCCAGGAAAATCGTGTCGCTCAGCCCGTTGACCTGGCTGGTGCGGAACGAGAACGTCTCGGGCGTCCCCGCGCTTTCGACGATGTCCACGACGACCCTGTCGGCAAGGGTGCCCGCATCCTCGGCCGCGTCGATGTTGATCGTCTGCGTGCGCACGACACCCGAGCCGCGCGACTGGGTGCCGATCACCGACCCGCCCTGCGCGACGATATTCGTCACGCCGATGGGGTTCTCGATGATGCCGTTCAGCTCGATATCCGTGTCGCCGGTCGAGGCGATCTGGACGAAGGTCGGCGACACGTCCGCTTCGATGTCGAAGGTCAGCGTCATCGTCTCGCTGGTGATGAGCGGGTTCAGCGTCACGATGGGCTGGCGGTCGGCCAGGACGTTGATGTCGTTGATCTGGATGTCCAGCGCCGAGAGGTTCAGGATTTCCACCCGCTGCAGGGTCTCGCGGAAGGTCCAGGTGCCGCCGGCGCCGACGATCGCGCTCGAGTCGAACGCCACGTCGCCGGGGCCCGGGTTGACGATGTCGTTCACGTAGATCTTGTCGCGCTGGATCGTCCCGGACGAGATCGCCTCGCGGCCCGCGCCGTCGTTGATGGTGACGTTCACCGCCTTCTCGATCCGGCCGCCGGCCCCGACCGTGAGCTCCTTCGTCACGAGATCGGGCGACCGGCCCGAGAGGATCAGCACGTCCGAGTTGAAGTTGATGATGTCGCTCTGGCTGGTCGAGCCGTTCTCGTCGGCATCCCCCGCGGCAAGGGACCGACGGGACACGTCGGCGTCCTGGGGGTTGGAATTGCCGGTCGCGACGGTGGTCACGAGGAAGGCCAGCCGCTGTTCCCCGAACGGGGCCTGGTCGTAGTCGTAGCCGGCCAGGTCGCCCGACGCGCTTTCGTCACGCGGCCCGGCGGTGACCAGGGCGCCCCCGGCGCCGACCACCTGCGCGGACACGTCCACGTTCGGACCCGAGAGATCGCGGTTGGTGTCCGCCCGGACATATCCGAAAAGACCGGTCGACCGCGCGAAGGCGTCGGTCTCGATCTCGTTGCCGGTCACGATGGCGCGGAAATCGACACCCTCCCAGCCGGTGATTTCCGCACCGCTGGCGATCGACACGTCGCTGACGACCTTGTAGGTCGCCTTGGCGTCCGATGTGCCCTCGGCATAGAAACCGGCGCCGCGGCCATCCGCGTCCGCCTGCACGTCGGTCCCGGTCGCGTTGGACACGAGGCTGACCTCGTTGCCCTCGACGATCGCGTTGGCGCCGACGCTGACGCCCATATCCACGTTCGACATGAAGAAGTCGGCGTCCGCGTCGCCGTCGCCGCCGAAGCCGATGCCGGTGCCCCGCGCCTTCGCACGGCCCGTCATGGCGCCGTCCGACGTGGCCGAGATCAGATCGCCCGCAAGGATCACGGCATTGTCCGAAACCGCGACCGCCGAGGTGAAATCGCCGTCGATCTTGGCTTTCGCCCGGGCGATACCGATCCCGCCGCCGGTCGTCGTCTTGCTGTCCGCAACCAGGTCGCCGTTCACGTTCGTCGAGAGAAGAACGTCCTCCTTCGCGACGATCTGGGTGCCGTTGCCGATGGACAGGTTCGCCGTGATCGGATCGGCGCCCTGGTTGATGAGCGTGTCGGCAAGGCCGACGGCGATCAGGCCACCATTGCCGTTGCGTCCATTGGTCGACCCCTCGACATCCGCCGTGGCCGAGACCGACACGGTTTCATCCGAGGACACCAGCGCGGCCGAGACGGTCGCGTCCACGTCCGGCGTGACATTCAGCGAGGCGAACTGGACCTTGGCGCTGATCAGGCCGCCGCCCGACCCGGTGACGACCGCAGACGACACGCCGTCGCCCGATTGCGGGGCGACCTCGTTCAACTCCAGCCCCCCCTCGCCGAAGACCTTCTGACCGACGAAGTCGCCCGTATCGAGATCCACGCGCAGCTCGTAGGTGTCGTCGCCGCTCACGCCGTTCAGGTCGATGCCGAATTCGCCCAGCAGGTGGTCCTGGTTGGTGGCGCTCGAGAAGCTCAGGTTGATGGCGGGGCCGTTCTCGGACTCGCTCAGCTTGACGTCATTGCCGTTGGCCGCGACCACGTAATAGGCCTGCCCGTCGACCAGCCCGTCGATGGGCAGGTCGCCCACATGCGTCAGCGTATGGACAGAGGTGTTTCCGTCATTGCTCTGCGACGGCTTGTCGGGGCTCAGCTCGACCGTGTTGGAGCGGAACGTGTCGACCTGGGCCACGCCGGAAAGCGTCGTCAGGGGCTCGGTCCCCGAAAGCGTCAGGGTCGCGCCGCTGAGCGAGGCGATCGTGTACGTGCCGTTATTGTCCACCGAGCCGGAGATCGTGATGGACTGCCCCGTGCGGAACCCGGCGGAGAACCAGGTGCCGTTCTGCAGAACGATGGAGTCGGTCGTGCCGTTGCGTACATAGGTCACCGCGTCCGAAAGCGCGGCCTTCAGGCGCAGGGACGAGGACGTGCGATCGGCGACCTCGTAGGTGGCCCCGACGCTCAGTCCGCCCAGGGCCTGTCCGAAATCGGGCACGCGCGGCGGGTTCAGGTTTTCGTCCACCTCGGTCGCCTCGGCCGTGTAGACCACGAGATCGCCATTCGAGAAGCCATGGCTGCGGAAGGTGAAATCCTCGTCTCCGTCTTCGTCGATGAAGACGATCCGGTCGTTGTCGTTCGCCGTCAATTCGCTGTCGGTATTAACGTCGACCGTGGCGGTGCCGAAGTCCTGGCCGCCCGGGGCCCGGTAGGTCAGCACGTCGCCGACGCTGTAGCTCTTGCTCAGCGTGATCTCGTCGGTGACGCTGTCGATGTTGTTGGGCCGGAAGGTGCCCGCGTTGGACTCGTACCAGCCGGCCACGGCCTTGGTCGGATCGTCCACGAGCTTGATCGTGGTGCTGTCGATGACGGCAACGAAGAAGCTCGTACCGGCCGCGCTTTCGAAATCGGCGCTCGTGCCGTTCGTCTTGACGATCCGCACCTCGTCGCCGTTCTGGAAGTTGTGCCCGCGCGCGAAGGTGATCTCGTCCCGGGCCGCGTCGATGTTGCCGCCGCTCAGCGCGTTGCCCAGAGCGATGGTGCCGGCGTCGATGACCAGCGCGTTGTAGGCTCGCGTGGCGCTCGAGCCCAGCTCGACCGCGATCCCCTCGGTCAGGCCGTGGCGCGCCACGCTCAGCGTCTCGGCGCCGCCATTGGTCGACTGCACGATGTAGGTCGGACGCTCGCTGTCGTCCGGCAGCGTGGCGGCGGCGCTGATCGTCACAGCGCCGGTCGCCGTCAGCGCCGTGCCGCTGGCGATATCCGCCAGGATCGTCGGGTCGAGCGTGGCGCTCGCCTGCGAGGCGGCCACGTCGATCCCGCCGCCCGAGACGCCCTTGGTGTCCGCGTCGACCTCGGGCAGACCCTTTGCCGAGACTTTCACGGCCCCGATCGCCGAGATGCCGCGATCCTCGCCGATGCGTGCCGTGATCGTGCTGGCCGAGGTTGCGGTGGACGTGTTGAAGGACGCCGAGATGATGCCGCCGCCCGCGGCGTTGACCCGCGCCGAGGCGCGGTCCGCGGCTTCGGCCTCGACCGTCAGGGCGCCCGAGGCGATGTCCACGGTCGACCCGTCCGTGCCGTCCTCGATCTCGGCACGGGTGGTTCCGCTGGCGGTGGCGGTCGCCTGGGTGGTGCCCACCGCGGCCAAGATCCCGACATTCAGCCCATCGGTGAACCCGCGTGCGATGTTGGAGGCCCGTGCCGCCACGGTGACGTTCCCGCCGGACGCGCCATCGTCGCCCTGCGTATCGATTTCCGCGCCGCCACCGATCGTGGCGACCGTCGTGCCGTTGGCCACGGCATGCGCCTCGTTCACGGTGACGCCGCCGGCGGTGACGCTCGCGGCTTCCGCCTTGGCGTAGGCGCGGTAGATGTTCGTGTCGATATTGCCGAAGTTGTGCTGCGCGCGCACCAGCACGCTGCCGGCACTGATCGTACCGCTGGCGATGGTCGCGGTGACGTTGGGCGACAGGGTCGCGTTGGCGATACCCACGCCGGCCCCGGCGATCCCGCCCGAGACGGAATTGTTCTCGGCCCGCGCCTGACCCAGCGAGTCGGCCAGCACCTGCACGAATCCGGTGACGGTGACGTCACCGGCCTGCTTGGCGCGGATGGTCGGCGTCGTGGTCGCGGTCGCGGTATGTGCGAAGATCGCGACGAGCCCGCCGCCCGACGCCTCGGCGAAGACATCGGCCGAATTGTTGGCGTCGGCCTCGATCTGGAGCGATGCGCCCCCGGTGATGGTGCCGAAGGACTCGGCCACGGACGAGCCGTTCGCCTCGGCCGTCGCGACGCTCGCACCGACCGCCACGGCCCCGACCGAGACGGCCAGAGCGTCGGCATCCGCACGGTTGCGCAGGTCCGAGCGGATCATGATCGCGCCGCCATTGGCGTCGATGTCGCCCCCCGTTCCGATCAGGGCCGCCACATCGGCATTGGCGCGGGCCGTGGGGGTGGCCCCGGCCCCGCCGACGATACCGCCCGAGCCGGCCTGCGCCTCGGCCTTGGCGCCCCGGTCGCCCGCCACGTCGGTGTTGTGCGTCGCGGTGATGGACAGACCCTGGATATCCGCCGTGATCGAGCTGCCCAGCGCCGCGGTGACGTCGGGGCTGACGATCGCGCGGGCATAGGACGAGCCGATACCGACAGCGCCGACCGATACGCTCAGAAGGAAGGCGTCGGCATCCATCTCGGAGGATGCGGTGACCGATACGGCCCCCGTCGCGCCCAGTTTGGCGCCGTTGCCGATCTCGGCCAGCACCTGCGGGGTCACGTCGATATAGGCGAAGTTGATCCCGACACCGACAAGACCGGCCGTGACGCCGTAGGTCGTGCTGTCGGCATCCACGATCGAATTGGCCAGGATCGAAACGGCGCCGACCTGTTCGGTCTGGCCGATCTCGGCCCCCGTACCGATCCGCGCGATCGTTTCATCCGTGCTCGCATCGCCGTCGTCGAGGTTGAGGCGCGAGAAGTTCACGCCGACCGCGGCGGCCCCGGCCACCACGCTGTAGGTGGCCGTGTCCCAATCCTGGTCGTTGGTCGCGGTCACCGACAGCAGGCTCGCCCCGTCGACGGACCCGCCGTCGGTCACCTCGGCCAGTTGCTGACCGCGATCGTTCACGACGTTGACCGTCGCGCCGACCGCGACCGCGCCGGCCTGCACGCCAACGGCCAGAAGGTCACCCTTGCGTTCGCCATTGGCGGAGACCGACACCGTGCCGCCGGCCGTGGTCGCACCGCCAAGGCGCGCGCGGACCGCGCTGTTGACGGTCACGACGGTCACACCCGCGCCGACGCCGACGAAGCCGCCCGCCGCCGACCCGGTGATGATGTCCAACGTCACGATTTCCTCGGCCGAGACGCTGACATTCCCCGCCGTCTTGATCGTCGCGCCGGACAGCACGACCGCCGAGGTCCCGTCTTCGGGCTGCACTGAATACGCCAGCTTGTTCGACAGGTCGAAGCTCGCGCGGTTCTGCTTGGCCGAGACGGCGGCGGCGCCCGCGCGGCCATCGGCCGAGGCGCTGTCCTGTCCCGCGCCGCTGTCGCCCATCGCCTGGAGCGAGTCGTCGCTTTGCTGCGCGACCTTGTCGGTGACGGAGGTGGCCTGGCCGACCTGATCGGTTCCACCGGTCGTGGTCGCGTCCTCGGTGTTGCCCTGGTCGTCGGTATAGCTCGAGTCGAAGGACGACCCGATGGCCAGGACGTTGATCGCCCCCGAAACGCCGACCACGCCGGCGCCACCGGCGGCGACATAACCTTTGACGACCTTGTCCGAGACCGAGATGACGTTGACGCTGCCCTTCGCCGTCAGGTCCGCGCCGGCGCCGACGGTCGCGCCGGTGTCGTTGCGCGCGCTGGTATAATTCACCGAGGCGCCCACGCCCACGAAGCCGCCCGCGATCCCCAGCGCGCCGGCCACGAGCGTCAGCTCGTTCGCGGCGCCGATCCAGATGCCCTGGTTGGCGTCAACTTCCGGCTTGGTGTAAAGGCCGGCGTTGCGGTTGATCTGCGCGTCCTCGCCCACGGTGGCGAAGGTATCGCTGTCGACCACGGTCACGTTCACCGCACCGGCGACGCCCACCGTTCCGGCACCGGCCGCGAAGGCCAGGTGCAAAAGGTCTTCGCTGGACCGGGCCAGCACGATCACACCGTGACCTTCGGTGGTGTCGATCTTGCCGTTGATGTCCCGCGTTCCGTCCAGCGCGCCGTCGATGCCCGTGCCAGCGCCCAGCGCGTCCACTTGCGCGCGGTCGCCGATATAGGCGTTCGTATCCTTTTCCAGGATGACGACATCGACCGACAGACCGATACCGGCAACGCCGCTGAACCCGGCGCCGCCCACGATCAGGGTGTGCTCGGTGTTGTCCGTCGCGCTGACCGCCACATCGCCGCCGGCGACGACGATCGCGTCGGCCCCGATGCCGGCATCCACCTCGTTGTCGATGGAGACCACGGCGACCCCGCCGCCGATACCCACGGTTCCGCCCACGGCCGCGCCGACGCCGAGGATGAAGAAATCTTCCTTCGCATCGGCCGAAACGACGACGTCGTTCTCGGCCTCGACCGCGGCCCCGAGCCCGATCGTCGCGTCCACGTCCAGGACGAGCGTCGAGATATCGACGCCCGGTGCGACCGCGGCCGTGCCGCCGATGCCAACGCCGGTGCCGACACCCACATGGCTGAAATCGGTCACCGCGTTGACGACCACCGATTGCGCATCCGCGCCGTCATCGCCGGTCCGGTTGACCTGCGCACCGGCCCCGATGGCCGCATTGACGGTGGTATCCACGACGTTGATCGCCGCGCCGATGCCGATTCCGAAGGTGCCCCCGGCGGCGAAACCGATGGCATAGCTTTCCAGGTCTTCCTTGCCCGACGCCGAAACGACGACACCCGATACGGCATCCTCGTCCAGCGTGGCTTCACGCTCGGCCGTCAGGCCAGGGTCCGAGATCTCGGGGGCCGGGTTGCTTTCGGTCTCGGGGTCGTCGCCGCTATCCGCCCGCGACACGAGGTCGGTATCAACGTCCGTCTCCGGCAGGCCGATCTCGAAATCGTCGGCGTCGGGGCGCGCGCCGTCGAACTCGAACGCGTCCGTGCTGACACCCGTGCCCGACGCGACGGTGCCCACGTCGTAGTCGCCGATGCGCGCGGTGGTCGCTGTTTCCCCCAGGCCGGAGACATCGGCATTGGCGCCGATCATCGCCTCGGTCGTCTTGGTGATGACGGCCACGCCCACGCCCGCGCCGACACCGCCGGACCCGCCGGCCGAAGCGCCGACGACGATGGCATCGACCTCGGTTTCGTCCACGGCCTGGACCTTGACGCTGCCGCGGGTCAGGACCGACGCGTTCGCGCCGATGGCCGCCGTGGTGGTCAGGGTCATCACCATCACATCGGCGCCCACGCCGACGCCGACGCTGGACCCCGCCGCCGCGGCGACCGCGAAGGTCGCCACGCGCTCGGTGCTGTCGGCGGTGATCTCGATATTGCCATCGGCGAAGCTGTCGGCCCCGTCGCCGCGCACGGACACGCCGTCTCCCAGGGTCGCCTCGGTGGTCTTGGTGATCGTGTGGACGTTGACGCCCGCACCGATCCCCGCCGACCCCGCCGACAGGCCAAGTGCGCCCGCGACCGACAGGACCTCGGTATGGGAATCCACGTCGAGCGCGACGCCCGGATCGGAAGCACCGGCCGAAACAGCCTCGACGACCGCGTCGTCCGCGATCGTGGCGCGCGTGGTCTCGTTCATCACGGTGACCAGGACCGAGCCGCCCACCGCGACGCTTCCGCCCGAGACACCGGCGCCAACCACGATATCGAGGATATTCTCACTGGACTGCGCGCTCAGCGTGAGACCGGCGGCGCCTGCCGTGTCGATGCGGGCACTTTCGCCGATACGGGCCTCGACGGTGTCGGTGTGGACCAGCACGGTCGAGCCGATGCCGATGCCTGCGCTGCTGAGCGACGCCGCGGCCCCGCCCGAGATGAACAGCATGTCGAGATGGCCCGACGCCGCGACGGTGACATCCCCCCCGGCCGAGACCTCGGAGACGTTCGACGCGCCCGCCGCGCTCTGGATATCCGCCTTCGCGTTGGTCAGCACGACCGCCACGCCGATCGAGAAGGCCGCCGCGACACTGTCGCTGGAGGCGCCGAAGGTCGCCGCGACCGAGGTCAGGTCGTCGACGGCGTGGGCGGTGACCGACACGTCGCCCTCGCTGGAATAGACATCGGCCCCGGCTTCGATGGTGGCCAGCGTATCGCGGCGCACCACGTCGACATTGATGGCGACGCCAACGCCCGAACCGCCGATCGACAGCCCGATGGACCCCGCCCCGGTAAAGAGCGTGAGGATATCCTGCGCCGAGACCGTCACGCCGTCCTCGCCCGCCACGTCGGCGCCGGTTCCGATGGTGGCGTTCGTGTCGATGTCGATCACGTTGACGCTGGCCGAGCCGCCGACCGCCGTGCCGCCATTCGCCGCCGCGATACCGGCCGCGAAGTTGGTGACCGAGACTTCCTGCGAGATCGTGTTGGTATCGTCGGTCGGATCCTCGAGCTCGAGCGTATCGGTATAGGGCGTGAAGCTGGCCGTGGCGGAAACGGTCGTCGCCCCGCCTTCGGCCGAGACCTCGGCCCCCGCGCCGATCTCGGCATCGGTGTCGAGATCCTCGACGATGTTGACCGAGACGGCGATGCCGACGCCGGTGCCCGACCCCTTAGCCGACAGCGCCGCACCGCCGGCGAGGTTCTGAACCTCGACACGGTTGGTCGCGATCACGTCCAGGTCGCCGTTGGTCGCCGAAACGCTGGCGTTGTCGCCGATCGATGCCTCGCTCGACAGGTCGATGAAGTTGATCGAGATCGATCCGCCGACCCCGGTGCCCGAGGACACGGCCCCCGCCAGCGCGCGAACGTTGAAGACATGCGCCGTGTCGTCGGGCTGCACCGCGGCGACCTCGACCGACCCGCCCGAAACGTCGGCCGTGCCGATTTTCGCCGCGCTGTCGAACAGCGTGATGTTCAGCCCGACCGCCGCAGCGACGCCGGTATTGCTCTGGATGTCTGTGGAGGTCGCGGTCGCGATGGCCTTCGCTGTCAGCTGGCTCGTGGTCTTGACCGACACCGCGCCCGTCGCCGCCAGGTCCGCGCCGTCGGCGATCTCGGCCGTCGCGCTGCCGTCGAGGAAGTTCACCGACACGGTCGCGGCCACCGACGTGCCGCCGCTGGAATTGGACCCGCCCGCCTGGCTTTTCATGCCGGTCCCGGATTCGTCCGTCGCATTCGTGTTCGCGGTATTGAACATGCCATCGCCGGTCTGGCTCGACGCGTTACTGCCGCCGCCCTGGTTCTGGGCGAAGCTGGTGTTCTCGGTCACCTCTTCGTCCGAGGTGTTGCTGTCGCCGCCGCCCGACTTGGTCTTCGACTGCCCCTTCGCGCTGGCCTTGGACTCGGTGATCGACGCGACCGTGGCCGTGGTCGCGACCGTGGCGCTGGCCGCCGTATTGGTTCCGGTGGTCATCGCCCGCGACACGGTGGCGTCGGTATCGTCCTGGCCGATGTTCAGCGCGACCGACGCGCCGACACCCACATTGCCACCCGCCGCTTCGCCATCGGCGCGGGTGGTGTAGTTCGCCGCGCGGTTCGCCGTCACGCTGAGCGCGCCGCCGGTCATCGAGAAATCGCCCGTCCCGGTGCCGATCCGGGCGTCCGTGTCGGCCTCGATATAGGTCACGGCCACGCCGCCACCCACGGCGGTGTTGCCTGCCGCGCCGGCCTGCGCCTCGGTGATGGCGCCATCGTCCTCGGTCGGCAGCAGGCTGGACGTCACGTCGACCGCGAAACCGTTCGCCGTGCCGGTCATCACGGTGCCGTTCTCGATCCCCGCATCGGTGGTGTCGAAGGTCACGGTCAGCGCGATACCGGCGCCGACGCCGGTCGAGCTCTTGCCCTTCGACAGCCCCTTGGCCGAGGCCAGGGTCTGTTGCGTCGTGTCGCTGCGCGCGTCGATGTCCACCGCCCCGCCGGTCAGGGCGAGCGTCGAATTCGCGCCGCCCATGATCGCGACGGTGTCCGAATTCACGACCGCGACCGCGAACGAGCCCGCGATGCCGGTATCTCCGCCCGAGGCGCCAGACGACGCCTTTGTCACGTGGCTGTGGGTCAGGTTGCCGCCCACGTCCTTCATGGTCGCGCCGAGGGTCAGGCCGTTGGCCGACACGTCGGTCCCGGCCATGATCCGGGCTTCGTTGTCCATGTCGACGACGTTGACCGCGACGCCCACGCCGACCGCGTCGCTCTGGCTGGTGGTGCTGGCCGAGCCGTCGCCCTGCGCGGCGCTGTCCGTGTTGTTGGAACTGCGCACCGCCACGGTGCCGGTGGCATCGACCATGAGCGCGCCGTCGATGGTGGCCGTCGCCGCCGAGGTCTGCACGTTGACGGCGATGGCTGCTGCCACGCTGACATCCGAGCCGCCCTTGGACGCCTTGCCGGTGGCCGTCTTGCCCGAGCTGCCCGTGCCGCCCGCAGCCTGGTTCCCGCGCGAGGTGGCCGCGCTTTCCTGCGAATTCGCGCTGGAGCCGGCGGATTTCTTGACGCCCGTGGCCGACGCGGTGGCATTGGTCAGGCTGGCCCCGTCCCCGTGGGCGTCCAGGCTCACGTCGCCGGCCACGTGCAGGTCGCGCGACAGGCTGGATCGCGCGGCATCGGTCACGATCCCGACGGCGACCGATGCGCCCACGGCCGTGGACCCGGTGCTCTTGCCGGTGGCCGTCGTCTCGGTCTTGCCGTGATGGATGGCGCTGAGGGACAGCGATCCGGTGGTCTCGAGCGTATCGCCGATGCCGATGGCCGCCTCGGTGCTTTGATCCACGACGGCGATCGCGACCCCGCCGCCCACGGCCGTCGATCCGCTTTTCTTCGACTCGGCGCCGCCTTCGGCAAGGATCGTGTTCTCGCCGCTGCCCGTCGCGGACAGCGTCACCGCGTCTGCCCCGGTCACGGACGCGGCGTCGGCGATGGTCGCGTCCACATCCATGTTGGACACACCGATGGCGATCGAGGCCCCGACGCCCGTCTCGCCCGCCTGTTCGGCCGCGGCCGTCGCGCTGGCCGTGGTCGTCTGTGTCGAGGCCGCGCCCAGCGTGACATCGGCGCCCGCGGCGCTGACATCGCCGGCAAGGGTGGCCGCGGTATCGGTCTCGGCGATCGACAGGGCAAAACTGCCGGCAACGGACAGATTCCCCCCCGTGGCCCCCGAAATCGCGGTCGCGCCGAGCGTGTGGGCCCCGTCATCGCCGGGCGCCATCAACGCCTCGGCCGAGAAGCCGCCCGTCACGCTGGCCGAAGCGGCCATGCCGGCGGCGTTGTTCAGGGTGGCCACGTTGATGGCCACCGCCACACCGACGAGATCGTCATCGGCCGTGCCCGACGTTTCGGCCTTGGCGGCCGAGCCATCGGCGCTTGCCGAGGCATCCATGCGGGCGCGGGCGTCCAGCTCGGTCTGCGCCGAGACGGCCACGTTCTCCAGGACGGCGGTCGCATCCAGTGTCGCGACGTTCAGCGACAGGGCCGCGCCGACGGCAACGGCACCGCCCCCGGTCCCCGAGGCCGAGGTATCGCGACCGTTGGCGTTGGGGTCGTTGGTCTTGCCCGACCGGGCGTTGGCCGTGCTGACGGCGCTGTCGCGCTGGTCGTTGGCGCTGGAGTTCCCGTCCGAAGATTCCTGCGACTTCGACGTCCCCTTGGCCGACGCCTTCGACGTGGCAGCCGACGAGGCCACGCCGGTCGCCGACATGGCAAGGGCGGTCGCCGTCAGGTCGCGGTCCAGGTCCGCCTCGGCGGTGTCGGAGACGAAGCTCAACGCGATGGCGGCCCCGACGGCGGTATTCCCCGACGCGTCGGCATTCATCGTCGCCGCGCTGGTGCCCGAGTGGTCCGCGGTCAGCGTCGCGGCGCCGGTCAGCACCGTTTCGGCCCCGGCGCCGATCCGGGCGCGCGTGGTGCGGTCATGCACATCGATGGCCAGGCCGCCGCCGATCCCCGTGCCGGTTTCGGAGCCCTGCGCTCCGGCCTCGGCCTCGGTGGTCGCGGTATGGGCCCCGGTGGCGGTCAGGCTCAGGTCGTCCGCGCCCAGCACGTCGCCGGTCACTTCGGCGACGGTCAGATGGTCGGCGACGCTGATGGCGATGGAAGCGCCGACGCCGGTTGCGGTCTCGGCGCCCGATTGGGCGGCCGTCGCCTTGACCGTGTTCGTCGTGGTCGCGGCGGCGTCAAGCGACACGTCGCCCCCGCCCGCCGACACGCTGCCGTCCTGCAAAGCCCGCGTCGTTCCGTTGGCAATCAGCAGGGCGAAGCTGCCGGCCACGCCCGTTTCGCCCCCCGACGCACCGGATTTCGCCTCGGCCCGCATGAGGTGAGCACCGCCGGCCGCCATAGTCGCGCTGGCGGAGAAGGCCCCGATCACGGCGCCCGAGAGCAGACCGGCCTCGTTCGTGAGCGTGCCCACGTTGATCGCCACGGCAACACCGACGCGGTCACCGCTGCCCGGGTTCTCATCATCCTCGCCGGTCGCGGCGGACCCGTCGGCCAGCGCCTCGGCATCCATGTCGGCGGCCGACGCAAGGGTCGTGGCGCCGGTGACGTCGACGCCATCGAGCACGGCGGTCACGTCGAGCGACGAGACATTCACCGCAACGGCGGCACCGACGGCGACGCTACCGCCCGAGCTTGCGGCCGAGGCCTGGCCGCCGGTCGTATCGCCGTCACCCGACCGGTCGTTCGCGGTCTGGGTGGCGCCGCCGATCTGATCGTCGGCGCTTGTGTTGCCATCGCCGGACTCCGCGCTCTTCGACGTTCCCTCGGCCGAGGCGGTGGCGTCGGCCACGGACGCACCGGTGCCGGTTGCGGTCATGGCAAGGCTGGTGGCGGACAGGTCGCGGTCGAGATCCGTGGTCGCGGCATCGTCGACGAAGGCCAGCGCCAGGGAAACGCCGACGGCCGTGTTGCCCGAGGCGCTGCCGGTCGCCGTGGCCTGGCTGGAGCCGGCATGCGTGGCCGAAAGCGTGGCCGCGCCGGTCAGTGTCAGCGGCGTGAGGGCCGCGCCGATCCGGGCCGTCGTCGCGCGGTCATGGACATCGATGGCAAGCGCGCCGCCGATCCCGGTGCCGTCGCCCGCGGCGGCCCCGCCCTCGGCGGTGGTGGTCGCGTCATGGGCGCCGGATGCCATCAGCGACAGCGAGTCGGCCCCGCTCAGGATGGCGTTGTCTCCAAGCTCGGCGACGGTCAGGTGGTCAGCCACGCTGATCGCGACCGAGGCGCCGACGCCGGTCGCGCTGGCGCCGGACTGGGCGGCGGTGGCCGCGACGGTGTCGGTGGTCGCGGCCTCGGCCGAGGCGCTGACATCGCCGCCGTTTGCGGTCACGTCACCGTCCATGTCCGCGCGCGTCGTCGCGCCCGAGATCGACAGCGCGAAGCTGCCCGCGACGCCCGTGTCGCCGCCAGACGCGCCCGACGTGGCCTCGGCCCCGACGACATGGGTGCCGCCCGCGGCCATGCCCGCGGTGGCGGACAGATCGCCACCCGCCCCAAGCAGGACCGTGGCGGGCGCATCGACGGACGCGCTGTTGGCGACATCGGCCACCGTGATCGCCACGGCGACGCCCACCTGCGTGGCGCCTTCGCTGCCGTCGCTGGCCGAGCCGTCCGCAGTCGAGGTCGCGTCCATGTCGGCGCCGCTCGCCAGCGTCAGGTCGGCCGCATCCATCGCCCCGGACTTCACGGCCGACACGACGTCGAGAGAGGAAACGTTCAAGGCCAGCGCCGCGGCTATGCCCACGCCGCCACCCGAGGTTTCGGCGGACGCCTCGGATCCTGTGGAGAGCGCACCGGCGCTCTGACCCGAACGCTCCTCGGCGAAGCCGGTCTGCTCGGCGGTCTGGCCGTCTGCGTCCGCGGCGCTTTCCTCGTCGTCCGAGGTGCCCGTGGTCGCGGCGCGGGCCGTCACGGACGCGGCACCGGTTCCGGTGGCCGACAGGCTGACGCCGCCCGTGGTGGTGACATCGCGCCGGGCGGTGGCACCGGCACGATTGTCGACGAAGCCCAGCGCCAGCGCGGCGCCCACGGCCGTCGAGCCGCCCAGCGCGGCGCCATCAGCCATCAGCGTCGCATCGCCGGCATGGGTCGCCACGAGGTCGATATCGCCGCTCGCCTGCAGGCTGCCCGTAGTGCCCAGATCCGTTTCGGTCGTGTCGTCGATCACCGCGATGGCTATGGCCCCGCCGATGACCGTTCCGTCGCCCGCGGCGCCCCCCTCGGCCGTGATGGCGTCGGTGCGCGACCCGTTCGCCGTCAGCGCAAGCGCCCCGAGGCCCGAGGCCGCGCCGTCGCCAAGCGCATCGCCCTCGAGCGCGGCGCGCACGTCGTTGTTGCCCACGTAAAGCGCGACGGACGCGCCGATGCCCAGGTCGGTTCCACTGGCGCCGCCGGCCTCGGTCGGGGTGGCTTCCGTCGTGGTTTCCGTGGTCGCGCTGGCGTTCAGGACCAGCGCCGCGCCGTTCAGCGACAGCCTGGCCCCGTCGGCGACGGTGGCCAGCGTATCGGTGGTGACCACGTTGATCGCCAGCGCCCCGGCGACGCCGGTCTGCGCGGACGACCCCGCCCCCGCTTCGGCATCGGCGGTATAGCCGCCCGCGGCATCGAGCGTCGCGCTGACGGAAACGGTGGGTGCCCCCTGGTAGGTGGTCGTGCCGCCCAGCATGGCGGTCACGTCGGACTCGACGACGCCCAACGCCACGCCGACCCCGACACCCGTGGCCGCGTCCGAGGTGTTGGCCCCGCTTGCCGTGGCCGAGATCGTATCGGTCTGAAGCGCGGCCAGCGTCACGTCGCCGCCGGTGGTCGAGATGGTCCCCGAGCTGTCGACCCGCACTTCTGTCGTGGGAAGGTAGATCGAGACGGACACGGCGCCGGCGAAATCGACGCTGCCCTCCTGGGTCTCGGCCCGGTCATCGGTGGACCCGTCCTGGTTGGGGTCTTCCAGCCGTTCCTCGGATTCGTTGTCGCCGCCGGCACTGGCCGTGGCGCCGCCTGCCGTCGAGGTGGCGGAGGTGGTGACCGTCGCGGTCGAGGTCGAGGCCAGCGCGACCGATGCCCCGCTGATCGAGGCCGCGTCCGAGACGATGACAGACGTGTCGGTGTCGATGACGCTGACGGCGACCGTGGCGCCCGCGCCGCCGTCCGATCCGTCGGCCTCGGTGGTGACGTCCAGGGTCGTCTCGGCGTCCGCCGTGACCGCGCCGCCGGCCGACAGGGACGATCCCCCGTAAAGGGAAACGCCCGCGTCCGTCACCAGCGTCGTGATCGAGATCGCCGCGTCCGTGGCCGTGTCGGTGTCCGAGCTGTCCGCCGCATCGTCGGCCGTGACCGTGACCGACACCTCGGCGTCCAGGTCCACGGCACCCGCGGCGGTGATGGTCCCGCCCGAGCCGGCATCACCGTCGGCCCCGACGATCACCCGGGCCTGCGGCAGCCCGACGACCAGCGCACCCGACAGAGACGACACCGTCGCTTGCCCGGGCTCGAGCGTCGCCGTCGCCGAGGCGGTCATGGACACGTTGCCGGTCGAGGCCGTGACGGCACCGAGGATCTCGATCTCGGCCAGCGGTGCGGCAAGGTACACGCCTTCGGTCAGTTCGACCGGGACCAGCCCGTTGCCCTCGGCGACGGCATCGAAATCGACCTCCGAGGCCGTGACCGAGCCGCCGGAGGTAACGTCGATCTGCTCAGCCGTCACGGTGACCGCGCCGCTGGTCGTCAACGTGCCGTCGAACACGACCTGGTCGAGCCCCGCGCCGCCGTCGATGGTCAGGTTGGCCGCGCCCAGGTCGATGGGCCCGTCGAGGGTCAGGATATCACCCGCCGCGAAGGCGATGACGTCGGACAGGATCCCGTCGGTGACGAACTGGCCGAGGTCGGGGAACAGCCCGTTGTCGTCGCCCAGGTTGATGGTGAGGTTGCCCGTCGGCAGGGCGAAGGTCTGGAACTCGAAGGTCGGGACCGGGCTTTGGCTTTCGATCGTCAGGTTGCCGCCCGACTGGGACAGGCGCGCGTTGTCCGACACCGCCGACAGATCGATGACGACGTCGGTCGCCGTGAGGGTCGAGGTGACAGGCTCGAGGCCGTCGTAGGTCAGGACCGAACCGTCGCGCGTGACCGTGCCCGAGGTCGGGCCGGTCGCGACGAAGGACACCTGGTCGAACGCGCCGCCGTCCAGCTCCATCGAATCGAAGCCGGCGTCGCCGCCATCCATCACCCCGTCCAGCGCGCCGGACGCGCCGACGACGAAGGTATCATCGGTATCCGCCGCGCCCTGGAGGTTCTCCACGTTCTCGAAGCGCAGCCCCTTCACGGTTCCCGCGTTGTGCCCGTCGATCCGCCAATCGGTGTCCTCCGCCGGGGCGGCGAGCGTGTCCGTCCCGAGACCGCCGTCGAACACGATGGACACGCCCGCAGGGAAGGCGCCCGAAACGTCGAGCTGCAGGCGATCGTTGCCGGCGGTGCCAGTGATCCGAAGTTCGGTCGTGTCGGCCAGCGCCCGCTGGTCAAAGACCTGACCGGTATCGTCGTCGATCAGGCGGAAGGTTTCGGCGGTCGTGTCGAAATGCAGGGTGTATTCCGCGCCCGATCCGTCCAGATCGGCCATCGGCATGATATCGGCGGAAAGCAGGTAGCGCGGCTCGAGAGCGTCGATGCGAACCGCCGAGACCTGAACGGGCATCCGTCCCGACTGGATGGCGCGGACCTGGCGCAGGAACCTGTGACGCGACTCACCTCGGAACCAGGAATTGGGCGTTTGGGCGGCATCGGGGATCTTCGGCGTAACTTGCGTGGCGCCACGGAACGACTTGCTCAGAAACGGAAAAGCCATGTTCGACCCACCCTATGGAATAAAAAATTCAATCAATTTTCGACCAATCGCCACGCAAAACGCAGGCCGAAACCGTCTTCAAACTTGAACTCGAGCGTACTGTGCGTGTGGTCATTCCGCTACATAAATGTGCAAAAATCATGGCGCTCATCCCCGATCCGGCGGCCCGAGCGCCAGTCGGCAGCGATGTCCGGCGGGTAACTGCCCGGTCTCGTTGGGCAATTCCAGGACAACCACAAAAGTCGACGATGCGGCGTCGAAAACCCGGTCGATCGCGACGATCTTGGCCTCGTAGGCTCCGTCGAGCGGCGCCACCGGCCGCACGGTGGCCGAGTCGCCCAATGAAACCTCGCCATAGAGCGAGACCGGCAGGAACGCTTCGATCTTCAACGGGTCCAGCCGCACGATCCGCACCAGATGATCGTCGCTGCCAACGTATTCGCCCGCGCTCAGAACCGCCTCGGCAACGATGCCGTCGACCGGGCTCCTGATTTCGCGCTGGTCGAGCGAGATACGCGCGCGCTCCAGCTCTTTCACCGCGATCTCGCGGTTCAACTCGGCCTGGAACAACAGGCTCTGGGATGCGATCCGCTCGGCCTCGACCGCGTCGAACTGCTCCTCGGTCGCGACCCCCCGTTCGCGCAGGGTGGCCACCCGCTCGTAACGTCGCTCGATCATTTCGAGCTGGCGTCTCTGGGCGTCGATCACCGCGCTCGATTCCGCCCGGGTCTCGAGCAGTTCGACCGTGCTGCGCTCGATCTCGGACTTCAGCCGCGCGACGAGTTGGCCCTTTTTCACGGTATCGCCCCGGTCGACCAGCCGTTCGAGCAACAGGCCGGTGGCCGATGATCCCAGCTCGATCTCCTCGGCGGGATCCATGAGACAATCGTAATCCTGCGCCGCGGCGGGCAGCGCCGCGACCAGGCAAAGCAGGCGCAAAAGGCCGGTCATTCCAATCCTCCCGTGAAGGCCAGGAGCTGGCCAAGTCTCTGATCCTGGCGCACGAGATCGCGCCGCATCCGCGCGTGGCTGCGCTCGGCGCGCCTTTGGGCCCTGCGGAACAGCTTCTGGCGCGGCGCCAGGCCGATCAGCGGCAGGCGCGCGCACATCTTCAGGGCGGGCGCCGCCAGCACGTCGAGCAGGGGATCCTGCAGTGACAGGATCGCCTGGTGACTGCCCGCCTCGCCCCGACGCCCGGCGCGCCCGGCAAGTTGCCGGTCGATCCGCCCGGCATCGTGCCGTTCGGTCAGGATGACATGCAGTCCGCCCTTGGCGGCCACCCCGGGCCCCAGCGCGATATCCACCCCGCGACCCGCCATGTTGGTGGCGACGGTGACTTGCCCGGACTGGCCCGCCCCGGCAATGATCTCGGCGCTCTCGGCCTCGGTCTGGGCATTGAGGACCCGATGCGCCAGACCCGCCCGATCAAGCGCGGCGGACACGGTCTGCGACGCGCTCACGGACCGGGTCCCGATCAGAACGGGCCGGCCCTTCGCCGCCTCGGCCGCGGCGGACGCCACCACGGCCTGCCACTTGGCCTTCTGCGTCCGCAGGTACCGGGTGCGCCGCGAACGCAGGCGCGACCGACGATGCGGGCGGATCCGCACGGTGGCCAATCCGTAGACGTCGAACAGCTCGCCCGTGACCTCGCGGGCCGTACCGGTCATCCCGGCGAGCAGTCGGTAGCGACGGAAGAAGCGCTGGTAGGTCATGCGCGCCACGGCGATGTTCTGGCCGGTGATCTCGACGCCCTCCTTCGCCTCGACAAGCTGGTGCATGCCATCGGACCACGAGCGGTCGGGCTGAAGACGCCCGGTGTATTCGTCGACGATCTGGATCTTTCCTTCGGCGACGACGTAGTGTTCGCCCGCGTGGAACACGAGCAGGGCCGTGAGCGCCTGGCGGGCCAGTTCCTCGCGGCGGATTACGCTGGTCCAGGGCGCTGCGTCCCCCGCGGTCATCCGGCCGATCTCGGCGCGGCCCTCGGACGTCAGTCGGATCCGGCGTTCGTCCTCGATCAGGGTGAAGTGGCGGTGACGCTGCAAGGCCCGGGCGACCGCCAGCGCCCGGTGGGCCAGATCGGCCTCGGCCTCGGGATCGGAGCGGCGGGAGATGATCAGCGGCGTGCGGGCTTCGTCCACCAGGACGCTGTCCGCCTCGTCGACGATGGCAAAATGCAGACCCCGCATCACGGCGGGCGTTTCGGACATGTCGGGTGCGGTGACGCGGCGCAGGCGCTGCCGCAGGCCCTGGGGTCCCTCGGCGCCGAACCCGATGCGGTCGCGCAGGTAGTCGAAAGCGAATTCGTTATTCGCGCCGTAGACGATGTCGGATCGATAGATCGCGCGCCGCGTCGCGGGCTCCTGCCCTTCGAGAATCGCGGCGACCGACAGGCCGAGGCGGTTGTAGACGGGCCCCAGTGTCCGAGCGTCCCGTTCGGCGAGATAGTCGTTCACGGTGACCACATGGACCGGGATCCCGGCCAGCGCGGCGGCGGCGGCGGCCAGCGCAGCGGTCACCGTCTTCCCCTCGCCCGTGTCCATCTCGATCAGGCGGCCCCGCAACATGGCCAGCGCGCCCAGAAGCTGAACGCGGCGCGGGGCGAAGCCCAGTTCGCGCCGGACCGCGTCTGCCGCCAGCGCCAGCGCCTCGCGCGCCGCGCTGCGGTCGAGCCCGCGGCGCCGGATGCGCGCCCGCGCCGCGGGGGTGACCGGCGCATCGGGTGCAGCTTCCAGCCGCGCCATGGCGCGCAGGACCGCCCGAAGGTCGAGCCGATCACGGAGCGGCGCAACCAACCGGCGGCCTGTCCCCGTCACGATCCCGGACGCCGCCGCGCCCCAAGCGTCCAGCCCCGTCGGAAGCGCATCCTTGCGCTCGGGGTAGATCCAGACGTCGGGCGCGGCGGTCATCGGGTCAGGCTTCCTCGGGCTCGGGCTGCGGCGCGGCGGCCTCGGGCTCGGCCGGAGCGAACTGGCTGAGCATGCCCTGGAAGTGGCGCAGCGAGTGCAGATGGAGATAGGCGCATTCAAGCTCGTCCGTGTCGAACATCGCGCGCAGGTCGTCGCCGCCGATGCCCTTCAGCTTCTCGCGGTCGATCGCCATGAAGCCCGACAGCGACCGCTTCTCACCATCGGCCAGTTGGAACTGCGCCTGCATGGGCTGCAGCAGGCCAAGATCCTGGAGCCGCTTGCAGAAGGCCTCGGTGCGGCGGAACTGGCCCTGGTATTCCTGCAGGAACTTCAGGATGTTCTGGAGGTACGAGGTCTGCTTGCCGTCGCTGTCGAACAGGCGTTCGCCGCGTCCCTCGCGGTTCACGCCGTCGTAGTCCTCGTCGATGTTCAGGATGAAGTTCTTCTGCTCGGCATCCATCGAGAAGACGAAGGGATAGCGGCGCACGAAGGCGGGGATGTAGGTGCCCGCGCGCCACTGGCCCGCGGCGTCGACGAAGAAGTTGTGACCGTCGCGCGCACCCAGCACCAGCGCGGGCATCACGCGGTCCCCGGTTCCGGCGAAGACGATGGGATAGTGGGCCGCCGCCGCCGCGAATTCGATCGCCGTGAGGGGGACCGAATTGGTCTTCGCGGCGAAGGAATAGTCGGTGCCGCGCACGCTGACATCGCCGTGCGTCTTCGCGGTGACGGGACGCGCATTTTCGTAGAACAGCAGTTGGGTAGCCATGGGGTATCCTCCGGGGGTTGGCTCAGGCGGCGCCTGAAGTGGCTGCGAAGTAGTTCAGGAAGACCCGCATCGCGGCGCGCGCGATACGGGAGGCGACGGGACTGTCGCCGTGATCGAAGCGGACATGGACCCGCTCGCCGTAGCGGGCGATCGGTGTCGGCTCGGACAGCGCCAGTTCAAGCTGGGCGTGGGGCGTGAAGGTGCGCAATTCGCCCGGTCGGGCCGCCGGATCCAGCACCGCGCCGCCGCCGCCCTGGGCGCTGAGGACCGCCGATGGCAGGACACGGCTCAGCCCCGGGGCCGCCCGCACGACGCGCGCGTCGAAGCTGGTCCCGGCGTCGGTCGCAAAGCGCAGGGCGATGGCGCGGGTGCGCGATCGCACCAGGTCGGCCGAGGTCTCGGGCACGGCAACCTGGATGCGCGGATCGGCGAAGGGGGCGACAACGGCCAGCATGTCGCCCCGCCGGGCGTACCGCCCCACCAGGTCCGCCTCGACCGGCAGGATCACCTCGCCGTCGAGACCCGCATGCACGACCTGGTTCGCGATCCGGGTTTCGGTTTCCGCCAGGTCGGCCCGGGCCGCCGCCAGTTCCTCGTCGATGATGCCGAGCCCCGTCTGGTCCGACGGGTCCGCCCCCTCGCGCCGGCGCTGGACCTCGACCACGCGGGCGGCCAGGACATCGCGCCGCGCCTCGAGCAGCGGATCGTAGAGCCGGACCAGCGGATCACCCGCCCGCACCCGGTCCCCGGACGCCACCATCAGCTCGACCACGGTGCCATCGGTCCGCGCGTTGGCATAGGCCGCGGGATCGGGCATCACGACACCGTCGACCACGGTGCGGTGCGGCACCGGGACGGCGACCAGGATGGCCACGACGGCGCCCACCGTCCCCGCGACAAGGCCCATGGCCCGCATCCGGTGCCGCCTGAGGGCGGGACTCGCGATGACGTACCAGAGCCCTTTCAGCATCGGCAGGATGAGCATCAGGAACAGCGCCCAGCCCGCGAGGATCAGCCCGATCACGAAGAAGCGCGTCGCCACCAGCCCGACGATCGCGGTGGTGATGACGATCCGGTACAGGTAGGCGGCGATCCCGTAGAACACGAACCAGGCCCGCTCGTTGCGCGCGGTGACCGGGCTTTCGGCATGGTCCAGTCCGAAGGCGTGGCGCTGTACCAGGTATCCCAGGTACTTGTTCGCGCGCTGCGCCAGGTTGGGGATCTCGATCAGGTCGCTCAGGACATAGTAGCCGTCGAAGCGCAGCAGCGGGTTGCCGTTGAACAGCAATGTCGAGATGCCGCCGATCAGCATGACGTTGAAGGCGAAGGCCCTGACCAGCCCCTCCTCCGCGCCGGCCCAGACGATCATGGCGACCGAGGCCAGGAAGATTTCCGCGAGGATCCCCGCCCCGCCCACCAGCGCGCGACGCCATTTCGAGGCGAAGGCGATACTGTCCGACGCGTCCACGTAGGGCACCGGCAGGAACACCAGGAACATGACCCCGATCTCGTGGACATGTCCGCCCCAGCGCTTGATCGTGTAGGCATGGCCCAGCTCGTGAACCGCCTTGATCGCGGGGTACGATATCAGCAGCAGGATGAGGTTATGGGTGCTGAGAACCCGGTCGACCACGTTCTCGGTCAGCGGGCCCCAGTTGATCGCGGCCAGCGCCAGCGCGTAGGCGAACACCCCGAAGAACAGGGCCCAGCCGATCCACCCGAACAGCGGCCGCACCAGCGGCATCGTCGCGGTCAGCAGGTCGTCGGGGTCGATCAGCGGCACCCTCAGCGCCAGCGGGTTCAGAACGCTCTTCACCAGCTTCTGCCGCCGTCCGCGCCGGCCGCGGTCGCTCAGTTCCGCGATGTCGGGCGGCACGTCACCGACCAGCACGTCGGCCGAGTAGAGCTGGCCGACGACCCGGACCAGCTCATCCTGGGTGACCGCGTCGACGTCGAAATTGCGCATCGCGTGCGCCCAGAGATCCTCGAGCGACCGCTGACCGTCCATCATCGCGACCAGGCGGTGCGCCTCGGGCGACATGCGATGGAACCGGCCCGACGCGCGATCCTGTAGCACGTACCAGACCTGGCCGCGATAGGTATGGCGATGCAGGCGCGCATGGGCCCGCAGGCGGGGACGGAAGCCTGCGACGCGGTACCACGACGCGCTGGACCAGGACCGCCGCGTGCTCATGGCTGCCACCGCCACCAGGCCAGCCGCGCCCAGTCGATGAGATCGTGAAACAGGACCTCCCCGAGCCGGCGCTCGCCGATCAATGTGCGCGAGATGCCTTCCATCCCCGGGCGCAGGGTGTCGGCATCCTGAACCAGCGCGGCTTCGACCCGGAACCAGTTGCGCCCTTCGCCCTGGCGGGCCAGCGGCGTCAGCTTCTCGACCACGAAGGGAAACGGGGTCTCGGGGAAGGCCTGCAGGCGCAGGGCCCCCTCCTGTCCCGGGCGGATGGCGTCGATATCGGTCTCACCCACCTCGAGCACGACGCGGAATGCGTCGAGGGGCGCGATCCGGAAGAGGGTCTGGCCCCGCTCGATCGACGCGCCGATCGACTGGCTGAGATCGCCCTCGACGATGTACCCGTCGAAGGGCGCGACGATCCGGGTGCGGGCCAGCTGCTCGTCCACCAGCGCGATCTGCGCGTCGGTCTGATCCAGCTGCGCGCGGACCACGCTGGCCTCGGCCATGGCCCGCTCGGCGATGGCCCGGTCCAGCTCGCGCGATTGCTGGGCGCGGGTCGTGCCGAGACGCATCCGCTCCAGCGTCAGGTCCCGGTCGTCCAGCCTCGCGATGACGTCGCCCTGAGAAACCCGGTCGCCCGCGCGGGCGGCCTCGGAGGCGAGATACGAGTTGAAGGGCGCGACGACGCTGCGCTGGACGATGCCTTCGACCCGCGCCGGGGCCGAGACCTCGAACGCGCGGGGCACGAACCAAAGGGCGGCGGCGACCGCGATGACCGCAACGGTCGCGAGCTTGGCCGCGAAATGGCTGGGTCCCACCAGCGCCTTGCCGCCCGCCGCGACGCCGTCGAGCATGCGCCGCGGGAACCAGCGCGCGGCCCGACGGCGATCCTCGATCACCGGACCCGCGATGGCCGCCACCGCGTCGCAGATGTCGATATCGGCGGTGTCGAAGGGATGCCCCTCCCGCCGCTCGAAGGTCAGGGCACCGGTGATCTCGTCGCCGGCGGTCATCGGGATCGTCAGGACGCTGCCGACGCCGTGCGTCCGGGCAAGATCGGCGTGGGCCAGCGACACGCGGAAGTCCCAGCCCTGCGGCTCGGGCCATAGCACGACGGCCTCCTGGTCGACGGCCTCGTCCATGGCCAGGCCGACCTCGCGGATCAGGCTCGCGCGGCGGCCGAAGCTGGCCGCGCTCGACACGGCGCGGACCTTGATCCGGCGCCCCTTGCGCAGGCCGAGGCTGACCGTCTCGCAGTCCAGGCGCCGCGCCAGGTCGGTGACCAGCGCGATGGCGGCGTCGTCCAGCGCGGGCCGTTCCAGCAGCGACGCAAGAACGTCGAAGGCGATCGTCGTTCGTTCGCGCAGCTCGCCATCGCGCGCCTCGCGTTCGCGGCGCAGCATGAGCTCGACCCAGGCTTCGCCCCATTGCAGGCGCCTGAAGATCACGGGCGTCGTGGGGGCGTTGGCGGGCGCCGCCAGGGCGACCGCGCCAAAGCTTTCGCCGGATACCGAGATCGGATGCGCCAGCACCCGGCGCGCGCCGTCTTCGCCCTGGGCGATGGAATGCCCGCTTTCCAGGGCAGAGCGTGCGGCCGCCAGAAGCTCAGGCTCGGGTGCGCCACCGGTCGGCCACTGCGCAGCCACCACCGGTGCGCCGGACTCGTCCAGGGTCACCAGGATCGCCGTGGCGAGCCCGTCGACCTGCCTTGCCAGCAATCCCAGCCAATTGAGAAGGAAGTCGGGCACGGTGCCCGCGTCGCGAAACCGCGTCCAGAGTGTGCGATCAAGCATGGCGTAGGAGACGGGGCCCTCGGCCTCCTCGGTCACGCCGGCTGTCTCGGACTCGCTGCCAACCACGCTGGAAATGACACACTCCTCGGAAACGGTCTAAGCGAAAAATCGAACGTCAAATCCAAAGCACGCATAAATTGTGCCCAGGCTTCGTGATTACCGGGAACAAAATCGCCTGTCTATCGTTTCGACCTGTTGCGACGTTGTCATGCCCCCCGCCCGACGCGGGAAACGCGCCCGGGCGCGACTGGACCAGCACCCGCACATCAATCAGCAAAAGACTGATTTTATTTGTTTATCCCCTAGCGCCGTCTGCCAGGGCGCGGGGCATGCCCCCGTCTGGCCGGGCGGCGTGCGACCTTTGTCCCGATGCGTCGGCTCCGCCCACCAGGCGTCAAGAACGGCGGCGTAGGGTCCGCACTGTTTCGAAAATCCGTATTCCGGGTCGCGCCGAACCATCGGCATGCGGCCTGACATTGCCGCGAGTCGCGCCTGCGCCCAGGCCCGGATGACGCAAGGTCAGCCGTCCGCTGCCCCTGCCGTCCGCGTCGCGGATAGCGAGGCGAAGTAGGCCGCGAGCGCCGCGATATCGGCGTCGGACAGATCCTGTGCCGACTTGGCCATCAGGTTCGCCCGCCCTGCGCCACCGCGATCCCCGTCGCGCCACAGGCGCAGTTGCTGGGCGAGGTAGAGCTGGCTCTGGCCGGCGAGCCGGGGGAAGTCTTCGGCGCGTGGACCTGCTTTCGGCCCGTGACACGACGTGCAGGCGGGAACGTCCCGCGTGCCCCGCGACGCCAAATTGGCGCCCTCCGCGACCACGGCCGCGTCGAGGTTTCGCGTCGCCGGGTCGGTCACCGATTCGCGACCGGCGAACCACGCGGCCAGTTCCACGAGGTCGGCCTCGGGAAACCGGGAGGCCGCCATGTGCATGATGCCGCTGCTGCGCGCGCCATCGGCATAGGCCAGCAACGTCCGTTCAAGGTAGGCTTGGGGCTGGATGTCCAGCCGGGGGATCCATTGATTGCCGCTCCGCCCGTCGAGCCCGTGGCACATCGCGCAATAGGCAAGGCCATCGGGCGCATCGTCGGGGACCTCGGGGCGCGCGGTGAGATCGTCGTATTCCGCGCCGGTCATGTCGCGAACCTCGACCAGGAACGCCACGACCGGCCAGACATCGTCCGTGCGCGGGGCGGGCCAGTGCGGCATGCCCGACATCTTCACGCCCTCGTCGACGATCCAGTGCAGCTCGTTCAGTTTCCACGACGGGTCTATCTCGGACACGTGGGGTGGCCGCGGCACCATGGCGGCGGCGACCGCCGATTGCCGGTGTCCCGGTGCCGCGTGGCAGGTCCGGCAACCCTCGTCGAAATGCCCGGCGCCAAGGGCGACCATGCCGTCCCGCGACAGGTCGGGCACCTCGCTTTGCGCCGGCGCGCGCAGTTCGACCGAGTTGCGGAACGTGGTGTGCAACAGCCACGGCGTGATCGCCCAGTGCCCCGCGCGCGCCGAGACGTTGAACAGGCCGCCGAAGACGATCGCGGCTCCGGCAATGGCGGCCAGGACCGCCAGGGTCGCGAGGGTCTGGAGGACGCGTTTCATGCCGTCTCGTCCTTCGTGTCTTCGAGGGATCGGGCGACCAGCCACAGCCCCGCGATCAGGTAGATCGGTGTGCCGATGGCCAGCATCAGCATGCCGCCGAGCTGTTGTTCCTGCAGCGCGCTGGCGTGGTCCAACGCATAGATCACGCGCGGCGACAGCGTCAGCAGCGCGCCCAGCAACGTCATGTGCATGGAGGTCAGAAGCAGCCCGCCCGCCCCGGCCAGCCCGCCGGTCCGCACGCATCCCGCCCAGACGACGAGCCCGACGGTCAGGAACAGCGCCTGTTCGACGATGAAGGCAACCGGGCTCGCCATGGCGGCCTCGTGCAGCACGGGAAGGTGGAAGCCCCACACCACCAGGAATTCCAGCACGGCCCCCGCGAGCGGAGACAGGGCCAGCGGATCCGCCAGCCGTGGAAACCCCAAAACGATCAGCGGAGCCACGACCGCGACAAGCCCCATGTGCCGGATCATGTGCGCCGGGAAATGGCCGAGCCAGTCGGACCATGGCAGCCCCCAAATCGCCAGCAGCAGCGCGCAGGAGAGGACCGCCGCGACGTTCATCGGCACGACCCGGCCAGCAGCACCGGCAGGACGACGTAGACCACGCCGATGGCCGAGACGACCGCGAGAAGCACCGAGACATGCCCCAGGAAGCGGTCGCGGCTTTCCACGTCGTCGATGCCCGGGACCGCGCCGTCCTCGCCGTAGCCGCCCTTGGTCCAGTTGCGCCAGCCCAGCCAGCCGCTGAGCCCGATCCCGACCAGCGCAAGGACCGTGAGGGCGATCAGCGCGAGTTGCAGCGCGCGGGGATCGGCATCCGGCGCGATCTTCGCGCACCACACCGCTGCCGCCCCGTACGAGATGACGAAGTGAAACGCCCAGATCCACGGCGCGATGGTGATCTTCAGCAGGATACCGACGCCGACGCCGAATTCGTTGGGCTCGGTCATGTCATCCACCCCGGCAGCAGGCCGATGACGGCCGAGGTGATGAGGGCCTGCACCACGATGAAGTGCCACAGCAGCGTCGTGTTCGTCAGGTCGGCATCATAGATCGGTGTCGTGTGCCCCGCGAGGCTTCGCGCGAGAGAATAGCCCTGGGCGATCAGCCCGAGGCCGAGATGCGCGCCCAGCCAGACCGCGAGCGCACAGACGATCGCGGGGTAGGCGTGGCTGGTGGGCGCGAGGTCGGCCACGGCCAGATAGAGCCCCGCGCCCCCCGCGGCGGTGCAGGCCATCCCCACCGCGAGGAGGATCCGTGCCTGCCGCACGTTGCCGTGCCGGTTGGTGGCCTTCGCGCTGCGCGTCGCCAGCCACGACAGGCCGAGAAGCACGGCGGCGGCCAGCAACGCCGCGCCGCCGGCGTGGTCCGCGCCCGTGGGCGGGAAGTCCGGGCTGGCCGTCCAGTAGAAGAAGAAGCCGAAGACGAGGCTGGTGAACGCCGTCGCATCCCCCAGCATGGTGATCCAGACCGCCCACCATCCCGGCGCGTTGGGCCCCGACGCATAGCGCGGCAGGCGCAGGCCGAGACCCACGTCGCTGGTCGGCTCTTCCGGGACCTGCGCGGTTGTCGTCCACAGCCAGTATAGGACGCAGACGATGGCGAAGGCCCCCGAGATGATGGCGGGCACGTACATCGAGAAGGTGGGAAAGATGAACGCCCCGCCGGTGAAAGCGGCCGCCATCATCGTGATCCAGGCGGGCCCGGTGATCCGCTGGACATGCTGGGGCCGGGCATCGAGCACCGAGGTCACGATCGTTTCGCGATATCCGTATTTCGTGTCGCTCAGGTAGAAGCGGCCCGCATCCATCCGCTCGACGATCTTCGGCTGGTCCCACAGCGGGTAGCGCGAGGTGATGAACGGGATCGACCGCACGCCCCATTGCTCTTCCGGGACATTGTGCGACCACTCGAGCGTGCCGGCGTTCCACGGGTTGCGCCGGGACTCGCCCTCGTTGCGCTTGGGGCGCAGCAGGTCCCACACGAAGACCGCGAAGCCAGCGGCGATCACGAAGCTCGCCACCGTTGAGAGCATGTTCAGCCAGCCCCAGCCCATTTCCTCGCCGTAGGTGAAGACCCGGCGCGGCATGCCGATCAGGCCGGTATAGTGCATCGGCAGGAAGGTCAGGTTGAAGCCGATGAAGATCAGCCAGAAGGACCAGCGCCCCAGCGTCTCGGACATCATCCGGCCTTTGCGGAAGAACGGGTAGAAATAGTAAACCCCCGCCATCACCGGAAAGATCATCCCCCCGAACAGCGTGTAGTGCAGGTGCGCGACGATGAAGTAGGTGTCGTGCACCGCCCAGTTGAAGGGCGCGATGGCCAGCATCACCCCGGTCAATCCGCCCAGCACGAAGATCGCCAGCGCCCCCGCGATCCACAGCATCGGCAGCGACCGCTTCACCTTGCCCACCATCAACGTGGCGGCGAAGACGAAAAGCTGGATTCCGGTCGGGATGACGACCGCCTCGGAGGCGGCGGAAAAGAAGCCCAGCGATATGTTCGGCAGTCCCGTGGTGAACATGTGGTGGACCCACAGGCCGAAGGACAGGAAGCCGACGCCAACCGCGCTCAGCACGATCCAGGAATAACCGACGATGGGCCTCTGGGCGACCGTCGGGATGACCATCGCGGCGATGGCGATGGAGGGCAGGAAGACGATGTAGACCTCGGGGTGACCGAAGATCCAGAACAGGTGCTGCCACAGCATCGGGTCGCCGCCGCGTGTGGGGTCGAAGAACGGCCAATCGAACGAGCGCTCCATCTCGAACAGGAAGTCGCCCGCGATCAGGGGCGGGAACGCGAAGAGGATCATCCCCCCCACGACCAGCACGTACCACGCGTAGAGCGGCATCAGGTTCACCCGCATCCCCGGCGGGCGGCACTTGAGCACGCCGACGATCAGCTCGACCGCCGCCGCGATGCTGGCCACCTCGATGAACGACAGGCCGAGCAGCCAGATATCGGCCCCGATGCCCATGTCCTCGGTCGAGAGCGGCGGGTACATGAACCAGCCGCCGCGCGGGGCCACGTCGAACAGGACCGAGCCCATGACGAAGCAGCCGCCGATGACGAAGCACCAGAAGCCGTAGGACGACAGGCGCGGGAACGGCAGATCGCGCGCCCCCAGGAACGCCGGAAGCAGAAGGATGCTGATCGCCTCGAACATGGGCACGGCGAAGAGGAACATCATCGCCGAGCCGTGCATGGTGAAGAACTGGTTGAAGCGGTCGGCGTCGAGAAAGTCGTTCTCGGGCACGGCAAGCTGGATCCGCATCAAGAGCGCCAGCACCCCAGCGGCCAGCATGAAGAACAGCGCCGTCAGCGCATACCACGCGCCGACCTTGTCGTTGTTGACCGCGCTGAAATAGGCCCATCCCTTCGGCTCGTCCCAGGCCCTGCGCAGGCGGTCGGCGCGGCGCGCTTCCTCTTCCGCGTCGACCGGGCGCGCCAGCATCTCGTCGGTGGGGGGGAACGTGCCTTCCGGTTCGGGCCGGTTGGTGCCGGAATAGTTCGCGAAGGGATCCTCGGTCATTTCAGCCCCACCAGGTAGGTCGCCAGCGCCAGAAGGTCGTCCTCGGGCAGATCGTCGTAGGCCGGCATCTCGACCTCCGGTTTCAGATCGCCGGTATGGTCGATCCAGGCGATGAAGTTATCGACCGTGGGCGCGAGGATGCCCGCGCCGAGGCTCAACCGGCTGCCCACGTGGGTGAGGTCCGGGCCGACCTGGCCCACCGCCTCGGTCCCGCGCACGGTATGGCACGCGCCGCAGCCCTGCGCGGCGAAGACATCCGCGCCTTCGATGGCGGCCTCGCCCTCGGGCGACTGCGCGGGGCGGGCTTCCTCGGCGAGCCAGGCGTCGAAGTCCTCGGGGTCCATGGTGACCACCTCGAAGGCCATCAGGGCGTGGGAGGCGCCGCAGAACTCGGCGCATTGGCCGCGGAAGGTCCCGGCCTCGGTGGGCTCCAGCGTCAGGAAGGTCTCGCGGCCCGGGAACATGTCCATCTTGCCGCCCAGTGCCGGGATCCACAGCGAATGGATGACGGCGGCGCTGCTCAGCTCGAAGGTGGACCTGCGTCCGACGGGAAGCCTGATCTCGTTGGCCGAGACGATCGGCGCGTCCGCGCCGTCGGGCCAGTAGGCGACACGCCACCACCATTGTTCGCCGACGATCTCGACGCGCAGGCCGTCGCCCGGCGCCCGCTGATCGGGCATCATCGACAGCCCCCAGGCCAGCAGGGCCGCGATCACGACCGTCGGAAACACGATGCCCCCGCCCACGATCAGCTTGCGGGCGATGGACTCGTCGTATTTCCGCGGGCTCAGGTGGTGGAAGAAGAACATCATCCCGTTGATGAGCAACCAGATGACAACCAAGCCGGCCAGCATGACCCAGAACAGGGTCAGCAGAGAGGCCGAGTCCTGTCCGGCCGGGTCCAGGATGGACTGACGGCCGCTGCACCCCGAGAGCGCCACGACCGGAACGAGGCCTGCGATCGGACGCTTCACGAAGCGCCGGCGCAGGATGAAGGGTAGCACTCTGCTACGACCATGAATGACTCCCCTCTCCGGCGCGGGCGCCCGGATCTGGTCCGGCGCCCTTTGGCTCAACAGCCCCCGGGCCATGTTTGTTCCCCGTCATCGTGGACGCCGTGGCCTCCCGCGCCTGACCGGGTCGGGGGCGCCGCGATGCCGACGCACGGGGATGACCGTGACGGAGACTGAGGGTCGGATCGTCTTAGGATGACACTCACGTGAACCGCAATCCGCCATTCACTAGGATGCGCTGGCCGGTCACGAAATCCGCGCGGGGCGAGGCAAGGAACGCGACCGCGCCGGCGATGTCGGCGGGCTTGGCGAGCCGGCCGAGCGGAATTCGCTCGGCGTGGGCCGCGCGTTCGGCGTCGGACACGTCGGCGTGACGCTCGACCGGCGCGAAGCCCGGCTCCACGAGGTTCACGGTAATTCCGTCGCCCCCCAGCGCGTTGGCCCACGAGCGGCTCAGCCCGATCATCGCGCTTTTCGCTGTGGCATAATGCGCAAGCTCGGGTGGCCCCACATGCGCCGCCTCCGACCCGATATTGACGATGCGTCCGCTGCCGCGCCGTCGCCAGTCGGCCAGACACGCCTGCATCAACAGCACGGGCGCGCGGACGAAGAAGGCAAGTTGCGCTTCGTAGTCCGACCACTCCTGCGCCTCGATCGGTTTCTCGGGCTGCGGGCCGGTCGCGTTGTTCACCAGCAGGTCCACAGGTCCGAGCGTCCCGGCGATCTCGGCCAGGCCGGTCTCGATCGCGTCGGGATCGAGCACGTCGAACCGTACCTTCGACGCGATTCCGCCTTCGGACCTGATATCCGCCGCGACGGCGTCCGCGGCCGCGCCGTCGCTACGATAGTTCACGGCGACCGACCAGCCATCGCGACCCAGCGTCCGTGCGATCTCGGCCCCGAGACCGCGAGACGCTCCGGTGACGAGCGCGACCTTCGCCGCGTCGGCAGGGTCGTCCGGGCTGAGGCTCATTCTTCCGGCAGGCCGTAGACCGCGAGGTGGTCGCCGACCTGGTCCTTGATGATCGAGTTGCCGCCGGCGGTGAAAGCGACGTATTGGCGGCCCTCGTGCTCGTAGACGGCCGGGTTCGAGACGGCGGGCGCCATGACGGTGTCTTCCCACAGCTCCTCGCCCGTCTCGACCGAGTAGGCGCGCACCTTGGCGTCCATGGAGGCGCCGATGAAGATCAGCCCGCCCGCCGTGACCGCCGGCCCGCCGATGGTCGGGGAGCCCATGAACTCGGGCATGTAGAACCCGTATTTCTGCGACGCCCCCATGGGGCGGGACCACAGTGTTTCACCCGTGGTCATGTCGATCGCGCGGATATCGCCGTAAGGCGGCTCCCAACACGGCATGCCAAGCCAGTTGAGCGGGATGTAGAGCTCGAATCCGTAGGGGGCGTTGTGCTGCGGGTAGAACCCCGTCTCGTTGCCCGAGCTGCCCGCGATCCGCTCGTATTCCTCGCGGGGATACATCTTGAGCATCTGCACGGCGCGCGACGAGTTCACGATTGCGACCTGATTTTCAGGATCGTACCCGATGCCGCCCCATTGCTGGCCGCCGAAGGTCGCCGGGTAGACCAGCGTTCCGGTGCCTTCAGTGGTCATCGGTGTATAAATACCGTCGTAGCGGGCATTGTCGAAAATGCGCGAGCAGTTTCCGAAGGAAACGAGATCCGCGATCCACCAGACATCCGGGCGGTTCTGCAGGTCGACGACCGGCTCGGGCCGGGTCGGCACCGGTTGCGTCGCGGGCAGGACCTCGCCCTCAATATCTGTGTCGGTCGGCACCTCCAGCTCCTCCACGGGCCAGATCGGCTCGCCGGTCTCGCGGTTGAGCGCCCAGAGGAGTCCCATCTTGCTGGCCTGCAGCAGCGCGGGGATCTCCTCGCCGTCCACGGTGATGTCCATCAGCGTGGGGGCGGAGTTGGTGTCGTAGTCCCAGACGTCGTGCTTGACGTATTGATAGGACCAGACGACTTCGCCTGTTTCGACATCGACGGCCGTCGTGGACGTGGCAAGCGGGATCTCCTCGACCCGGTTACCACCCCAGTAATTCGGCGAGGGCGACGAGACGGGCAGGTAGACGAGGCCCAGTTCCTCGTCGGCGCTCATCGCGGTCCAGACATTCGCCGTGCCGGTGCGCAGGCGCACCTCTTCCGGCAACAGGTCCACGGTCCATTGCAGCTCGCCCGTCTGCGGGTCGACGGAAAAGACCGTGCCGGGCGGCGCTTCGGACCACTCCCAATCCATGCCGGCCCATCCGATCACGACATGGTCGCCGACGATGGTGGGCGGCTGGAGCAGCGACAGGGGCCAGCGATCGTTGGTGTCGTTCCACTGGTTGACGTCCAGCGCGCCGCCGTCGCCGAAGCGTTCGCACAAGTCGCCTGTATCCGCGTCCATCGCGAAAAGCTGCGCGTCCATTGTACCGAGATAGACGATCTTCTGACACGCCTCGCCCTCCACCGGGGTTTCGGCCTCCCAGTAGGACACGCCCCGGTTTTTCAGCGCGGGCTGCGTCAGGGCCTCGAGCGTGCTTTGCGAGTCGAAGTTCCAGACCTCCTCGCCCGTCGCCGGGTCGAGCGCCAGCACGCGGTAGAAGGGCGTGCCGATATAAAGCATCCCGTTGGCATAGATCGGCGTGGCCGACCAGACGGTGCCCGGCAGGTCGCCCGATCCGTCGGACACGTCGCCGGTGAAGACCTCCCACGCCTTCTCGAGCCGGCCCACGTTCTCGGTCGTGATCTGGTCCAGCGGCGAGTATTTCTGCGCGCTAAGTTGTCCGTGGAAGCCGGTCCATGTCGGCTCATCCGGGACCAGCGGGACGGGTTGCCGTTCCGTGGCCGGGGATTGCGACTGGCCGGGCTGGGCGGCGTCTTGCGCCGTGGCACTGTCGGTCGCGGCCTGCTGTGACTGGGCCGCGGTCGCGAGAGACAGCATGGAAACCGCCATCAGGCACGTGAGCTTCGGGGTCCGGGTCATGGTGTCACCTCCGTGCGCGCCATGCCGGCCCCGGCGGCGTCGAGGGCGATCCCGGCGAGGGCCACCGCCAGCAAGAGCAGGATCCACCACCCATGCAGGAAGAACGCGGCGAGGGCCGTGCCGAGCACGCCGAGCACTGTCAGCCAGCGCCAGCTTTTGTGGCCCGTGACCGCCATGAAAAGCCCCCCCAGCGCGACGAGGAAACATCCGGCCATGACCAGCAGGGCGCCGGACGTTCCGGTGACCCCGGTCAGGGGCGTCACGTAAAGATAGAAGGCGAATAGAGCGGCAGACAGGGCGGCGATCGCGGTGACGCTTGAGCCGAGGCGCCTCCGGCCTGAGAAACGATTGGCCATCGTGTGTCTCCTCGAAAGCTGGACGTGCGACATATTAGCGCGTCCCGCCGCCTTCGGGTTCCATGCCAATCGCGATCTCGCGCGGGAAACGCTGGCCCACACATCGCCCATGTCCGCTGTATCGCGATTTTCGAAAGGACCAATCGCAAGGACGTCCGGTCGCGTATGGCCACCGTGGTGTGGCCCCAACGCACGGCGATGCGAACCAGCGGGTCCGCGATCGGGAGACACGCCGCGCCGTGCGCCGTCCCACGAAGCGTTGCGCTCGCCCCGTCTCCTGCGCGGCGCCGAGCGGGCATTCGACCGGACACCCCGAAAGGCCGGCGGGAGGCCCCTTCCAGCCCGCCGCCGACCAGTGCGCTCCGGGCGCAGAATTTACTGTCGGGACAACTGATTAGACGCCATTAACAAAGAGTAACCTAAGGGATAGGAAAACCTTGTCGTCCGTCGCGGTGGGCGCCAAGGGGGGCTTCTCCCCTTCCACTTCGCCGATGATCTCGTAGGTCAATGCGTGGAAGGTGCGCGCCGCCACGGGGACCTCGCACCGCGCCTCGATGCGCTCGGACATCTCGGTTGCAGGATCTTTGGCGAAGGCCAGCAGCAGGAGCTCGCTTGGCTTCCGTATCTCCGCCTTCACCAGGTATGCGGCCTTGGCCGTGATAACGCTGGTCTTGCCGGACCCCGCGCCTGCCAAAACCAACGTCGCATCTTCGTCGACGATCACCGACAGGCGATGCTCCGGTGTCAGCGGCATGGATTCGACCGTGTCGAAGAAGTCCTTCCACCGAAGTAGCTGAGCTTCCACGAACGTCTCGATAGCCGCGTCCCGGACGGTGTTCGGATCGGCAGCGAAGGCCATGATCGGGGCGATCCGGGACATCACCTCGTTGCCAACGGCCTCGGCGTTCAGCTTGGAAAGCACGCGGCTGTTCAGATCGGCAGCGTCGCGCGCCAGCGGCGCTACGTGGCATGCGGCAGGATAAACATCCGGCACCTTGAGCACATCGAGAGCATGCAGGATGCGCCGGACCGCGGCGTCTTCCTTTTCCAGCGCCGCCCGATTGAAACTCGTCCAGGCGGTCGTAACCGCCTCTGCGAAGGTTCTGGCCGCATATGGCTCCACCGCTGGCAAGGTCAGGTTTCGGTCGTGCCCAAGATCGAGCGAAAGCGACGAGGAGAGCAGACCTTTCCTCACTGAGGGGCGCGTCGCGATAGCGTCAAACCCTATCCAGGGCGAACCCGCCCCGCGTGCCGCAATGCCCCTGTCTTGCAGAGTCAAGGACCTTGGATGTCGACTGAGAGGGTCGACCAGGAACCTCAGGAAGGATTTTGAGGCGAGGTTCATTTGCACCAAACTACCAGTCTTTTCTAAGGTGTAGCAGATTTCGGACAGCCGGGAACCTTTCCGGATCCATTTCAGACGCGAATGGGTGCCTGCCCTGTTCATTCATTTCCAAAAATACATCTGACCGGTGACTTGCTGGGCCGGGATACCCGATTGCCACGGGCAATGGCGAAGTTTTTCCTTCGCCCCGCAGACTATTGGCCAATCTCCATTTCGTGGACCGAAACAAAGACCAGCGAGCCCAAGAGAAGAGAAGGAGGGGCACCCAGGAGACGACTGTGGACAGGCTTGATGCTGCCACGAACGGCAGACGCGCAACCAAGGAGGACCACCACGCTGCGTAAGTTCCCAACGAATACCCTGTCTGCAGATCTGCAACTCGCTGCCGCCCGGGCGCATTTCGACAATCACGGATCCGCGCTGTGCAACGCCGCGGGGCTGATCGACAGCGACGCCGGAGCGGCCGGCGTGCTGCGCCTCATGTCCGGGCTGCGCGAAGCATTGCAGCTGGGCCGGGCGGCGCGGCGCAGGCTGGTCGATCTGCACCGGCTCCTGTCTCTCGATCTGCTTGGCGATAGTCTCGACCCGGAGTTGTCGTCTTGGCCCCTCCTCGATCCCGCGAGCCCGGAGGTGGAAGAGCTCTGCCTGATCACCGACCGGCTCTATGACCTTCTGGTCGAGATCGGAGAGCTGGACGATGAGCGGGATGCGCTGGCGCTTGCTCTACCGGCGCAGCGCGCGGCCTGAACAGAGGCGCCGGCCATGCGCGCGTGCACGGTCGGCGTCATGCTCAGGGATGACCGCAAAGCGCAGTCTTCCGAGAGGGCATCCTCGGCGGCGGCACGGCCCAGGAACAGAAAAAGTCATGCACCCAGCAGATTTCCTCTTCGTCATCCCGATGAACGACCAATGTTCTCGTCACCAGCACCCAAGACCAGCTTCGCAACCAACCGAAAGGACCCTGCCAACGCCCCAGCATCTCCCCCCGACGGAATTTGACGCCGATGAATCAGGCACCCAGCACCATTTCCGCCACCGCATGAAAGGGAGATCATCATGCTCAACACTACCACCCTCGACACCGCCGACGCGCGTCTTGGCGCGGCCTACACGGTCGAGGATCACCTCCGCCGCCATGGTGCGAGCCTCTGCGACCTGCTCGACGCGCTCGATGATCCGAGCGGGTTCGCGGCGCTATGCGATCTGCATGGTGCCTTCGGTCAGCCGATCCCCGATACAGATGCCATCGAGGCCGCCCTCCGCGACATCCGTCGCATTCTGGCCGACCAGATGCCATCGTCGCTCGACCGGATCGGCCGTGAGCGGGGCTTGCCAGCCGCCGACATGACCCGGTGGAATGGCGCGCGCGTCAGCGAGCTTCTCGGGCGATTCCGTCATGCCGACTGAGACCGGGGCACGCTGTGTCCTTCAGCTGTCGCGCCGGCGCCGCCTGAGCGTCTATCCCGATGAGTTCGGGTTGAGCAGGACATCTGCGACGTGACGCTGTGGCTCATCGAGACGCACGGCCTGTCTCGTGTCCACGTGTGGGTAGACCGGCACTACACGCAGATCGGACAGGAGATCGCCGGCGTGACTGTCATCACTTCGCCGCGCCATCCCGCGCGACTGACCGAGGCGGCGCACGAGGCGTTTCTCGCGCTCGGCTACACGATCGGAGACACCCGCGCAGACGCCTACGGCCATCAGTTTTGCGACGGGCATCACTCGAAGCACGAGGCCATCCAAGCCTATACGCGCATCGAAGACGCGCTGAAGCTCTGGCGATCACAATAACAAATACTCGGGCATCTCGGACAAGGGCGGCGAAAGCCGCCCTTATTGCATGTCTTTCGTTCATTGTTAAAAGCTTGCTGATATTGCGGATCGGCTTCTCGGCCAGTCTTCGAAACGGTCGCTGTTGTGCTCGTCCTGGCGAACTGGATCTTGGTAAGTGGAAGTGAAGGCGTCGCACCCAGCACAGGAACCCGACCTGTCATGACCCAAACCGAAGAAAATTCCCGCAAAACGTTTCCGTCGAATGATTTCGGTGCCCATATCCCTCGGGATACAACTGAACCCGCGTTCGTAGGCGAAATGACAGAAACAGCGGGAAATCGGGCGCTTACGCCCGATTGACCTTTTTCGCTTGCGGAATGGACCTTTCAAGCCCGCCGGTGGCCACTAATTGGTAGTGGCGATAAACATTACCGCGCGTCTTCGCTCACCCGCATTTCGAGTGGCCGCAGGCGGCGCAGGTCATGCAGCCTTCGACCATGCGCATCTCGAAGCTGCCGCAGCTCGGGCAGGCCTTGGCGGGCGTGCTGCCCAGCGCGACCACTTGGGCCTGCGGATCGGATTTCAGGCCCAGACCTTCACCGGCGAGGAAGCCGGTGGCGATCATGTGCCGCTCGATCACGCCGCCGATGCCCGCGATGATCGAGGGGATGTACTTGCCCTCCATCCAGGCGCCGCCGCGGGGGTCGAAGACGGCCTTGAGCTCTTCCACCACGAAGCTCACGTCGCCGCCGCGGCGGAACACGGCCGAGATCATGCGGGTCAACGCCACGGTCCAGGCGAAATGCTCCATGTTCTTCGAGTTCACGAAGATCTCGAAGGGGCGCCGGTGGCCGTTCTGGATCAGGTCGTTCACCGTGATGTAGAGCGCGTGCTCCGAACCGGGCCATTTCAGCTTGTAGGTCGACCCTTCCAGCGCCTGAGGACGGCTCAGCGGCTCGGACATGTAGATCACCTCGCCCTCCTCGCTTTTCTGCGCCTCGGCGGGGCTGGCGTCGGCGGTCTCGCTCACGCTCAGCACGCTGCCGGTCACCGCGTTGGGGCGGTAGGTCGTGCAGCCTTTGCAGCCCGTCTCGTACGCCTCCATATAGACGTCCTTGAAGTCCTCGAAGCTGATGTCCTCGGGGCAGTTGATGGTCTTCGAGATCGACGAATCCACCCATTTCTGCGCCGCCGCCTGCATCCGCACGTGGTCCATCGGATCGAGTGTCTGCGCGCTCACGAAATGGTCGGGCAGCGCGGCGTCGCCGTTCCGGTCGCGCCACATCTGCACGGCGTAATCCACGACCTCTTCCTCGGTGCGCGACCCGTCCTTCTGCAGGACCTTGCGGGTGTAGGCATGGGCGAAGACCGGCTCGATCCCCGAGCTCACGTTGCCGGCGAACAGGCTGATGGTGCCCGTGGGCGCGACGCTGGTCAGCAGCGCGTTGCGGATGCCGTGCTTGCGGATCGCGTCCTTCACGTCGTCGTCCATGTGCTCCAGCGCGCCCGAGGCCAGGTACTTGTCGGCATCGAACAGCGGGAATGCGCCCTTCTCGGCCGCCAGCTGCGCCGAGGTCAGGTACGCGGCGCGGGCGATCCGGTGCATCCAGTCCTCGGTCAGACGCGCCGCCTCCTCGGACCCGTAGCGCACGCCGACCATGGCCAGCGCGTCGGCCAGCCCGGTGACGCCTAGGCCGATCCGGCGCTTGGCCGCGGCTTCCTGCGCCTGCTCTTCCAGCGGGAAGCGCGAGGCATCGACCACGTTGTCCATCATGCGCACGGCGCTGGCCACCAGCCGCTCCAGCGCGGCGTCGTCCAGCGCGGCATCGGGGCCGAACGGGTCGCCGACCAGCCGCGCGAGGTTCACCGAGCCCAGAAGGCACGCGCCGTAGGGCGGCAGGGGCTGTTCGCCGCAGGGGTTCGTCGCCGCGATGGTCTCGCAATAGGCGAGGTTGTTGGCCTTGTTGATGCGGTCGATGAAGATCACGCCCGGCTCGGCGTAATCGTAGGTTGCGCGCATGATCTTGTTCCACAGGTCGCGCGCCTGCAGCGTCTTCATCACCTTGCCGTCGAAGACCAGCTCCCACGCCTCGTCGGCCTTCACGGCTTCCATGAAGGCGTCGGTGACCAGCACGCTGACGTTGAAGTTACGCAGGCGGGCCGGGTCGGACTTGGCCTCGATGAACGCCTCGATATCGGGGTGGTCGCAGCGCAGGGTCGCCATCATCGCGCCGCGCCGCGCGCCCGCCGACATGATGGTGCGGCACATGGCGTCCCACACGTCCATGAAGGACAGCGGCCCCGACGCATCGGCGGCCACGCCGTGCACGTTCGCGCCCTTGGGCCGGATGGTCGAGAAGTCGTAGCCGATGCCGCCACCCTGCTGCATGGTCAGTGCGGCCTCGCGCAGATGCTCGAAGATGCCCGACATCGAATCGGGGATCGTGCCCATGACGAAGCAGTTGAACAGGGTCACGCTGCGGTCGGTGCCCGCGCCCGCCACGATGCGACCGGCGGGCAGGAACTTGAAGTCCTCCAGCGCGGCGTAGAACTCGGCCTCGAAGGCGTCCGCGTCATCCTCGACCGTTGCCAGCGACCGGGCGATACGGCGCCAGGTATCCTCGACGCTGCGGTCCACGGGCGTGCCGTTCGCCTGTTTCAGGCGGTATTTCATGTCCCAGATCTGTTCCGAGATGGGGGCGGCAAAGCGGGTCATGGCGGGCCTTCTTTCGCAGCAGGGGATGGCTTCGCCGCATGGTCCTGCGGCGACGGAGTCTCTATATAGGGTATTGGACGGGGTGTCCGCCACAGGATTGTGGATAAGTCAGGGGGTAAATGCGCGATGTCGGCAAAACTGCACATGCTGAAGCTGAGCGTGGGGTCCGAATCCATCGACCAGCTGATCGACTGGCAGCAGCACCGCTCGAAACAGCGGCGCGACGGGCAGTATTATCACGTCACGCGCATGTTTCCCAAGCGCGTCGACGACTTGCTGGAGGGCGGGTCGATGTACTGGGTGATCCAGGGCGTGATCCTGGCGCGCCAGCGGATTCTGGGATTCGACGAGCTCAGGGGCGAAGACGGCATCCGTCGCTGCGCGATCCTGCTGTCGGACGAGGTGATCCGCACCGAGGCGACGCCCAAGCGCCCCTTCCAGGGCTGGCGTTACCTGCAACCGCAGGACGCCCCCGCGGACCTGGGACGCGCGACGCAGGGCGAATCGGACCTGCCGCCCAAGCTGATGGCCGCGCTGGCCGAGATCGGGGTGCGCTAGGCCCGGATCAGACCCCGAGCCGGCCGCGCAGATCGGCGAGCGTGGCTTGCGCCGCGTCGTCCCACGGCGCGTCGACCGCGCGGAACAGCGTCGCCTGGCTGGCGTGCACGGGTCCGTCGGACAGGGTCTTCAGGTGATTGGCGCGCAGGGTCTCGCCGGTCGAGGTGATGTCGGCGATCGCCTCGGCCGTCTCGTTGCGCACCGTGCCCTCGGTCGCGCCCTGGCTGTCCACAAGCTGGTAGTCGGCAACCCCGTGGCCGCGCAGGTATTCGCGCATGAGCCGGTGATACTTGGTCGCGATGCGCAGCCGGTGGCCATGGCGGCGGCGAAACGCGGCGGCGGCGGCATCCAGGTCGTCCAGCGTCTCCACGTCGACCCAGAAATTCGGCACGGCGATCACCAGGTCGGCGTGTCCGAACCCCATGCGCGCCAGTTCCTCAACGCGGCTGTCCCAACCGGCGAGCTTCTCGCGCACCAGGTCGGATCCGGTGACGCCCAGATGGATGCGGCCCGCAGCCAGTTCCCTTGGAATCTCGCCCGCCGACAGCAGGACCATCTCGACCCCGTCGATCCCGCTGACGCGACCGGCGTATTCGCGGTCCTCGACCTTTTCCATGGTGATGCCGCGTTCGGCGAACCACTGGAACGTCTTCTCCATCAGCCGTCCCTTGGACGGCACGCCGAGCTTGATCATGCGGTGCCCTCCAGGATCACGCCGGGGCGGATCACGCCGCCCACCGCCCGCATGCCGTCGCCGCCGCCCAGCGCGCGGGTCAGCGCGTCGTAGCGGCCGCCGGTCGCGACGGGCGGCAGGTCGGGACGGTCCGGCAGGCTGAGCGTGAAGACGAACCCGTCGTAATATTCCATGGTGCTGCGGCCATGGCTGCCTTCGAACCTGAGCCGCGCGGGCGCGATCCCGCGCGCGTCCAACGCATCCAGCCGGCGGGCCAGCCCGTCGGTCGCGGGCGTGATCGCGGGCAGGTCCACGGCGATGTCGCGCAATCGTTCCAGCGCCGCGTCACTGGGCGCGCTGAGGCTGAGGATATCGTCGATCAGCGCCACGTCGCGGGCGGCCAACGGGGGCGCGGCGGCATCGGCACACAGGGCGGCCAGGCGCGTCTCGACCTCGGCCCGGCTTCGCAGCCCGATCTCGGGGCCGGCCTCGGCGAAGGGGTCCGCCGCCGTCAGCAGGTCCGCGCGCGCCGGGGCAACAGGTGTCTTTCCCGAGAACCGGTCCAGCAGCGCGCGGAACCGCAGCGGCCGCCAGATGTGGCGCAGCAAGGCGTTGCGCCGGTCGGCGGTGGTCTCGAGCCCCATGACCGCGGCGGTCAGGATCCCGGTGTCACCTGTCACGATGCGCGGACGCAGATGGGCCACCTGCGCATGGATCAGGTCGAAGACCTCGGCATCGGCCTCGGCCGCGTCGTGACCGAACAGCTCGAACCCCGCCTGCAGGTATTCATGCGGGCGCGACGGGTCGGGCTGGCGGCGGAAGATCGACCCGGCATAGGCATAGCGCGCCGGGTCCCCCCGGCGGGCCATGTGCCACTGCACCACCGGCACCGTGAAGTCCGGGCGCAGCATCGCCTCGCCCCCGTCGGGGCCGGGGGTGACGAAGGCGCGCGCGCGGATGTCCTCGCCGTAGAGATCAAGCAGCGTGTCGGCGGGCAGAAGGAGGTCCGGCTCGACCCGCTCGGCCCCGTGTTCCAGGAACAGCGCCAGCAGCCGCTCGGCCTCGGCCCGCTCGGTGGCCTTGGGGGGCAATGTCATCCCAGCCGCGCCTTGATCTCGGACACCATGTCCTCGAGCCGGCATTCGAACTGCGCGGGCTGGTCGCGCCATTCCTCGTGGCTGAGCTCGGAGGCCAGGCGCGCGCCCAGCTTCAGGTCCTTGATCTGCACCACGCCGCGCGCCGCCTCGTCCTCACCCTGGATGATGGCGAAGGGGGCGCCGCGCTTGTCGCAATACTTCAATTGGTTGCCGAAGTTCTTGGGGTTTCCGAGGTAGAGCTCGGCCCGAATGTCGGCTTTCCGCAAGTCCGACACCATCGCCTGGTAGGCCGCGAGGCGCGACTTATCCATCACCGTGACGACGACCGGGCCGTCCTCGGCGTCGTCAAAGCGGCCCTTCATGGTCAGCGCGGCCAGCAGGCGATCGACGCCGATGCTGACGCCGGTGGCCGGCACCTCCTGCCCCGTGAAGCGCTTGACCAGATCGTCGTAGCGCCCGCCCCCCGCCACGCTGCCGAACTGGCGCGGGCGGCCCTTCTCATCCGTCACTTCGAAGGTCAGCTCGGCCTCGTAGACCGGGCCGGTGTAATAGCCGAGGCCGCGCACCACCGAGGGATCGATGACGATGCGGTCGGGGCCGTAGCCCTGGGCCGCCAGAAGATCGGCGATCTGGCGGAGTTCATCCACGCCCTCGCGGCCGACCTCGGAGTCCGTGACCAGGCCGTCCAGGTTCGAAAGGGTCTCGGTCCCGTCAGCGCCAAGCGCGCCCATGAATCCCATCACCACGTCGACCTGTTCATCGCCCAGACCCGCGCCCTTGGTGAAATCGCCGCTGTCGTCCTTGCGGCCCTCGCCCAGCAGCGCGCGCACGCCGTCCTCGCCCAGCCGGTCGAGCTTGTCGATGGCGCGCAGGACGATGCCGCGCTCGGCCTCGTGCTCGGGGCCGCCGATGCCCGCGACCTCCATCACGCCGTTCAGGACCTTCCGGTTGTTCACCCGGATGATGTAGTCGCCGCCAAGGCCCAGTTCCTCGAACACGTCCGACAGCATGGCGCAGATCTCGGCGTCGGCTGCCATGGACGCGCTGCCCACCGTATCGGCATCGCATTGATAGAACTGGCGGAATCGCCCCGGCCCGGGCTTTTCGTTGCGCCAGACCGGCCCCATGGCATAGCGGCGATAGGGAGACGGCAGGTCGTTGCGATACTGCGCGGCGACGCGGGCCAGTGGCGCGGTCATGTCATAGCGCAGGGCCAGCCAGTCGCCGTCTTCCTCCCACGCGAAGACGCCCTCGTTCGGGCGGTCCACGTCGGGCAGGAACTTGCCCAGCGCCTCGACCGTCTCGACGCCCGACGTCTCCAGCGCGTCGAAACCATAGCGATGGTAGATCCGCGCGATCCGGGCCAGCATGTCGGCCCGGCGCGTCACCTCCGCGCCGAAATAATCGCGAAAGCCCTTCGGCGTCACGGCCTTGGGGCGCGGCTGTTTTTTCTGCTTCGCCATGGGTCCCTTCCGGGCGGTCAATCGGACGCGGCTCGTCTAGCCCAGCGCCACCGGGCGTGCAAGGAAGCTGGCCCGTGGCAAGCCCGCATGGTAAGGGCCGCGCATGGACATGACGGCGATCGAAGAACGGCTGGCGCACCTGGAGCGGGTGAACGACGACCTGTCGGATACCGTGGCGCGGCAGGACGACCGCATCGCGCTGCTGGAGCGGCGCGTGGCGATGCTGATGGAGCGCGAGGCCGGGCGCGAATACGACCAGGGCGGCAGCATCCCCCTGGGGGACCAGCGCCCGCCGCACTGGTAGGCCGCGCGCCCGCCCGTCAGATGTCGTCCACCGTGACGACCCCCTGCAGCGACTTCAGCGCGCCCTTGATCTGCGGCGTCACCGGGAAGGCATCGCCCAGCGTGACCTCGACCTCGCCCGGCAGGTCCGGGTCCATCAGACACAGGTTCACCGGCCCGCGCGCACGGATGCGCGATTCGGCCTTGGCGCGGTCCAGCACGGCCGCCACCGGGCCGATGGCCTCGTCCGACGAGATGAAGACCAGAAGGCCGCCGCCCGCCGCGTCCTCGATGGCCTGGTCGATGGGCTGAACCGACCGGCAGAGCAGTTTCAGCTGCTCGGCCTCGACCGTGGCCTCGACCTGCATCAGCACGTTCGATCCCGGCTCCAGCAGGTCGCGCGACGCCTCCAGCGTGTCCGAGAAGACCATCGTCTCGAACAGGCCCGTCGGGTCGCTCGCCTGCACGAAGGCAAAGCGGTTGCCCTTGGCCGACTTGCGCTCCTGCCGGCCCGAGACGGTCGCGGCGATCTTGGCGGCCTTGGGACCGGCCTGCGCCTCCTGCCCCAGCGACTCGAAGGTCATCACGCCCTTGCGCTTCAGCGCGGGCATGTAGTCGTCCAGCGGGTGGCCCGATAGGTAGAAGCCGATTGCCTTGTGCTCCTCGGCCAGCCGTTCGGCGGGCAGCCAGTCGTCCACGGGCGACAGCCGCGGCTCGGGCAGGTCCTCGCCTGCCTCGCCGAACAGCGACACCTGCGCGCTGGCCTTCTGCTCGTGGATCGCGGCCGAGTACGCCACCAGCGCATCCAGGCTCTCGAACACCCGCCGGCGGTTCGGGTCCAGCTGGTCGAAGGCACCGGCGCGGGCCAGCATCTCCATCGGGCGCTTGCCGACGCGCTTCAGGTCCACCCGCCGCGCCAGGTCGTAAAGCGTGGCGAAGGGCCGGTCGGTGCCGCTGTCCCGCGCGGCCAGCTTCGTCGCCATGACCTCGCCATCCGCGCCCGCCGCGCCACGCACCTGTTCTGCCGCCGAGTCGTCCTGGTCGCGGCGGCCGGCCACGATCAGCTGCATGGCGTCGAGGCCCACGTTCTTCAGCGCGCCCAGACCGTAGACCACCGCGCCGTCCTTGACCGAGAAGGCCGCAGCCGAGCGATTCACGCAGGGCGGGACGATCTCGATATCCAGCCCGCGGCGCACCTCTTCGGCGTAGACGGCCAGCTTGTCGGTCAGGTGGATATCGCAGTTCATGACGCCGGCCATGAACTCGACCGGGTGGTTCGCCTTCAGCCACGCGGTCTGGTAGCTGACGACCGCGTAGGCCGCCGCGTGGGACTTGTTGAAGCCGTAGTTGGCGAACTTGTCGAGCAGCGCCCAGGTCTCCTGCGCCGTCTTCTCGTCGACCCCGTTCTTCTTGGCCCCCGCGAGGAACTTGGGCTTCTCGGCGTCCATGGCGGCCTGGATCTTCTTGCCCATGGCGCGGCGCAGAAGGTCGGCGCCGCCCAGCGAATAGCCCGCCATCTCCTGCGCGATCTGCATCACCTGCTCCTGGTAGACGATGATGCCCTGCGTCTCGTCGAGGATGTGATCGACCGATGGGTGCAGCGTGTCGCGCTCCGACAGGCCGTTCTTCACCTCGCAGTATTTCGGGATGTTCTCCATCGGGCCGGGCCGGTAGAGCGCGACCAGCGCGACGATATCCTCGATGCAGGTGGGCTTCATGCGCCGCAGCGCGTCCATCATGCCCGTGGATTCCACCTGGAACACCGCGACGGTCTTGGCCTTGGCGTAAAGCGCGTAGGACCTTTCGTCGTCCAGCGGGATCAGGTTCATCTGGTTCTCGGCGCCGGGGGCCGGGGCATAGAGCTCGGTTCCGTCGGCGGCGATGTGGATGGGCCGGGTCTGATTGATCAGGTCCACGGCGTTCTGGATGACCGTCAGCGTCTTCAGGCCCAGGAAGTCGAACTTCACCAGCCCCGCCTGTTCGACCCATTTCATGTTGAACTGGGTGGCCGGCATGTCCGATTTCGGATCGCGGTACAGCGGCACCAGCGCGTCCAGCGGCCTGTCGCCGATCACGACACCGGCGGCATGGGTCGAGGCATTGCGCAGCAGCCCCTCGACCTGCTGGCCATAGTCCAGAAGGCGGGCGACGACCTCCTCGTTCTTGGCCTCCTCGCGCAGGCGCGGCTCGTCGGCCAGCGCCTTCTCGATGCTCACGGGCTTCACGCCCTCGACCGGGATCATCTTCGACAGCCGGTCCACCTGCCCGTAGGGCATCTGGAGCACCCGGCCCACGTCGCGCACGGCGGCCTTGGACAGAAGCGCGCCGAAGGTGATGATCTGGCCCACCTTGTCGCGGCCGTATTTCTCCTGGACGTAGCGGATCACCTCTTCGCGGCGGTCCATGCAGAAGTCGATGTCGAAGTCGGGCATGCTGACCCGCTCGGGGTTCAGGAACCGCTCGAACAGCAACGAATAGCGCAAGGGGTCGAGGTCGGTGATGGTCAGCGCGTAGGCCACGAGGCTGCCCGCGCCCGAGCCGCGGCCGGGACCCACGGGAATGTCGTGGTCCTTGGCCCACTTGATGAAGTCCGCCACGATCAGGAAGTAGCCGGGAAAGCCCATCCCCTCGATGATGCCCAGCTCGAATTCCAGCCGCTTCTCGTACTCCTCGACGGGGGCGGCGTGCGGGATGACCGCAAGACGGGCCTTCAGGCCCTCGACCGCCTGGCGGCGCAGTTCCTCGACCTCGTCATCGGCGAATCTCGGCAGGATCGGGTCGCGCCTGTAGGCGGCGAAGGCGCAGCGGCGCGCGATCTCGACCGTGTTCTCGATGGCCTCGGGCAGGTCGGCGAACAGCGTCGCCATCTCGGCCGGCGATTTCAGGTAATGCTGCGGCGTCAGGCGGCGGCGCGGTTCGTTCTGGTCCACGTAGGCGCCGTCGGCGATGCAGATCAGCGCGTCATGCGCCTCGTACATCTCGGATTTCGGGAAATAGACGTCGTTGGTCGCGACCAGCGGCAGGTCCATGGCATAGGCCATTTCCACCAGCCCGCGCTCGGTCCTGGCCTCGGCCTCTGGCAGCGCGCCGCCCTCGCCCGGGTGGCGCTGAAGCTCGACATACAGGCGGTCGGGATAGATCGCGGCCAGCTCGGCCATCAGCGCCTCGGCCTTGTCGCGGGCGCCCTGCTGCAAGAGGCGGCCAACCGGTCCGTCCGGACCGCCCGTCAGGCAGATGAGCCCCTCGCCATGGCCCGCCAGATCGCCCGGGGTCACGTGCGGCAGGTCGCCGCCCTCGCGCAGGTAGAGCGCCGAGTTCAGCTTCATCAGGTTCTCGTATCCCGTCTCGGACTGCGCCAGCAGGACCAGCGGCGCGGGGCGCGGGATCTGGCGGCCCTGTACCGCCTCGCCGAAGTCGAGCACCGAGACCTGGCAGCCGACGATGGGCTGCACGCCCGCCTCCATGGCCGCCACGGAAAATTCCAACGCGGCGAACATGTTGTCGGTGTCCGTCACCGCCACCGCCGGCATGCCGTGGCCGGCGACGAGGCCGGGCAGTTTCTTCAGCCGCACCGCCCCCTCGAGCAGGGAATATTCGGTGTGGACGCGCAGGTGAATGAAGGTGGGATCGGCCATGGGCCGCACGATAAATGGGCGCCGCCACCGGGGGAAGGCCCCACGGCACACTTCCCTTGCGGAACCGTCCCGGGCCGGTCTTGCCAAGGCCCGCCCGATCCGCCTAGCCTCGGTCGCGACAGGGCCGCCCGCTTTCTACGCCGCATCGAAAGGGGGCTTTCGCGCCAGGTAGGACGGTAACGCGGCGGACACATCACATGAATATCTCCTTCCGCCTGAACGGAGACGCGGTCACGGTCGACACGGCCCCGACCACCACCCTGCTGGACTGGCTGCGCGACGGTCGCGGGCTGACCGGCACGAAAGAGGGCTGCAACGAAGGCGACTGCGGCGCATGCACGGTCATCGTCACGGATGCCGACGGGCCGCGCACGCTGAATGCCTGCATTCTCTTCATGGGTCAGCTGGACGGCGCGGCGGTCCGCACGGTCGAGGGGCTGAGCGCGCCGGACGGCACGCTGCACCCGGTGCAGCAGGCGATGATCGACCATCACGGGTCGCAATGCGGCTTCTGCACGCCCGGCTTCGTGACCGCCATGGCCTGCGCCCACCTGACCGGCGCCACCGACCACGACGACCAGCTGGCGGGCAATCTCTGCCGCTGCACGGGCTACGCCCCGATCCTGCGCGCCGCCCGCGCGGCCGAAACCGCGCCGATCCCGGACCACATGCGCGACACCCCCCTTCATCTTTCCCCAAGTACCTCGGGGGACGCCGCCACCGGCGGCGGGGGGCGGAGCCCCCGCTCCCACGCCGCCGTCGGCGCGGCCTGGGGCCATACCGCGGCCCTGGCCGCCACAGGCGCCTCGGGCGCGGGCGACGCGAAATCGGCGCAGGAGGGCGTGCGCCCGTCGACACTGGACGAGCTCGCCGAATGGTACGCCGAAAACCCCGAAGCGACGCTCGTCGCCGGGGCGACCGACGTGGGTCTGTGGGTGACCAAGGGCCTGCGCGACCTCGGTCCGGTGGCGTTTCTGAACGGCATCGGCGAGATGCAGCGGATCGAGACCACCGACGACGCCGTGCGGCTGGGCGCCGGCGTGACCATCGCCGCCATGCGCGAGGCGCTGGCGCCGATCTGGCCCGGCCTGGGCGAGCTTCTGCGCCGCTACGGCTCGCAGCAGGTGCGCAATGCCGCGACCATCGGCGGCAACATCGCCAACGGCTCGCCCATCGGCGACGGCTCGCCCGCGCTGATCGCGCTGGGCGCGCGGCTTCATCTGCGCAAGGGGGACGTGCGCCGCGACATCGCGCTTCAGGATTTCTTCATCGACTACGGCAAGCAGGACCGCGCGCCCGGCGAATTCGTCGAGGCCGTCACCGTCCCGCGCGGGCCCGGCGCGGCGCAGTTCCACAAGATTTCCAAGCGGTTCGACCAGGACATCTCGGCGGTCTGCGGGTGTTTCTACATCGAACGCGACGGCGCGCGGATCACGACCGCGCGGCTGGCCTTCGGGGGCATGGCCGGCACGCCCAGGCGGGCGGCGCAGGCCGAGGCGGCGCTGATCTCCGACGGGATCGCCGCCGCGCAGGACGCGCTGGGACAGGACTTCACGCCCATGTCGGACATGCGCGCCTCGGCGGCCTACAGGCTAGAGGCCGCGCGCGGCCTTCTCGCGAGACTCGACGCCTCCGACGCGCGGCAAGGCTCGGTGCTGGAGGTGCGGGCATGAGCGTCGCGAAGCCCCTGCCCCACGACAGCGCGCGGCAGCACGTCACCGGCGCCGCGCGATACATCGACGACATCCCGACGCCCGCGAACTGCCTGCACCTGGCGTTCGGGCTGTCGGACACCGCCCATGGCGAGATCACCGCCATGGATCTCGACGCCGTGCGCGCGGCCCCCGGCGTGGTGGCGGTGCTGACCGCCGCCGACCTGCCCTTCGCCAATGACGTGGCGCCCGCCGCCCATGACGAGCCGCTGCTGGCCGCCGGGACCGTGCATTACGTGGGTCAGCCGATCTTCGCCGTTGCCGCCACCAGCCACCTGGCCGCCCGCAAGGCTGCGCGGCTCGGCCGGGTCGAGATCGCGGCGCGGCCCGCGCTGCTTACCGTCGAGGACGCGCTGGCCGCCGGCAGCCGGTTCGAGGACGGGCCCCGCATCTACGCCAAGGGCGACAGTGGGGCGGCCCTGTCGCGGGCGGCCCACCGCCTGACCGGCCGGATCGAGATGGGCGGGCAGGAGCATTTCTACCTCGAAGGCCAAGCGGCTCTCGCGATCCCCGGCGAGGGCGGCGACATGGTGGTCCAGTCGTCGTCGCAGCACCCGACCGAGATCCAGCACAAGGTGGCCGAGGCGCTGGGTCTGCCCATGGCCGCCGTGCGCTGCGAGGTGCGGCGCATGGGCGGCGGTTTCGGTGGCAAGGAAAGCCAGGGCAACGCGCTGGCCGTGGCCGCGGCCGTGGTGGCCGCCGCCACCGGGCGCCCCTGCAAGATGCGTTACGACCGCGACGACGACATGATCATCACCGGCAAGCGCCACGATTTCCGCATCGATTACGACGTGGGCTTCGACGATGATGGCGTGATCGACGGGCTGGACTTCACGCAATACGCGCGCTGCGGCTGGGCACAGGACCTGTCGCTGCCGGTGGCCGACCGCGCCATGCTGCACGCCGACAACGCCTATCACCTGCGCGACGTGACCATCACCTCGCACCGGCTGAAGACCAACACCCAGAGCGCCACGGCCTTCCGCGGCTTCGGCGGACCACAGGGCATGCTGGGGATCGAGCGGGTGATGGATCACATCGCCCATCACCTTGGCATCGACCCGCTGCGGGTCCGTCGGGCGAACTACTACGCCGATGCGCCGGTCGAGGGCGCAGGACCGGGGGGCCAGCCCCCCGGACCCCCCGGAGGTATTTCGGGAAAGATGAAGACGAGGGACAGCGCGCTGGCGGGCGAGGTCCCGATCCGCGGTGATGGCGATGCGGCCAGCCGGGGCGCGGACGTGGAAATGACGGCGCCGGTGGCGGGCCGCGCGGCGCCGGGCGACCAGACGACGCCCTATCACATGCCGGTCACCGACTTCATCCTGGGCGGCATGACCGACCGGTTGGTGGACGAGGCCCAGTACCACGCGCGCCGCGCGGCGGTGGCCGACTGGAACGCGGCCCACGACGTCCTGAAGAAGGGGATCGCGTTCACCCCCGTGAAATTCGGGATCTCGTTCACGCTGACGCACCTGAACCAGGCCGGCGCGCTGGTGCATGTCTACCAGGACGGCTCGGTCCACCTGAACCATGGCGGCACCGAGATGGGACAGGGGCTTTACCAGAAGGTGGCGCAGGTCGCCGCCGACCGGTTCGGGATCGCGCTGGAGCAGGTGAAGATCACCGCGACGGATACCGGGAAGGTGCCCAATACCTCAGCCACCGCCGCGTCTTCGGGCGCCGACCTGAACGGGATGGCGGTGAAGGTCGCCTGCGACACGATCCGCGACCGGATCGCGGGCTTCCTGGCGGACCTGCACCAGTGCTCGGCCGCGTCGGTCGTCTTCGAGGACGGATTTGTGCAAGTCGGCGCCGAGCGGCTTGCCTTCGCCAGGGCGGTTCAACTGGCCTACCAGGGCCGCGTCAGCCTGTCGGCCACGGGGTTCTACAAGACGCCCGATATCGAGTGGGACCGCATTCGCGGGCGCGGGCGGCCCTTCTACTATTTCGCCCATGGCGCGGCGGTGGCCGAGGTGGTGATCGACACCCGCACGGGCGAGAACCGCATCCTGCGTGTCGATATCCTGCATGACGCGGGGCGGTCGCTGAACCCGGCCATCGACATCGGCCAGATCGAGGGCGGCTTCGTGCAGGGGGCCGGGTGGCTCACCACCGAGGAGCTGGTCTGGGACGATCACGGCCGGCTGCGCACCCACGCGCCCGCCACTTACAAGATCCCCGCCGCCTCGGACCGGCCCGAGGTCTTCAACGTCGCACTGTGGGACGGCGCCAATGCCGCGCCGACGATCTATCGCTCGAAGGCCGTGGGCGAGCCGCCCTTCATGCTGGGCATCGCACCGTTCCTCGCGCTGTCGGACGCCGTTGCGGCGTGCGGCCCGCACTACCCCGCGCTGGACGCGCCGGCGACGGCCGAGCGCGTGCTGGCCGCCGTTCGGAGGGCCCGCGGATGAGCGCCGTCTGGGTCGAGGTCCTGCGCGCCCGTGGCTCGGCGCCGCGCGACGCGGGCGCCGCCATGCGCGTGACCGAGACCGGGGCCGAGGGCACGATCGGCGGCGGCACGCTGGAGCATCGCGCCATCGCCATCGCGCGCGACATGCTGCGCGACGGCACCGACACCGCGACGCGGACCTTCCCGCTGGGCCCGGGGCTGGGGCAATGCTGCGGCGGCGCCGTCACTCTGGGCTTCGGCCGCGCGCCGCGGCCCGTGGACCCGGTGCCGGTCTTCCCCGAGCGCGCCACACCCGCCGCCGGGGCGCCCGCGCTGTGGATCTGGGGCGCGGGGCACGTGGGCCGCGCGGTGGTGGCCGCCCTGCCCCCGGCGGCCTTCGACGTCACCTGGATCGATGCCGACAGGTCCCGCTTCCCCGATCCCGCACCGCGCCACGTCGACGTGGTCCCGGCGGCGGACATGCCGCGGCTGGCGGTTCGCGCCCCGCGGTCGGCGCGGCACCTTGTCTTCACCTACAGCCACGACATCGACCTCGCGCTCTGCGCCGCGCTGCTGCGGCGGGGCGCGGCCGGGATCGGGCTGATCGGGTCGGACACGAAGTGGGCGCGCTTCTCGAAACGGCTGCGCAGCATGGGGCTTGACCCCGGCGCGATCACCTGCCCGATTGGGGACAAATCTCTGGGAAAGGCGCCCATGGACATCGCCCGAGGCACCGTCGAGGCATTGCTGGCACACTCCGACATCCGGGCCGCGTCGTGACCGCGCCGCTGTTGTCGATACAGGGGCTGACCAAGGCCTATCCCGGCGTGGTCGCCAATGACGACGTGTCCTTCGAGATCGGCAAGGGGCAGATCCACGCCCTGCTGGGCGAGAACGGCGCGGGCAAGTCGACGCTGGTGAAGATGATCTACGGTCTCGTCACGCCCGACTCGGGCCGGATGGAGATCGCGGGACAGCCGCACGCGCCGGCCACCCCGCTGCAGGCCCGAGATGCGGGCGTCGCCATGGTGTTCCAGCATTTCAGCCTGTTCGACGCGCTGGACGTGGCCGAGAACATCGCGCTGGGCATGACCGACCCGCCGCCCATGCGCGACCTGGCCGCCCGTATCCGCGAGGTGAGCCATGCCTACGGCCTGCCGCTGGACCCCGACCGGATCGTGGGCGACCTGAGCGCGGGCGAGCGGCAGCGGGTCGAGATCGTGCGCTGCCTGCTGCAGGATCCGCGCCTTCTGATCATGGACGAACCCACGTCCGTCCTGACCCCGCAGGAGGTCGAGATCCTGTTCGCCACCCTGCGCAAGCTGGCGGCCGAGGGCACCGCGATCCTGTATATCAGCCACAAGCTGGAAGAGATCCGCAGCCTGTGCGACGCCGCCACGATCCTTCGCCTGGGCAAGGTGGTGGGCCGCTGCGACCCGCGCGAGACCTCGGCGCGCGAGCTGGCCGAGCAGATGGTGGGCAGCACCCTGTCCAGCCCCGCGCGGCCCGAGCACACCCCGGGCGACACGCTGCTGACGGTCGAGAACCTGAGCCTGCCGCCCGCCCATGCCTTCGGCACGCCGTTGCGCGACATCCAGATCACGCTGGCGCGCGGCGAGGTTCTGGGCATCGGCGGGGTCGCGGGCAATGGGCAGGACGAATTGCTGGCCGCGCTGTCGGGCGAACGACTGAGCCCGCGCGGCACCGTGACGCTGGACGGCAGCGACCTGTCGCGCGCGGGTCCCGAGGCGCGGCGCAAGGCCGGCCTTTTGTCGGCGCCCGAGGAGCGGTTGGGCCACGCCGCGGCGCCCGACATGAGCCTGACGGAAAACGCGCTGCTGACCGGGCACGGCCGCAAGGGCCTGACCGGGCGCGGCTTCATCGACTGGCGCGGGGCGGCGGGCTTCGCGCGCGACATCATCGCCGCCTTCGACGTGCGCACCCCGGGCGAAGGCACCGCGGCGCGCGCACTGTCGGGCGGTAACCTGCAAAAATTCGTCATCGGGCGCGAAGTGCTGCAAGGTCCTACTGTGCTGGTGGTGAACCAGCCCACCTGGGGGGTAGACGCTGCCGCCGCCGCCGCGATCCGGCAGGCGCTGCTGGATCTGGCCGAGGCCGGCGCGGGCGTCATCGTCATCAGCCAGGACCTGGACGAGCTGATGGAAATCTCGGACCGGTTCGCCGCCCTGAACGAGGGCCGGCTGAGCGCGCCGGTCCCCGCCGCGACGCTGGACGTGAAGCGGATCGGCCTGATGCTGGGCGGGGCCCACGACATGGAGGCCGCGGAATGATCAGCCTGGAAAAACGCCCCACCCCGTCGCGGGCCTGGACCTATGCGACGCCGTTCCTGGCGGTGGCGCTGACCGTGATCGCGGGCGGGCTGATGTTCGCCGCGCTGGGCAAGGACCCGGTCGCGGCCATCCGCACGATCTTCTACGACCCGCTGTTCGATCCGCAATTCGCGGCCTATTCGCGCCCGCAACTTCTGGTGAAGGCCGGGCCGCTGATCCTGATCGCCACCGGCCTGGCGCTGGGGTTCCGCGCGGGGGTCTGGAATATCGGGGCCGAGGGGCAATACATCATCGGCGCGCTTACGGGCGCGGCGGTGGGGCTTGCGCTCTATCCCGCCGACACGCGGCTGATCTTCCCGCTGATGGTCATCGTCGGCGCGCTGGGCGGCTGGGCCTGGGCGATGATCCCGGCGATCCTGAAGACGCGGTTCAACACCAACGAGATCCTCGTGTCGCTGCTGCTGGTCTACGTGGCCGAGAACCTGCTGGCCTCGATGGCGGTGGGTCGGCTCAGGAACCCCGAGGGCGGCGGCTTTCCGGGCTCGCGCAATCTGAGCCAGTGGGACTCGGCCGCGAACCCCGAGCTGATCGCGAATACCGGGATGCACTGGGGCGTGGTCGCGGCCTTCATCGCGGTGATCTTCGCCTACATCCTGCTGAACCGGCACCTGACCGGGTTCCACATCCGGCTGGCGGGACAGGCGCCGCGCGCGGCGCGCTTCGCCGGGGTCGAGCCGACACGGCTGGTGGTGCTGTGCCTCGGCATCTCGGGCGCGCTGGCGGGGCTTGCCGGGATCTTCGAGGTGACGGGACCGGCGGGACAGATCAGCATCGATTTCAACGTGGGCTACGGGTTCACCGCGATCATCGTGGCCTTCCTGGGCCGGCTGCACCCCATCGGGATCGCGCTGGCGGGGCTTCTGATGGCGCTGACCTATATCGGCGGCGAGCTCGCGTCCTTCATGCTGGGCATCCCGGCGGCGGCGATCCAGGCCTTCCAGGGGATGCTGCTGTTCTTCCTGCTGGCCGTGGACGTGCTGACGAACTACCGCGTGCGGCTGGGCCGTCGGGAGGCGTCGGCATGAGCGCGAACACCCGCACCGCCTTGGCTATCGTGGCCGCCGTTGCCTTCGTCGTGTCCATGTTCCTGGGCGCGCTGACCACGCCCATGGTGCCGGCGGCATTGACCGGCCTCGCGGCCAGCATCCGGACCGGCGACGCGCAATCCATCGCGATCCTGGGGTTGCTGCTGGCGGTCATCGCGGTGGCGCTTTTGCAGGTCCGCCGGGGCTGGGCGCAGGTCGTTCTGGCCGTGATCGCGGGACTGGCGCTCGGCTCGCTGGCGCCGCCGGTAATGGCAGGCAGCGCCCCATGACCGCCCATACCCAACGGAGCACGCCATGGACCTGAGCGCCATTTCCCCCACCCTGCTGGTCGCGTCGCTGATGGTGGCAGCCACCCCGATCCTGCTGGCCGCCTTGGGTGAGCTGGTGGTCGAGAAATCCGGCGTGCTGAACCTGGGCGTCGAGGGGATGATGATCACCGGCGCCATCTGCGGCTTCGCCGTCGCGGTGGAGACCGGGAACCCGGTGGTGGGTTTCTTCGCCGCCGCGCTGGGCGGGGCGCTGTTGTCGATGATCTTCGGCGTGCTGACGCAGTTCTTCCTGTCGAACCAGGTGGCGACCGGCCTGGCGCTGACGCTGTTCGGGCTGGGGCTTTCGTCGCTTCTGGGGCAGGGTTACGTGGGCATCAAGCCGCCGTCGACGCCGCGGCTGGACCTGGGACCGCTCAGCGACCTGCCCTTCGTCGGGCGCGTGGTCTTCGGCCACGATTGGGTCGTGTATCTCAGCCTGATCCTGTGCGTCGCGATCTGGTATTTCCTGCGACGCACCCGCGCGGGGCTGAAGCTGCGCGCGGTGGGCGAAAGCCACGACGCCGCCCACGCCATGGGGCTGAAGGTGCGGGCGATCCGGCTGGCCGCCATCGCCTTCGGCGGCGCCATGGCGGGGCTGGGCGGGGCCTACCTGAGCCTCGTGCGCGTGCCGCAATGGACCGAGGGCATGACGGCGGGCGCGGGCTGGATCGCGCTGGCCATCGTGGTCTTCGCCAGCTGGCGCGCGGGCCGCGTGCTGGTCGGCGCATACCTGTTCGGCGGCGTCACCGTGTTGCAGCTGAACCTGCAGGCCGCCGGTGTCGCGCTCCCGGTCGAGTATCTGTCGATGTCGCCCTACCTCATCACCATCGCGGTGCTGGTGGTCATGTCGGCGCGGGGGACGCGGCGCAGCCTGGGCGCGCCGGCGGACCTGGGCAAACAGTTCCACGCCGTCCACTGATCCCGCCGCTTCGCACGGCGCGTAATTTCGCGCCATCTGCGCAGCAATCGGGCGCGAACGCCCCGGTTTCCCCGCCGGATGGCTTGCCTCGGCCCCCGGTCTTTATCAAAGTGCCCTGAAAAAGCATCAGGGAGAACGACATGCTTCGCAGAACACTTCTGGGCGCCGCCGCCACCGCGCTGGTGATGACGACGAGCGCCTTCGCGCAGGACGACAAGACCAAGGTCGGCTTCGTCTACGTGGGCCCCGTCGGCGATGGCGGCTGGACCTACGAACACGAGCAGGGCCGCCTGGCCGTGGTCGAGGAATACGGCGACCAGGTCGAGACCGTGTTCCAGGAAAGCGTGCCGGAAGGCGCCGACGCCGAACGCGTGATGACCCAGATGGCCCTGTCGGGCGCCGACCTGATCTTCACCACCTCCTTCGGTTACATGGACCCGACCATGAACGTGGCCGAGAAGTTCCCGGACGTGAAGTTCGAGCACGCGACCGGCTACAAGACGGCCGAGAACGTCGCCAACTACTCGGCCCGCTTCTACGAGGGCCGCGCGGTGCAGGGCTATATCGCCGGCAACATGACCGAGACCAACAAGATCGGCTACATCGCGTCCTTCCCGATCCCCGAGGTCATCCGCGGGATCAACGCGGCCTACCTGGCGGCGAAGAAAGTGAACCCCGAGGTCGAGTTCAACATCGTCTGGGCCTTCACCTGGTTCGACCCCGCCAAGGAAGCCGATTCTGCCAAGGCGCTGATCGAACAGGGCGCCGACGTGATCCTGCAGCACACCGACTCGACCGCGCCGCAGGCCGCCGCCGCCGAGGCCAGCACCGATGGCACCCAGATCATCACCTTCGGCCAGGCCTCGGACATGAGCGAATACGCCCCGCTCCCGCGCGTGAGCTCGATCATCGACAACTGGGCGCCCTACTACATCGAGCGCGTGGGCGCGGTCATGGACGGCACCTGGGAAAGCCAGTCGGTCTGGCACGGCATCGCCGAGGGCATGGTCGGGATCGGCGAGATCTCGGACGCGGTGCCGGAAGACGTGAAGGCCGGCGCGCAGGAGATCCGCGACGCCATCGCCGCGGGCGAGATGCATCCCTTCACCGGCCCGATCAACCGGCAGGACGGCTCGGTCTGGCTGGAAGAGGGCGAGACGGCCGATGACGGCACCCTGCTGGGCATGGATTTCTACGTCGAGGGCCTGACCGGCGAGATCCCGAACTGATCCACCGCCCCCGCGCGATGGATCCGACCCCGCCCCTTACCCGGGCGGGGTTTTTCTTTGCAGCGGACCAGAGGCGCCGTAGACAGGGCAGCCCAGCGTCAGCGACAGGGCGGCGACCAGGTCGTCCACGGTTTCGGCCGGCACGTACTGCCCGCCGGTGGTCTCGGCCAGGCACGACGCGGCGGTCTCGGCGCCCACGTTCACGCCCCGGCCCCAGTCGAAATGCTCGGCCCGGACCTTGAAGCCGATCACGTGCACGGTCAGGTCCACGCCCTCGTGCGCCAGGTGTGCCGCCAACTGGCAGGTGGCGCCGCCGCAGGTCTCCTTGCCGTCGGTCACCAGAACGACCGTGGCGGGGCGCCGCGTGTAGTCCAGCGCCTCGGCCGCCTCGGCCACGGCCCGGGTCAGGGGCGTGGGGCCCGCCGGGGCCAGTTCGTCGATCACCGACAGGATGCGCGCGCCCGCGCTGGCGGTCGGCGGGAAATGGTGGGTGACGTTCTCGCACGCGTCGCGCGCAGCGCCGGGGCCATAGACGGTCAGGCCCAGCCTGCGCAGACGCTCGATCCGCGGAACGATGCGGTGCAGGGCCTCGCGCGCCTCGAAGATCCGCGGCGTGTCGAGCCGGTTGAACCCCATCTCGGACATGGAGCCCGAGCCATCGAAGACGATGATCGCGTCTTCGGTGCAATCCTGCGAGGCTGCGGCGGGTTGCACCGCCAGGACCATCGCCGCAAAGGCCACCCATTTCATATCCCGAGCGTGGCACCCCGCCCTGGCCCTGTCCAGTTCGCAAAAAACGGCTGATGGGCGCGATCTCGGCTTTTCGTGGGCACGGGGCTTTGGCACTCTGCGTCCATGACCGATATTACCGCGCCCGACGGCACCCCGCTCTCATCCTTCTGCTTCGGCGCCATGCAGTTCGGCGGCAAGGCAGACCACGACGCCAGCCACGCGATGTACCTGGCCTGCCGCGAGGCTGGCATCAACTTCTTCGACACCGCCCATGTCTATACCGACGGCACGTCCGAGACCTGGCTGGGGGAATTCGCCGCCTCCGAACGGGACAAGCTGGTCATCGCGTCCAAGGCCAACTATCCGGGCGGCGCGGGGCGCGACAACATCCTCAAAAGCGTGGACGACTCCCTGTCGCGGCTGAAGATGGACATGATCGACGTCTACTACCTGCACCGCTGGGACGGCGACACGCCGCTGGAGGAAAGCTTCGCCGCGCTGGCCGAGATCCAGGAAGCGGGCAAGATCCGGCACGTGGCCGTGTCCAACTTCGCCGCGTGGCAGGTGATGAAGGCGCAGGCCGTGGCGAAGGACTGCGGCACGCGCATCGACATGATCCAGCCCATGTACAACCTGGTGAAGCGGCAGGCCGAGGTCGAGCTTCTGCCCATGTGCCAGTCCGAGGGCATCGCCGCCGCGCCCTATTCGCCCCTGGGCGGCGGGCTGCTGACCGGCAAGTACCGCGCGGGCGGCGAAGGCCGGATCACCGAGTCCGAGATGTATTCCAAGCGCTATTCGCAGGACTGGATGCACAACACAGCCGCCGACCTGAACACGCTCGCTCTGCAGATGCGGATGGACCCCGCGACCCTGGCCGTCGCATGGGCCGCCCGGCATCCCGGCGTCACCGCGCCGATCATAAGCGCGCGCGACGTCGACCAGTTGCAGCCGTCGCTGGCCGCCATGTCCTTCGAGATGGACGATGCGCTTTACGCGCGGATCAGTTCGCTGTCGCCCACCCCGCCCCCCGCCACCGACCGGCTGGAGGAGGCGTGAGCTACGACATCATCGTCATCGGGGGCGGCATCGCCGGCGTCTCGGTCGCGGCCGAACTGTCCGGAGAGGCGACCGTCCTGCTGCTCGAGGCCGAACGGTCGCTGGCCTACCACGCCTCTGGCCGGTCGGCGGCGATGTTCCTGCCCTTCTACGGCAACCGGATCGTGCGGAATCTGAACGAGGCCAGCGCCGATCACCACATGAACGCCGATGGCGGTGTCCTGCGGCCGCGCCCGTTCCTGTCGGTCGCGCCCGAGGCCAAGACCGATCACCTGGACCGCGCCACGGCCGAGCTGGGCCTGACACCCATGGCGCCCGAGGACGCGCTGAAGCTGCTGCCGATCCTCGATGCCGACTGGCTGGTGGCCGCGGCCACCACCAACCAGGCGTGGGAGCTGGATACCGATCTTCTGATCCAGAACTACCGCCGGCGGCTGCTGGCCAATGGCGGGCAGATCGAGACCGCCGCGCGCGTGGACGGGATGACCCGCACCGACGGCACCTGGCACGTGAGCTGGCAGGGCGGGGACGCGCGCGCGCCCGAGGTGGTGAACGCCGCCGGGGCCTGGGCCGACCCGGTGGCCGCGATGGCCGGGCTCGCGCCGCTGGGCCTGCAGCCGCACCGCCGCTCCATGGCGCAGCTGGCCGCGCCGGGCGAGCGGGACGTGACGGACTGGCCCTTCGTCGAGGAGGTGGACGAAAGCTGGTACGCCCGCCCCGACGCGGGCCGCTGGATCGTGTCGCCCGCCGACGAGGATCCGGTCGATCCGGGCGACGCGTGGGCCGACGACATGGTGCTGGCCGAAGGTTTGGCACGCTACCAGGACGCGGTGACGGTCGAGGTGACGAAGCCGCTGACCAGCTGGGCGGGCCTGCGCACCATCGCGCCCGACCGCACGCTGGTCGTGGGCCCCGACCCGCGCATGGCGGGCGTCTGGTGGTCGGCGGGACAGGCCGGCTACGGCTTCCAGACGGCACCGGCCGTGTCGCGCCTGCTGGCCGCGCAGATGCAGGGCCGGACCCCGGATCTGGACAGCGAGACGGTGACCGCGTTAGGCGTAGAACGTCTGATTTGATCACAGAAAGGTATTTTCCATGCGCCTCGTTCCTCTTGCCGCCCTGTCCCTGACCCTCGCGACCCCGGCCCTGGCCGAAACCCAGCTCGAGCGGATGGAGCGCCTGTCCGAAGCGATGCAGGTCAAGATGTTCTCGACAATGCTGCAAGGCACCGAATTCGACGTGGCCTCGGCCGTGGCCTGGGACGACGAGATGCGCGCCAGCGCGGAATGCGTGCTGGATGCCTACGTGGCCGAAAGCTCGGAAGAGGATCTGGAGGCGGTCTTCGACCAGATGGAAGAGATCATCGCCCAGCCGGCCACCGACATGGCCGCGATGGAAGAGCAGATGAGCAATTTCGCTGCCCCCCTCCCCGAAGAGCGGGCGATCGAGATCAACCGCAGCTGCGGCATGGTCGACCTGCAGATGCAGAAGATGCAGGAGTCGGGCCTGATGAACGCGATGATGCAGGCGCAGATGCAATCCCAGGGCAACTGACGGGCTCGCAGTCGCGCGGGCGTGCCCCTAGTGGGCGCGCGGCATGTAGGCGTCTTCGCCCGCCTCGTCATAGCCGCAGCACGGGAACGGATCGCGCTTTTCCCGCAATTGCGGATACCGCCGCACCAGGCGGTCGCGCATGTCGGCGTCGAACACCGCCAGCCGGTCGGCCACGGGCCGGAAGCTGGCCACCGGAAGGCCCGACACGCAGATCACCTCGTGCCGGTCGAAGCCGAAATCGTAGAAGGTCGCGTTGTCCATGGTGCGGTCCACCCAGACATCGTCGCTGTGCCCGGCCAGCGCGCGGGCCTTCAGCAGACCACCCACACCGTCGATCCCCGACAGAAGGTAGGACGGCACCACCACCGGCTGGTCCGGCGCCAGCACCAGCGGTCCGCTGGGCATCATCGGGCCGACCGCGCGCTTGGCGATCCGGATGGGCGCGGCGGCAGGGTCTTGGCCCACGGCATCGGCCAGCGTGCGTTTCCAGATGAACCTCACGGGTTGCAACCCGTGGTGCCGTGTCACGATCAGGTCGCCGATCTGAACGTTCTCGGCCCGCCGTTCGCCCGTGGGCGTGCGCAGCATGGAGGTGCCGGCAACGCCCGTCAGCGGTGCGGTTTCAGTGATGGCAAGCGGCTCGATACGCGACATATTACGCCCCCGGATACAACCCATGGTCGTATTGAGAGCAAAGGACATGGGCGAGGGCGAGGGGAAATTGTGGTGAAAGGCGATCAATTCTCGAGCAATGGCGCGCCCGTCACACGCCACCGCGCGCCGCCCGCCGCGCCACCAGGAACATCGCCCCCAGCAGGGTGGCCGGCAGGACGAAGATCTTGAAGGCGAAGACGGCCAGGATCATCACGTAGCTGCCCAGAAGCTGGTCGGCGTTGTCGTAGATGCGGGCAGCGAAGTCGCGGTAGTCGGCGATCGAGGTCATGGGCGCCGTGAGGCTTTCGAGGAAGCCGGGGTCGGTGGCGGCCTCGGCATCGGCAAGGTCGGCGACCCCGCCGGTGATCTCCGCGATGATTCGCTGGTGATCCTCCCAGACGCCGGCCGTCATCGCGTCGGCCATCAGGTCGGCGCCCACGAAGGTCAGCGGCAGCGCCAGCGACAGGAACAGCCCGTAGGTCAGCAAGCCCCGCGCCGGCAGGGGTACCGCGCCGCCGCGCCGGGTGGCGGCCTGCACCGCTGCCACCGCGCAGGCCAGCGCCACCATGCCAAGGCCGACACCGCCCACCGGGCCCAGCGCGACGGCCAGCACACCGGTCGCGAGCATCACCGCGAAAACCACGCCGGCGATGCGTTCGACCGTGTCGTCGATGGGCTCGAGCACCTTCAGCGGCTGGACGGTCCCCTGCACGAACAGCGATCCGCCGACCTCGACCTCCTGCGCGGTCGACAGGAACGCGTTGAGCCCCCGCAAGGTGACGTATGTCGCCGCCAGACCGGTGGCGACGGACTGGGCGTAGTCCTGTGCCCGTGCCGTCACCGGGCTGTCGCGCCAACCCCAGCTCAGCCCCGCCGAGACCAGGGCCAGCGCCAGGAAAAGCGCGGCCAGTCCCGTCCGTCTAGCCGTCCTGCCGGATGCGGGCGTTGCTGGGGTCATAGGGGCTGTCCTCGGTCACTTCGGCGTCCCACAGCTCGCGGAACATCCGGACCTTCAGACGGGTGCCGGGCGTTGCGAGCGCCTCGGGCACGTATCCCATGCCGATGGATTTTCCGAAAGCCACCGAATAGCCGCCCGAGGTCAGGCGCCCCACCTTGGTGCCGTCATGCAGCAGCGCCTCGCGCCCCCACGGGTCGGCATCGCCGGGCCCGTCGATCAGCAGCGTGACGCACTTGGTGCGGATGCCCGTCTCGACCATGGCGTCCTTGCCGTGAAACTCCTTCGACAGGTCGACGAAGCGGTCCAGCCCGGCCTCGAGCGGGGTGGCGTCGCGGCCGAGTTCGTTGCCGAAGGCGCGGTAGGATTTCTCCTGCCGCAGCCAGTTCTGCGCCCGCGCGCCCACCAGCTTCAGGCCGTGATCGGCGCCCGCGTCCATGAGCCGGTCGAACAGGTGGTTCTGCATCTCGATCGGGTGGTGCAGCTCCCATCCCAGCTCGCCCGTGTAGGCCACGCGCACGGCGGTGAGCGGAACCATCCCAAGTTCGATCCGACGATGGGACAGCCACGGGAAACGCTTGTTCGACAGGGCCGTGTCCGGATCGGCATCGGCGATCAGCGCCCGCATGATGTCGCGGGACCTGGGACCGGCCAGCGCGAAGACACCGGTGCGCGTCGTCCAGTCCTCGACCGATATGCGGCCGAACCGCGCCTCGTTATCCTCGACCGCCTTCATAAGGTAGTCGCCGTCATAGGCGGCCCAGGCCCCGGCCGAGATCAGCGTGAAGCGGTCGGGCGCCTCGCGCAGGATCGTGTACTCGGTCCGCGTGGTGCCGTGCGCGGTCAGCGCGTAGGTCAGGTTGATGCGACCCACCTTGGGCAGCGCGTTGGTGGTGAACCAGTCGAGGAAGGCCGCAGCGCCGGGCCCGCGCACGACGTGCTTGGCAAAGGCGCTGGCGTCGATCAGGCCCGCCGCTTCGCGCAGGCCCTGCGCCTCGGCGCGGGCGTAATCCCACCAGCGCCCGCGGCGGAAGCTGCGTGCATCGTGGTCCGAGAAGTCGACGACCGACCGCGCGTCTCGCGCGACCTCGCCGCTCTCGGGGTCGATGGCGAAGTAGTTGGGACGCTCCCAACCGCCGACCTGCCCGAACTGGGCGCCGCGCGCCGCCATCCGGTCATAGCTTGGGGCGGTGCGCAGCGGCCGCGCGACCTCGCGCTCCTCGTCGGGGTGGTGGAGGATGTAGACGTGGGCATAGGCCTCTTCGTTCTTCGCCGCCGCGTATTCCGTCGTCATCCAGTCGCCGTAGCGCTTGGGGTCCAGCGACGCCATGTCGATCTCGGCCTCGCCCTCGACCATCATCTGGGCGAGGTAATTGCCCGCGCCACCCGCGGCGGTGATCCCGAAGCTGAAGCCCTCGGCCAGCCACATGTTGCGCAGGCCCGGCGCCGGACCGATCAGCGGGTTGCCGTCGGGGGTGTAGCAGATGGGGCCGTTGAAATCGTCCTTCAGCCCGACCTCTTCGCTGGAGGGGATGCGGTGGATGAAGGACATGTATTCCTCCTCGATCCGCTCCAGGTCCAGCGGGAACAGGTCGGCGCGGAAGCTGTCGGGCACCCCGTACTTGAACCGCGCGGGGGCGCCATGCTCGTAGGGGCCGAGGATCCAGCCGCCACGCTCCTCGCGGACGTACCACTTGGCGTCGGCGTCGCGCAGCACCGGATGCTCGCCGTTTTCCTTGCGCCAGGCGACCAGCGCCGGGTCGGGTTCGGTCACGATGAACTGGTGCTCGACCGGGATGGCCGGTGTCTTGATGCCCAGCAGTTTCGCCGTGTGCTGGGCGTGGTTGCCGGTGGCGGTGACCACGTGCTCGGCGGTGATGACCTGCTGTTCGTCGGACGGGATCAGGTTGCCGCCCTTTTCGACCATCTTCGTCAGGGTGACGCGCCATTCGCTGCCGGTCCATTCGTAGGCATCGGCCTGCCAGCGCCGCTCGATCGTGACGCCCCGCTGGCGCGCGCCCTTGGCCATCGCCATGGTGACGTCCGCGGGGTTAATGTAGCCGTCGGTCGGGTGATAGATCGCGCCCACCAGGTCGTCGGTATGGACCAGGGGGAAGCGGTCCTTGATGTCGCCGGGCGTCATCCACTCGAACGGGACGCCCACGGTCTCGGCCGTCGAGGCGTAGAGCATGTACTCGTCCATGCGCGCCTGGCTTTGCGCCATGCGCAGGTTGCCCACGACGTAGAAGCCCGCGTTCAGCCCCGTCTCTTCCTCGAGCGTCTTGTAGAACTTGATGGAATAGTCGTGGATCCACGTGGTGGCGTAGGACATGTTGAAATAGGGCAGCAGGCCCGCCGCGTGCCAGGTCGAGCCGCTGGTCAGCTCGTCGCGCTCCAGCAGGACGACGTCGCTCCAGCCGTATTTCGCGAGGTGATAGGCGATCGAGGCGCCGACGGCGCCGCCCCCGACAACAAGTGCTTTCACGTGGGTTTTCATGGCAGCGCCCCTTCAACGATACTTGGCCCTCCGTATCGTCGTCGGGACCGGCACCAAGGCGCGGTTTCGACGGGTCGCGTCGGGAAAACGACAGAGCGACGCGATAGCGCGGGCTCAGGCCGGGGCCGCGACCCGAAACCCCGCGTTGCCCGTCGGGCTGCCGGGGTCGTTCGCCGTGCGGGAATGGACGAAGTAGCGGTCGCAATAGCTCGGGTGGCAAAGGTACGAGCCCCCGCGCTGCACCCGGCCGGGGCCGGTGTCGGGTCCGGTCGGATCGGTCAGCGGACCCTTGGGCAATGGTGCATCGGCAAAACGGTCGGCCACCCATTCCCAGACATTGCCGCAGGTGTTGTAGAGCCCGTAGCCGTTCGGCGCGAAAGCGGTCACCGGGACCGTGCCGGTATCCGCGGGGCCGGGCACGGGAAATGCCCCCTCGAAGACGTTCATGGCGATACGGCCGCCGGGGCGCATCTCCGATCCCCAAGGGAACTTGCGGCGGTCGAGCCCGCCGCGCGCCGCGCGTTCCCACTGTGCCTCGGTCGGCAGGCAAAGACCGGCCCACCGGCAATAGGCCTGCGCGTCGTGCCACGTGACATGCACCACCGGGTGATCGTCCAGCGCGACGCTTCCCGGCCCCCGCGGTGCGCGCCAGCAAGCCCCCTCCACGCGCCGCCACCACGGCAGGCCCGGTGGCGATTGCGGGCAGTCGTCGGGCCGGTCCAGAAGCCCGACGAAGACCGACGACCAGCCTTCGGCCTCGGCCAGCGTGACATGGCCGGTGGCGGCGACGAACCGGGCGAACTGGGCATTGGTGCAGGCCACGGGCGAGATGCGGAACGGCGCGAGCCTCACCCGGCGGCGGGGGGCGTCGTGGTCGCCGGGGAAACGGGACTGTCTCGCCCCCATGTCGAAAAAACCGCCGGGGATCGCGACTAGTTTTTTGGCGAGCGCGGCGCGCGTTGCGGCGTCCGCGGGCTGGACCGGGGTCGCCGCCGCCCCGTCGGCGCGGGGCTTTGTCACCGCCGCCATGCCGCAGCAGGATCCTGTCATTCAACGTGTTCCGCGCATCGTGGGATCGTTGCAGAATAGCAGCGCGCGGGACCCGCGCAAGCCAACGGCGCCGGGACGGATTTACTCCGACCGCCCGGTTATCAATCTTGCTTAGTCCGGGAGAGAGAGACAGCGCACGTGACGGACATGAAGAAGAACGTTCTCCTCGTCTCGTTCGACGACCTCCTGGCCTACTGGCGCTATCGGGATGTCTTCGGCGAACCGTTGCAGGTCCCGAACCTCGACCGGCTGTGCGCGCGCGCGACCGTGTTCCGCAACGCGTACGCCCAGGCGCCGATCTGCGGGCCGTCGCGGGCCAGTTTCATGTCGGGACTGTCGCCCGCGACAACCGGGATCTTCGACAACCGCACCAGCATCTTCGACCGCGTTCCGGACCGCGCGCTCTGGCCCTTCCGCCTGAAGGAAGCGGGCTACTTCAACTCGTCCGGCGGCAAGGTGCACCACGGGTACGGCGCCCTGCGACGGCGCCACCACAAGACGCTGTACCACGACAACCAGAAACGGTTCGACCCGGACATGCATTTCCCGCAGGGCGTCGAGAAACAGAAGTTCGGCGGTCATCGCGGCGGCTGGGCGGCCACCGATCCGGCCGACGACCACCGTTTCTACGACCACGAGGTGTCGACCTCGGCGGCGACGTTCCTGTCGGGGTTCGACGCCGCGCAGCCGTTCTACCGCGAGGTCGGCTTCTACAGCCCCCACGGCCCCTTCTATACGCCCGTGCGGTTCCGCGAACTCTACGACCCCGACAGGTTCCAGCGCCCCGAGAGCTGGGACCGGGACGGATTTCCGGATGAGCCCTTCATCCGGGATCGCGTGCCGTCCAATCCGCAACTGGAAGCCGGCAACACCGAGTGGTGGCGGCAGAGCCTCCGCAATTATTTCTCGGCCGTCAGTCACGGGGACTACCACCTGGGCCGCGTGCTCGACGCGCTGGAAGCCTCGCCGCATGCCGGTTCGACGTTGGTGGTCGTGCTATCGGATCACGGGTATCACCTGGGCGACCGCAACCGGTTCTCGAAATTCACGCTGTTCGAGCAATCGCTCGCGGTGCCGCTGATCGTGTTCGATCCAGCCGACCCCACGCCGCGCACGGTGGACGATCCTGTGGCGTTGCTGGACGTGGGGCCAACGATCATGGATTACGCGGGCCTCTCCCCGATCGAGGGTTGCGATGGCCGGTCGCTCCTGCCCTATCTGCGCGGCGCGGGCGATCCGGATCGGGCGATCACGAGCTTCTCGAATGACGGGGCGACCGTCCGGCAGGGCCGCCACCGGCTGATCCGCTACCACGATGGCAACGTTCAGCTTTTCGATGTCGAAAGCGACCTGTGGCAGCAACACGACCTGGGACGCGATGATCCCGCGTTTGCGCCGCTCGACGCGGAGTTGCGCAGGGTCTGCCGGGCGCAGGGGTTCGAGATCGGCGCCATGGACGGGACGGGCTGAGCCAAGACGCTCAGCCGCGGCCCTTCCACGGGACGAGGAATCGCTCGGCCGCGCGCATCAGCATGTCGATACCGAAGCCGATGATGCCGATCAGGATGATCCCCATGATGACGATGTCGGTGGACTGGAACTTGGAGGCCACCATGATCATCATGCCCGCGCCCTTTTCGGCTGCGACCAGCTCGGCCGCGACCACGGTGCCCCAGCACACGCCCATGGCGACGCGGGCCGCGGTGAAGATTTCGGGCAGCGAGTTGGGGATGATGACGTGGCGCAGAACCTGCCACTTGCTCGCCCCCAGCGAATAGGCCGCGTGGACCTTGCTGATCTTCACGCCCGACACGCCGGATCGCGCGCCGATGGCCATGATCCACAATGCGGCCAGGAACAGCAGGATGATCTTGCCCACCTCGCCGATGCCCGCCCAGATGATGACCAGCGGGATCAGGGCCAGCGGGGGAACCGGGCGCATGAACTCGACGATCGGGTCGAACCAGCCGCGGAACCAGTCCGACAGGCCCATGGCATAGCCCAGGGGGATGCCGACCATGGCCCCCAGCGTGAAGCCCACGATCACCCGGAAGAGCGAGTAGCCCAGGTGCTCGACCAGGGTCGAGTTGCGATAGCCGGTCGTCGCGATCTCGGTCAGGCGGGACCAGACCGCCTCGGGCGAGGGCAGCCAGATCGGCTCCATCTGGAGGCCAGCCGAAGGACGGATATTGGGTGTGCCCCGCCCCGACAGCGCCACGGTGCCGAAATCCACGCGCACCGTTTCGCCCGGCGCGATTTCCTTGCCGTCGATATGGGTGACGACGGCCTCTTCGTCGCGGCCGATCTCGTCGTTCTGGTCCACGCGCAAAAGGTCGCTGCGATACTCGGCGATGGCGATCGAGTCGTTCTTGGCGAACCCGTCGCCGGGCGGCACCTCGGGGGCCGGCGCCTCGTCGTCGCGGGGATAGACGAGCACCGTCACCTCGGCGTCGTCGCTGCGGCCGTCCGGCGTGGTGACCGTATAGGTGAAGGTGCCGGTACCCACGAACGGGCCCGGCGCATGCAGGAAGCCCGGCAGCAGGGACGAGCCGGTGAAGGACGCCCAGAGCACGAAGATCAGCACGACCGACACCACCGACGCGACCGAGTTCGACACGACGGTCGACTCGTCCCCGAAGGTCACGGTCTTGAGCGACGTGTAGTCCGAGGCCGGGCGCAGCACCTTCTTGATCCCGGTCCAGATCAAGAGCGTCAGCAGGATGATCCCGATATAGCCCGCGATATAGGGCAGCGCGAAGAACAGGGTGGACAGGACCGCCACCAGTTCGCCCCAGAGATCGGCGATGATGAGGGCGGTCATTGCGCGGCCCCTCCCATGATCTCTTCTTCCATTTCCCAGATCATCGACAGGATCTCTTCCCGGCGCTGGCCGAACTCGGGCATCTTCTTCACCTCGCGCAGGTCCTGGCCGACGCCCGCATCGGCGAAGGGCAGACGGTACTCACGGTGGATCCGCCCCGGGCGCGGCGCCATGACCAGCAGCCGTTCGCCCAGAAGCAGCGCCTCCTCGACCGAGTGGGTGATGAGGATCACGGTCTTGCCGGTCTCCTTCCACAGCTTCAGGACGAGGCCCTGCATCTTCTCGCGGGTCAGCGCGTCGAGCGCGCCCAGCGGTTCGTCCATGAGGATGACCTCGGGCTCGTTCGCCAGGCAGCGGGCCAGGGCCACGCGCTGCTGCATGCCGCCCGACAGCTCGTAGACGGCCTTTTCCTTGAACTGCGCCAGGCCCACGACACCAAGAAGGTGATCGACGATCTCGCGTTTCTCGCCCTTGGGCATGCCCTTCATGGCCGGGCCGAAGCCCACGTTCTCGCGCACGCTCATCCATTCGAACAGCGCGCCCTGCTGGAAGACCATGCCGCGCTCGGCCCCCGGCCCCTTCACGCGCTTGTCGCCCAGGACGACCTTGCCCTCGGTGGGGGCGAGAAAGCCCGCGAGGATGTTCAGAAGCGTGGTCTTGCCGCAGCCCGACGGGCCGAGAACGGACATGATCTCACCCTGCTTCAGGGTCAGGGACACGTTCTTGAGCGCTTGTACCGATCCACCGTCGGGCAGATCGAAGCGCATCGAGACATCGTCGATCACAAGGTCGGACATGGCGGCTCCGGGCTTGGGTGTCGGGCCGGGAAATGGCCCGGACGGGTGCGCGCGGCTGATCGTGACCCGTCACTGGATATTTGGAGCGACGGGCCGGGCACGATCTCGCCCCCGGCCCGCGGCAGGCTCACATGCCCTGCGCGGCTTCCAGCGGCCGGGTGGCCACGGCGTTGGCATAGCTGTCGCGCTTCTCGTCGATGGCGCCGGCTTCCAGGAACACTTCGGCCACGCCGTTCATGAACTCCTGCGCGCCGCCGCCCAGCCATTTCTGGCTCAGCTGCTCGTCGACCGGCGGGAAGACGAAGGTGGAAATCGTCTCGTCCGTGGCGGTCACGTCCATGCCCGAGTCGCGGGCGATGACTTCCAGCATCTCCTCGCGGTTCTCGCCGGCGTTCCACATGGCGTTGGCATCGGCCGTCACCTTGAGGAAGGACGCCACCATGTCGGGGTTCTCGGCCACGAAATCGGCGGGCGCGCTGGTCACGTCGAAGACGAGGATGCCCAGTTCTTCCTTCTCGGCGCCGGTCAGCAGCACGTTGCCCGACTCCTTCATGCGGCGCAGCGCACCGCCCCAGCCGCAAGCCATGTCGAGGCTGCCCTGCGCGAGCGCCGCCGCGCCCTCGGCCGGGGCCATGTCGACGATCTCCATCGAGGCGGGATCGACGCCGAAATGGTCCATCTGCTTGAGGAAGCCGTAATGCGCGGCGGTGCCCAGCGGCACGGCCACCTTCTTGCCTTCCAGGTCACCGGCGGTGTCCTTGTCGATTTCCAGTGCCGTGGCGACCACGCAGTTGTCGTTGTCGGAATAGCTGACGGCCACGTCGACGATCTGGATGTCCTGGCCCGCGCTCGCCGCGACGACGAAGGGGGGCACGCCCTGGCTGACCGAGATCTGCACGTCGCCCGACGCCATGGCGGCGGACATCGCCGTGCCGGTGTCGAAGCTGACCCAGTTGATCGGCACGCCCATTTCTTCCTCGTAGGTGCCCATTTCCTTCGCGTACTGGAAAGGCATCGGCCACTCGAGGAAGTAGGCCACGGTGATGCCTTCGGAATGCTCGGCCGCGTGGGCCGCGAATGTCGTCATGGAGACGGCGCCCGCTGCGGCGCCCATCAGAATTGCCTTCAGTTTCATCGCTTTCTCCCGGTTGATATCGTTGTTTTATAATTGTTTGCGCCCGGCCGCGCCGAGGACTCCCGGTCCTTTTCAGCCTCCGGGCCGAACTGTGTCATGGACCCACCCAGCAAAGCGGGCCGGTTTCGCAGCGTCAATGATAAACTCGGCCCCGGTCCGCCCACCGCGCCGCTGGACAGATGGGGCGGCGTGATCTGGCCCTATCACTCTTGCCGCGACAGGCGTTCTGGTCAGAATGAAACGAGCGATCCTTGTCCGGAGCCGACACATGACCCTTCCGCTGCAGATGAACGACCCGCGCGCGGTGATCGAGGCCGACCGCAACCACGTCTGGCATCACCTTAGCCAGCACGCGGCCTACCTGCGGTCCGAGATCGACCCGCGCATCATCGTCGAGGGCAAGGGTCTGAAGCTGTGGGACATCACCGGCAAGGAACATATCGACGCCGTGTCGGGTGGCGTGTGGACCGTGAACGTGGGCTATGGCCGTGAACGCATCGCCGACGCGGTGCGCGACCAGCTGGTGAAGATGAACTTCTTCGGCGGGTCGCTGGGATCCATTCCCGGTGCCCGCTTCGCCGAGCGGCTGATCGAGAAGATGCCGGGTCTCAGCCGCGTCTATTACGCCAACTCGGGCTCCGAGGCGAACGAGAAGGCGTTCAAGATCGTCCGGCAGATCGCCCACAAACGGTACGGCGGCAAGAAACACAAGATCCTGTTCCGCGACCGCGATTACCACGGCACCACCATCGGCTGCCTCTCGGCCGGCGGCCAGCAGGAGCGCAACGCGCAATACGGCCCCTTCGCCCCCGGCTTCGTCGAGGTGCCCCACTGCCTGGAATACCGCAAACACGAGCAGGGTCTGGGACACCTCTCGGGCGCCGATTACGGCATCGCCATCGCCAACGAGATCGAGAAGGTGATCCTGCGCGAGGGGCCCGATACCGTCGGCGCGCTCTGCCTCGAGCCGGTGACGGCCGGCGGCGGCGTGATCCCCCCGCCCGAAGCCTACTGGGACCGCGTGCAGGAGATCTGCCGCACATACGACGTGCTGCTGCATATCGACGAGGTCGTCTGCGGCCTGGGCCGCACCGGCACCTGGTTCGGCTACCAGCAATACGGGGTCGAGCCGGACCTGGTGACGATGGCGAAGGGCGTCGCCTCGGGCTATGCCGCGATTTCCTGCTGCGTCACCTCCGAGCGCGTGTTCGAGATGTTCAGCGACGACGAGGCCGACCCGTTGAATTATTTCCGCGATATCAGCACCTTCGGCGGCTGCACCGCCGGTCCGGCCGCGGCGCTGGAGAACATGGCGATCATCGAGGACGAGGATCTCCTGTCGAATGTCGACCGGATGTCCGAGCGGATGATCGGCAACCTGCACCGCCTGGCCGAGAAGCACGCCGTCATCGGCGACGTGCGTGGCAAGGGCCTGTTCCTGGGCGCCGAGCTGGTCACCGACCGCGAGACCAAGGAGGTCATGCCCGAGACGCACGTGCAGGCGGTGGTCAAGGACTGCATGGCCCAGGGTGTCATCATCGGCGCGACCAACCGCTCGGTCCCGGGCTACAACAACACCCTGTGTTTCAGCCCCGCCCTGATCGCCACGGCCGACGAGATCGACCACATCACCGACGCCGTCGACGGTGCCCTGACCCGCGTCTTCGGCTGACCGCCGGAAGGGGGCTCTGCCCCCGTCCGCTGTCGCGGACTCCCCCGAGGTATTTGGGGAAAGATGAAGGGCGGGACGGCAGGAAACCGTTGCATCCCGGGCCGAGACGGCTTTCCTGGGCGCATGGGAAAACTGGTTCTCCTGCACAAGGCGGATTCGATCTACGAGGATGAGCCGGACGTCGTTTACGACTTCCCGCGCTCCTACCTGAAAGCGGTCGAGGAGGCCGTCGGCGACTGGATCGTCTACTACGAGCCGGTGAAGCCCGGGCCGCGTGGCTATTTCGCGGTGGCGAAGATCGGCGCGGTGATCCCGAAGCCCGGGGTCGAGGGGCGCTTTCTCGCCATGATCGCGCCGGGCAGCTTCCTGCCGTTCGACCGCGAGGTGCCGCGGTTGATTTCCGGCCGCCCGCTGGAAAGCGCGCTGACCGGACCGGACGGGACGCCGAAGAAGGGTGGTGCGATCCAGCTTGCCGTCCGGCGTCTGCCCGAGGCGGACTTCGCCCGCATCGTGAACCTCGGCCTGCCGCAGGATCTGGAGCGGATCGAAGCGACGCGCTATGACCCTCAGAGGGACGAGGTTGATGATGAAAGCAAGAGCTTCGAACGCCCGGTGCTTGAGCGGCTCACCCGCCGGCCCTACCGCGATGTCGCGTTCCGCCGGAAGGTGCGCGAGGCCTATGGATATCGCTGCGCCATGTCCGGCCTGATGCTGCGCAACGGTGGTGGCCGGCCCGAGGTGCAGGCGGCGCATATCAAGCCCGTCGCGGACAGGGGCAGCGACTCGGTCCGCAACGGGCTGGCGTTGTCGGGGACGCTCCACTGGATGTTCGATCGCGGGCTGATCTCGGTCGCGGAGGATTGCGAGACGATCCTCGTGTCGCACAACAAGGTGCCGGGGGACGTGGTCGGGCGGCTCCTTGCGCCGGACGGCAAGCTGGTCCGGCCGGCAGATCCGCGCGATGCGCCGCACAGAGACAATTTGCGCTGGCATCGTGAGAACGTCTTCGGACGTGCCCTTTCGGGCGATCCGGCGCCTTGGGAGACGTCCGGCTAAATCTGATCGGGGCGCCTCGGCTATTGGTCCAGTGGACGGCGCGCGATATGTCCAGATCATGGGCCTGGCCACCGAAACCTTCTTCCTCGACCCCGATGCCGCCGGAACGCTCCAGGCGCGGATCCAGGCGATGGTCGCGCAGGGGATCCTGTCGGGGCGCTTCCGCCCGGGCGAGCGGATGCCGTCCTCGCGCGCGCTGGCCCGCCACCTGGGCGTCAGCCGAATGACGGTCACGCTGGCCTATACCGACCTGGTGGCCGACGACTACCTGATCGCGCGCGGGCGGTCGGGGTATTTCGTCTCCGACACGGCGCCGCAGCCCTCGGGCCACGTCCCGGCCCCGCGCGAGGACCGCGTGGACTGGCAGCACGCCCTGCAGCCGATCCCGGTGCCCGCCCCGCGGGTCGAGCGTCCGGCCGACTGGCGCCGCTACCGCTTTCCCTTCATCTACGGCCAGACCGACCCGACCCTGTTCGATCACGCCAACTGGCGGCTCTGCGCGCTGCGGGCGCTGGGGCAGCGCGATTTCGACGCGATGACGGCGGATCACTACGAACGGGACGACCCGAGGCTGGTGGATTTCATCGCGCGCCACTCGCTGCCCCGGCGCGGCATCCTGGCCGGTCCGGACGAGATCCTGGTGACCATGGGCGCGCAAAATGCCCTGTGGTTGACCGCGCAGGTGCTGCTGGGGCCGGACCGGCGCGCGCTGATCGAAGACCCGGCCTACCCGCCCCTGCGCGAGATCCTGCACCAGTCGGGCGCGCGGGTCCGTCCCGTGCCGGTGGACGCGCAGGGCCTGCCGGTCGAGGAACTGCCGTTGGCCGACGTGGCCTTCGTCACGCCCAGCCACCACTGCCCGACCTCGGCCACCCTGCCGCTGGCACGTCGGCGGGCCCTGCTCGATCACGCCGCGCGCCACGACATGCTGGTGGTCGAGGACGATTACGAGTTCGAGATGTCGTTCCTCGGCCCCCCGGCCCCCGCGCTCAAGTCGCTCGACCGGGACGGGCGCGTGATCCACGTGGGCAGCTTCTCCAAATCGCTCTTTCCGGGGCTGCGGCTGGGCTATCTCGTGGGCAGCAAGCCCTTCATCGACGCCGCCCGCGCGCTCAGGTCGACCACGCTGCGCCACCCGCCCGGGCAGATCCAGCGCACCGCCGCCTATTTTCTCGAGCTCGGGCATTACGACGCGCTCATCAAGCGGATGGGTCGCGCCTACCGTCGCCGGCGCGAGGTGATGGATGCCGCCGTGGCGCATCGCGGGCTGGATGTCGCCGGGCGGGGCAGCTTCGGCGGGTCGTCGCTGTGGATGCGCGCGCCGGGCCTCGACGCCGCGGCGCTGGCGGCCGACCTGCGCGACAGGTCGGTGCTGATCGAACCGGGCGCGCCCTTCTTCGCGGAACCCGCGCAGGGGCGCGAGACCTACCGATTGGCCTATTCCTCGATCCCCGAGGACCGCATCGCCGAAGGCGTCGCGCGCATCGCCGCCGCCATCGACGCGCGGCGGCATGGACCCTGATCCTCCACGCGCTTCATCTTTCCACAAGTACCTCCGGGGGAGTCGCGCAGCGACGGGGGCAGAGCCCCCATCGCCGGCGGCAAATCGAACCGCCGTCTGGCCCTATCCTGCCGAACCAACTGGCCCTACAGAAGCGGCGCCGCCGCGCCCAAGAAGGCCGGGACCAGCGGAGGGAGACACGCCATGAAGATGACCACCGAAGAAGCCTTCGTGAAGGTGTTGCAGCGCCACGGGATCCGCCATGCCTTCGGGATCATCGGATCGGCCATGATGCCGATTTCGGACCTTTTCCCCACCGCCGGCATCACCTTCTGGGACTGCGCCCATGAAGGCAGCGCGGGCATGATGGCCGATGGCTACACCCGCGCCACCGGCGAGATGTCCATGATGATCGCCCAGAACGGCCCCGGCATCACCAATTTCGTGACCGCCGTGAAGACCGCCTACTGGAACCACACCCCGCTTCTGCTGGTCACGCCGCAGGCGGCCAACAAGACCATCGGACAGGGCGGCTTCCAGGAAGTCGAGCAGATGAAGCTGTTCGAGGACATGGTCGCCTACCAGGAAGAGGTGCGTGACCCCTCGCGCATCGCCGAGGTGCTGGCCCGGGTCATCGCCAAGGCCCACCGCATGAGCGCGCCCGCGCAGATCAACGTGCCGCGGGACATGTGGACCCAGGTGGTCGACATCGCCCTGCCGGACCCGGTGGAATTCGAAGCGCCGACACCCGGGGCCGCGTCCCTGGATCGGGCCGCCGCGCTTCTGAAAAGCGCCGACTTCCCGGTGATCCTGAACGGCGCCGGCGTGGTTCTGGCCGGGGCGATCGGCGACACGGTCGACCTGGCCGAGCGTCTGGATGCGCCGGTCTGCTGCGGCTACCAACACAACGATGCCTTCCCGGGCTCGCACCCGCTGCACGCGGGGCCGCTGGGATACAACGGGTCCAAGGCGGGGATGGAGCTGATCGCGCGGGCCGACGTGGTTCTGTGCCTCGGCACGCGGTTGAACCCGTTCTCGACCCTGCCGGGATACGGGATCGATTACTGGCCCAAGGACGCCAAGGTGATCCAGGTGGACATCAACCCCGACCGGATCGGTCTGACCAAGCCCGTCACCGTCGGGATCGTGGGCGACGCGAAGAAGGTCGCGCAGGGGCTTCTGGACCGGCTGGGCGACAAGGACGCGCCCGCGAAGGAGCGGCTGAACCTGATCGCCGAGACGAAATCCCGCTGGGCGCAGGAGCTGTCGTCCATGGACCACGAGGAGGACGACCCCGGCACCAGCTGGAACGAGCGCGCCCGCGCCGCCCATCCCGACCGGATGAGCCCGCGCATGGCGTGGCGCGCGATCCAGTCGGCGCTGCCGAAGGACGCCATCATCAGCAGCGACATCGGCAACAACTGCGCCATCGGCAACGCCTACCCGTCCTTCGAGGCGGGCCGGAAATACCTTGCGCCCGGCCTGTTCGGCCCCTGCGGCTATGGCCTGCCGTCCATCGTGGGCGCCAAGATCGGGCAGCCGTCCGTGCCGGTGGTGGGGTTCGCGGGCGACGGCGCCTTCGGCATCGCGGTGACCGAGCTGACCGCCATCGGCCGGGACGAGTGGCCCGCCATCACCATGGTCGTCTTCCGCAACTACCAGTGGGGCGCGGAGAAGCGGAACTCGACCCTGTGGTTCGACGACAATTTCGTGGGCACCGAACTGGACCTGAAGGTGAGCTATGCCGGCATCGCCCAGGCCTGCGGCCTGAAGGGCGTGCAGGCGCGCGGCATGGACGAGCTGACCGACATGCTGGCCGAGGCCGTGCGCGCGCAGATGGAAGACAACCAGACCACGCTGATCGAGGTGATCCTGAACCAGGAACTGGGCGAGCCGTTCCGCCGCGATGCCATGAAGCAGCCGGTGCGCGTGGCGGGCGTCAGCGCGTCGGACATGGCTGCGGAATAGATGGCGAGGCCGGGGGCGCTGCCCCCGGACCCCCGGAGGTATTTCCGGACCAGTGATGTGAAGGGGCGCGGCGCATGATCCTGGTGGTGAATGCTGGATCCTCCTCGTTGAAATGCGCGGTGTTCGCGCGCGATCTTGCCCGCGTGGCCGAGGCGCAGGTCGTCGAGATCGGGGGGAGCTCGGCCGTTATCGTGAATGGCGCGCGGCGCGCGGCCGCGTTGGCCGATCACGGCACCGCGCTGGTCGCCGTGCTGGAGGCGCTGGACCTGGCGCTCGACACGCTGGCCGGCATCGCGCACCGGGTCGTGCATGGCGGGGCGGAGATGGACGGCCCCCGGCGCATAGACGCCACGGTGCGCGCCCGGATCGACGCGCTGGGGGCGCTGGCACCTTTGCACAACCCGGTCGCCCTGGCCTGCATCGACGCGCTGGCGGAAATGGCCCCGGGAGTCCCGCAGGTCGCGAGTTTCGACACCGCCTTCCACGCCGGACAGGAGGACGTCGCCCTGCGCTATGCCCTGCCCGACCGGTGGCACGCGGCGGGCGTGCGGCGCTATGGCTTCCACGGTCTGAGCTATGCCGGGCTGGTGAGCGCGCTCGATCCGCTGCCGCGCCGCTTGCTGGCCTGTCACCTGGGCAACGGCGCGTCGATCTGCGCCATTCGCGACGGGCGGTCGGTGGCGACCTCCATGGGCTATTCGCCGGTTTCGGGCCTGACCATGGGCAGCCGCGTGGGCGAGATTGATGCCAACGCCGTCCTGCGGATCGCCGGCGAGATCGGTCTCGACGCCGCGCGCCGCCTGCTGAACAACGACAGCGGCCTACGCGCGCTGGGGGGCAGCAGCGACATGCGGTCCCTGCCCGAGGGCGGTCTCGCCCGGCGACACTTCGCGCACTGGGCCGTGCGGCAGGCCGGCGGACTCGTCGCCACCATGGGCGGCATCGACGCCATCGCCTTCACCGGCGGCATCGGCGAGAACGATGCCGCCATCCGCGAGGGTATCGTCGCCGGGCTGGCCTTTGCCGGAGACGTGCCCGTCCACGTGGTGCCCGCCGACGAGGAGGGCACGATCGCGCGCGAGGCGGCCGGGATTTTGGGGATGACGCCCGGCGGGGCGGCACACTAGGGTGACGCCATGACAACGCCCAAGATCGACCTGCACCCGAAGCCCGGCGACCGGGTCGCCAAGACCACCTGCTACATGTGCGCCTGCCGCTGCGGCATCGACGTGCACCTGAAGAAGGACGCCGGGGGCACCGAGCGGGTCGCCTATATCGAGGGCAACCGCGACCACCCGGTGAACCGCGGCGTGCTGTGCGCCAAGGGCAGCGCGGGAATCATGCAGCACCTGTCGCCCGCCCGGCTCCGTGCGCCGCTGAAGCGCACGGGCCCGCGCGGTTCGGGCCAGTTCGAGGAAATCGGCTGGGACGAGGCGCTGCAGATGGTGACCGACCGGCTTGGGCCACTACGCGAGACAGCACCCGAGAAGCTGGCCTTCTTCACCGGGCGCGACCAGTCGCAGAGCTTCACCAGCTTCTGGGCGCAGGCCTACGGCACGCCCAACTACGCCGCACATGGGGGATTCTGCAGCGTCAACATGGCGGCCGCGGGCATCTACACCATGGGCGGGGCGTTCTGGGAATTCGGCCAGCCCGACTGGGAGCGGACCGAGCTGTTCATGATCTTCGGCGTGGCCGAGGATCACGACAGCAACCCGATCAAGATGGGCCTAGGCCGGCTGAAGGCCCGCGGCGTGAAGGTCATCGGCGTGAACCCCGTGCGCACCGGCTACAATGCCGTGGCCGACGAGTGGGTGGGCATCACGCCGGGCACCGACGGGCTGTTCATCCTGTCGCTGATCCACTGCCTGTTGCGCGCGGGCAAGATCGACCTCGACTACCTCGCGCGGTTCACCAACGCGCCGGTGCTGGTGAACGAGGATCCGAAATCGCCCGAGCACGGGCTCTTGCTGACGGACGACAACGGGCGGGCGCTGGTCATGGATCGCGCCAACGGCAAGCCCGCGGCGTTCGACGCGAAGGGAGTGCGCCCGGACCTTGCCGGCAAGCTGCGCCGCGCGGGGCTGACCCACCGCAGCGTGTTCCAGCACATCGCCGAGCGCTATCTCGACCATGCCTACGCGCCCGAGGTGGTGGGCCCGTCCTGCGGCATCGCGCCCGAGCGGATCGAGGCCATCGCCGCCGAGCTGGCCCATGCCGCCTTCGACAAGTCGTTCGAACTGGATCGCGCGTGGACGGACTTCCGCGGCGAGACCCACGGGACCATGCGCGCGCGGCCCGTGAGTTTTCACGCCATGCGTGGCATCAGCGCCCATTCCAACGGGTTCCAGACCGCCCGCGCGCTGCATCTTCTCCAGATCCTGCTGGGCAGCGTCGAGGCGCCCGGCGGCTTCCGGTTCAAGCCGCCCTACCCCAAGCCCGCGACCGCGCACCCGAAACCGCATTGCGGGGTGACACCGGGCCAGCCGCTGGACGGACCGCACCTGGGCTTCGTGCAGGGGCCCGACGACCTGTGCCTGAAGGAGGACGGCAGCCCGGCGCGCATCGACAAGGCCTTCACCTGGGAAAATCCCATGAGCGCGCATGGCATGATGCACATGGTCATCTCGAACGCGCATGCGGGCGATCCCTACCCGATCGACACGCTGTTTCTCTACATGGCGAACATGGCGTGGAACTCCTCCATGAGCACCGGGCGCGTCATGGAGATGCTGACCGACACCGACGAGAACGGTGATTACGTCATCCCCAACATCATCTATTCGGACGCCTATTCGTCCGAGATGGTGGCCTATGCCGACCTGGTGCTGCCGGACACCACCTACCTGGAACGGCACGACTGCATCTCGCTGCTGGACCGGCCGATCTGCGAGGCCGACGCCGCCGCCGACGCCATCCGCTGGCCCGTGGTCGCGCCCGACCGCGACGTGCGCGGCTTCCAGTCGGTCCTCGTGGACCTGGGCGCCCGGCTGGGCCTGCCGGGGTTCGTGAACGACGACGGTAGCGCGAAATTCCAGGACTACGCCGATTACATGGTGAACCACGAACGGCGGCCGGGGGTGGGGCCGCTGGCCGGGTGGCGCGTGGGCGAAAAGGGTCTGACCCACGGGCGCGGCACGCCCAACGCGGGGCAGATCGACGCCTATATCGCCAATGGCGGCTTCTGGATGGAGCACGTCCCCGAAAACGCGCAGTATTTCAAACCATGGAACATGGCCTACCAAGAATGGGCGGTCGATATCGGGCTGTTCGACAAGGCGACGCCCTACCTCTTCTCGCTCTGGTCCGAGCCGTTGCGCCGGTTCCAGCTGGCGGCCGAGGGGCATGGCCATCGCCAGCCACCCGATCACCTGCGGGCGCGCATCAAGACCACGCTCGATCCGTTGCCGATCTGGTATCCCCCGCTCGAAGACGGCCACGCCGACCCGGTCGAATACCCGATCCATGCCCTGACCCAGCGCCCGGCCGCCATGTATCACAGCTGGGGCAGCCAGAATGCATGGTTGAGACAGATCCACGGGCATAATCCCATGTATCTACCCACCGAATTGTGGGAAAAACACAATTTCAAGGACGGCGACTGGGCGCGCGTCACCTCGCAGCATGGCGAGATCACCGTGCCCGTGGCGCATCAGGCGGCGCTGAACCGCCACACGATCTGGACCTGGAACGCCATCGGCAAGCGGCGTGGGGCATGGGCGCTGGACGACGACGCCCCCGAGGCGAAGAAGGGCTTCCTTCTGAACCACCTGATCCACGAGTTGCTGCCGCCGAAGGGCGACGGTCTGCGCTGGTCGAACAGCGATCCGGTGACGGGCCAGGCGGCCTGGTTCGACCTGCGGGTCAAGGTCGAGAAGGTGCCGGCGCCGAAGCAGTCCTATCCCGACACGGGCCGTCAGGGCAGCCCGGTGGGCCGCGGCCCGCACCGCGTGGCGCAGCAGGTGAAGCCATGACCGCGCTGCCCGAGACGACCGAGCGCAAGCTTGGCCTGGTGATCGACCTCGACACCTGTGTCGGCTGCCATGCCTGTGTCACGGCCTGCAAGGGCTGGAACACCCAGAACTACGGCGCGCCCCTGGGCGATGACGACGCCTACGGCGCGGCGCCGTCGGGCGCGTTCCTGAACCGCATCCACAGCTTCGAAGTGCAGCCCGACGAGGGCGCGGCCCAGACCGTGCATTTTCCCAAGTCCTGCCTGCACTGCGATGACGCGCCCTGCGTCACCGTCTGTCCCACCGGTGCGTCCTACAAGCGGGTCGAGGACGGCATCGTTTTGGTGAACGAGACCGACTGCATCGGTTGCGGCCTCTGCGCCTGGGCCTGCCCCTACGGCGCGCGCGAGATGGACCCGATCGAGGGCGTGATGAAGAAATGCACGCTCTGCGTCGACCGGATCTACAACGAGGCGCTGCCGGAAGAGGATCGCGTGCCCGCCTGCGTGCGCACCTGTCCCGCCGGAGCGCGCCATTTCGGCGACCTCGCCGATCCGGACAGCGACGTGAGCCAGCTGGTCGCGGCGCGCGGCGGCATGGACCTGATGCCCGAGCAGGAGACGAAGCCGGTGAACAAGTACCTGCCCCCCCGCCCGCGGGACGAGATCGACGTGCTGGCCCCCTTCCTCGAGCGTGTGGACGAGGGGCCCAAAGGCTTCCTTGGCTGGCTCGACCGCGCCCTGGAGCGGCTCTGACATGCATCCCGCGCCGTCGCTTATCTTCTTCTCGACCCTGTCGGGGCTTGGCCTGGGCTTGCTGGCCTTCCTCGGCCTCGGGCTTGCGCCGACCGAAGGGATGACCGGGCTGGTCTTCTTCGCCCTGGCCTTCGCGCTGACCGGCGCGGGCCTGCTGTCGTCGACCCTGCACCTGGGCCATCCGGAACGCGCGCTGAAGGCGTTCACCCAGTGGCGCACATCTTGGCTAAGCCGCGAGGCGTGGGTGGCCGTGGCCGCCCTGTCGGTCATGGGGCTCTACGCGCTGCTGGCGATGCCCGGCCTCAGGCTCGCACCCCTGGGCTGGCTGGGCGCGGTGCTGTGCCTGGGCACCGTCGGGTCGACGGCGATGATCTACGCGCAGCTGAAGACCGTGCCGCGCTGGCACCAGCCGACGACCCCGCTGCTGTTCCTGGGCTATGCCATCACGGCCGGCGCGCTGCTGTCGGGCCGCGTCAGCTGGACCGTGGTCCTGCTGATCGTCATGGCCGCGCTGCAGGTGCTGGCGTGGAGGCGGGGCGACGCGGCGCTGGCCAAGTCGGGCACGACCATGGGAACCGCGACCGGCCTGGGCGGCCGTGGCCGGGTTCGCCTGTTCGAGCCGCCCCATACCGGGGGCAACTACCTGACGCGCGAGATGGTGTTCCGTGTCGGGCGCAAGCACCGCGTGACGTTGCGGACGCTGGTGCTGATCCTCGCCTTCGCCCTGCCCGCCCTGTTGCTTCTGCTGCCGTTCAGCCATTGGCTCGCCGCGATCGCGGTGATCAGCCATGTCGCCGGAATGCTGGCGCAACGCTGGTTGTTCTTTGCCGAGGCCGAACACGTGGTGGGCCTGTACTACGGTCAATCCTTCGCCTGACGCGCCGGACGGTCGCCGCCTGTAGGCGCACCGCGAAACGGTCGGCCCGGGATCGGGCGTCATCGCGCCTTCAGCGGATGCGCAGCTCGGTCTCGGCGTCGAACAGCATGGTCTTCGCCGGATCGACCCCCAGCGCCACCCGGTCGCCGATCTTCGCACGGATATCGCCGCGTTCCTCGACGATCAGTCGCGTGCCATCGGCGGCCTTGAGATAGGCATAGGACACGCCGCCCAGCGCCTCGGTCAGGTCCACGGTGAAGGTGTCGCCGTCCTCGAGCCACAGGTGCTCGGGCCGCAGGCCCAGCGACAAGGCGCGGCCGTCCCCGGGCAGGGTCTGCGGGACGTCCAGCGTGCCGCCCAGAGCCGGGACATGCAGCGCGCCGTCGCGGGCGGTCGCATCGAGGAAGTTCATCGACGGGCTGCCGATGAAGCCCGCCACGAAGCGGTTGTCGGGATCGCGGTAAAGGTCGAGCGGCGCGCCCACCTGCTCGATCCGGCCCTTGCGCAGCACCACGATCTTGTCGGCCAGCGTCATGGCCTCGACCTGGTCGTGGGTGACGTAGATCATCGTGGCGCCGATTTCCTTGTGCAGCCGCGCGATCTCGACCCGCATCTCGACCCGAAGCTCGGCGTCGAGGTTCGACAGCGGCTCGTCGAACAGGAACACCTCGGGGCCGCGGGTGATGGCGCGGCCGATGGCCACGCGCTGACGCTGGCCGCCGGACAAGGCCGCCGGTTTGCGATCCAGCAGCTCGTCCAGTTGCAGGATGCGCGCGGCCTCGTCCACCTTGCTGTCGATCTCGGGCTTGGGATGGCCGGTCATGCGCAGGCCGAAGCCCATGTTCTCGCGCACGGTCATGTGGGGGTAGAGCGCGTAGGTCTGGAACACCATCGCCACGCCGCGATCGGCCGGGTCCGCGCGGGTCACGTCGGCGCCGCCGATATCGATCCGGCCCGACGTGGTCTCTTCGAGCCCCGCGATCATCCGCAGGAGCGTGGACTTGCCGCAACCCGACGGTCCGACGAACACGGCGAACTCGCCGTCGCCGATGGCCAGGTCGATCCCGTGGATGACCTGGGTCTCACCGTATTTCTTGATGACGTTGCTCAGCTCGACGCCGGACATGGCGACCCCTCTCGTTGGTGGTTCAGGTTGGCACGGTCCGCAGTCGCGGGCCGTCCTCGGGAAAACGCCAGGCGTGGATGTCGCTTTCGATCTTGGCGCGGGTGTCCAGCAGCAGCGGCGCAAGCTGCGACAGGTCGTCGAGGCTGCGACGCGCGGTGGTCGACGTGATCGACAGGCCGCCCAGGATGCGGCCCCCGCGGCTGAGGATCGGCGTCGCGATGCAGATGATCCCGGGCTCGTGCTCCTCGCGATCGTAGGCGACACCGGCCTCGCGGATGTGAGCCAGCTCGGCCCGCAGGGCTTCGGGCGAGGTCAGCGTTGCGTCGGTGAAGCGATGATAGCTCTGCTGGCCCAGCGCCTGGTCCAGTTCAGCGTCGGGCAGGAAGGCCAGCATCGCCTTGCCCAACCCGGTGCAATAGGACGGCCCCACCCGGCCCGTGGCCGAGAACATGTCGACCCGCAGCGCGGTATTGACCTTGTCGACGTAAAGCACCTGCGCGCCGTCGAGCTGCGCCAGATGCACCGCCTCGCCGGTTTCGCGCGACAACCGGTCGAGCCACTCATGCGCCACCGGTGCCAGCGACGCCTGCGACCACGCCTTGTGGGCCAGCCGGACCAGCCGCACGCCCAGCGTGTAGGTCCCCAGCTCGGCATCGTGGCTCAGCATCCCCTGCGAGGTCAGCGTCTGCAGAAGCCGATACAGCGTCGCCTTGGGATAGGGCCCATCCTCGAGCAGGTCCGAAAACCGCACCGGGCCGCCCGCGGCCGCCACCCGGTCGAGCACGTCCAGCGCCTTGCCTACCGTTCCGTCGCGCGCTTCGGCCATGTTCCTCCCCGTCATCGGCACCGCCCCGCTCGGGCGGATCGGGCTGTTGACAACGTAATCCGGCTGCCGCACAGTTTTCAATATGCAAAACAAGGTTTCAAATAATGAAACCGTTTTCGGGAGGAATTCTTAACATGCTGAAGACACTGAAGGCCTCGGTCGCGGTGGCGGGACTCGTCGCCGGCGGTCATGCGTTCGCCGCCGAACACGAATCGCTCTCGGGCGATCTGATCATCTTTTCCGACATGTCGAACCCGGCGCCGCGCGCGGTCATGGAAGGCCTCGTGGCCGAGTTCGGCGAGATGCATCCGGACCTGAACATCGAGCTCACGGTCATCGACCGCGAGGCCTACAAGACGCAGATCCGCAACTTCCTGACCGCGAACGCCCCCGACGTGGCGAACTGGTACGCCGGCAACCGCATGGCCCCCTACGTGGACGCGGGCCTATTCATGGACGTGAGCGACATCTGGGAAGGCGAGATGAGCGAGAACCTCGCCTCGACCAAGTCGGCCATGACCATGGACGACAAGCAATGGGGCGTGCCCTACACCTATTACCAGTGGGGCGTCTATTACCGCGCGGACCTGTATGACGAGTACGGGCTGGAAGAGCCGCAGGACTGGGAAACGCTCAAGTCCAACTGCCAGACGCTGCTGGATAACGGCATCAAGTGCTTCACCATCGGCACCAAGTTCCTGTGGACCGCCGGCGGCTGGTTCGACTACCTCAACATGCGCACCAACGGCTACGACTACCACATGCAGCTGACCGCGGGCGAGATTCCGTGGACCGATGACGGCGTGCGCCAGACCTTCGCCAACTGGCGCGAGCTCATCGACATGGGCGCCTTCGTGGACAACCACACCGCCTATTCCTGGCAGGAGGCGCTGCCCTTCATGGTCAACGGAGAAGCGGCCGCCTACCTGATGGGCAACTTCGCCGTGGCGCCGCTGCGCGAGGCCGGACTGTCGGACGACCAGCTGGACTACTACCAGTTCCCCGCCATCAATCCCGACGTTGAACTGGCCGAGGACGCGCCGACCGACACGTTCCACGTTCCCGCGCAGGCCAGCAACCCCGAGGCGGGCAAGGCCTTCCTGAAATACGTGACCTCGCCCGAGGTGCAGACCCGGATCAACGCCAGCGACGCGCTGGGCCAGCTGCCGATAAACAGCCAGGCGTCGGTGGGCGACGACAAGTTCCTGCAACAGGGCTTCGAGGTGCTGTCGTCCAACGCGCCGGGCGGCGTGGCGCAGTTCTTCGACCGCGACGCCCCGGCCGAGATGGCCAAGGTCGCCATGGAAGGCTTCCAGCAGTTCATGGTGCAGCCGGACCAGCTGGACAATATCCTCCAGCGGCTCGAGCAGGCCGCCGGCCGGATCTACGACAAGTGACGCGTGACGGGGCGGGGGTCACGGCTCCCGCCCCGCGCCATTTTCATCCGGGATGAAAATCCGGAGATTATCGCCGATAATCTCCTCCAGGGTGCCCCCGACGCCCTGCCGCCCGTCCGACCGAGGTGCCCCCGATGACCCAAGCCGCCCTGCCGCAATCGACCGTCCGGAAGTCTTGGTGGCGTCGCAACCAGATCGCCATCACGCCCTACCTGTTCCTGGCGCCGGGCGTCCTGTTCTTCGCGGTCTACGTCATCATCCCGATCTTCCAGAGCTTCGGCATCTCGCTGCAGGACTGGGACGGGCTGGGCCAGCCGACCTATGTCGGCTTCGAGAACTACCGCGAGCTGGGCAATGACCCGGCCTTCTACACCTCGCTGAAGAACAATGTCTGGTGGCTGCTGCTCTACCTGCTGGCCATCCCCGCGGGGCTGGGAATCGCGCTGTTCCTGAACCAGACGGTGACGGGTATCCGCATCTACAAGTCGCTGTTTTTCTTTCCCTTCGTCATCAGCCAGGTCGTCGTGGGCCTGGTCTTCACCTGGTTCTACGATCCAGCCTTCGGGCTGCTGAACGTGATGCTGGGATGGTTCGGCGCGGGGCCCATCAACGTGCTGGGCGACCCGCGCTACGTGACCTTCGGGATCATCCTCGCCGGTCTCTGGCCGCAGACGGCCTATTGCATGATCCTGTATCTCACCGGCCTCAACGCCGTGAACCCCGAGCAGATCGAGGCCGGGCGGCTGGACAACGCCAAGGGCTGGCGGATGCTGTGGCATATCGTTCTGCCGCAGCTGAAGCCCGCGACCTTCATCGCCTTCGTCGTCACCATCATCGGGGCGCTGCGCAGTTTCGACCTGATCTCGATCATGACGCAGGGCGGTCCTTTCGGGTCGAGCCGCGTGCTGAGCTTCTACATGTTCGAGGTCGCGTTGTCGGAATACGGGTTCCGCATGGGCTATGGCGCTGCGATCGCGGTGGTGCTGTTCCTCATCATGCTGTGCTTCATCGCCTATTTCCTGTTCTCCATGTACCGCGAGGAGCGGCGCTGATGACCCGGGGCGAGATCGACACCATCGCCGCCCGCCTGCCCGGCGCCGTGCTGTCCGGACCCGGTGAGCTCGACGCATGGAAGATCGGCGGCAAGATGTTCGCCTGTTTCGGTCACACCGAGACCCGCGATCGGAACACCGGGTACGTCGTCCTGCGCTGTGCCGACAGTGACAGCACCCGGATGCTCATCGACGCCGGCGTGGGGCGCAAACCCGCCTATTTCCGCGGCGCGTGGCTGCACCTGGACCTGCCCGACCTGGACCCCGACGAGGCGCGGCACCGGATCGCGGTGTCCTACGACACGGTGCGCGCCGGCCTGACGAAGAAGGCGCAGGCCGCCCTGCCCCCGCGCGAGGAGGATCGCTGATGTTTCCCACCCCGATCGAGAAACAGCCCCGCGCGGCGCAACTGACCTACCAGGCGTTCCTGCCGCTGGCGCTGCTCCTGTGGCTATTGCCGCTCATTGCCGTGATGATCTTCTCGATCAAGCCCGGCGCGGATTTCGGCAACGCGAACTACTGGGGCTGGCCGTCCAGCTTCGAGGGGCTGACCAACTACGGCAAGGTGTTCCTGGAATCCCAGATGCCGCGCTACCTGCTGAACTCGGTCCTGATCACGGTGCCCACCGTCATCGGCTGCATCGCCCTGTCGGCCATGACCGGCTTCGCGCTGGGGATCTATCGCTTCCGCGCGAACCTGTGGATCTTCTTCATGTTCGTGGCGGGCAATTTCGTGCCGTTCCAGATCCTGATGGTGCCGGTGCGGGACCTCACGCTGGACCTGGGGCTTTATAATACCAAGACGGGGCTCGTCCTGTTCCACATCGCCTTCCAGACGGGGTTCTGCACGCTGTTCATGCGCAACTTCATCCGCCAACTGCCCTTCGAGCTGATCGAGGCCGCCCGGGTCGAGGGCGTGGCCGAGTGGCGGATCTTCTGGTTCGTGGTGCTGCCGCTGATGAAGCCCGCGCTGGCGGCGCTGTCGGTGCTGGTCTTCACCTTCATCTGGAACGACTATTTCTGGGCCGTGGTGCTGACCCAGGGCGCCGAAAGCCAGCCGGTGACGGCGGGCATCACCAGCTTCAACGCGCAGTACCGTGCGGCCTATCACCTGATGAGCGCGGGCAGCATCGTCGCCGCCCTGCCGCCGGTCGCGATGTTCTTCCTGATGCAGAAGCACTTCATCGCCGGCCTGACCCTTGGCGCGGTGAAATAATGCCGCAGTGGCGCCTCGACGACGGACGACAGACGCTGGTGATGGCGGCCGAGGGCGACGCCCTTCCGGCGGTGATCTATTTCGGCACGCCCCTGCCACGGGACGAGGACCTGGAAGAACTCGCCCGCGCGCAGGCGATGGACCTGGGCGGCGGCACGCTGGACGTGGTCGCTCCCATCAGCCTCTGCCCCGAACCGGGGCGCGGTTTCGGCGGGCATCCCGGCGCCATGCTGCGCGACAGCGACGGGCTGCCCCTGACGCTGGCGTTCGAGGGGGCCCGGGTCGAGGCGACCGACACGGCCTTCCGCGTCACGGCGCGCAATCGCGGCGTCGGCCTGCGCTACAACGCGGTGATCGAGATTCTGCCGACCGGGCTGGTCGCGTTGCGCGCCGATCTCGACGCCGATGCGCCCGTGATCTGCGACTGGCTGGCGGCCCCGGTGCTGCCCGGACCGCAGGACGCGGCCCCGATGATCGACATCCATGGCGGCTGGATCAGCGAATGGCGCGCGGTCGAGACGCCCTGGCAGCCGGGGCAGCGGGTGCGCGACGGTCGGCAAGGCCGGTCCGGCCATGAACACCCGCCGCACGCGGTCTTCCCGGCGCGCGGCACGACCAAGACCCGCGGACAGGCGTTAGCCCTGCATTACGCCTGGTCCGGCGGCCACCGCATGGTTGCCGAGGAACTGCCCGATGGCCGCCGCCAGCTGCAGATGGGCCACAGCCCGGGCGCCTGGCAGGGCGCGGCGACACGGTTCAGCACCGGCACGCTGCTGGCCGGGTTCAGCACCGAGGGCACGGGCGGCACTGGCGTGCTGTTCCAGCGGCACATCCGCGACATGGGGATCAACTGGCCCGACAAGTCCCGCCCGCGCCCCGTTCACTACAATTGCTGGGAAGCGATCTATTTCGATCACAGCCTCGACGCGCTGAAGGACATCGCCAGCGCCGCCGCCGACCTGGGCGCCGAGCGCTTCGTGCTCGACGATGGCTGGTTCGGGCATCGCGACGACGACACCACGTCGCTGGGCGACTGGTGGATCGACACGCGCAAGTATCCCGACGGGCTGATGCCCCTGATCGAGCATGTGCATGCCTGCGGCATGGCCTTCGGGCTGTGGGTCGAGCCCGAGATGGTGAACGAAAACAGCGACCTCTACCGGCTGCACCCGGGCTGGGTCCTGGGCCCGCCCGACCAACCGCGTGGGCGGCAGCAGCTGGTGCTGGACCTGGGCCGCGCCGACGTGCGCGACCACCTGTTCGACGCGCTGCACGCGATCCTGAAGGATCACCCGGTCGACTACCTGAAGTGGGACCATAACCGGCTGCTGCCCATCGGGGACGCGGCGCAGACCGACGGGATCTACGCGCTGCTCGACCGGCTGCGCGCGGCGCATCCCGGGGTCGAGATCGAAAGCTGCGCGTCGGGCGGCGGGCGGATCGACGCGGGCATCCTGTCGCGCACCCATCGCGTCTGGTTGTCGGACAGCAACGACGCGCTGGAACGGGTGCGCATCCAGCATGCCGCGTCCCTGCTTTTGCCCTCGGCCGTGACGGGCAGCCACGTGGGCCCCGACCCGTCGCACACCTCGGGGCGGCGGTTGCCCATGGCTTTCCGCGCCTGGGTCGCCGCCCAGCGCCACATGGGGTTCGAGATGGATCCGCGTAGCCTGCCGGCCGAGGATGCCGAAACGCTGCGCGGGATCACGAAATGGTACAAGGACAACCGGGTCTGGATGCACGCGGGCGACATCCTGCCCCTGGACTGCGCCGATCCGGCCGTGCGGGCCGAACTGCAGCGCGCGGCCGACGGCCACCGCTTCGTCGCCTTCGTCGCCCAGACCGAGACCTCTCCACAGGCCCTGCCCCGCCCGCTGCGGCTGGCCGGGCTCGACCCGGAGGCGCGGTACCGCGTGCGGCTGGTGAACCCCTCTGACATTCCGCCGCAAAGCCGCGGCCCGGTCGCATTGAAGGACGGTCCCGTGACGCTCAGCGGTGCGGCGCTGATGGGGATGGGGCTTTCGCTGCCCTGGGCGTGGCCCGCCACGATGTGGGTGATCGAGGGGGAGCGGCTGTGACCCGTCCCGACTGGATCGCCGTCGACTGGGGCACCACCAATGCCCGCGCCTGGGCCATGGCGGGGGCCGAGGTGCTGGACACCGCGCCGGGCGGCCCCGGCATGGGGGGCCTCGCGTCGGACGGGTTCGAGCCTGCGCTGCTGCGCATGATCGACGGATGGGACATCGCGCCGCGCACCCCCGTGATCGCCTGCGGCATGGCGGGCGCCGCGCAGGGCTGGCGCGACGCGGGCTATCGCAAGGTGCCGGCCACGCCGCTATCCGACACGCTGGTGCCCGTGCCCACGAACGACGCGCGGCTGGCGGTCCATATCGTGCCTGGCCTGAAACAGACCAACCCCGCCGACGTTATGCGCGGCGAGGAGACGCAGATCGCCGGTTTCCTTGCGCTGAACCCGGATTTCGACGGCGCCATCTGCCTGCCCGGCAGCCATTCCAAGTGGGTGCAGATCAGCGCGGGCGAGGTCGTGTCGTTCCGCACCATGATGACGGGCGAGCTGTTCGCGGCGCTGGCCCACCACTCGGTGTTGCGCCACTCGGTCGCGCCGGAGGGCTGGGACGATGACGCCTTCGCCGACGCGCTGTCGCAAAGCCTCAGCCGCCCCGAGCAACTGGCCGCGCGCCTGTTCTCGATCCGGGCCGAGGCGCTTTTGAACAATCGCGGCACCGCCGAATCCACCGCCGCGCTGTCGGGTCTGCTGATCGGTGCGGAACTTGCCGCCGCCAAACCCTATTGGCTTGGACTGCCCGTGGCGCTGATCGGCGCGGCGGGGCTAACGCAACATTACGCCACGGCGCTGGCCATGCAGGGCGTGCAGGTGATCCGCACGCGCGGCGACACGCTGACGCTGCAGGGCCTGACGGCGGCGTGGCGCGGATTGAGCAAGGAGCCTTCATGACCAGACCCCTCATCGCCATCCTGCGCGGCATCGACCCGTCCGAGGCGGTGGACGTGGCGGCAGCGCTGATCGAGGCGGGGATCACCCGCATCGAGGTGCCGCTGAATTCGCCCTCGCCGTTCGACAGCATCGCGGCCATGGTGAAGGCCCACGGTCGAAACGCGCAGATCGGTGCCGGCACCGTGCTGACGCCCGCGCAAGTGTCTCAGGTGCACGACGCGGGCGGGCAACTGGTCGTATCGCCCTGCTTCGACCCCGCGGTGGTCGCGGCCACGCGCGCGGCCGGGATGGACAGCTTCCCGGGCGTGCTCAGCCCCACCGAATGCTTCGCCGCGCTGCACGCGGGCGCCACGGGGCTGAAGGTGTTCCCGGCCTTCCAGATGGGGACCGAGGGGCTGAAAGCCCTGCGCGCGGTGCTGCCCACCGAGACGCAGGTCTACATGGTCGGCGGCGTGGGCCCCGAGAATTTCGGCGACTGGCTGCGCGCGGGCGCATCGGGCTTCGGCATCGGCTCGGCGCTCTACCGTCCGGGCGACGCGGTGGACGACATCTCGGCCCGCGCCCGCGACATGGTCGCCGCCTACGACGCGGCAGAAGGGTGAAACGATGATCGAGACCGGAAAGCCGCAAACCTATGACACGACGCGCTGCCTGCTGGGCGAAGGCGCGTTCTTCCACCCCCAGCGCGGGCAGCTTTTCTGGTGCGATATCCTGTCGAAAAGGGTGCTCAGCCGGATCGACGGGGCGCTTCGCGACTGGACCTTCGACCGGCACGTGTCCTGCATGGGCTGGGTCGACCACGACACGCTGCTGGTGGCGACCGATACCGACCTGATGCTGCTCAACATCGAAACCGGCAGCCACACCCACCTGTGCGATCTCGAGGCTGACAAGCCTGCCAACCGCCCCAATGACGGGCGCGCCGACCCGCAGGGGGGGTTCTGGATCTCGACCATGGGGCTGGAAAAGGGCGTGGGCGACGGCGCACTCTACCGGTTCTACAAGGGCGAGCTGCGCAAGCTGAAGGGCGGCATGTCCATCGCCAACGCGATCTGTTTCACCCCCGACGGCACCACCGCCTTTTTCGCCGACACGCCGGCGCAGATGATCATGCAGTGGCGGCTGGACGGTGACGGGTGGCCGGTGGCGCAGGCCGAAACATGGCTCGACCTGCGCGGCACGCCCTACCATCCCGACGGCGCGGTCTGCGACGCCGACGGCAACCTGTGGTCGGCGCAGTGGGGCAACAGCCGCGTCGCGGTCTACGGCCCGGACGCGACCCAACTGCACGTCGTGAAACTGCCCGCGTTGCAGACGACCTGCCCGGCCTTCGGCGGGCCCGACCTGTCGACGCTGTTCGTCACCTCGGCCGCCGTCGGCATCGACGAGCCGATCATCGCGACCGAGGACGGTCACGGCCGCACCTTCCGGGTCGAGACCAACGCCACGGGTCAGGCGGAGCACCGCATCCTTCTCTAGCCCTTCCCCCGGTTTCCATTTGTCCGCAAATCCTCACCTCAAGTCAGGCCCCGCCATGCCCGCCAGAACCCTCGGCACCTGCTACTACCCCGAACACTGGCCCGAGGAGACCTGGGTCGAGGACGCGCGGCGCATGGTCGAGGCCGGGCTGACCTGGGTCCGGATCGGCGAGTTCGCCTGGTCCCGGATCGAGCCGCGGCCGGGACAGTTCGATTGGGGCTGGCTCGACCGGGCGATCGAAACGCTGGGCGACGCGGGGCTGAAGGTCGTGCTGGGCACGCCCACCGCGACGCCGCCGGCCTGGGTCGTGGACAAGCATCCCGACACGTTCGCGCTGGACGCGCAGGGCCGCCCACGCGGGTTCGGGTCGCGGCGGCACTACTGCTTCTCGCACGAGGGCTATCTCGACGAATGCCGCCGCATCGTCACCGAGGTCGCCGACCGCTATGGCCGCAACCCGCATATCCACGCCTGGCAGACCGATAACGAGTACGGCTGCCACGACACGGTGGTCAGCTATTCCGACGCCGCGCGGCGGGCCTTCCAGGACTGGTGCGCGCAGCGCTACCAGTCGCCGGACGCGCTGAACCGGGCCTGGGGCAACGTCTTCTGGTCGATGGAGTATGACAGCTTCGGGCAGATCGGCCTGCCCAACCTGACCGTGACCGAACCCAACCCGGCCCACGCCCTGGCCTTCCGGCGCTTCTGCTCGGACCAGGTGGTGCGGTTCAACCGGGTGCAGGTCGAGATCCTGCGCGCCCGCACCGACGCGCCGATCCTGCACAACTACATGGGCCGCGAGGTCGCCTTCGACCATTTCGCCGTGGGCGCCGACCTGGATATCGCCACCTGGGACAGCTACCCGATCGGCTTTCTCGAGGATCGCACGCCCGCGACCGAGGCCGAGCGCGCGCGCTTCCTGCGACAGGGGCACCCGGACATGCAGGCGTTTCACCATGACCTTTACCGCGCGGTGGGGCGCGGCCGCTGGTGGGTCATCGAACAGCAGCCCGGCCCGGTGAACTGGGCCGCGCACAACCCCGCGCCGCTTCCGGGCATGGCGCGGCTCTGGGCGTGGGAGGCTTTTGCCCACGGGGCCGAGGCGGTCTGCTATTTCCGCTGGCGGCAGTTGCCCTTCGCGCAGGAACAGCACCACGCGGGCCTGCTGCGCCCCGACAGCGCGCCTGCGCCGGGGCTGGAGGAATGCGCGCAGGTGGCCGGCGAACTGGCCGAGGCCCCCGAGGCCGGGACCGCGCGCGGCGACGTGGCGCTGGTCTTCGACTATGCCTCGGCATGGGCGTGGGACGTGCAGCCGCAGGGTGTCGAGTTCGACCATTTCGCGATCTGCTTCGCCGTCTACTCCGGCCTTCGGCGACTGGGCCTGAACGTCGACATCCTGCCCCCAGACGCCGACCTGTCCGGCCATGCGCTGGTTCTGGCCCCCGGGCTCGCCACCCTGCCGGAAGGGTTTTGCGACGGGCTGACCGGCACGGCGATCCTCGGGCCGCGCACGAACGCGAAGACGACCGAGATGGCGATCCCCGTCCCGCTACCCCCGGCTCTGCCCGGCCTCGATACCGTGGTCGCGCGGGTGGAGACGGTTCCAGCCTCGGGCGCTGTGCCATTGGCACGAGGCGGCACGTTGCAGCACTGGATCGAGGTGCTGGAGGGCAGTGCCGAAGCGGTCGAGACAACCGCAGACGGCGCGCCGGCACTGGTGGCTGCGGGCAAGCTTCACTACCTGGGCGGCTGGCCGGATGCCCAGGCGCTGGACCGGATCCTGCAGCGGGCCTGCGCGGCGGAGGGGATCGAAACGCTCGACCTTCCGGACGGGCTGCGCCTGCGCGACACCGACACCCACCGTTTCTGGTTCAATTACGCGCCCGAGCCGGTCCGCTTCGCGGGCCGCGAGATCCCGGCGGCGGGCGTCCTTTGGGAGGATCGACCATGATCGAACGCTTCGGAACCCTGCCCGACGGCCGCACGGTCGAGCGCATCACCCTTCGCAACGACGCGCTGACCGTGCAGATCCTGACATTGGGCGCGCTGATCCAGGACGTGCGGCTGGCGGGCGTCGATTTCTCCCTGACCCTGGGCAGCCCCGACCTGTCCGCCTACACCCGCATCTGCACCCATTTCGGCGCAGTGATGGGGCCGGTCGCCAACCGGATCGGCGGGGCGAAAGCGACGCTGGACGGCACGGAATACCGGCTCGACGCCAACCAGGACGACCGGCACACGCTGCACGGCGGCGCGGCGGCGACCCACACGCAGGTCTGGGAAGTCGTTGACCAGGACGACACCGAAGCGACCCTTGCGCTCAGCCTGCCCGACGGCGCGGGCGGCTTTCCCGGCGACCGGCGGATCGAGGTGGAATACGCGTTGGATGGCGCAACCCTGCGCGTCACCTTCCGCGGCGCCACAGATGCGCCCACCTGGATGAACCTCGCCAGCCACGGTTACTGGACCATGCAGCCGCCCGAAGGCTGGAGCGGCCAGCGGTTACAGGTCCTGGCCGACCGCTATCTGCCGACCGATGGCGACGACCTGCCCACGGGCGAGATCGCGGGGGTCGCGGGCACGCCCTTCGACTTCCGCGAGGGTGTGACACTGGACCTCGAGAGGACGCCGCGGCTGGATCACAACTTCTGCCTCGCCGATGCGCCGCGCGCGCTGACCCCGGCGCTGCGACTGTCGGCGCCGGACGGTCCCTCGCTGGAAATCGCGACCACAGCGCCGGGGATGCAGGTTTTCGACATGCATAAGTTCGCGGTGGAGGAAGAGACGAACCACGGACAGCCCTACCCCCGCCGCGCCGCCATGGCGTTCGAGCCGCAGCACTGGCCGGACGCGCCGAACAACCCGGGCTTCCCCTCGGTCGAGCTGCGCCCGGGCGCCGTCTATTCCCAGACCACCGAGTATCGCTTCGACCGCGCCGCGCGCTAAATTGCCGCACATGGTGCGTGTGCTGTCCCTCCTGCTGGCCGTGGGCTTGCTCCTGCTGTCGGCGTGGCAGCTGGAACGGGCCGGGGACGGGCTCGACATCCGGCACGACCGCCTCGGCGACACGCCAGCTACATTCCTCACCCGCGCTGGTCGCACGCCCGAGGGTTGGGTCATCGTCTCGCACGGGTTCGCCGGGTCGCGGCAGATGATGCACGCGCTGTCGCTGAGCCTGGCGCGCACGGGGCTGGGCGTGATCAGCATCGACAGCATCGGCCACGGACGACATCCGGGGGTGCTGTCGCCTGACGTGACGCGGATCGAAGGCACCACGGCGCAACTGGTCGACCAGATGGGCCAAGTAATCGCGGCAGCGCCCGGCCCGGTCGTCGCGCTGCTGGGGCATTCTATGGCGACCGACATCATCCTGCGCGCCGGGCGCGCGGCCGGGATCGGGCAGCTGGTCGCCATCTCGATGTATTCCGAGACCCTGTCGCCCGATTGGCCGCCCGCGCTGCTGGTGGTCTCGGGCCAGTGGGAATCGCGGCTGAGGGACGTGGCGCTGGACGCCGCGCGGATGGTCGAGGCCGACGTACTCGAGGGCGAGACGGCGGAAGAAGGCGAGGTGCGACGCCGCACCGCCGTCGCGCCCTGGGTGGGCCATGTCGGTGTCCTGTGGTCGCCAACCACCGCGCGGGCCGCCCGCAATTGGCTGACCGGCGCCGCCACGCCGCCCGCGCTGACCGGGCCGTGGATCGTCCTTCTGCTGGGATCGATGCTGGCGGCGGGCCGGGTCGCCACCGGCTGGGCCGTCAGTGGTGACCTGGCACCGGCCCTGCCCGCCCGCAGCTTCTGGCTTGCCGGGCTTCTGCCGCTGCCGCTGGCCGGCCTCGGCGCGCTGGCGGTATCGGACGCGGCGCTGTTCGGCATGGCGGGCTTCGCGCCGCTGGGCCTTGCGCTGGCCGTGCCCGGCATGGCGTGGCTGGCAGTGGGATGGTCGCGACTGGGGAGGCCCGGCGCGGGGCTGGCGCTGTACGCTCTCTGGTCGCTCGCCTTCGCCCTGCTGCTGGACCGCTACGGCGCGTCGTTCCTGCCCACCGGGCCGCGCGTCGCGCTGGCCCTGGCGCTGCTGCCGGCGACGCTGGCCTATGCCCTGGGCGAGGCCGTCCTGCTGGCGGGCAGCGGGATCGTCCGGCGGGTCGCCCTGCGCCTGGCGGTGCTGGCGCTGCTGGGCGGGCTCATGTTCGCAGCCCCCGCCCGGATCGGCCTGACCTTCACCGTGCTGCCGGTGCTGGTGCTGTTCTGGCTGGTCTTCGGCACGGTCGCGCGCCCCATCGCCCGTCGCCGACCGGGGGCGGCGGGTCTGGGACTCGGCGCGGCGCTGGCCTGGTCCATCGCCGCGTCCACGCCGCTCTTCTCGGCCTAGATCAGGGTTTCGAACAGCCCGCGCACGTTGTCCTTCGTCAGCTCCACCGGGTTGCCACCGCAGCTGGGGTCTTTCAGCGCCATCTCGACCAGCTCGTCCACGCGGTCCTCGCCCACGCCCAGGGCGCCGAGCTTGCGGGGGATGTCGAAGCGGTCGTTGAAATCCTGCACGAAGGCGCGGAACCCGTCGAAGCCGCCATCGACGCCCAGGTAGGACGCCGCGCGATCGAACCGGTCGCGGATCGCGCTTTCGTTCAGGTCCAGAACGGCGGGCATGCAGACGGCGTTCGTCGTGCCGTGATGGGTGCCGTAGACCGCACCCACCGGGTGGCTCAGCGCGTGGATCGCACCCAGCCCTTTCTGGAACGCCACGGCGCCCATTGCCCCCGCGCTCATCATGTTGGCGCGCGCTTCGATATCGGTGCCGTCGTCGTAGGCGCGCGGCAGGTTGTCGATCACCAGCCGCATGCCTTCCAGCGCGATGCCCTGGCTCATCGGGTGATAGTGGGGCGACGAGAACGCCTCGACGCAATGGGCGAAGGCGTCGAGGCCGGTGCCGGCGGTGATCGATTTCGGCATGCCCACCGTCAGCTCGGGATCGCAGATCACCACGCTCGGCAGCACCTTGGGGTGGAAGATGATCTTCTTCACGTGGGTCTCGGAGTCGGTGATGACAGACGCCCGCCCCACCTCGGACCCCGTCCCGGCGGTGGTCGGCACCGCCACGATGGGCGCGATGGCGTCGGCGTCGGCGCGGGTCCACCAGTCGCCGATATCCTCGAAATCCCAGACCGGGCGCACCTGGCCCGCCATGAAGGCGACCATCTTGCCCAGGTCCAGCCCCGAGCCGCCGCCGAAGGCGATCACCCCGTCATGGTCGTTCTCGCGGTAGACCTTCAGCCCGGCCTCGAGATTGCGCTCGTTCGGGTTGGGGTCCACGTCGGAAAAGATCGCGCGGCCGAGCCCCGCGGTCTCGATCAGGTCCAGCGTGCGGCGGGTGATGTCCATGGCCGCGAGGCCGCGGTCGGTGACCAGCAGCGGCTTGCTGATGCCCGCGGCGATGCAGGCGGCGCCGATCTCGTCGATGCGGCCCGCGCCGAAGCGGATGGCGGTGGGATAGGACCAGTTGGCGGTCATCGACATGGGCGTCAGGCTTTCTTCAGGTGGTAGGATTTCGGGCGGGTCAGCGCGTGGTAGCCCAGCACCGACAGCCCCGCGCCAAGGCCGGTATCCTTGCAGCCGGTCCAGCACAGCGCGGGGTCGAGATAGTCGCAGCGGTTCATGAAGACGGTGCCGGTCTCCAGCCGCGCGGCGATGGCCTGCGCCGCGTCGATATCGCGGGTGAAGATCGCGGCGGTCAGGCCGAACTGGCTGTCGTTCATCCTGGCGATGGCGTCCTCGTCGTCCTTCACCGTCATGATGCAGACCAGCGGGCCGAAGGTCTCGTCCCGCATCACGCGCATGTCGTGGGTCACGTCCACCAGGATCTGCGGCGTGAGGTAGGCGCCCCCGTCGTCGGCCGGGTCGGTTTCGATCAGCGCGCGGGCGCCTTGCGCCACCGCCTCGCGGGTCTGGGCGCGCACCTCGTCGGCGAAGCGCACGTTCGCCATTGGGCCCAGGGTGGTCTCGGGGTCCAGCGGGTTGCCGAGCTTCAGCGCCTTGACCCACGCCACGGCCCGTTCGACGAACGCGTCGTACAGGCTTTCGTGCACGTAGATCCGCTCGATCCCGCAGCAGCACTGGCCCGCATTGAAGATCGCGCCGTCCATCAGCCCGTCGACGGCGGCGTCGACATCGGCATCGGCGCGGACATAGCCCGGATCCTTGCCGCCCAGCTCGGTCGCTACGGGGGTGAAGGTGCCCGCCGCCGCGATCTCCATCGCCTTGCCGCCACCGACCGAGCCGGTGAAGTTCACGAAGCCGAAGCGGCGCTCGGCGATCAGCGTGGCGGTCGTGTCGTGGTCGAGGAAGACGTTCTGGAACACGTCCTCGGGCACACCCGCCGCGTGGAACGCCTCGGCCAGCCGTTCGCCCACCTGCAGGGTCTGGGTGGCGTGCTTCAGCAGCACGGTGTTCCCGGCGATGAGCGCGGGGGCCACGGTGTTGATCGCGGTCATGTAGGGATAATTCCACGGCGCCACGACCAGCACGACGCCGCGCGGCTCGCGCGTGATCTGGCGCAGCGCCTTGTCGCTGTCTTCGACCACCATGGGGGCCAGAGCGTCCTTGGCGATGTCGGCCATGTGGCTGGCGCGCTCGTCGAAGCCGCCGAACTCGCCGCCATAGCGCACCGGGCGGCCCATCTGGTGCGCGAGCTCCGCCGCCATGCGGTCGGTAGTCTTGCCCACCTCGGCCACGCCGGCGCGGACCAGCGCGATGCGGTCCTCCAGCGGGCGCGCGGCCCAGTCTGCCTGTGCGGCGCGGGCGCGGTCGCAGGCGGAGCGTGCGGCATCGATATCCAGGGTCTCACGTTCCAGGTACACCGAGCCGTCGATGGGCGAGATGCATTTCAGGGTCTTGGTCATGGTGGTTCCTTCAGGCCTGCTCGAACCCGCGGGCGATTTCCCAGTCGGTCACGGCGCGGTCGTATTCTTCCTGCTCCCACTCGGCGGCGCGGGTGTAGTGGTCGACCACCTCGTCCCCCATGGCGGCGCGGAGCATGTCGCTCTCGCGCAGGGTCTCGGTCGCCTCGCGCAGGGTGCGGGGGATCTCGGGCGTGTCCGCGGATTCGTAGACATCGCCGCTGGTCGGGGCCTGAAGCTCCATCTCGTCTGCGATGCCGCGCAGCCCGGCGGCCAGCAGGGCCGCCTGAGCCAGGTAGGGGTTCAGGTCCGATCCGCCGATCCGGCACTCGACCCGCACGCCCTTGCTGCCCGCGCCGCACAGGCGGAACCCGGCGGTTCGGTTGTCCACCGACCACACGGTGCGCGTCGGCGCGAAGGTGCCCTTGGCGAAGCGCTTGTAGCTGTTGACGTAGGGCGCGAGGAAGAAGGTGATGTCGCGGGCGTAGTGGATCAGCCCGGCAAGGAAGTTCTGCATCAGCTCGGACATGCCCAGCTCGTTGCTGTCGTCGAAGAAGGCCGGATCGCCGTTCTGCCACAGCGACATGTGGACGTGGCTGGACGAACCGACCTTGTCGGCGCGCCACTTGGGGAGGAACGAGGCCGAGACGCCGTGCTGCCAAGCGATCTCTTTCACCGCGTGCTTTCCGATGGTGTGGTGATCGGCGCAGTCCAGCGCACCGGCGTAGCGGATGTTCAGCTCCTGCTGGCCGGTCTCGGCCTCGCCCTTGGTGCATTCCACGGGGATGCCCGCGGCATAGAGGTGGTTGCGCAGGGGCCGCAGCAGGCCTTCCTCCTTGGTCGTCTGGAACAGCGCGTAATCCTCGTTGAAGCCGTTCAGCGGCACGAGGTCGCGATAGCCGGATTTCTGAAGGTCGCGCAGCGCGCCCTCGAACAGGAAAAATTCAAGCTCGGTCGCCATGGCGGCGTCGAGCCCGAGGTCGGCCAGCCGCGCGACCTGCCGCTTCAGCATCTGGCGGGGGCTGTGGGCCACGGGTTCGTGGCTGTGGTGATCCAGCACGTCGCCCAGCACCAGCGCGGTCTTTTCCAGCCACGGCACGTGGCGCAACGTGGTCAGGTCGGGGCGCAGGGTATAATCGCCGTAGCCGCCCTCCCAGCTGGTGGCGCGGTAGCCGTCGGGCGTCGCCATCATCAGGTCGGTGGCCAGCAGGTAGTTGCAGCAGTGGGTTTCCTCAATCGCGTTGTCGAGGAAGTCGCGGACGTGGAACCGTTTGCCCTGGAGCCGGCCCTGCATGTCGACAAGCGCCACCAGGACGGTGTCGATCTCACCCGTGGCGGCCAGTTCGGTGAGCGTGTCGAGCGAGAGATTGCCAGCCATGGGTGCGGTCCTTGTTGCGTTCGTGAAAACGGGGCGGCACCGGACAGGCGCCGCCCCGCGCGTTGGTCTCAGCCGAAGGTGTAGGGTGCGCCTGCGGTGTTGATGACCTGGTTGTACTCGCGGAAGATGTCGACGACGCGCTGGTGCGTCTCGGATTCCTGCGCGATCTCGTCCCAGAAGGCCACGGCGGCCTGCTCGACCTCGGCCCATTCGGAGGCAGGCACCTCGCGCAGGGCCAGCTTGTCACCGCGGGCGCGCAGCCGCGCCTCGCCGCCCCAGTACCACTGGTTGCGGTAGAAGTGTCCGGCCTCGATCCCGGCCATGACGACGGATTTCAGGTGATCCGGCAGATCGGCCCAGCGTTCCTGGTTCACGAAGAACGACCCGATCCACGCGCCCGAGATGTTGTTGGTCAGGAAGTAGTCGGTCACGTCCGCCCAGCCCACGGTATAGTCCTCGGTGATGCCGGACCACGCCATGCCGTCCAGCTCGCCGGTCTGCACCGCGACCTCGGCATCCTCGTAGGGGATGTTCACCGGCACCACGCCGAACTGCGTGAGGAAGCGCCCGGCGGTGGGGAAGGTATAGAGCTTCAGGCCGTCGAGGTCGGCGACCGACGTGATTTCCTTCGTGGTGTTGAAGTTGCACGGGTCCTGCCCCGCCGCCGACAGCCATTGCACGCCGACCTTCTGGTATTCCTCGCGCCAGATATCGGCCAGGCCGTACTGGTTGAACAGAACCGGCACGTCGAGGATCGACTTGGTGGCGAAGGGAAAATACCCGCCGAAGACGCGCATGGGCGTGGGCGACGCCATGGAGTCGTCGTCCGAGTGCACGCCGTCGATGGTGCCCCGCTGGAGCGCCTGGAACAGCTCGCCCGTGGGCACGATCTGGTCGGCGTAGAACAGCTCGATCTCGAGTTCTCCGTTCGCGTTGGTGTTGATGTAGTCGATGATGGGCTTGGTCACCTGCTCGCCCAGCGCGGCGCCGGCATAGGTCTGGAACCGCCAGCGGATGGGCTCCTGCGCGTGCAGGACGGCGGGCGCGGCGAGCGTGGCGGGCGCGGCGACGGCGGCGCCCTGCAAGAACTTGCGTCTCGTGGTCATGGTCATGAACTCCTTGTTGGTTGGAAAGGGCGGGGCGGTTCGGGCCGCCCGCTTTGGTTATGCGCGAATGTCAGTAGTCGTAGATCAGCCCCGGCAGCCAAAGCGCGATCTGCGGGAACACCATGACGAGGATCAGCGCCACGATCATCACGCCCACGAAGGGAATGATCGAGCGATAGATGTCGGTGATGGTGATCTCGGGCGGCGCCATGGCCCGCATCAGGAACAGGTTATAGCCGAAGGGCGGCGTCATGTAGGCGATCTGGCAGGTGATCGTGTAAAGCACGCCGTACCAGATCAAATCGAACCCCAGCGCGCCCACCAGCGGCACGTAGAGCGGCGCGACGATCACCAGCATGGCGGTGTCGTCGAGGAACGTGCCCATCAGCAGGAACGACAGCTGCATCAGGATCAGGATCACCCAGGGGTTCAGCCCCCATTGCGTGGTGAACAGGTTCTCGATCGCCTTCACCGCGCCCAGCCCGTCGAAAACCGCACCGAAAGCCAGCGCGGCCAGGATGATCCACATGAACATGCAGGTGATGGCCAGGGTCTGGCGGATCGATGTCTCGAACACCTGCCGGGTCATCCGGCCCTTGGCGACGGCGGCGAAGAAGGCCGCCAGCGCGCCGATGGCCGAGCTTTCCACCAGCGACGTCCAGCCGTTCACGAAGGGCACCATCATCACCGCGAAGATGCCCACGGGCAGCAGCCCCGCCAGCAGCAGGCGGTATTTCTCGCCCCTGGTGATCTGGTCCAGCTCGCTGCGGTCGATGGTCGGGCCCAGGTTCGGCGAGATCCGGCAGCGGATGGCGATGTAGATGATGAACAGCGCCGCCATCATCAGCCCCGGCACGGCCCCCGCAAGCCAGAGCTGGCCCACCGGCTGCCGCGCGATCATCGCGTAGAGCACCAGCACCACCGAGGGCGGAACGAGGATGCCCAGGGACGAGCCCGCCTGGATCACCCCCGTGACCATCAGCTTGTCGTAGTTGCGTTTCAACAGCTCGGGCAGCGCGATGGTCGCGCCGATGGCCATGCCCGCCACCGACAACCCGTTCATGGCCGAGATCAGCACCATCAGCCCGATGGTGCCGATGGCCAGCCCGCCGCGCAGGCCGCCCATCCAGACGTGGAACATGCGATAGAGGTCGTCGGCGATTTTGCTTTCGGACAGGACGTAGCCCATGAAGATGAACATCGGCAGCGTCAGCAGCGGGTACCAGCGCATGAGCTTGATCGCCGCCGCGAACCCGATGTCGTAGCCGCCCCGGTCGCCCCAGAGCAGGACGGCCGCCACCACCGCGACGAAGCCGATGGCGCCGAAGACCCGCTGCCCGGTGAGAAGCAGCAGCATCATCGACGAGAACATGAGAAGGGCGATCATCTCATAAGGCATCGCCCTGCCTTTCGCCGTGATGGAAGCGCCCGACCTTTTCACCGGTGCGCAGGAAGATGATGTCCTTGGCCAGCTCGCTGAGCGCCTGCAGCAGCATCAGCGCGATGCCGACGCACATGGTCACCTTGATGGGCCACATGTAAGGCCGCCACGGGCTGGAGCTGCGCTCGCCCCCGTACTTGAAGCTGTAGGACGTGCTTTCGATCCCGCCCCAAAGCAGGATCACGAGGTAGACGATCAGGAAGAAGACCGTGAAGCAGTCGATCCACGATTTCTTGCGCATGGACCATTCGCCGTAGAACAGGTCCATCCGCACGTTGGCCCCCATCTGCATCGCATAGGGGCCGCCGAGGATGTAGTAGCCGACCATGACGAACTGCGCCATTTCCAGCGTCCAGAGCCGGGGCGTGAAGAACGCCTTGTTCATGCTGGAATACAGCAGAATGCCCATCAGGACGAAGATGCCGAACATCATCACCCGGCCAAGGCCGTAGTTGAAGCCGTCCACCAGCCTGACATAGCGGCGCAGGACGTTCATTCGGCGGCCTTCGCGTCGGGTCCCGCCAGTGCCTGCCGCAGCATCGGCAGAAGGTGGTCGGTCATTGCGGCCGCGCGGTCGGGCGTGTCGATCAGGTCGTTGCGGATCTCCAGCATCAGGGCGGGCCGTTCGTGGTCGTCGCCATGGATCTTCAGCATGTGGCCCACCCCGTCGGCGGGGCCGTAGGGTTCGTTCACCCGCGCGTCGTAGGTGCCGCGCGCGGCCTCGATGGCGCAGGCGCGCCGGGCGAGGTTGCCATCCGCGTTGTGCAGGAAGCCCAGTTCGACGGCGCGGGGCTGGCCGTCGAAGACCGGCGTGAAGCTGTGGATGGTCAGCAGGGTGACGGGGGTCCCGGCCTGCCGCTCCTGCGCCGCCATGACCTCGGCCAGGCGGTCGTGGAAGGGCTGCGCGACGCGGTCGTGGCGCTCCTGCCGGGCGGCGGCGTCCAGCCCGCGGTTTCCGGGCACGTCGAACACCTCGGACCGTTCGGGGATGGCACTTGCGGCCTCCAGCGGGCGGTTCAGGTCAAAGACCAGGCGCGAGATCCGCGCGGCGACCAGTGGCGCGTCCAATGCCCGGGCCAGGGGCGCCGCCACGTCCACCGCGCCGATATCCCAGGCCGCGTGCGATGCGCGCGCCGCGGCGTCCAGACCCAGGCCGTCCAGCGAGGCGGGAATGCGATTGGCGGCATGTTCGCAGACCACGACCAGCGGCGCGCCGCGCCCTGCCCCGATCACCTCGACCGTTTGCCAATCATCGTCCAAGCCGGACTTCCCCTTGCCAGATGGGATCGAGTGACGCTGGATTCCGATGGCAAGTCAAGGATTTTTCTGTAATCTTTGTTTCAGCCCGATGGGCGCTGTAGGAAAAGGAACGATCATGGGCAGACGCAAGCTGGTCCGCGATCTCCTGCGGGAAAAGCAGGCCGACCTGACCGCGTCCGAGCGCAAGCTGGCCGCCGTGCTGCAGGACGGGCAGCTTGTCCCGGGGCTGCAATCCATCACCAAGCTGGCCGAAAGCGCCGAGGTCTCGACCCCCACCATCGTGCGGCTGGCCCGCAAGCTGGGCTTCGACGGGTTCAACGACCTGCAGGACGCGATCCGCAGCGACGTGGCCGACGCGATGAAGCAGCCGCTGGCCAAGCTCGACCCCGGCGGGCCGATGCCGGGGGGCGACCACATGCTGTCGCGCTTCGTGACGGCGGTGTCGGACAACATCAACCGCACGCTGGAACGGCTGGACACCGCCGCCTTCGACCGCGTGGCCGGGGTTCTGGCCGACCCGTCGCGGCGGCTGCACCTGCTGGGCGGGCGCATCACCCGGTCGAACGCGGCATATTTCTTCAACCACCTGCAAATCATCCGGCCGGGCGTCGCGCTTCTGGACAGCGCGCCCAGCGTGTGGCCGCAGGCGCTGCTGGACATCGATGGCGGCGCGGTGCTGATCGTTTTCGACATCCGCCGCTACGAGAAGGGGCTGGAGAAGCTCGCCACGCTCGCCCGCGGCCAGGGGGCCGAGATCGTGCTGTTCACCGACATCTGGGGATCGCCCATCGAACGATACGCCGACCACACTTTCCGCGCCATGGTCGAGGTGCCGTCGGCCTGGGACAGCACCCTGGCGTTGAACCTGCTGATCGAGGCGCTGATCGCCGAGGTGCAGGCCCGCCGCTCCGACAGCAGCGCCCAGCGCATCGCCGCGCTCGAAGACATGATCGGGGAAAGCCGGATTTTCCGCTCGGGACAGGGCGCCGCCGACTAGAGCCCCAGCGCGGTCCGGCTGCGCGCCCACTCGGCCCGCGCGACGTGGTGGGCGGCGGTCAGATCCGCGCCGCCCCGCAGGTCGTCCCGCGCCGCCTGCTCCAGCGCGCCCAGCGCGCCCTGCAACGCGGTCGCCCCGAACATCGCCGCGCTGCCGGCCGAGCGGTGCGCCTCGTCGGCGATGATGGCGGGGTCTGCATCGGGGCCCTTCGAGATCAGCGTATCGACCTCTCGCGCGAAGCGTCCCAGAAGGTCGTCGACCCGCTCGGGCCCCAGTGCCTGGCGCAGATCGGCCAGCGGCTCGGCCTCGACGGGATCGGCGGGGCGATTGCCTTCGCCCGATGTCCATCGATCGACGACACACAGCAGGGCATCCCCCAGAACGGGCTTGACCATCACGTCGTTCATGCCGTCGGCCAGGAAAGCCGCCTGCTCTTCCGCCTGGGCGTTCGCCGTCAGCGCGATGATCGGCACGTCGGACGACGCGCCGTTGCCCCCGCGGATCAGGCGCGTGGCCTTGCGGCCGTCCATCTTCGGCATGCGGACGTCCATGAGAACCACGTCGAACCGGCTGCGCGCAGCCAGGCGCACCGCTTCGGCCCCGTCGGTGGCCTCGGTCACGTCGTGACCGGCCCGCCCAAGCGTTTCGCGCGCGATGGTGCGGTTGATGACATTGTCCTCGACCAGCAAGACGCGGGCCGGCCGCACCGGCGCGACCGGCTGGATGGCAGCTTGCGGCGTCTCGTCCTCCTGCGGCTCCGTCGGCACGACCGGGAGGCGGACGCAGAACGTGCTGCCGCGCCCGGGCGCGCTTTTGAGGGTTATGGTGCCGCCCAGCGCCTCGGCGAAGCGGCGGGCGAGCCCCAGGCCAAGGCCCGTGCCACCGGCCTGCCGGTCGTAGGTCGTGTCGCCTGTGGTGAAATCCTCGAAGATCCGCGCCTGCATGTCCTCCGCGATGCCCGCGCCCGTGTCGCGCACGGCAACGCGCAGAACGGGTCGATCGTCACCGTGCGGATCCGCCCCCGGCTCGACCGTCGCGGTGATGTCGATTTGACCGCCATGGGTGAATTTCACCGCGTTGCCGACGATGTTCAGCAGGATGCCCTCGATCCGGTCGCGGTCTGCCAGGATCCAGTCGATCCGGTCGCCCTCCCATGCCCAGGACAGCCGCGTGTCGTTGGCGCGGGCCGCGCCGCTCTGGTTGTCGACGATGTCCTGGATCATCCGGCCGACATGCATCGGACGCTCGCGCAGCCGCAGTTTGCCCGCGTCGTAACGGGTGATGTCAAGCACGTCGGTCACGTGCCGCAGGAGCATCCGGCCGGACGTCTCCATGTTGCGCACGTAGTCGCGCTGGCGTTCCGACAGGACCGTTTCGCTCAGCAGGCCAAGGTTGCCCATGAGACCGTTCAGCGGCGTGCGGATCTCGTGGCTCATGGTGGCCAGAAAATCGCTCTTGGCGCGTTCGCTGGCCAGCGCGCGATCGCGGGCGGCGACCAGGTCCCGCTCGGCCTGAACGCGGTGCGAGATGTCGCGCAGGACCAGCACGTAGATGTCGCCCTCAAGGGTCGTGGCGCGTTGGACCGACAGTTCCACCGGGAAGACGGTGCCGTCCGCCCGGCTGGCAACGCCCTTGACGCGGCCCTTTCCAAGGATGGCGTGCTTGCCGGTCCGTTCGAAGGTCCGCATCTCCTCCTGGTGCCAGTCCTGCAGGTGTTCCGGCACGATCACTTCCGACAGGTTCTTGCCGATGGCCTGTGCGGCGAAGACACCGAACGTGCGTTCCGCCGCGGCGTTGAAGCTGAGGACCTTCCCGGTCTCGTCACTCAGGATCACGGCGTCGAGGGAGGTTTCGGACACTACGCGCACCCTTTCGTAGGCGGCGGCGACCTCGGCTCGGCGGCGCATGCTCTGGGCGTTGAGCCAGCCGAGGCGAATGGCCAGCAGAACCAGCGCAAGAAGCAGTCCCCCCGCCACCGTCGCAAGCTGGACCAGGGTGCGCAGAACCTCGGCGCGGCGTTCATCGCTCAGGCGGGAAAAGAAGGTGATCCCGGCTCCCGAGAGCTGCCGCACCGCCGGCCGCAGCGTCTCGATCCGGGCCTGGAGCGCGGGCGCCGCTTGCAGCAGGTCCTCGGGGGGGCCGTCGATCAGCGGCACGGTGTCGTCGAGGAAGGACACGACCCGCGACATGGCGTAGTCGAACTCATCGAGGTCGCGCACGGGCGCATAGGCCGACCCGTTTCCCAGCAGATCCACACGGCTGTAGAAGATGTCGAAAGCCTGGGTGACCTGCTCGACGTCGCCCAGATTCGCGCCGCCCGGCGACAGGGCATTGGCGGCCAGTTGCAGCCGCAAGAAATCGATCTCGACCTGCGACAGGGTCCATTGCACGTTGTCCAGCCGGGCGCTGCGTTGATCCTGCAGATCGCGCAGGACATTCAGGGTCAGCGCGCCCAGGATCAGCACCAGCACCGCGAAAACCGACGCCCCGATGGCGATCCGGGCCAATTGCAGGGGGTTCAGGGGCTTCACCTTTATCCGACCTTCAGCAGATGAAGCGACCGCACCAGGGACGTGCGCCCGCCGGTGAAGGGTTAGCGGATGACCTCGATTCGGTCGAGTTGCCAGATCGACCGGGAATAGATCAGCTCCGACCGGTATTCCGGTGCCGAGTCGTAGGGGTAGATCACCCAGAGCGGCCCCTTCTCCCGCAGCGACATGGGCGCGCCGTCCAGGTGCCAGGCCATGATCGGGCCGCCCTCGACCGCGTCACTGACCGGGATGTCGATGGCGTAATCGTTGATGGCACGCGCCCTCAGGATCCCGTCCGTGATGTCGAACTCTTCGACGAACGCGGCGAGCGAGGTGCCGTGAAACTCGTGGGTGCCTTCGGTCCAGATCGTGGATGTCTCGATCCTGGTCTCGTCCAGCTCGCGCAGCCGCTCCAGATCGAAGCGCGCGATATCGTCGCCATCTTCGGAGTGCAGGGCGCCGGTGACGGTGAGGATCACGTCGTCGGCGTCCTGATCGATCTCTTGCGCGCAAAGCGACGACGCCAGCAGGACCCCCAGGGCGGCGAGACCGACTTTCTTCGAGAGATGCACCATTCAAACCGCCATAACGCCAATCAATTGCTAAATCCGAAACCCGGGAGCGGTCACCTCGGGCAAAGGGATAGGGTCGGGCCCGATCGGGTAGGCCCTTGCCGATGCCGCCGATTATGCATACTCAGCCGACCTTCACGAAGTGTTATGTTCGCTCGGCACAGTATCTTTTATCATTTTTCGGGTTCTGCACACGTATGCGGTGTGTAAAATGGCAGGCGGGCCAAGGACTATGCTTATGAGAGTCTTGATCGCGGACGATCACGATCTGCTGCGCGACACACTGGTGGAATATCTTCAAAGCCAGGGCGGATTCGAGGTGGACTGCGCGGGCGACCTCGACACGGCCCTTGCCCTCGTCGAAAGCAGCGCGCGTTTCGACCTGATCCTTCTGGACCTGAAGATGCCCGGCATGGACGGGCTGAACGGCCTGACCCGGATGCTGGGCGCGCGTGGCGGGCAGCGCGTGGCCTTGATGTCGGGCAGCTGCACGCGCGAAACCGCGGAACGCGCGATCGAGCTTGGCGCGGCGGGTGTCGTGCCGAAGACCATGTCGGCGAAGTCCATGGTCAACGCGGTCAAGTTCATGGCCCTGGGTGAGATCTACGCCCCGGTCGAGTTCCTGAACGCCATGGACAGCGCGGCGACCCACCCGCTGACCCGGAACCTGACCAAGCGCGAGCAGCAGGTCCTGCGCGGCCTGACCGAAGGCAAGGCCAACAAGGAAATCGCGCGCGATCTCGACGTGCAGGAGCCGACGGTCAAGCTTCACATGAAAACGCTTTACCGCAAGCTGGGCGTGGCGAACCGCACCCAGGCGGCGCTGATCGCGCGCGAGGCCGGGCTTTACTGATCCAGCCGCGCCGCGTCGCGCAGACCGGCAAAGCGTTCGGCCCGTTCACGCAGCGCGCTTGTCAGTGCGGCATCGGGCGAAACGGTGCTGGCGACGATCGGCTGGCTGCGGAACGCGTCCGAGTCCTCTCCGGCGGCCATGGCGCCCAGCCGCGCCGCCCCCAGCGCCGCGCCGTGATCCCCCGCCTCCGGCAGGTCGATTTCCACCTCAAGCGCCGATGCGATGATCTTCAGCCAGTGCTGCGACCGGGCGCCGCCCCCGGTGGCCGCGATCCGGTCCAGCTTGGTGCCCGCCGCCGCGAGCGCGGCCGACGATTCCCCCAGGCCCAGCGCCACGCCCTCGAGCACCGCGCGCGTCAGGTCCGCCCGGCCGGTCGCGTGCCCCAGCCCGTGGAACATGCCGCGTAGGCTTGCGTCGTTGTGCGGCGTCCGCTCGCCCGACAGGTAGGGCAGGAAGGTGACGGGGCCGGGCGCCGCGGGCGTGTCGCCCAGCTCGGCCACCAGGTCGCCGGGCGTCGCGCCGAGGATGCCGGCCAGCCAGTCGAGCGCCGAGGCCGCCGACAGCATCACGCCCATCTGGTGCCAGGTCTCGGGCAGCGCGTGGCAGAAGGTATGCACCGCGCTGTCGGCGTTGGGGCGATACCCCTCGGTCGCGGCGAACAGCACGCCCGAGGTGCCCAGCGACACGAAGCCCTGGCCTTCGCCCAGCACGCCCATGCCCACGGCGGTGGCGGCGTTGTCCCCTGCCCCGCCCGCGACGGGGATCCCCGCCCGCAGGCCGAAGCGGCTTGCCAGGTCGGCGCGCAGGTCGCCTGCCCGCGCAGCGCCTTCGACAAGACGCGGCATGTGATCGCGTGACAGGCCAGTGGCGCCCAAGCACGCGTCGGACCAGTCGCGCGCGGCCATGTCCAGCCAGCTGGTCCCGGCGGCATCCGACATCTCGGACACCCGCTCACCCGTCAGCCACAGGCGCAGGTAGTCCTTGGGGAGCAACACGCAGTCGGTGCGGTCGAACAGCTCGGTCTCGTGGGTGCGCATCCAGGCCAGCTTGGGCGCGGTGAAGCCCGGGAAGACGATGTTGCCGGTCACCGCGCGGAACGGCCCCTCGGCATCCATGCGCGCGGCCTCGGCATGGGCGCGGGTGTCGTTCCAGAGGATCGCGGGGCGCAGGACGGCATCCGCGGCGTCGAGGCAAACCGCACCGTGCATCTGGCCCGACAGCCCGATCCCCGCCACCCGCGACAGGTCGTGGGTCCGGGAAAGCTGCGACAGGCAATCCTCGGTCGCGCCGATCCACTGGGCGGGGTCCTGCTCGGACCACCCGTCATGGGGACGCTCCACCGTGAGGGCGGAGTCGGCCTGGCCGACCGGCGCGCCCGCCTCGTCGATGAGCAGGGTCTTCACCCCCGAGGTTCCAAGATCGATGCCCAGATACATGTGCCGTCCTTCCCATTTCATGTTAGCGCCAAGATCAGGGGAAAGCGCGGGGCATGCAAGCGGTCGCCTAGACCCCCAGCAGCCGGTGCGCCGTGTCGTCGTCAAGGCCGCGCATCGGCCCGGACCAGACGCTGCGGCCCCGTTCGAGGATCACCGCGCTGTCGGCCAGCTTGCGCAGGTCGCGCAGGGACTTGTCGACGATCAGGATCGACTGGCCCGCCTCCTTCAGCTCGGCGATCGCATCCCAGATCTCGGCCCGGACCAGCGGGGCCAGACCCTCGGTCGCCTCGTCGAGGATCAGAAGCCGCGGGTTGGTCATCAGCGCGCGGCCGATCGCCAGCATCTGCTGCTCGCCGCCCGACAGCGAAGCGGCCAACTGGGTGCCACGCTCGGCCAGGCGCGGGAACAGGCGGCCCACGGCGGCGCGGCTCCACGGTCCCGGCCGCGCGGCGGCTGCGAGGTTTTCCAGCACCGTGAGGCTCGCGAAGCAGCGCCGCCCCTCGGGCACTAGGCCCAGCCCCAGCCGCGCCGCGCGATGGCTGGGCAGCGCGTGCAGGTCGCGGCCGTCGAAGCGTAGCGTGCCCTGCGACGGGATCATCCGGCAGATCGACTTGATCGTGGTCGACTTGCCCATGCCGTTGCGGCCCATCAGCGCCAGCACCTGCCCCGGCGCGAGGTCGAGCGACACGTCGAACAGCACCGGCACCGCGCCATAGCCCGCCTGGAGCCCCTCGATATGCAGAAGCCGGCTCACAGGTCCCCCAGGTAGGCGCGGCGCACCTGGCGGTCGGCGCGCACCTCGTCCACGCGGCCCGACGCGATGACCCGGCCCGCCACGAGCACGCTGATCCGGTCGGCAAGGGCAAAGACCGCGTCCATGTCGTGCTCCACCAGCAGGATCGGCGCCTCGGTCCGCAAGGCATCGAGCAATCGGGTCAGCTCGGCCGAGCCTTCGCCGCCGAGCCCCGCCATGGGTTCGTCCATGACGAAGGCCCGGGGCGCGAGGCTGAGCGCGATGGCGACCTCGAGCAGGCGGCGCTGGCCGTGGGACAGCGCCGCGGCCGGCATGTCGGCGACACCGCCCAGCCCGACGCGGTCGATGGCCGCCAGCGCGCGGTCGTGCCGGTCGCCCCGCCCCAACGCCCGGCGGAGCAGACCATACCCGCCGCCGTCGCGCCCGGTGGCGCCCAGCGTCACGTTCTCCAGCACCGTATCTTCCATCGCCAGGGCCGAGACCTGGAAGGTCCGCGCCAGCCCCCGGCGCGCCCGCTGGGCCGGCTTTGCGGCGGTCACGTCGATCCCGTCCAGCCGCACCTGCCCCGCATCTGGGGCGAGGCTGCCGCAGATCTGGGCGATCAGGGTGGATTTGCCGGCGCCGTTCGGCCCGATCACGGCGTGGATTTCGCCGGGCCGGAGATCCAGCGACACGCCGTCGGTGGCCAGCAGCGCGCCGAAGGACTTGCGCAGCCCGTGGGTGCTGAGCACCGCGTCAGACATGGGGCCCGGCCTTGCCGGTCAGCAGCCCGACGATACCACCGCGCGCGAACAGCACCACGCCCAGCAGGATCGCGCCCAGCCAGACGTGCCAGAAATCGGTCAGCCCGCCCAGCCAATGCTCGAGCGTCACGAACAGGCACGCGCCGATCACCGGCCCCGCCAGCCGCCCGACACCGCCGAGGATCACCAGCACGATCAGCTCGCCCGACAGCTGCCAGCTGAACATCGCGGGCGACACGAAGCGGTTCAGATCGGCGTACAGCGCGCCGGCCAGCCCGGTGATCGCGCCCGAGATGACGAAGGCCACCAGCTTGACCCGCGTGGGCGAGATCCCCACGGCCGCCACCCGCGCCGGGCTTTGGCGTGCGGCGTTCAGCGCCAGACCCAGCGGCGCCGATCGCAGCCGCGCCGACAGCAGAAGCGCCAGCACCAGCGCCGCGAAGCACAGGCCGAAGAACTGCACCGGCACCAGCGTGTCGACGCCGGGAAAGCTGTTGCGCAGGTAGATCGGCAGGCCGTCCTCGCCGCCGTAGGCCGACCAGGAGATCGCGAAATAGTAGAACATCTGCCCGAAGGCGAGCGTGATCATGATGAAATAGACCCCGCCCGTGCGCAGTGACAGAAGCCCGATCACCCAGGCCGCAAGGGCCGAGACGCAGACGGCCACCAGCCAGATGACCGGCATGGATTTGGTGCCCTCGATGGTGAGCGATCCCAGCTCCAGCGACGTGTAACTCTGCGCGTGGAAGGCGAGGATTCCCATGGCATAGCCGCCAAGGCCGAAGAAGGCCGCGTGGCCCAGGCTGACCAGCCCGCCGTACCCAAGCGCGATATTCAGGCCCGTGGCGGCCAGCGCGAGGATCGCCGCGCGCGTGGCCAGCGTGATGGTGAATATCTCACCCAGCGCCCACGCGCCCAGGGCGACGGCCAAAAGCCCGGCGACAGCGCCGATGGTGACGAGACGCTCGGGGATCATGCGGGCCGCGCGCCGCCAAACAGGCCCGTGGGCTTCCAGACCAGCACGGCGCCCATGAGGATGTAGATCAGCATCGACGCCAGCGCCGCACCGGTCTGGGCGGCGGCCTCGGGCGCCATGGCGACCGACAGGATCAACGGCAGAAAAATGCCGCCAAGCGTATCCGTCAGACCCACCAGCAGCGCGCCGATGAAGGCGCCCTTGATGGACCCAATGCCGCCGATGACAATGGTGACGAAGGCCAGGATCAGGACCGGCTCGCCCATGCCGACCTGCACCGACTGGATCGCGCCCACGAGCGCGCCGGCCAGACCGGCAAGGGCCGCGCCCAGCGCGAAGACCAGCGTGTAGAGCTTCGAGATGTCGACGCCCAGCGCCGCGATCATCTCGCGGTCGTCCTTGCCCGCGCGGATCTGCATGCCCAGCCGCGTGCGCTGGGTCAGCCACCACAATCCCGCCGCCACCACCAGCCCCACGCCGATCAGCGCCAGGCGGTAGAGCGGATACTGGATGCCGCCGGGCAGCGTCACCGGCCCCGACAACGCGTCGGGAATGTCGAGATACAGGGGAAACGAGCCGAAGACCCAGCGCGTGCCCTCGGAAAAGACCAGGATCAGCGCGAAGGTCGCCAGCACCTGGTCCAGATGCGGCGCGTCGTAGAGCCTGCGGATCACCGCGACCTCGATCAGCACACCGGCCAGCGCCGCGGCCGACAGCGCGGCGACCAGCGCCAGCGCGAAGGACCCGGTCGCGGCCGCCGCGGCGGCGGCCGCGAAGGCGCCCACCATGTAAAGCGAGCCGTGGGCCAGGTTGATCAGCCCCATCACCCCGAAAATCAGCGTCAGCCCGGCCGCCATGAGAAACAGCATGACGCCGAATTGCAGCCCGTTCAGGACCTGCTCGATCAGTAGGATGGCGGACATGGGGTCTTTCGGGTGGCGACGCCCCGGCTCAGGACCGGGGCGGTCGCGTTACATGTTGCACTCGGCCGCGTAGACGTCGGCGTGGTCTTCCAACGCGGTGCCGATGATGCGGTTGGTGTAGACACCGTCTTCCTCGATCACCTCGCGGGCATAGATCGTCTGGATCGGGTGGTGGTTCGAGCCGAAGCGGAAATCGCCCCGGACGCTATCGAAATCGGCCTCTTCCAGCGCGGCGCGGAAGGCGTCCTGGTCGGACACGTCCGCCTTTTCCATGGCCGAGATCAGCAGGTTCGCGGTGTCGAAGCCCTGGCTGGCGTAAAGCGACGGCAGCCGGTCGTATTCCGCGACGAAGCTTTCGACGAATGCCTGGTTGGCCGCGTTGTCCAGGTCCTTCGACCACTGAGACGTGTTGGTCACGCCCAGCGCGGCGTCGCCCACGGCTTGCAGGATACCCTGGTCGAAGCTGAACGCGGGGCCGATCACCGGCTTGTCCACGCCGCTGTCCGCATATTGCTTGAGGAACGAGATCCCCATGCCGCCGGGCAGGAAGAAGTAGACCGAGTCCGCGTCCGAGGCGCGGATGGCCGCGATCTCGGCGGCATAGTCGGTCTGGCCCAGCTGGGTGAAGGTCTCCTGCGCGATGTCGCCCTCGAACAGGCGCTTGTAGCCGGTCAGCGCGTCCTGCCCGGCCGGGTAGTTCGGCGCGAGGATGAAGCTGTTGGAATAGCCGACCTCGGACGCGTAGGCGCCAGCGGCCTCGTGCAGGTTGTCGTTCTGCCAGGCCACGTTGAAATAGTTCGGGTGGCAGCCCCGCCCGGCCAGCTGCGACGGCCCCGCGTTGGGCGACAGGTAGAACTTGCCCTGCGCGGTGGCCGACGGCACCACCGCCATGGCGAGGTTGGACCAGATGATGCCGGTCAGCACGTCGACCTCTTCGGACTGGATCATCCGGTCGGCCAATTGCACCGCGATGTCGGGCTTGCGCTGGTCGTCCTCGATCACGACCTCGATGTCGTCGCGGCCCGATTGCTCGATGGCCAGCATGAAGCCGTCGCGCACGTCGATGCCCAGGCCGGCGCCGCCGCCCGACAGCGTCGTGATCATGCCGACCTTCACGTCGGCCATCGCCGCCGTGGCGCCGATCGCGCAGGCCGCCGTCGCAAGCAGAAGGTGTTTCATCTTCGTCTCCCCGGTGTTTGTCCCGGGGCGGACTTTTCGACAGGCGCGCGGGATATGCAACGCCAAAGCCCGACACGGGACGCGCCTTGCCCGCGCAGGGCGCAGGGCGCGCGGGATTTCATCGACGCGGCGCGGCCCGACCTCCGGTTGCCGCAACGTGAAGCGTGGCAGGCTTGCCATTCGCGCCACGCGCCGATTACCTTCCCCGGAAAACAAACCAGGGAGACCTCAAGTGAAACTCACCAAAACCGCTTTGCTGGCCACGACCGCGCTGGGCATTCTTGCCGGCGCCGCCTCGGCCGAAACGCTGCGCTGGGCGCGCGCGGGCGACAGCCTGACGCTGGATCCGCACGCCCAGAACGAGGGCCCGACCCACACGCTGGCCCACCAGATCTACGAGCCGCTGCTGCTGCGCGACACCGCGGGCGAGCTGGAAGGCGCGCTGGCCACCGACTGGGCCGTCAGCGAAGACGACCCCAATGTCTGGATCTTCACCCTGCGCGAAGGCGTGACCTTCCACGGCGGCGAGACCTTCGACGCCGAGGACGTGATCTTCTCGATCGAGCGCGCCAAGTCGCCCGACAGCGACATGAAGGAGCTGCTGAACTCGATCGTCGAAGTGCGCGCCGGCGAAGGCAACACCGTGGAATTCGTGACCGACGGTCCGAACCCGATCCTGCCGTCCAACCTCACCAACCTGTTCATGATGGACAAGGGCTGGGCCGAGGCGAACGGCGCGGTCGACGTGCAGGACTACGAAGGCGGCGAGACCACCTTTGCCGCGGCGAATGCCAACGGCACCGGCCCGTACATGCTGGAAAGCCGCGAGGCGGACGTCCGCACCGTGCTGGTCCAGAACGAGGACTACTGGGGCATGGACGAATTCCCCATGGACGTGACCCGGATCGAGTTCACCCCGATCCAGAACGCCGCCACCCGCGTGGCCGCCCTGCTGTCGGGTGAGGTCGACTTCATCCAGGACGTGCCCGTCCAGGACCTCGAGCGCGTGGACAGCTCGGACGGCCTGCAGGTGAAGAACGCGCCGCAGAACCGGACGATCTTCTTCGGCATGAACGTGGGCGCCGACGACATCGAGAACGACGATGTCGAGGGCGCGAACCCGCTCTCGGACGTGCGCGTGCGTGAAGCCATGAACATGGCGATCAACCGCGACGCCATCCAGCAGGTCGTCATGCGCGGCCAGAGCCAGCCCACCGGCGTCATCATGCCGCCCTTCGTGAACGGCTGGACCGAAGAGCTCGACGCCGTGCCGGAAGGCGACATGGAAGCCGCCAAGCAACTGCTGGCCGACGCGGGCTATCCCGACGGGTTCTCGATCCAGCTGGACTGCCCCAACGACCGCTACATCAACGATGAAGCGATCTGCCAGGCGGTCGTGGGCATGATGGCCCAGGCCGGCATCACCGTGAACCTGGACAGCAAGCCCAAGGCACAGCACTTCCCGCTGATCTCGAACGGGACCACGGATTTCTACATGCTGGGCTGGGGCGTTCCGACCTTCGATTCGGAATACGTCTTCAACTTCCTCGTCCACACCCGTGGCGACGAGCTGGGGTCCTGGAACGCCACCGGCTATTCCAACCCCGAGCTTGACGAGAAGATCGTGAGCCTGGCCTCGACCACCGACCTGGACGCGCGCAACGCGACCATCGCCGAGATCTGGGACACCGTGCAGTCGGAGACGCTGTACCTGCCGGTCCACCACCAGGTGCTGAACTGGGGTCTGTCGGGTTCGGTCGACACCGAAGTCCAGCCGGAAGACCAGCCGAAGTTCAAGTACTTCAGCATGAACTGATCCCCTCGGGGACTGAAGTTCCGGGGGCGGCCGCCACGATCGGCCGCCCCCGCGTTTTTCCATCGGGCGCGTTTCGCGCCGATGCGACGGCCGGGCCCCGACACGCGTAGACGCAAGATGCGTGACAGATTGGCCAAAGGCGTTACCCTCGACCGCGTCCGTTCCCCATGCGAAAGGCTGCCGCCATGCGATTCCTGACGATGACCCTCACCGCCCTCGCGCTCGGCGCGCCGGCCGCGGCCGAGACCTTCCGCTGGGCGGGGCAGACCGACCCGCAGACGCTCGATCCGCACGCGGTCAGCTCGACGCCCGTGCTGGGCTTCCTGAACAATGTATACGAAGGCCTCGTCCGGCGCGGACAGGACATGACGATCGAACCCGCGCTCGCCACCGGGTGGGAGCCCATCGGCGACGGCGAAGGCTGGCGGTTCACCCTGCGCGAGGGCGTCACGTTCCACGACGGCGCGACCTTCGACGCCGACGACGTGATCTTCAGCTACGAGCGTGCATCGTCCGAGCAATCCGACGTGTCGTCGTGGTTCGCCCCCGTCTCGCGCGTCGAGAAGGTGGACCAGTATACCGTCGACATCTTCACCTCGGCGCCCAACCCGATCTTTCCCGACAGCATCGCAAACTGGATGATGATGGACAGCGGCTGGGCCGAGGAGAACGACACCGCCCGCCCCGACAAGGAGCAGGGAAACCACGCGACGCTGAACGCCAACGGCACGGGCGCCTTCAGGGTGACCGGGCGCGAGCCGGGTCTGGAGACCACGCTGGCGCCTTTCGACGATTGGTGGGGCGAGGCCGAGCACAACATCACCGAGGCGATCTTCACCCCGATCCAGAACCCGGCGACGGCCGTGGCCGCGCTGATCTCGGGGGACGTGGACATGATCAACCCCGTGCCCATCCAGGACGCCGAGCGGCTGGCCGCCCGCGAGGGCGTGAAGGTCATCAAGGGGATCGAGGCGCGCGTCATCATGCTGGGCGTGGGCCACGACCACGCGCAGCTGAAATTCGGCGCCGATGCCGGTGAGCCGAACCCGTTCCAGGACGTGCGCGTGCGCCGCGCGGTGGCGCAGGCGATCTCGGTCCCCGCGATCCTGCAGACGATCATGCGCGGCAACGCCGAACCGGCCAGCCAGCTGGTCAGCCCCGCCATGCGCGGCTTTTCCGAGCCGAACGCCGAGGGCGTCACCCAGGACATCGAGGCCGCCCGTGCCCTGCTGGACGAGGCCGGCTACGGCGACGGGTTCTCGTTCGGTCTGAAATGCCCCAACGACCGCTACCTGAACGACGAAGCCGTCTGCCAGGCCATCGTGTCGATGCTGGCGCAGGTCGGGCTGGAGGCCGAGCTGGAAACCATGCCGGTGCGCAACTACTGGCCCGAGCTGCGCGAGGACGCGTTCGACATGTTCCTGCTGGGCTGGTCGCCCGGCACCTTCGACGCCGAGCACCCGATCCGATTCCTCGTCGCCACGCCCGAGGGCAACCTAGGCACCTGGAACTTCGGCGGCTTCTCGAACGACCGGATCGACGAGATCCTGCCGATGATCCAGTCCGAGATCGACGACACCCGCCGCCAGGAGCTGCTGGACGAGGCCGCCGCGATCATCCAGGACGAAGTGGCCTACGTGCCGCTCTACGTCCAGCCGCTGGTCTGGGGCGCGCGCGAGAGCATCGAGCTGGTCCAGCGGCCCGACGATTTCTTCATCCTGCGCTGGGTGCGCGTGAACTGAAACGGCCGGGGGCCAGCCCCCGGACCCCCGGAGGTATTTCTGGAAAGATGAAGCCGATGCCGATTTTCCCGACGATCACGCCGATGGCGGGGGCCGCCTGAGATGCTGGCTTTCGTGCTGCGCCGGGTGTTCCAGTCGATCATCGTCCTGCTGGTGGTGGGACTGGTGGCGTTTTCCATGTTCACCTTCGTGGGCGACCCCATCGACAACATGCTGGGGCAGGAACGCACCCAGGCCGATATCGAGCGGCTGCGCCAGCAGCTGGGGCTCGATCAGCCCTTCGTCGTGCAGTACTGGAATTTCCTGCAGAACGCCGCGCAGGGCAATTTCGGCGTGTCCTACCGGCAGGGCCGCCCGGTATCCGAGATCCTGCTGGAACGCGCGCCGGCGACGCTGGAGCTGGCGGCGGTCTCGGCGCTCTTCGCCATGGCACTGGGCATCGGCCTGGGGGTCTTCACCGCCATCCGGCGCGACGGCGTGGCCTCGAACCTGATCATGTCGATCTCGCTGATCGGGGTGTCGCTGCCGACCTTCCTGATCGGCATCCTGCTGATCTGGGTCTTCGCGGTCGAGCTTTCGTGGCTGCCATCCTTCGGGCGGGGCGAGGTGGTGCAGGTGGGCGGCTGGTCCACGGGGTTCCTGACATCGTCGGGGCTGAAGGCACTGATCCTGCCGGCGATCACGCTGGGGCTGTACCAGATGACGCTGATCATGCGGCTGGTGCGGTCGGAAATGCTGGAGGTGCTGCGCCAGGACTACATCCGGTTCGCCCGGGCCCGCGGGTTGCGCGAGCGTGCCGTCAACTTCCGCCACGCGCTGAAGAACACGCTGGTGCCGGTCATCACCGTCACGGGCCTGCAACTGGGCGCGATCATCGCCTTCGCCATCATCACCGAGACGGTGTTCCAGTGGCCGGGCGTGGGCCTTCTGTTCATCAACGCCATCCAGTTCGTCGATATCCCGGTCATGGCCGCCTACCTCATGCTGATCTCGGTCATGTTCGTGGGGATCAACCTGATCGTGGATCTTCTTTATTTCGCCATCGACCCGCGCCTGCGGGCGGGCCGCGGCAAGGGACACTGACATGAGCGACGCGAGCCAGGGCGCCAGCCGCCACACCGATGCCAGCGCCGAGAAGCCGACCCCCAAATCGCGCTTCGGCCGGGCGTGGGAGTCGGACTTCGCCTGGAAGTTCCGCCATTCGCCGGTGGCGATCATCGCCAGCGCCGTCGCGCTGCTGATCGTGCTGGCCGCGATCTTCGCGCCGCTCATCGCGCCGGTGGATCCCTTCGATCCCGGCGCGCTGAACCTGATGAACGGGTTCACCCCGCCCGGCACGCCCAACGCGTTCACCGGCGAGACATTCCTGCTGGGCACCGACGACCAGGGGCGCGACGTCTTCTCGACGATCCTCTACGGGCTGCGCATCTCGCTGTTCGTCGGCGTGTCGGCGGTGCTGTTCGCGATGGTGCTGGGTGTCACGCTTGGGCTTATCGCGGGATATGTCGGGGGCTGGGTCGACACGATCATCATGCGCATCGCCGACATCCAGCTGACCTTCCCGTCGATCCTGGTGGCCATGCTGATCTTCGGGATCGCCAAGGGCGTGACCCCGGTGGAATACCGTGACCAGATGGCGATCTGGGTGCTGATCCTTGCGATCGGCCTGTCGGACTGGGTGCAGTTCGCGCGGGTGGTTCGGGGCGCCACGCTGGTGCAGGCGGGGCGCGAGTACGTGCAGGCGGCGCGGCTGATCGGGCGCAAGGGCCCCGCCATCATGCTGCGCCACATCCTGCCCAACGTGCTGAGCCCGGTTCTGGTGATCGCCACCATCAGCCTGGCGCTCGCCATCATCGCCGAGGCGACGCTGAGCTTCCTGGGCGTGGGCGCGCCGCCGACGCAGCCGTCGCTGGGCACGCTCATCCGCATCGGCCAGGGTTTCCTGTTCTCGGGCGAGTGGTGGATCCTGTTCTTCCCCGCCCTGACGCTGCTGGCCCTGGCACTGTCGGTGAACCTGCTGGGCGACTGGCTGCGCGACGCCCTGAACCCGAGGCTGAAATGACCGCAAATATCGCCTTGGCACCAGTTAAAGAGGTTTTACACGCACGAGCACTGCTCCACGGCGGAGGCCCGGGAGCACCGAAAATGAACGCTCAGCAACAGAGGGAAGGCGCAGCCCTCAATCGTGCGGCGATGGTCTCTTTGGCCGCGGCGATGGAGGCTTATATAGAGGAAGTCTTCAGGGCTTGCATTCCTCTAGCCTATGACTTCACACCGGAAACAATCGAGAAAGTCTCGAAGCAGCTATCGATACCTCACACCACTGATCCAGGCAAGATACGGAGCTCATTTCTCGTGCTCGGCGTCGAAGACATTTTTGCAGACCTCCGCTGGCAGAAGTGCTCCCCAGTCAAAGTCGTGGAAAAGTTGAGCCAAATTAATCAGATCAGAAACCGCTGCGCACACGGAAATGCGATCACGGTGAATGGAAAGCCCTATACACTCACTAAGCAGTCCGTAGGCACATTTCTTAATTTTGCTCAGAGATTTGGTGAAAGATTTCACGCCCACGCGACTGGAATTTTCAATGAATAGCCCCGTCCTGTCCGTCCGCGACCTGGTGGTCGAGATCCCCACCCGCAACGCGGTGCTGAAGCCGGTGGACGGTGTCAGCTTCGACATCGCGCCGGGCGAAATCCTGGGTGTGGTGGGCGAATCCGGCGCCGGCAAGTCCATGACCGGCAACGCCGTGATCGGCCTGCTGGACCGGCCCGCCCATATCTCGGGCGGGCAGATCCTGCTGAAGGGCCAGCGGATCGACAACCTGCCCTACGCCAGGATGCGCAAGCTGCGCGGGGCCGAGATCGGCATGGTATTCCAGGATCCGCTGACGTCGCTGAACCCGCTTCTGACCATCGGCGACCAGCTTTCCGAGACGATGATCGAGCACCTGGGCATCTCGCAAGCCGAGGCGCGCAAACGCGCCATCGCCGCCCTGGACGAGGTGGGCATCCCCGGCGCGGCGGATCGCATCGACAGCTACCCGCACGAATTCTCGGGCGGGATGCGCCAGCGCGTGGTCATCGCCCTTGCGCTTTGTGCCGAGCCGTCGCTGGTCATCGCGGACGAGCCGACCACCGCGCTGGACGTGAGCGTGCAGGCGCAGATCATCGCGCTGCTGCGGCGGCTCTGCCGTGAGCGGGACACATCGGTGATGCTGATCACCCACGACATGGGCGTGATCGCCGAAACGGCCGACCGGGTCGCGGTGGTCTATGCCGGTCGCCTGGCCGAACTGGGTCCCGTGGCCGAGGTGCTGGGCCGCCCCCGCCATCCCTATACGGAAGGTCTGATGGGCTCGACCCCCGCGGCCAGCGCGGGGCGCGCACGGCTGCACCAAATCCCCGGCTCCATGCCGCGGCTGGGCCACCTTCCGCCCGGCTGCCCCTTCCATCCGCGCTGCCCCAAGGCGCAGGACGATTGCCGCACCGATCCGGCGCCGACCCTGGCCGCCTGCAACGGCCGGGCCGCCTGCTGGCACCCCGTGAACAGCCCCGAATCCGAGGCCGCCGAATGACCGCCATCGTCACCGTCAAGAACCTGACCCGCCGTTTCGACGTCTCGAAACCCTGGCTGAACCGGGTGATCGAACGCCTGCCCAAGCGCAAGCTGGTCGCCGTGTCCGACGTGTCCTTCGAGATCGAGGAAGGCACGACCTACGCGCTCGTGGGGGAAAGCGGCTCGGGCAAATCGACCATCGGCAAGATGCTGGTGGGCCTGCTGGACCCGTCCGAGGGCGCCGTCGAGATCGAGGGCGTGAACCTGGATACCGAGACGGATCGCGCGCGGATCGACAAGGTCCGCAGCGACATCCAGATGATCTTCCAGGATCCCTATGCCAGCCTGAACCCCCGCTGGAAGGTGCGCGACATCATCGCCGAACCGGTGGCCGCGCGTGGCGGCAAGACGCAAGGCCTGGCCGAGCGGCTTCTGGAACAGGTGGGCCTGTCGGCCGACGACGCGGGAAAGTTCCCGCACGAGTTCTCGGGCGGGCAGCGGCAGCGAATCTGCATAGCGCGCGCGCTGGCGTCCGAGCCGAAATTCATCGTCTGCGACGAGCCGACATCCGCACTGGACGTGAGCGTGCAGGCGCAGGTGCTGAACCTGATGTCGGACCTGAAGGACGATTACGGGCTGACCTACCTTTTCATCAGCCACGACCTGACGGTGGTCAGCCACATGGCCGACACGGTAGGCGTTCTCTACCTGGGCCGCCTTGTCGAGGAAGCCGCGCCCGGGGATCTGAACGCGCGGCCTGCGCACCCTTACACGCAGATGCTGCTCGAGGCCGCGCCGCAGCTGGACGGGTTCGGACGCGAGGTCGATCCGCCCAAGGGCGAGATCCCCGACCCGATCAACCCGCCGCCCGGCTGTGCCTACAACCCGCGCTGCCCGTTCGTCGTGGATCGCTGCCGCGAGGAACGTCCGCAATTGCGCCCCTTCGGCACGGGCCGCGTCGCCTGTCACCGCGCGGAAGAGGTGGTGGCGCGGATGGAGAAGGCGTCCTGAGAGGCGCGCAGACGGCGGCGCCCCCCCAACGGTGCAACAAGCGGAATGCCGCCCGGACTGGGTGTTGATACCGCGTGCCTACGACAACGCCGCTGGATGTCGTCGCCGTCGCGAACGCTCTTAGCTTGGATTTCCGGTAATTCGATGGTGCTGCCGGAGAGATTTGAACTCTCGACCTCTCCCTTACCAAGGGAGTGCTCTACCCCTGAGCTACGGCAGCGGACCCGTTCGGTGGCGGGTGCATAGACGCGATGCGAATGTGACGCAAGAGGGTTGGGCGGGCTTTTTGCGGGGCATTGCGCGGGGGCACGCGCGGTCAACTGGACCCCTCCCCGGCCATGGGCTAGGACGGGACCATGACGGATGCGCGGAAGCCCCAGAAAAAGCCTAGCGATGCCGAGTTGCGCGCCCAGCGCTTGAAGGCCGCGCTCAAGGCAAATATGGCCAAGCGCAAGGCGCAGGCACGCGCCCGGAAGGCCCCCGATCGGCCCTCCGACGACACTTCCGAGCAGTAGGACGATCCGATGGACTCAATCCTTGTCAAAGGCGGCACCGAGCTTGCGGGCGCAATCCCCATCGCGGGCGCGAAGAACGCGTGCCTCACGCTCATGCCCGCCACGCTGCTGAGCGACGGGCCGCTGACCCTGACCAACGCGCCGCGGCTGTCGGACATCCGCACCATGACCGAACTCCTGCGCAGTCTCGGGACCGAGGTCACCACCTTGCAGGATGGCCAGGTCCTGGCGCTGTCGTCCCACGCGCTGAGCTCGACCCGCGCCGATTACGACATCGTCCGCAAGATGCGCGCCTCGATCCTGGTGCTGGGCCCGCTGCTTGCGCGCGAAGGCCACGCCGAGGTTTCGCTGCCCGGCGGGTGCGCCATCGGCGCGCGCCCCGTCGACCTGCATCTCAAGGCGCTCGAGGCGCTGGGGGCCGAGCTGGACCTGCGGGACGGCTACGTCCACGCCAAGGCGCCGGCCGGCGGGCTCCAGGGCGGCGTGGTCGACTTTCCGATCGTGTCGGTCGGCGCCACGGAAAACGTGCTGATGGCCGCGACGCTCGCCCGCGGCACGACCACCATCAAGAATGCCGCGCGTGAACCCGAGATCGTGGACCTGGCCCGCTGCCTGCGCGCCATGGGCGCCCGGATCGACGGCGAAGGGACCGACGCGATCACGGTCGAAGGGGTCGATACGCTGGGCAGCGCGACCCACCGCGTGGTCACCGACCGGATCGAGCTGGGGACCTACATGCTGGCCCCGGCGATCTGCGGCGGCTGGGTCGAATGCCTCGGCGGATCCATCGAGCTGGTGGGCGCTTTCTGCGAGAAGCTGGACGCCGCCGGCATCTCGGTCGAGGAAACGCCGAACGGCCTGAAGGTCAGCCGAAAGAACGGCCGCGTGCAGGCCGTGGACGTGACGACCGAGCCGTTCCCGGGCTTCCCGACGGACCTTCAGGCGCAGATGATGGCCCTGCTCTGCACCGCCGAGGGCACGAGCGTCCTGCACGAGACGATCTTCGAGAACCGCTTCATGCACGCGCCCGAGCTCATGCGGATGGGTGCGCGGATCGACGTGCAGGGTGGCACGGCGCGGGTCACGGGCGTCGAGCGGCTGAAGGGCGCGCCGGTCATGGCCACCGACCTGCGCGCCTCGGTTTCGCTGATCCTCGCCGGGCTGGCCGCCGAGGGCGAGACGACCGTCAACCGCGTCTATCACCTCGACCGCGGCTACGAGCGGGTGGAGCACAAGCTGGGGGCCGTCGGCGCCCACGTGGAAAGGATCGCAGGACAGTGACCGAAGACGCCCGTTTCGAAGACGCAAGCCCCGCCCCCCTGCGGCTGCGCGCCATGGATGCCGAGGACCTGCAGGTGATCTCGTCGCTGGTGCAGGACGCCGTTTTCCCCATCACCGAGATGACGTGGCAGCGCAGCCAGCGCCGGTTCGCCCTGCTGATCAACCGGTTCCGCTGGGAAGACGCGGCCGTGGGCCGGGCCGAGCGGGTGCAATCGGTGTTGGCGTTCGAGGACGTGCAGGCGGTCAGGACCAACGGGATCGACCGCGCCGATCGCGACCTGGTGCTGTCGCTGCTGTCGATCACGCTGGAGCCCGGCGAGGATGGCACCGGCCGCGCGATCCTGTGGCTCGCGGGCGACGGGGCGATCGCCGTCGATGTCGAGGCGCTGGAAGTGTCGTTGCGCGACGTGACCCGGCCCTACCTTGCGCCGTCGGGCAAGGCCCCGCAGCACGGTGAGTGACCGCGCCCACGCGCGGCGCGACAAAGGTCGATCGTCCCGCGACACCGCCGGGCTTGAGGCGGGTGCGGCACGGCGCTAGACCGTCGCGCGAAAGGATTTCCGCCATGCCGCACCGTCTGAGCACGGACGCCCCCGATTTCGAGACGCGCTTCGCCCAGCTTCTCACCCTGAAGCGCGAAGACAGCGTTGACGTGGATGACGCGGTGGCCGCGATCATCGCGGACGTGCGCAAGCGCGGTGACGGGGCGCTGATCGAGCTGACCGAGAGATTCGACCGCGTTCGGCTGACCCCCGAAACGCTGGCCTTCACCGAGGCCGAGATCGACGCCGCGATCGCCGAGATCCCGCCCGAGGAGCGCAGCGCGCTGGAACACGCGGCCGCACGCATCCGCGCCTACCACGAACGCCAGATGCCCGAGGACAGCCAGTGGACGGATGACGCCGGCGCGACGCTGGGCTGGCGCTGGGGCCCTGTCGACGCCGCCGGTCTTTACGTGCCCGGGGGGCTGGCCTCCTACCCGTCCTCGGTCCTGATGAACGCCATCCCGGCCAAGGTCGCAGGGGTCGAGCGCCTTGTCGTCACCGCACCCACGCCGGATGGGAAGGTGAATCCGCTGGTGCTGCTGGCCGCGCGACTGGCCGGTGTCGACCGGGTGCTTCGGATCGGCGGGGCGCAGGCCATCGCCGCGCTGGCCTACGGCACCGAAAGCGTGCCGCCGGTGGACAAGATCACCGGACCGGGCAATGCCTATGTCGCCGCCGCCAAGCGCCGGGTCTTCGGCCGGGTGGGCATCGACATGATCGCCGGGCCGTCCGAGATCCTCGTCATCGCGGACGAGGACAACGACCCCGACTGGATCGCGCTGGACCTGCTCAGCCAGGCCGAGCACGACGAATCGGCGCAGTCGATCCTCATCACCACCTCGGCCCCGCTGGCCGACGCTGTGGCCGGCGCGGTGGCCGCACGGCTTGAAACGCTGGAGCGTCGCGCCATCGCCGGCAAAAGCTGGGAGGACAACGGCGCCATCATCGTGGCCCGCGACCTGGGCGAAGCCGCGGCCCTGGCCGACCAGATCGCGGCCGAGCACCTCGAGCTCTGCGTGGCCGACCCGCAGGCGCTGGCCGCGAATATCCGCCACGCGGGCGCGATGTTCCTGGGCAAATGGACGCCCGAGGCCATCGGCGACTATATCGGCGGCCCCAACCACGTGTTGCCCACCGCGCGGTCGGCGCGTTTCTCGTCCGGCCTGTCGGTGATGGATTTCCTCAAGCGCACCACGATGGCCCAGATGACCCCCGCCGCGCTCAGCGCCATTGGCCCCGACGCCGCGACGCTGGCCCGGTCGGAAAGCCTCGAGGCCCATGGCCTCAGCGTGCAGGCCCGGCTGGACCTGTTGAACCGATGAGCCGTCTCTACAAGGTAGAGATCGACGAGACCGGGCTGCCCGTCCCGTCGGCGGAAATGGACCAGGAGCGCCGCGTCGCGATCTTCGACCTGGAGGAAAGCAACAGCTTCGCCCTTGTCGACGGCCCCGAGGGCGCCCTCGCGCTCACCCTCGGCCTGCAGGCGGGACAGGTCCGTTTCGACCTGGCCAACGACGCCGGGCGCAAGGCGGCGGCCTTCACCCTGTCCATCGCGCCGCTTATGCAGGCGATCAAGGATTACGCCACGCTGTGCGACAGCTATGCCGAGGCGGTGAAGACCCTGCCCCCCGCCCGGATCGAGGCCGTGGACGCCGCGCGGCGCGACATTCACACCGAGGCCGCGCGTCAGCTTCAGTCCGCCCTTGCGCCGCACGTGACGGTGGACGCGGCAACCGCGCGCCGGCTGTTCACCCTGATCTCGGTCATGGCGCGCGACGATTAGGCCGGCGCGGCGAATCCGGCTTGAATTAGGACCGCTTTCGCACCATTTAGTGCCATGCCCCGAACTGGCGGGGCGGTAAAACAGGATTGACCATGGCCAAGGAAGAACTGCTCGAATTTCCCGGTGTCGTGAAGGAACTCCTGCCGAACGCGACATTCAGGGTCGAGCTGGAAAACGGCCATGAGATCATCGCGCACACGGCAGGCAAGATGCGCAAGAACCGCATCCGCGTTCTGGCCGGCGACAAGGTTCAGGTGGAGATGACTCCGTATGACCTGACCAAAGGGCGCATCAACTATCGCTTCAAGTAACGGTGCCCGAACGGCCCCGCTATCCAAGACCACGAGGACCCGCGCGATGGGGGACAGTCTGCGACTGGTTCTGGGCTCGGGGTCGCCCCGGCGGCGCGAGCTTCTGGCGCAGATCGGTCTGACGCCCGCCGATATCCGTGCTCCGGATATCGACGAAACCCCGTTGAAGGGCGAGCTGCCGCGTCCCTATTGCGCCCGCATGGCCGAAGAAAAGGCCGCCGCCGTGACCATCGCGACGGACGAGGTCCTGCTTTGCGCCGACACCACCGTCGCCATGGGCCGCCGCATCCTCGGTAAACCCGCGGACGAGGCCGAGGCGCGCGATTTCCTCGCCCGCCTGTCGGGCCGTCGCCACCGGGTCTATACCGGGGTGGCCGTGCGCCGCGGCGCGCAAAGCTGGTCGCGGACGGTCGAAAGCACGGTGCGGCTCAAGCAGCTCTCCAAGGATGACATCGACGGCTACATCGCCACGGGCGACTGGCAGGGCAAGGCGGGTGGCTACGCCATCCAGGGCCCCGCCGCCGTGCTGGTGGCGTGGATGCAGGGCAGCTTCAGCGGCGTCGTCGGCCTGCCGCTGCACGAGACGGCGAACCTTCTGCAGGCCGCCGGGCTGCCGATCTGGGGGGCACGATGAAGGGTCGCAGCGTTCACCTCGACAGCTGGAACGGCCGGCTGGCCGCCGCCATGCTGGTGGACGGACAGCTGGATGACCTGCTGATCGCCCCGCCCGACGATCGGCCCCAGCCCGGCGCCATCTACCGCGCCACGGTCGACCGCCCGCTCAAGGGCCAGGGCGGCGTCACCGTACGCCTGCCCCACGGGCGCGGTTTCCTGAAGAAGGCCAAGGGCCTTGCCCCCGGGCAGGATCTCGTGGTCCAAGTCACCGGCTACGCCGAGCCGGGCAAGGCGCCGCCGGTTACGGCCCGGCCTCTGTTCAAGTCGCGCCACGTGATCGTCACCCCGGATGCGCCCGGCTACAACGTCTCTCGCAGCGTCCGCGACGACGACCGGCGCGACGCCCTGCTCGCCATCGCGCACGAGGTCGCGGGACCGCCGGACCGGATCGGCCTGATCCTGCGCTCGGCCGCCGCCGAGGCCGACGATGGCGAAATCGCCGAGGACATCGCCGCCACGCTCGAGCTGGCCGAACAGCTGCAGACCGACAGCGGGACGGGCCCCCAACTGCTGTTCGACGGTCCCGGCCCCCACATGCTGGCCTGGCGCGATTGGCCGATGCCCGACGCGCTGTTCGGCGAACCGGGCAATTTCGTCGATCACGGCATCCTGGACCATATCGACCTGCTGGCATCGTCGCACGCCGAGCTGGGCAGCCACGGCTGGATCAGCGTCGAGCCGACGCGCGCGCTGGTGGCCGTGGACGTGAATACCGGCGGGGACAGCTCGCTGGCGGCCGGTCTGAAAACCAATATCGCCGCCGCGCGCGCCCTGCCAGCGCAGCTGCGCTGCCGTGGCCTCGGCGGCCAGATCACCATCGATTTCGCCCCCTGCCCCAAGAAGGACCGGCGCGCGATCGAGCAGATCCTGCGCGCGGCCTTCCGCACCTGCCCCGTGGATACGGTGCTGGCCGGCTGGACGCCGCTGGGCGCGTTCGAGCTGCAGCGCAAGCGCGACCGCCTGCCCCTTCACGAACTGCCCGAGGTGCACCCATGAGCTGCCCGATCTGCGCCAAGCCGACGGACCAGGCCTACCGCCCCTTCTGCTCGCGCCGCTGTGCCGACGTAGACCTGGCGCGCTGGCTGAACGGCAGCTACGCGGTGCCCGCGGAAGAGGACGAGGACTGGTCGAAGGACCCCGACAAGGACGTCGGCAAGCCCCATTGAGGCCATGCAAAAATCTGCGTCCGCCCCTCTGGACCTTTGCCCGGAGCCCGTCTAAACCGCACCCACCTGAGGGGCTTCGCCCCTGACCCGTGCCCGGGTAGCTCAGGGGTAGAGCAGTGGATTGAAAATCCTCGTGTCGGTGGTTCGATTCCGCCCCCGGGCACCACTTATCCTGACAGCGTTACAGTGCTTCAGTAGAACGAGTGCGCTTCTTGGGCGCGCTTTCGCTCGCAAGACTTCAAGCCACCTCTCCTTACATCAATAGGGCGGACAGTTGCTGTTCGCTATGGGCCTTCCGTGGCGTCCAATGTGGGCGGATTCCGGACCTTTCCTGCACGTTCGAACCCACCCTCGCGTCAAGACTGCAGGGGACATTCGGTTAGCTCGAGGCCGCCGGCCCCCTGCGTTGCAATTCGACCAGCCCCAAGGCTCTCAGTCGGAGGCGGCAATTTACCTTGGGATGCCGTTATCGTCGTGAGGGCGCAGAGGCCTTCAGATGGTCTACGCCGGACGTTCATTCAGGAGATGAACCGGTCAGCCCTTCAGAATTCAACCTGCAGATTTGGATGGCTTCCTCTCGGCTATGGCCTGCATAGCCTCGCGCGGTGGGGGTCAGGATGGCTTCCTCGGGCGTCATGCCATGGGTTTCGACACGTGCCCGATAGGTGTTGTCGGCGAGCCCGAAAACGGCACAGGCGGCCTTCGCGCTCGTCCAGTCATACCCGAAGATGGAAATCGTCGCATCCGCAAGCGGCGTCTTCACCGCTTGTGCCATCGCTTCCTGGTCGCTCAGCCCCTCCTTCATCAGCTTCTTGTGCCGCTTGTCGAGGCCGCCGGGAGACAGCCCGAAGGCCCGGGCAACGGCCTTCTTGGATGCGTAGTGAATATCATCGATTGTGTAGACTTGGCGGATGCCCATGCCCTGCCTGTGATGCACACCGTTCTTGGGCCAATCGCTGGTCGGGACCTCCCGCCTGATGTAGTCGCGCGCGCTTTCCTTGTGGATGCCGTGTCGCTCTCCAAGAATGCGCGCTGCTGCGCTCTGGCTCTCGAAATTCTCATCTTCAAACGTGATGGGCGTTTTCGAAGTGGGTCCCAAGGGCGTCGCCAGGGCGTCCTCGACACTCCAACCATGCTTGATGCGCCAGCCGAAGACGTTCCTTGGAATGCCGAACTCGGCGAATGCATGCTGTTGGACCGGCCAACGACGATTGAAGGCTACGAGCTCCTTGCCATGCGTCCTCTCGACGATCTCGGAACGCGACATCCGGATAACGTTAGCCGGCCCCCAAGGGAGATTTTCGTCTGCGCGCGTCAGACGACCCTCCCCGGTGATCGTCTCGATATCGGCCTTCCAGCAATCGTAATCCGCCCAGCGCAAGTCGACCGCGTCGCCAGCCTGCTCTGCGCGTTTCCAGATGCCAAGCCACTGACGGAAGGGCTCGCTCCCCGCTTCCGGGTGCTTGCTGTGCTTGCGCGCCTTATCGGGGAGAGGTCTGCCTTCCCGCCAGCAGCGAAGCATAACGTAAGGAGGCAATCCCTTCTGCTTGCCGACCACGCGACCCATCTCCGCGATGGATCTGAAATCTCCCCACGGGGTGCTGACCGCGGTCCCGTTGTATCGCCCGAGCTGTCCACCTTCGAGCGTGTTATAGCCGGCCGGCGCGAGCGTGCCGAGCTTTGCGATCCAAAATATCTCCCGCTCAGCCAGGGAGCTGATCCCGTCCTCGGTCGCTGGCACTTCCTCGAGGATATTGAGCTCGAAGAGCCCCTCGCCGAGCTTTTGCATGTCCTGATGCAGGAGGCTGCCACTCTCCTTCCTGGCAGACATGACATGCTGGTTGAAGCGGACCTGCGGCGTATTCACCGACAAGCCGACATAGACACGGCCCGTCACGGTGTTGGTGATCTTGTAGATGTATCCCGGCATGCCGTCGTTGGCGATCGGCTCACGCAGCAGATCATCGATGTCCCAGAAGCTCCTCTTGCGTTGCTTCAGCGTGTCTCGATCGTCGTATCGGCCCACGGCGCGCAGGAAACCGTTGAAGCTCGTGTGCCATCCCACGGCATCTGGGTAGATCTCACCGTCGTAGTGGAACTCCCCACCTTTGCGACCGCCATAGGCCGTGCGCCACTCGGTGAAATCGAAAGTTGCCGCCGCGCGCAGTTCCCTGGCTCCGATAGAGTTCCCCTTCTCCTCCAGGCGCTTCAGCCTGGTTCGGAAGGTTGAATAGGGAATTGGCCCGTTCTGGTTTTCGTGGAGTGTCCTGACATCCATCCGGCCGTGATCGGTTTCGATGAAGGTGCGCCGAACCCCGTATCTGCGCCGATACTCATCGCTGTCGAGCAGGAGACATTCGTCGAGCAATTCATCGCTGGGCGCCTCGTGAGCCAACCTGATCCGCATCCGTGAGTTGACGGTTCCCTCGTTGGATCGGGATCTACTCCTCGCCACATCCCAGAGTTCAGAGAAGCTCCCGACGACTTCACCGCGATAGGTCATCGGAAATGGTAGGATCGCGTTATGGGATGGTGTGCTCACGGGCCTTGCTTCTCTGCGCAGTTCACCCTCGTCAAATCACCACAGCGGCAGTCTTCTGTAAACTGGTCCGCAAAATTGGGTCCGACTCGATTGATGTGGCCCCTCATGCCGAATGTTGAAGACGCGCCAGAAAAAGTTCGATAACTGCAGCACTATTCATCTGTCGCTTCAACGTCTTCAGGCTGTTGATCTGGCCTTCAGTCTGGCCGTTGAACCAGGGCTCACCGAGCGCCGCTGAAACCGCATCGAGAACGGCAGAGAACCCTCGTGCAAAGGCCGCCAATCCAGACGCCTTTGCTTGATCCAACCAGGCCGCCAGCCCGTTCTCCTCGCCGTTGCGGATCATGGAGGTGAAGGTGTCGATGAGCCGACGGTCCTTCGCCAGTTGCGGCTGAGTGTGTTCGACCTGCACGACGAATATGCTGCCGGCCTTCGAAAGGTGGTGCCGACTAGAGGTCAGTATGCGAGCGATTTTGCGGCTTGGAAGACATTTTCCTGAACCGTGCGGGGGGCCGCTTCGGCGATGCTGAAATGCGGCATGCGAAAGAATGACTGCTCTGGCAACGTTCAATTCTGGTGCTTTGCCCACAACGCAACAGTGATACGAGATACCGATGCCTGAATAGCCCCGCGTTTCTTAGACGCCCTCGTGCCTCAGTTTTTGCTGCCGCTCGAATTCGAGAGGCGACAGCATTCCGTTCCGCGCGTGCTTGCGCTTCGGGTTGTAGAACATCTCGATTTAGTCGAACACGTCCCGCCGGGCTTCTTGGCGGGTCCGGTAGGTGCGACGCCTGATCCTCTCGCGCTTGAGCAGGTTGAAGAAGCTCTCGGCAACGGCGTTATCATGGCAATTGCCGCGCCGGCTCATGGAATGCTCGAGGTCGTGGGCTTTCAGAAAAGCGGCCCAGTCCATGATGGTGAACTGGCTTCCCTGATCGGAGTGGATCAGCACCTTGGCGTTCGGCTTCCTGCGCCACGTGGCCATGAGCAGAGCCTGAAGCACGACGTCGGTCGTCTGGCGCGACTGCATGGACCATCCGACCACACGGCGTGAGAACATATCGATGACCACCGCCAGGTAGGCGAAGCCCTCCTGCGTCCGGATGTAGGTAATGTCGTCGCCCATTGGGCTCGGACCAATGGCGCCACAGTGGGCAAGCCCAGACCTTGTCCGGCGCTTCCACGTCGAACTGCCGATCCAAGGTGTTGTCGACCACGACCGAGGGCTTGCCGCCATACTTGCCGGGGCGGCGCTTGTAGCCGATCTGCGCAATAATCCCGGCCAGCTTGGCCAGACGAGCCACGCGGTTCAGACAGACGCTTTCGCCTTGCTCGAGAAGATCGTCATGAAGCTTGCGGTGCCCGTAGACCTTGCCGCTTTCGACCCAAGCCTCCTTCAGCAGTTCGGTCTGGCGAGCATCTTCCTGGGCGCGCTTGCTGAGCGGCGACTTCACCCACGCATAGAAGCCGCTCGGCCGAATGCGCAGACACCGACACATCGCCCGGACGGAGAACTGCCCGCGATGCTCGGCCACGAACGCGTATCTCACTTTGCATCCCTGGCGAAATACGCTTCGTCATTGTCGCTCGGACCAGTGGCGCGTCAATGACGACCCTTTTTTTGGATGTCACGTTCCTCCAAGACCCGCGCCAGCTCCTTCTTCAGGCGTCGGATCTCAGTGTCCTTCTCCGCCTCCCCCGATGACGCCTTCGCGAACTTCTTCTTCCAGGCGTAGAGCGAATACGGACTGACCCCGAGCCGGTCAGACACTTCCCTGACGGGGTAGCCTCGCTCGGTGATCTGCGCGACCGCGTCCCGCTTGAACTCATCGCTGAACTTGCTGCTGCTCATCCTGGCCTCCTTGCCTCAAAATTAGCGAAGAAGGCGTCCACGATACACGGGGCTATTCACACCTCGGTCGCACCGCAAAAGCGGACATTCATGCGAGAACCGAGGGCGGAAACCACTGGATCGGCACCAGGGGCGGATTCCGAACCTTCTCTGCGGGGCGAAGGGGCTCGCCAAGATCTGGAAGAGCCGCCCTTCGCAGCGCTCACGGGCGACCGTCGCCTCGATCGTTCTTCAGAGATTCGTTGTGCTATGCAAGAGCGGAGGGAATGCGCAGGAAGTGGAGTTTTTAATGTCGCGGGTCAGGGTCGCATTTTTCGACAAACTCGGCCTAGTGCGCAGAGCGCCGGATCTCTTGAGCTAGAACGCCAACCTCTTCCAGCGCGAACAGTTTCGACTGCGCTTTCGAAAACTCATCCTTTAGGCTATCCACGTATTCCTGAGAGTGATCGCCAAACTCGCCCACAACGATCAGGCGATGATCGAATGTTTCGGCAAGAGCTCGCCCTTCAAGCACTCGCTTTCCTGCTTCCGCAAGTCCACGCTCTGACTGGTCAAAACGTGCTGAGTCAATCAAATTGTAAACCCCGTTCTGATAACCAAAGTCAGCCTTTACGCTCACGCCCCATTTTGGAATTTCGACAGCATTGGGGCGCGCTTGAAGTAGCGAAAGGACCCCGGCATCCGCGAATGCACGCTTTAGACGTGTGCTTACACGCTCCTGACGCTGATTTTTTGCCTCTGCCGCTACAAGGTCAGAGAAAAGATCATTGGCTGCTTGTATCGCGCTCTTCCCAGAAATCGGCAACACTGGAGTGATCTGAAATATCCCGGCACGCTTTGAATTGAACTCTGATGCAGAGATCGAATAGTCACGCTTTCGAAACTCGAAATCAACGCGCTCTGCAAAATCTTCGAGTGCCATCTTCATAAATGCTGGGCTTGCGTCCCCAAAAATCCGCTTCACTCGGCCGAAGTCAGAGCTGAACTTTCGCACAAGAGAGCCTTGCCGTTTGTCAAAGACAAGAACGCCCACATTGACGAACTCAAACCGCTCGGGGCGGGGGCTAAATTGGACTATGCTGTAGACTAATCCGCTCTCATTCATCTGCCGCCTCCCCTTGGTCTAGTTGTAGCTCATATTGATCAAATATGGCAGCAGGAAGCCAATTTCCCAACCTCTGGGCGCGCTCATCCAGGCAGGTGAGAAGGCGCTCGCTGAGCCCGTCAGTCATCCCCCAGGCACGCGGGACTCCCTCACATACCCGGCGAAGCGTCGTCCGGTCAATCCGCTCTACGGCCGCTAGGGCCGACCCAAGCGTCTTTCTGGTCAAGAAGTGATCGAACTGTCTAAACCGACCGTAAACGACTTGCTCGTCAACCCAGGCTTGATCCAGTTCATCGTCCAGGGTCGTCTCAACAAGCGCATGCGAGTGATCGATCGCCAGCAGTTCCACCATACGCTTGTCAGGCTTGAGCAACACGTTGTCGTAGTTCACGACTTCGAACGGATCACCATCATCGCCAGCGAAGCGGTCCTTGTTGCGCAGCCATGTGTCGAGGACCACGAGTTTAGCGATGTCGTCAGGTTGTCTCAGCTTCTTGAGCAGGGCGGAATTGGGCGACAGAGACGTGGCCATCTCTTCCCACCTTGAACAAAACGCCGGGCCAGATTGCACCTGCAGCATAGGGTGGTCCGGCAGGTTCATCGCAGGCAAGGTAATGACGGCAAAGTCTGGCGTTTTGAGGCCGAGCAAACGTGCTGCGCTGCAACCAACAATCTCGCAAGCCAAAGCCTCAGCGCCTGCGGGGTTCCCTAGATATTTTACGATGGCCAACCCAGCGTCGGTTGATATTTGAAGGGGTTTAGTGCTGGTGTCGAGCACCCTAACAACGCGCTGGATTTCAGTGGGCTGCCAAAGGATGCCTGCTAAAACCAAATTGCCTACCTAGAAAAATGATGATCCCGGCGCCGACATCTGCTTCAGACGCGAGAAGGGCAGGCCAAACGACTGTTATGGACGGGGTCAGGAAACCATAAAGTTCATTCAGTAGTCAAGGTTCGGCACGTCAGTGCTGGCTATCGTGCTGAGGGTCATAGCTGAAGCTTGATGGAGCATTCTCTTGCTGACCGACGGTAAGATTGAGTTCGTTGATCAGAGGATCAAGCTTTGCTATGCTCAGTCTGAGACCAGCAGATCTCCGGCCACTATATCGATCACTCGAGACATGCGGCGCCCAAAATGAACGTTCGAGATGGGCTGGCTCAAGACATCTCAGCGTTTTTGTCAGACATTCGCAATGCACGTCACCGCATAGGTTCGCGGAATGCCCAGCTTCGCAGTTGCAGCGAATGCCAGTTCTTACGGTCGCGCCGCCGCATGGCGAGACCCCGCGAACGGCGGGTAAGGGCCGCAAACAGAACTTTGCTCTTCCAACGTCCGAGGTCAGCACCCCGGGACAATCGGGGTAGAGGACTGCATCCTGTTGCCGTCACCTCCTTTGGTGGATAATCTGGGAATTTTAAAGAAAGTGGCTTCCTCCTGCGGGCGAGTTGATTAGACTATTTTCTGACATCGGCAGTTCCCCGGAGAACAATGACAAAGTATATCTGCATCCTACTCTGTCTGACCGCCTTCGCCACACCAACCGCGGCGCGCGCAGCCGAAGACAAAAAGTCGCCGCTCTCCAACTTTGCCACGTCCTTCGATTTCGGCGGCCATGATCACAGAAATGAGGTGATACCCGAGGTCGAAGGATGCAAATTGAGACTAATTGTCTCCAAGCCGGAGGCATGCGAACGCGGTGGAGGCCATGACCGGGCCGTAAAGCTGATTGATATGTCGAAGATCGATTTCGACAGTGTCAGGGTTTTCAATTCTTCGCATAGTGATATGCTGCCTACCCGTGTAACTCTGCGACCCTCCCGGGCTCACCAAGCCTATCAGCAGTCAGTCGCATTTCGATACCAAGAATATCTCGCCAATAAGCGAGTTTCGCAGTCCGAGGGACCGGCTGACCGCTTTCTTGAAGCAGTAGACTTAAACGCAATGGCTCACTTCAGTCTGTTTGCGCAATGTGATGGGCGGACCGGAGCAACTATTACGGCAGGCGTAGCGGTGCTGCAAATCAACTCCGAAGACCATGATGCGATCAGATCGTCACTGAAAGCGATTTCCGAGTTCTGCGCGCCGGAGACGAGCATTTGGCGACCGTTCGCCTCGCTTTGGAGCGCTTTGAAAGCGATGCGGGAGACGTACCCGGACTAACAGTCGCTCGAGGCGCCATCGTCATGATTTGTCGCAAGCGGACCTCTGCTCTGCCGACTGCAGAGGTCAGCACTGCGGACAAAGCGCCCTTTCGCTGCATCCGCACATTCGTCCGCTTTCGAGTTTAATGTTAGACATATACTCAACGAGATGGCGGGACTAGGCTTACGACATGGAACCTTGGCAACCACTCTCTATCGCGTTCTTCTACCTTGCAGCAGGCAATACGGTAATCGCGCGTGTTGCTGGCACCTGCACGCAAGGTGACGCCGACCGGTTGTATGGAGTCGTTGTTTCCCTCGCGTTCTATTGCACAGCGTTACTCGGTTTGAAGTTGTCATCGAGAACCCGCTCTATCGTTTGGTTCTGCCTTCCGATTTTTCCGATCATCTTTTGGCAGGTTTGGTTTTCGTCACGCCTGAGTTTTGAAATTCTGGTGCAAGGCCACTCTGCATGCACCGTTCTAGAGGGGCCCTTACCGGTATATCCTAATAGTGGCTCCGAACTCTTCTTCGCTCTGGCGTGGCCATCCGTTTCATTCAGCGTCTTCCTGGGAATGCTGGTGATCCTGCGCGGCAAATACGTGCGAGCTGAGGGTCACTGATCCGTCAGGATAGCTGCCATTCGTGCGTTGCGCAGCATCCGACCGATTGGGCTCAGAGCTGACGTTCGCTGCGCAGGGCACGAATGACGGCTTCGGGCCGGGAGCGACGGCATCGTGGTTGCTGCCTGTCGTTTGGGGCCCCGCACCGCCGCATGACCGCTTAGAGGCCGTCAACTTCATGCTGCACATTGAATGACGACGTCTGCGGAGCGTGAAGCGATCTCAGTAGGGTGATCGGTAGATCCCTCGACCTACCGGTGGGCGCGGCCTGAAATGCAGAAATACGCTTCTCCAGCGGCTGGTCCTGATCGACATCGTTTTGATAGTGGCACACGGCGGAACGGGGTCACGCCCTTTCGGGCCTGTAATTCCATTGCACCCCTTTCTTAACCGCGATCAATGTCCGGGCGGTCGGACCGGGCCAGAACGATCTCCAGGAGGCGCTCCTTGCGCCGAAACCCGATGGAGATCGCCATGACCTACGCGGACCCCCTGTCCATCCCGGCGACCGCGGCCGCCGACACGCGACCGGCCGCCCGCGCGGCCGCTCTGCTGCTGAACGCGCAGTTCCTCTGCATGTGGGGGGCATTCTTCGTCCTCGCCCCTTCGATCGACTGGCCGGCTTCGCTCGATCTGCCTGCCGCCGAGATGCTGCCGCTGCTGCTCGATCGGTTCGCAGCCGTCTTCACCGGCTACTCCCTCTACCTTGCTCACGCGATCCTGCTGATCCCGGCAGCCGTCGCAATCCACATCGCGCTGGACCTGCGGGGCGCGATGGGCGGCACGGCCACGGCCTTCGGCGCCCTGGCGGGGTTCGCCAAGATGTTCGGCATCGTGCGATGGCTCTTCGTGATGCCTGCGCTCGCCGCAGCGTGGGTCGCCCCCGATACCTCCGAGGGGGCACGGGCCGCGATTTCGGTCACTTTCGACGCGCTCAACGCCCACGCGGGCGGGGTCGGCGAATTGATTGGCGTTGGCCTGTTCGCCGGCATCTGGACCGTCCTGCTGTCCATCTCGCTGCTCCGCCGCGGCTGGCGCGCCACGGGCCTGTTCGGCCTTGCCGCGGCGGCCGGGCTCTTCACGACGCTGCCGTCAGTGGTCGGGATCGAGAGCCCGATCCTGCTGACCCTTTCGGGCATCGTCTGGCAGATCTGGACGGCGACGCTGGCCATCGCCCTGTGGCGGGAGGCGGCCCGATGACCGCGCCCGCACCCGTCCGCCCCGGTCTCCACGTCATTCTCGGCGCGGGCCCCGTGGGTCGCGCCGTCGCCGCCGAACTGCGCCGCCACGCCGGAACGCGCGTCCGCGTCGCCTCCCGCTCGGGCCGCTCGGTCGACGGGGCCGGGGCCTTCGCCTGCGACCTCTCCGATCCAACGCAGGCCGCCGAGGTGTGCGAGGGGGCGGAGACCGTCACCTTCGCCGCCGCACCCGCCTACACCCGCTGGACGCAGGATTTCCCCGCCCTCCAAGACGCCGCGATCCACGCTGCGGGCGGGGCAGGCGCGGTTCTCGTCTCGGTCGAGAACCTCTACGGCTACGGCCGGGCGGGGACGCTACGCGAAGACAACCCCCTCGCGGCGACGACGCGCAAGGGACGGGTGCGCGCGGAGATGACGCGGCACCTCATCGCGGCCCACGCCGCGGGCGAGGTCCGCGCGACGATGGTGCGGGCCTCGGACCTGTTTGGGCCCGGCATGGCCGTCAGCGCTCTGGGCGAACGGGTCTGGCCGCCCCTGATCGCCGGCAAGCCTGTCAGCTGGATCGGCGACCCGGACGCGCCTCACACCTTCACCTACCTGGCCGACTTCGCCCGAGCTTTGGTCCGGGCGGGGGCCGAGCCGGCCGCCTGGGGCCGGGCCTGGCACGCGCCCTCACCGCCCGATCGCACCCCGCGCGAGATCATCGCACATGCCGCGAGTTTGATCGGGCGACCCGAGGCGACCATCTGGCCAATTCCGCGCCTTGCGCTCACGGGTCTCGCGCTGGTGTCCCCGCTCATGCGCGAGGTGGCCGAGATGGCCTACCAGTTCGACACACCCTTCCAGATGGACGCAGCCGCATGGGCCGAGTCGTTCGGCGACATGCCGACGCCATGGGACGACGCTCTGCGCGATACGCTGACCGCATGGGGCACGGAGGTCGCGGCATGACAACCGCTCGCAAGGGCCGCTTCGGCCACTTCCTCGTCCGCGGATTCGCGATCTGGGGCGCACTGTCGCTGGCGCTTCTGGGATGGGGCGTGCTGCGCGATGGGACCGACTTCGACCGGACGCGCGGGGGATACGAGTCCCCTTTCGAGGGCTGGACCGGGCAGCCCATCGACTTCGCAGCCGCCTACCGCACCGCGACGGGCCTATACGGGCCCGGCCGGGTCGTCGCGACGCATCTCGACTGCCGCACCGGGATGGTGTCGTTGATCGCGTTCGGGGTGTGGGTCGATTGGCGCGTCGTGCCTCCCCGCGCCATCGCGGTCCACCACCCGCGGGAGGCCTGCCGCGCCCGCGGCTTCGATCCGGCGTTCTGATGCGGCCCGAGCTATCGTTTCCGCGCGATGCGGCCGCGAATGCGGCTGAGCGCCTCGGGCGTCACGCCCAGATAGGACGCGATGAGGTATTGCGGCAGCCGCCGCGCGACCTCGGGCCGAGTGCGCAAGAAGGTCTCGTAGCGCTCCTCCACGCTGAGGTTCAGAAGTCGCGAGGCCCGAAGCTGCGTGCCAATCAGCGCCTCTTCGACAAGGAGGCGTCCGAAACGCTCGATCGCGTGATCCTCTTCGTAGGCGGCCAGCAGCGGGTCCTTCGGGATCGTCAGCACAAGGGTTGGTTCAACCGCCTCGATGCGCTGGTCAGAGGCTCGCCCGGTCAGGAACGACACCGGGTCGGTGATGGCCTGGGACTCGTCGAAGAACTGGCTGGTGCGGACCGTGCCGTCGGCATCTGTCCTGATCATGCGCAGTAGGCCCGGGCCAACGAACAGGACCTCGTCGGCCACCGTCCCGGACTCGAGCGCGGCCTCGCCCTTCGTCAGGCGTCGCGTCCGGCATCGCGCCAGAAGCCGCTCCACCACGCGCGGCGCGGGCACGAGGGGCGCCGCCCGGGACGCGAGTTCCGCCCGAAGCGCGGCGGCGAGGTCGACCTTCTTCGTAATTCGGACCTCCTGTCCACCACTGCGCGCCGAAACGCGGCGCGGCCCCTCAATCCTGAAGGAATATCAGCATGACCGCCACTCCCTGGCCCGAACGACCCCTCCCCACCCTCGAATTCTGGACCGGCTCTGCCCTCGGCTGGGCGACGCTTGTGGCCTTGGCGTTGATCCCGCTGAGTCTTGTGCTTCTCGTCTTCGACGCCCGCGTCCTCGATGGCGAAGCGTTATGGCTGAAGCCGCTCAAGTTCCAGATCAGCATGGCCGTCCTGACCGGCACGCTGCTTATCGCCATCGGGGCCTCGGGATTTGGGGCGTCGCTGTGGGTGCGCATCCCATCGGTCGCGGTGGCCGCCACGGCCGTCTACGAACTGACCTTTCTCAACGTCCAGGCGGCGCGCGGCGTCCGCTCTCACTTCAACGCCGACACTCTGTTCGACCGCATTGGCGGGGCGATCATGGCGGGTGGCGCCGGAATCCTGGTGCTGGGCGCAGGGCTAATCGGAATAGCCATACTGGTCGTCTGGGCGACTAAGGGGCGCGCGGCGCTGGACGACCCCTTGATGCTTGCGCTCGGGCTCGCGCTGGCGCTCGGCGGGTGGCTCGGGGGTTTCACCGGGGGCGCCATCGGCGCGAACGGCGGGCCGTTCGTCGGTGACGCTACGGGACCCTTCGTTCCCCTCATGGGCTGGTCCCTGACCGGCGGCGACCTGCGGATCGCCCACTTCCTCGGGCTCCATGTCATGCAGGCGCTGCCGCTTCTCGCACTTTCGGTCCGCCTTGCGTTGCCCGCGGCCGCGACGAGCCTCGTTGTGATTGCGGGAGCGGGCGTCTGGACCTTCTTCACCCTCGCTGCGTTGCGGGCCGTTCAGACCGGCAATGCGCCGAGCTTCAATATGCCGGGCGGGTGAGCGGTGTCGCGAGGTGGTGTAAACGATACTACGAAAAGTCGTCCTTCGCGTCCGGCACAGCGGAGGTCCGCTCTTTCCCGCATTTTTGACCTCAACCAGGTGACCGATGCCGCGCGGGATTGGCAACGGACGCTTCAAGAAAGCTGCATCGCGGCGATGGGCAGACGTCTGAAGGTCTACAATGGGCCGAGAGCGATCAGGGGCTCGCGGTATGCCGAACGGCAGGACAGGGCCGTCAGCGGCAACCTCGCTGGCCGACCAGGCGGTGGGTATCGCCGCACCGCCGCATGTCGGCTTCGAGCCCTTAGCGGTCATGCATAAGCAAGTTTGCAGGGTTCTATTTCAACCTTCGCACCGGAAGAGAGATGGCCTACATTGATGTCCGGCAACATAATGACCAGTTGGTCATGTCCGTGATGTAGACGTCGCTTCACGAGAGCCTGACCAGAAAACACCACCTTCCCTTGATCCTCTACCATGCACATGCCCCGATATCCCTGATCAAGTTCAAGAATACTGATTAACTCCGCAGGGCATTTCTCCGGCCAAATGAGATGCCCACAGGCCCAATTCCCGCGACCAGGTATGAAAGCGGCGTCACTGATGGAAAGTCGCACTGAAGACACTCAGTCGTTGAATCACGCAGGCCACACTCTGCATAAGACGTTTACACTGACAAGCGTCGGCTTTGTCCCGCACAGCTGACCTTCGTCGGTCGCGTGGGTTTGCAAGCGCGGCGAATAGCAGCTTCGACGGGCCGCGTTACAGTGTCCTGAACGGAGACTGAAGGTCGGCAAAGGGCCATAAATGGGACATGCCGCTGTGGCCAGGCGCCACCAAACACCTATGGCGCAAGCGAGACTGCGCGAAGCCACTCGCGCAGCCGATTCCAGGTCTCCGCCGACTACTCACTCAAATAGCGGGCAAGCAACTGCTCCAACATCTCCGAGTAAGTCCGACGCTCTGCCGCGCAGAGCGCCTTGAACTGCTCGATGACCGGCGCCGGGCCTTTGATGCCGACCTGTAGCTCGGGCACGGAAGGCGCGGCGCGCGCCATGACAGTCCAGGTTTCCGGCATGTATTCGGCCATGGCCGTTGCGATGAGATGCTTCTCGTCGATGCCGAGCGCACGCGCCAGGGCTGGGGCGCGTTCAATGGGGAGGCGCATCTCGCCCGAGCGCAGCATCGAGATGACGTTGGGCCTGGGGAAGCCTGCATCCTCCGCGACCTCTTTCTGGGTCTTGCCGCAAATGTCGAGGGCTTCGGCGATCAGTGTGGCGGTCGGGCTGTCGGTCATGGTTTGCTCCAGTCACGTGTTGCGATGTGTCGTGATAGGAGGCGAATTCGCCCGTTATTCAGCGCCTTAAGAAAAAATTTGGTGCTGCTCTGCCTAGCCCGGAGGATCGCTGAGAGGCGCCTGAGCAATGATCGCGTTTCGCGAGCCGCAACACACCACGCAAATGTCAGCAGCGCCCTCACAGGCGCTCTCAGAGCCTCTCAGGCCATGCTGCGCCTCAGCCGCGGGCCAAACCGAACCGTAGTGCTTGAACACTCAATAATTCGGAACCACCTACCGATCGGCTCGCCGATCTATGGGAGCGGAATTTTCTTATGAGAGGTCTGGCATGCGCGCAACCATGAGAGATCGAGTTCGCGAAGAGCTGCGCGAGAGGCTTCAAGACAATCGCTTCACGCACTTCGTGACACTGGCCAGCAACGCGCCGGGAACATCGATCTACCGTATGGACGACTGGCTGAAGGCGTGGGACGCAAGCATGAACCACATTCTCATCGGCTCGCGCTGGCGCAAGCGGCCAGATCTTCGCATGATATGGTTCGCATTCCTTGAAAAACCGGAGACCAACCCGCACTGGCATCTGCTGGTGGATAATGCAGGCTTGGAGACAGAGGTGCAGCTCGCGCGCCTTGAAAACTTCGGCTTGGAGGCGGATCGCATGTGGGGTAAAGTGTCGCCGCGTGGTTCAGTCAATACGCAGCTATACCTCAACAGCGGCGCGATCGACTACGTGACTAAGTCGGTGAGAGGTGACGTGTCGATGATGCGCTCGTCACTAGACTTCATCCGAAACAACTAGACGACTGCATGAGCGCCGTCTGCGACGCTACGGTGTGATCAGCGACAGTCTAGAAAAGCTCTCCGCAATGCTGCTTCAAGGATGCGGCAATGCTACGCTATGGAGCAAAGAGACTAGGCACTGAAAGCAGCCTAGTATCCTCAGAAGCGCGGAGAGAACAGCAGCCGTGAGGCAGAAAGCTGCCGGCGCCCAGAACACTTCCTCGCCCTAGGACAGCCTCAGCCAATATCGACCCTACACTCCACTCCCCAGATCAGTGTTCTCTGGCCTTTTGGATTGGAGGTTGTCTGCAACGGCCAGGATCGCCCTTGGCAAACGACTTGCTTCCCTCCACAGCCATCTGGCCTGCTGCCGGTTCCGTGGACACGGGGTTAGGTTTGCATAGCGCGGTCCTCGAACGCCATGGGGCTGAGGTAGCCCAGCTTTGAGTGGCGGCGCCTCGGGTTGTAGAAGCGCTCGATGTAGTCGAACACGTCGGCGCGTGCCGCGTTGCGGGTGCGGTAGATCTTGCGGGCTGTCCGTTCGGTCTTCAGCGATGAGAAGAAGCTCTCCATCGCCGAGTTGTCCCAGACATTGCCCGCCCGACTCATGGAGCAGGTGATGCCGTGGTCGAGCAGTAGGCGCTGGAACTGCTCGCTGGTATATTGCGACCCCTGGTCCGAATGGTGGAGCAATGCGTCGGCGTTGCCGCGCCGCCAGACCGCCATCATCAGGGCGTTCATGACCAGGGAGGCATCCCGATCCGCCTTCATGGACCAACCGACAATCCGCCGTGAGAACAGGTCCAGCACGACCGAGACGTAGAGCCAGCCTTCCGCGGTCCAGATGTAGGTGAAGTCGGCCAGCCACTTCTGGTTCGGCCGGTCGGCCTGAAAGTCGCGGTCCAGGATGTTGTCGGCGATGACCGAGCGTTCGCCATCATCCTTCGGCTTCCCGCGCCGCTTCGGCCGCGCTCTCATGGCATTCAGCCGCATCAGGCGCTCGATCCGATACAGTCCGCAGGCCAGCCCGTTCTCGAGCACGTCGCGCCAGACCCGGCGGGCGCCGTAAGTGCGATCGCTGGCCTTGAAGCTCTTGTCGATCTCCACGACGAGCTTCGCGTCGTAGCTCGCCCGGGCGCTGATCGGTCGCCTGAGCCAGGCGTGGAAGCCCGACCGAGAGACACCCAGCACGTCGCACATCCAGCGGACCGGCCAGATATGCCGATGCTTTGCAACGAACGCGAACGTCATGTCGCTTCCCGCGCGAAGTAGGCCGCGGCCTTTTTTAGGATGTCACGCTCCGCCTTGAGCTTGGCGACCTCTTTCTTCAGGGCCGCGATCTCGGCCAGATCAGCGCGCTGCTGGCCATTGCCGGGAAACGCCGTGGCTGGCGCCACCGTCACTTCGCGCATCCAGCGCCGCAGCACGCTCTCGGCCAGATCCAGATCCCGGCATGCCTGGGCCACCGTCACGCCCCGCTCGGTCACCAGCTTCACCGCCTCGATCTTGAACTCGCGGCTGAACTTCCGTCTCGTCATATCCACTCTCCAGTTCCATGGTCACGATCTTATCTTCGTGTCCACGGAACCGGCAGCAGGCCAGGGAATTCGGCTGCCGCTCGGGTTTGTTCAGCATTCGATGAGGCGAGCAAGTGAAGAGATTAGCCGAGATCCTCGCGGCTGGAATGTCGAATGACGAGCGTGAATCGCTCCTGACGTTCCGGGAACCGAGGAGGTGCGAACAAGTGGCATCGCAGCCTGAACGCCTGAGCGCACTCCGCATGCTTCGGCTCGTGGACTATGACGCGCCAGTCAGGCTCTCTCCTCTCGGCAAGCTTGTGCTCGGGGAAGTCGTTTCGCAAGAATCTCGAAGCGATCCGCAGCACCGCAGCGACTGTCGCTGCCGGCCCTTACCGGACATTGACCGTGACGTCGAACGCTGCGGCGCGGCTTCCGAAAGCCGACATTGGTGAGGCTGCGCCGCATTTTAGCAGGTTTAAGGTTGGCTCACCTTTAACGGTTGTCATGCAGTTGCCAATCAATGTTCCGAAGCTCACATTGACGCGGATAGGCCAAGACACATTGGAAGCGTGATGGGAAAGACTAAGCCAGTAGCAACTGTATTTATTGATACAAACATTTTGAAGTTTTCAGCGGTTAAGAAACACGTTTATCGCGCGAAGAAAACTACCTTGAATTGGGGCGGCACCGAATTCGAGACGGAAGTTCACGAAGCGCATACGGTCAACGATCTGCAGAAAATCAAAAACAAAGTTCAAAAGCGCGACGCTGTGTTTCTCGGTATGCTTGCCTACGCCGGAATTTCCGAATGGCTTAACTTCTACATTCACCGCGAAGTTGATCTGGAAACTTGGGGTCTGCCCGGAATGGCAAGCCCATCCGGGCGATTTTTCGGATGCACCATCCATGAAGTTCCCGACCCGGTTGCGCCGCAGTCGCGCATAATCATTGGTGGCAACAAGAAGTTCAAAGAACACATTTTTGATTTTATGTGCAGCATCAAGCACCCACGTTTTACCGAGCTGGCGAAAATGACTGGCGCATATCAAGGCGCAAGCAAGCCATTGAACCTGAACCAAGCATTAGATGCCTACCACATTTGGTGTGCGGAATCGGCTGAAATAGACTACTTTTTGACCATGGATTATAAGCTACAAAAAGTAGTTGGGCGGTCGAAGTTTGAACCGTCGGTGAAGGTCGTGACGCCGGACCAATTGCTGCGCCTAGTTATTCCAAAATTTGGCTTCGTGGGTGCAATCAAGTTCATGTGGAACGGTTATAAGTTTGCTAAGCCCCGTGTAGGCTTTGACGAAGGCAAGGGCTGGACTTAAAAAATGGCCCCGGCTGCGTCGGTTGACGCAAACGGCCTATTGTGTCGAGCGGTGTAAACGGCCCAAAGCCGTCTTTTGTCATCACCGTCTGCTCCTGCGTTGCAGCACTCGACAACGGACATTCGCTGCGACAGCGAGAACTAGCGTTGGCACCATACCTGACTATGCCGCTTCTGGGTCCAGTAGATCGGCAACTGCGTTCATGCCTTCGGCAAGCCGCCCATGGTCCACGCGTGTCATGTGATAAGCGACAGACCCGAGAGCTTGGTGGTCATCTGATGGATTTTGGGCAATCGCGCGAAGTTCATCGGCCGCCCGCTTCCGAATTTCTTCATCGATCAGTGTTCCGGCGAGGCGGGTGGTAAACTCGCCCTTAAGCCAAGTCACCCAGCCTGAGCCTTCCTTCCACGCGGCCAAGACACAAAGCGCCGCCGAAGCACGCTCAAGAGACCCCCAGCCGGTCTGATACTTCCCGGCCTTCAATGACCAGCGAAGCAAGATACCGCGCGCAGCTTCTGCAATCTCATCCTCCTCTATGACGTGCATTTTTAGGGCAACGTCAAACAGTTGTTCGATGAAGTGGAAGTTCTCAACAAATGCGACAGTTTCCTTTTCGTCCGGGAGCCAGTCCAAAACGGATATGAGCCATGTTGCATTCCGTATTAGTTCGGTGCGGCTATGGTCCGAGGCAGCTGGAGCGGTGGAGGCGACAACCAGAACCTCGGTGATGTAGCAAATCCAGTTTATAAGGTCGAGGGCGAGGAAGGACTGCTTATTCACGGCGGCCAGAAGTAGCTGCTTCTCCGCTTCGTAGATGCCGTCAGACCAGTCCAAAAGATGGCCTATGATCCTCTTGGCGTCATCATCCGTGGCAGGGCGATCAATCACGGCATTGATGAGTTTCGTCAGCTTGTCACCGAACGTGCCGTAATCCGTGAGCGCATAGTAGGGCTTAAGGTGAGCGCTATGTTGGCTCGCGAATGGCGTATCCGCAGTGAGCAGCACGGCATGAGCGACCGTCCGTATCGATGACCGAACCTCCTCGCTCGGGTGGCTGATATCGTGTTCCTCACTTCTCAGCATTTCAAGGGCCAATGTGGCGAGTTGCTGCACCGCTGTAGAGGTGATTGGTTCGTGACCGGGCTTTGCCAACCCTACAAGCGAGATGGTCGAGATACTCTTGGCAATCGTTATTGCGCCGAGTGCGCGACGGGCCTGAACCAGGACGAGCGCGCACTGACCGAGGAGGCGCACTCCTTCCATCAGAACATCCGGCCCGAATGTTCGTTTTGCCCCCTCGGCAACCCCGGTGAGATATGACGCAGCCAATTGCGAGTGGCGCAGTTCCACGCCGGATTCCCTACCGTAATCGATATGAGCATATGTAGCGCAAAGTTTCGCCAGCGTATTCATCACTTGGATGAATTGTTCCTCATCGGATCGGCCCTGCGCCGACATGGCCAACCGGCGCAGCTTCTCCAGCGTGTCTGAAATTAAGGCTTCGGCTGAAAGTGAGTTTGTAAAGAATGGATTTGAGGCGAAGAAAGTATTTCCTCGGGTGGAAATATATCGGCCATTGATGCCCACCAATCCATTTAGCGCGATGGCCGAAATGTCATACTCGCCTTGTTCCGCGTATCGCCGCGCGAACGCAAGCACATGAGACGAGGCTTCGCGAGCTTCGCTCTCCCATTGCGGATGCAACCGGAAAAGTGATGTCCGCGCAATATCGCGGTTAATTCCAGATGTGGGCCTATTTTCGAGGAGCGGGGCGAAGCGATCCGCGCGTTTCTCCCATCGGCGCATTGAGCGGTCAGCCTTACGCAGAACGATCTGAATTTGTTTGGCGGGGCTTATCAGGTCCAGCGCACGGATATAGGCGATGAAGAACAGGGCAAGGGCAGCTAACATACACCAGCCGCTCAGGACCACAGCCGGGGCAATCCATGTTTCGTCAGGCAGCAATGCACAGACGCCGATGGCAACTCCCATCATGAACGTGGCTGCGAAGCTGGCTAGCAACGGCACATCGGAACTCAATCTGCGGAACAGTCCAAAAGGGATGCGCGCGAAGTTGAGCTGCACCGCAAGCATGACCACCGAGAAGATGATGGCGGTTGCGCCGATCAGGGATGCCCCGACGCCCACGAGCAGAGAGCGGAACGCTGATAGGCTCTCCGGTGCCGAGAGAAAGTGCGGCTCCAAGTTGCGCTGAAGCGCAGGCGTCAGCAGGATGCTTGCAGCGATCAGAGCAGTGGTCGCGGCAAATAGGAATTTAGTGCTATGCCTATGCAGCCAACTGACAGCTCTGATCCTGCGGTTGAGCAGGTTCATTTGCGACCTTGCGACGAAGCGGCTTATGCGCCTCGGAAGGCGACCAAAGAATACTCTTCTACGTCTCCGCAAGCGCGTGACGCGAAACCTGATGAAACTCTGTAAACGACTAAGAATATTTCCGATCCCCATGTGCAACTTGTGATTTTATGACTCTGCACTGTCAAGTTCCTACCCGAAGGCGTTTGTCGGCCGTAGAAAAGCGTAAATTCAGGCGCTTTGTGGTTCGTGCGTTCTTCTTGCCTCCGCACTGTGCGGTGCCGCTCTGCCGGAAATGCCGGGAAGTATCTGTCTACATCCAAAGGGGCTACATTGACGCCGAAAGATGGCCTCCAAGTTTTGCTTCTATGTGACTTTTCAAAGTCCGCTTCCTGCAGATGATACTGGCTCGCGTTCCATGCCGCGACTGACCGATTTCCTGAAGGTCTGACCAATGCAGCACGGTAGCACCAGATATGATCCTTGTTCGTATCTGAATGGCCGCTTCGGCAATATCTCAAGGTGAGTTTGCGCTTGCAGCGAATGACCGGAATCCGCCCGAACCGACACCGGGCCCTCGCGCAGCCAAGGAATGCTTGCCCTACAAGAGCTCAGTGGATCCTCTGCTGCGAATTTCGCTGCGCTGGCCATTGTCATTTATGCCTTGGGCTATGAGCGGCTCGGCCATCATTAACGAGATAGCGGGAGCCCGCGATATCCAGAAGCGGCAAAACCAGTCAGAGTGCTCCGAGAAGCGCTGAGAGAGCCGTAGGGGCCTCACGCCGCTACTTAGCACCCTGTTCAGCATCGGCCGGGTCCAAGCCGCCCAGACGCCCGCAGAGAGGCTCCCAGCAGATCAAAATTTTGGCGCGATGCCATGAACCTACGGCGCAGGTCCCGAAAACGTCACCGCGTCGAAAGCAAGACCGATGATCTTGAGCTCACGCCTGAAACCGAACGCGCCTCGTGGGGCGCCTCTCCAAGGATCCAGCTGGATCGGCCGGCCAAGTGATTACCACCAGCCATATAGAGCACCACACCTCTAGGACTTCATGACACCGGCGCGCAGTCTCTTCTCGACCGCGGCAGCAGGCCAGCAGCCGATCTGCGCCAGCGAAACAGCCTAACGCTCGCTCTCCTTGGCCCTCACCCCTCAGACGCGGCCGATCGCAAAGCGATACGAGCGACAGAGAAACCTGCTAGGCTTAGCCTGTCCCGTCCCTCGCCCAGGCTCTCCAAATAGGTGGGATCCGATGATGCAGCCTTGAACGATGCCGGATCGAGGATTGCAATCCTCACACCGCGCGGAAGAACAACCGACACAGGCTTCGGCCCCATATTGGCGATCCAGAATTCCAGTCCGTCTTGCGTTGTTGCGCAGAGCCCGCTGATGGGCGCGGCCGAAGCCAATTCCATCGATGCCAGTTCCGCGCCTTTCAGCCGTGCTAAACCGCGCAGCACGTGAAAGACAGGGAACAAGCCGCCGTGCTCGTCAAACCAGGGTTGGGGAAAATCGGCCGGCGCATGGATTGCGCCGAAAGGCCCCGTTGCTCCGCCGAGAGCTATGGATGACGCGCCGCCGGTCGCGAAATCGGCGAAGTAGGACAGCGCCCAGGCGGCGCCGAAGAGGCCGCGCTGGCGCGGATCGTTCCAGTTCATCGCCTGGCGGATATTTAGAGGATTGTCTTTCGCCGCCTCGCCGTAGGGATTGTCGCGCACGCCGATGGCCGAGGGACCGACTGCCCAAGGCGTGCCGTCCGCGATCTGCGTCACCGATTTGACGATGGCCGGGTGCGCCTCGCGCGTCTCCATCACCGACCGGTCGTCGCCCGCGTGGACCATTGGCGAGGTGGTGAAGCTGACCAGATCCAGCGCATCGACCGGCGGACGCTTGCGATTGAGTTCAGTGAAATAGCTGAACATGCCGCCGCCGATGCGCGCACCGGGGAACGCTTCGCGCGTCGCCTTGTAGAGCGTGGCGGCGTCCGGTGTCTCGGGCCATTCAGACCCGGGTAGCGTGCATTTCAGATCCGGCGCGGGCGAGACGAGGACTGCCTTGAACGGCTGCCCAAACCGCGCTGCGATGTCACCCAAGCCAGCGATCTCGTCCGCCGCCGCTGCGTCTTCGACGGAGGCGATCACCGCCTCCAGCCAGGGCGCGGCGCCTACTTCTTCCGCGATAGCCAGCATGGCGCGCAAGGTGTCCGCATCGTGGCCCGCGCGGGCATCGTGGTGCAGCACCAGATAAGTGGGCCCGAGCTGGCGCAGCGCGTCGATCCGGTTGCGGGCCTGGTCGATGTCTTCCGGCCGAAGACCTAGTCCCAGTGGCGGCACCTGTCCCGACGGCTGTCCGGGCGCCAGAGAAATCTCGCCTGAGTCGCGCGCGCCCGTCGTCTCCCCCGTGATTGTCACCGTGATGGTTTGGTCGATGACTTCGCCTGGTTCGATTCGATAGGGCCATGGCAAGGCCAGCGGCCGAACATAGGTCTTGTAGGAGGCATCGGTCCAGTTGCGCTGATCCTCCATCTCGAAGGTGTCGCCCTGCATCAGGGTCTTCACCGTAAGACCGCCGGGCGTCCGGTGAGTCAGAGCGCGGAGATCCATCATTGGTTGCAGCGGGTCGATGATGACCGGGAAGGTGCCGTCCACCTCGCTGCCGTCGGTATGCTCAATGGTGACCGGCTCGCCGGCGACCCCGTCGATCGGATGCAGGATGACGAAACCGGTGCGATTGGTCAGGAAACCTCCCGCGCTTTCGCCGCGGCCTTGGAAGACCAGCGTGCCGTCGGCTCGGCCTTCGATGCTGGCGGCATAGGCGAAGCTCTGGTCACCGTCGCCCGCCACTGCGGTCAGGGATACGCGAAAGCTGTTGTCGTCTTCGTGCACCTCGAGGTTCGATATCTCGGGATTGTAGGTGCCCCAATCCTTGTCGCGCACGATGAATGACACTGCGCGGAGCACCTCTTCACCGTCCCAGCGCAGGTAGCGCAGATTGCCGGCCTCAAGCTCGGCGGTAAGCTTGCCTGCCTGCAGCATGCGGGGCGGGAGGACCTCTTCCTCGGTTCCGTAAAGGGCGATGGCACGGCTGGGATTGGACATGGGAACCTCAGTCAGTTGCGGTTGGAGCGCCAGTTGATCAGGCGCTCGGCCAAAAGGGCGATGATGATGATCGAACCGATAGCGGTGCCCTGCCAGAAGGGCGACACGCCCATCAGGTTCAATCCGTTTCGGATCATCACCATGATGAGCACGCCCAGAAGCGTGCCGATGATCGAGCCGCGACCGCCGTAGAGACTGGCTCCTCCGATCACCACAGCGGCGATGGCGTCGAGCTCCATCTGGTTGCCGGCCAGCGGATCGGCCGACATGATCTGGGCCAGACTGAAGGTCACGGCGACGGCGCTGAGCGCGCCCGCCACCACGTAGGGCAGGATCGAATAGAACATGGTCGACAGGCCCGCCGCCCGCGCCGCCTCCTTGTTCGACCCGATAGCATAGATCGTCCGCCCGCCCTTGGTGTAGGTCAGGTAGGCCCAAGCCAGCAGATAAAGGCCCAGCAGGAACAGCACGTTGGCGGGAATGCCGAGGAAGGTGGAATAGACAATGGCATCCAACTCGGGTGGCAAACCCGAAATGCTGCGCTGCCCAGAAAGGATGAAGGAAAGACTTCGACCAATCGCCATGACGCCCAATGTCACGACGAAGGGCGCGAGACCGAAGACGGCGATCAAAAGTCCGGAAAAAAGCCCGATCCCGGCGCCTGCCGTCACGGCCGCCGGGATCGCCAGCGGGATCGGCATGACTTGCAACGCCTGCGCCAGGATAATGCCGGTTAAGCCGAATACCGCACCCACCGACAGGTCAATACCGCCCGTTAGAATGACGAAGGTCATGCCTACGGCAACGATGCCGATGACCACCGACTGGTCGAGAATGTTGAAGATGTTGCGTTCTGTCAGGAAGAAGGGCGACAGGAGTGACAGGATCACCGCCAGCAGCAGCGCGAGGCCCAGCATCCGGATTTCAAGTGACCGCAGGATGCGGCCAACAAGGCCGATGCTGCCAGACGCGCGCTGATCTGTCGCCGCGGCGTCGCGATCTTCGGGGGCGCCCTGCAAGGTGTCGGTCATGTCATGCTTCCTTGGTCTGATCGGTCAGGGCTTGCAGCTCGACCCGGATGTCAGCTGGGTCAGGCTGGATCGCATCGCCCGCGATGGTCAGCCCGATCCAGCCCATGTCGTGACCGCGCTTGTCCGTCATCTGGACCAGAAGGGTCTGGCGGCTGCCATCAGGCTCGGCAACGAACCTCGGGCCTCGACTGCGCAGTGCCTGCCCAATCAATGTCTGCGAAAAATCCATCGCCTCCCCCGCCGTAAGGCCTGATTTCGGCGCATCGGGATGGCCTGCATGCGCCAGACAAATCAGCGCATCGTCGTCGAGAAGCGTCCAGAACGCGTCCGCCCGATGAAGCTGCGACAGATCGGCCAGCAATGCCTGATTGCGGGCGGTCGAAGTGCGCGGTGCAGCGAGCAGGGTCAGCTTTTCCTCGTCCAGCCGATCGGCAGGCAGATCTGCGATAGTCACGCCGTCGCTGATGACGACCACGCGTTCGGCAATGCCCAGCAGTTCCTCGAAGTCCGAGCTGATGACGACCACCGCCAGACCGTCATCGGCGGCGGCCTGCAACATCCTGTAGATCGAGGATCGGGTGCCAATATCGACGCCCTTGGTCGGCTCATCCATGATCAGGATGTCGGGCTCGGTCAGCAGCCAGCGAGCTATGATAATCTTTTGCTGCATCCCGCCGGAATAGTTCAGCAGGCTGGTGTCCAGCCGGTCGGCGGGCAGGCCAAGGTCGCTGATCAGGCGGGCGACACGATCAGCGCGCTTGCCGTAGCCGCGGCCGAACCCGCGATGCTGCCCCATCTGCGCGACCATCAGGTTTTCGCGCACCGACAGGTCGGGAATGATGTTCTGAGCCCGGCGGTCCTCGGCAACAAATCCAAGGCCGGCCCGCACCGCATCGGCTGGTTGGCGCAGCTTTGCCGGCTTTCCTCCCACCAAAATCTCGCCACCCTGACGCGGGCGCAGGCCCCAAATCGCCTCGGCCGCCTCGGACCGGCCTGCGCCGACCAGGCCTCCGAGGCCCAGGATCTCGCCCCGGCGGACCGAGAAGCTTATGTCGCGCACCCACGGCATGGCGCGCAGATGGCTCACTTCGAAAATCTGCTCGCCAATATCGTCTGGTGCGACTTCACGTTTGGCATAGATCGCGCCGATATCGCGGCCCACCATATGCTGAATGATGTCTCCCTGGCTGAGGGACGATGTTTTCACATCCTCGGCGACGACACGTCCTTCGCGCAGGATCGTGACCCGGTCGGTGATGGCGAAGACTTCTTCCAGACGGTGGGACACGAAGGCCAGCGCGCGGCCACCGTCACGAAGTCGGGACATGACGTCGAAGAGCAGATTCACCTCGGTCGTTGACAGCGAGGCCGTCGGTTCGTCGAAGATGATCAGCTGCGCATCCAGCGCCAGTGCCTTGGCAATTTCGACAAGTTGACGCTGCGCCGCTGAAAGGGTTCGAACCTCGGCATCCAGCGGAAGTGCATGGTCGTGGCCCAGTTCAGACAGGATCTCGCGCGCTCTGACGCGCATTCCGCCGTAGGACAGACGACCCGGCGTGGCGAGATCCGGCAGGAAGATGTTTTCCAGCACGCTCATGTCTGGGGCGAGGGACGTTTCCTGGGCTACCAGGGCGATCCCCCGGCGCAACGCGTCACGGGTCGATGTCAGACGCAGGGGGGCATCGCGAAACCGCACCTCTCCGCCCGAGGGTTGAATGTGACCAGAGACGATACGCGAGAGTGTCGACTTACCGGCCCCGTTAGCACCCAGCAGCCCGACGATCTCGCCCGGGCGCAGGGTCAGCGCTGCATCGACGAGCGCCTGTGTGCTGCCAAAGGATTTCGACACACATTGAGCGTCCAGAAGCGGCGCAGCGCGGCTGTCGCGATTTTTGTCCAGCATGATCCCGAGCTCCCCCGATCGCGAACCGGGACGCGTAACCGCGCGCCCCGGCCTCAGAGCTTACTCGATCTCGTTGGCGAAGACCGTTTCCTTGATCGTTGGGAGCATCTCCTCGATGTTCTCCGATGTGACGATCAGGATTGGGACGGTGATTTCCTTCTCGGGGGTCTCGCCGTTCAGATGTGCGACCATCGCCTCGGCGGACCGCACACCCATGAGGTATGGCTGCTGCATGCCCGACACGACCAGTTCGCCCGATTGCAACAGTGGGACGAATTCCGGAATACCGTCGAAGGCTGCAACAAGCACGTCACCGTCCATTCGTGCTGCCTTGATGGCGCGGAGAGCACCCAAGGTAGGCGCGTCGGTCTGGACGAACATCCCGCCAATATCGGGGTTTGAGGTGATCATGTCTTGGGTGAAGCGGAACGTTTCGTCGGCGGTGTAAGCCTGCATCTGCTGCATGCCGGCGTCGCCCTCGACCCCGCCCTCGGCCATGGCGTCCTCAAATCCCTTGGTCCGGGCCTGGCCGTTCAGACGGGACTGGCTGATCGCGACGATGCCGACACTGGCATCCTCTTTGCCCGCATCGACCATGGCCGCCGACAGCGCTTCGCCCACGCCGTAGGCGCCTTCGTAGTTATTGGACCCGATCACGGAGACGAACTCGCCGCTGTCGGTGCCGATATCGGCGATGACGACGGGAATGTCGTTCTCCTGCGCAAGACTCAGGACGGCGGGCGCGGTGGAGCTGTCGGTGGGCGACAGCACGATGCCAGCCACACCCCGCGCCACGGCGTCCTGCGCGTTCTGCAACTGGGTCTGCGGGTCGTTGGTGCTGTCGAGCGCTGCGAAGCCGTAGCCGTTCTCCTCGGCTACCGATTTCACTCCTTCCGAGACATAGCGCCAAAAGGCGAGGTCGAGGCCTGGGGTCATGTAGACGAGCTCGCCCTTGTCTTGGGCCGTGGCAGTGCCCCAGCCGGTGGTGGCCGCAACCGAGGCGGCAAGCGCCAGTTTGATAAATGGTCTACGCATGGTCATTAAAGGTCTCCTCCCTAAAATGCGACGTGTCCGACTTCGCGGCTCGCGCCGAGTGGTCTGGAAATCAGACCATGGCTCCACGGTATAAGGCCCACTGGTCTTGTCAATAGACCACTGTAAAGTGGCGTTTCGTGCCTGTATGGAGAATTGTGTGAAGGTGCAGTTGCGCAAGGGATGGCGATCATGACGGATCAGACGCAGCCAAGCGCGGCCACGCAATTGATCGGGGACCTTCCGCGGCGAACGGTCCGCGATCTGGTCGCCGAGAAGATCGCGAATTTGATTTCGTCGGGTGTTCTGGCTCTAGGGGATGAACTGCCAGGAGAGCGCGAATTGGCAGCGTCTCTGTCGGTCAGCCGCGAGACCGTGCGTGGCGCCATCGGCATCCTCGCCGGGCACGGCATTCTGCGCGTAACGCATGGCGCACGCACCGCTGTCGCGAGTGCGGATACGGGAGCCTTCGCGACGGGGCGATCTGTGCCAGCGGTGGGGCTGCATAACGATCTGAGTAGCGTCTATGAGGCCCGCTTGCTGATTGAAAGTTACCTGGCCCGTCGCGCGGCTGCCCTGGTAGACGTTGTGCTTCTGAAGGAACTCCGAGGATCGCTGGATGCACAGCGCGCCTGCGGGGGCGACGCGGTCCGGTTCCTGCTCTGTGATCGGGACTTTCATTCCCTGATTTACCAAGCAGGGGGCAATGAGATCCTCTCTGACACGGCCATGATCCTCTACAATCATCTGCTGGAGTATCGTCGTCGCATCGTCTCGTCGCCCGGAGCTATCCAGCAGAGCATAGCCGAGCATACAGCCATCGTGGATGCCTTGGGGCAGCGCGATGCCGAAGCGGTCGAACGCGCCGTCACCGCGCATACCAACCGCATTTACGAGACGACCAGAGCGTTTCTGAAAGCGAAGATGACCTAGAGGCGAATGCCAACTGAGATTGTAAGCCTATTGAACCTGCTCCGAACCTAAGATCGCAAGCGGCGACATCCGGAGTTCCCCGATGCCACCCAAGGCTAGCATGCAAACGCTCCTGACGTTCCGGGAACCGAGGAGGTGTGAGCAAGTGGCATCCCAGCCTAAATGCTTGAGCGCACTCCGCACGCTTCGGCTCGTGGCCGACAATGCGCCAGCCAGGCTCACACTCTTGGGCAAGTTTGTGCTCGGGGAAGTCGTTGCGCAAGAACCCCGAAGCAATCCGCAGCACCGCAGCGACTGTCGCTCATGGCCCTTTGCGGACCTTCATGCCTGCCTTCGCCAAAGTCAGATCTTTGTCGCGTTTTGGCAAAATCGTTCGTCGGCATTGATGCCGGTCACTTTGCGAGTGAACGCGCGCGCCGCACCGGAGGGCAAAGACAAGACCAGGAGTAAACGAGCGACGAGAGTTCACTCATGCCTTATCGCGAGGAGTTCTTTTCACTCAGAGATCCAAGCGGATCGATAAATCACGTAGGACGGCGGCGAGCAGGTCATCTCGAAGCGGCTTTGTAAGGACTGAAAGAACGTGGTCGGGTGCCTGGTAGTCTTCGACCTGACCGGACACTACGACGGATACAATTCCCATGCCGTGTAGCTCCTCAATCACAGCCGGGCCCGTCCAGCCATCAGCGAGGCCGAGATCGACCAATGCGAGGTCCGGTGCCTCGGCGCGTGCGGCCTCGAGCGCTCTCACTGAAGTCCTCGCGATAGCCACGCATTCGTGTCCGAGATCTTCTATCAGCATCTCGTGCTCCATCGCGATCAACGCATTGTCCTCTACGACGAGAATTTTCATACGCCCTCCTTGTGTCCTTCAACGCGTCCCATGGGGAAGGGTTTCTACGGCAGCAAAACGTGAGGCGTATCTGCATCGTCCCGATCACAGCGCCCCTCGTGCGGAAGGGATGATACTGGCGTTCCCGCTCGGCTTGAGTTTCAGCAGAATATTTCGAATAAACAGAGGGTAGACTGATGCGACCGACCCGCATCCCGTGATTCAAATAGGAGATGCGCATGTCTTTATCGGAGATCGACCCAAGCGACCGGCAGCCGACCGGGATCGATGGCCTCGATGTTGTCCTGAGGGGTGGCTATCCCACAGACCGGATCATGCTGATAGAGGGGGCGCCAGGGACCGGAAAGTCGACCTTGGCCTTGCAGTTTCTCTTGGAGGGGAAGCGTCTCGGAAAGAAGACCCTGTTTATCTCGGTAGCCCAGTCGAAGCCTGAACTCGACATGATCGCCGCGTCGCATGGGATGGATCTCTCTGGCATCGACATCGTAACGCCGGAACTCGGCGAGGGCAGGCGTGATCGCGTCTACTCCGTCGAAAGCGAGGAAGCCGACCTTCAAGAACTCATCGAGAAGGTGATGCAACACGTGGAAGAGAAGAAGCCTGATTTGCTGGTCTTCGACTCCCTACTGGAGCTCAGACTCCTTGCCTCCGGCGCATCGGTCTATCGCAAAGAGCTTCTGTCGCTCCGATCAATGCTTCGAAAAGCCAGCACCACAGCCATTCTGATCGATCACGTCGGCGCCGATGGGGATGACCGCCACGGCGAGGGTATTGTTCACGGGGTCATAAAACTCGAGATGGTGACCCCTGTAATCGGTCCGGCGCGCCGACGCCTGACAGTGATCAAGATGCGTGGCGCCTCCTTCAGTGAAGGTTGGCACGACTTTCGCATTAAAAAGGGTGGGATCGACGTCTTCCCGCGGATCGTGCCTCACGAAGTCGAGCCTGTTAAGCTCGAGAACCGTCTGGTGCCGCCCCACGCCCCCCTCGCAGAGATGCTGGGAGGCGGCGTAGAGTTCGGCACGAGCTTGCTGATAGCGGGGCAAGCGGGCACCGGCAAATCGACGCTGTCGAGCATGTTCGCCATTGCCGCGGCGGATCGAGATGTGCCCGCCGCGATGTTCCTTTTCGAAGAACGGGTGGAGGTGCTGCGCGCGCGATCTGCCGGTGTGGGACTCGACACTGCACCGCACGAGGAGGCGGGCACTCTACGCATCGAGCACATCGACGCTGTCGAGGTGACGCCGGGTGAGTTCTCTTCCGCCGTTCTCGATGCCGTGGACGAGGGCGCTCGCGTTATCGTTATCGACAGTCTGAGCGGCTATCTTGAGGCCTTGCCGGCAGCTGATTCCGACCTGATGCCTCACATCCACTCTCTGCTCCAAGCGCTTGCGCGCCGCGAGGTGCTGGTGATCGTGACCATGTCTCAGCATGGCCTTCTGGGCGAGGCTCCGGTCTCGCGGATGGACACGAGCTTCCTCGCCGACACCGTCATCCTGCTGCGTCAGTATGAATCGGGTGCCGACATCCGCCGGTCCATTGCTGTGCTGAAAAAGCGGCACGGCGAGCACCTACGGCGGTTCGAGGAACTTGTTATCCGCCCGGGGGCGGTTGAGGTTCGCCCTCTTTCCGAGGAAGCGGAGGAACGCACCAAGGGTGCAAATCAACTTGGCTCGGAATAGGTGAAACCCTCGGTCCTGATTCACGCCCCCCTCGGAGACGACGCGGGCGCAATCGCCGCCCAAGTTGAAGCGGCCGACAAGCCCGCTCGGATCTGCGAACGCGCTGAGGATTTGATGCAGGTCTTGATAAACGGCGGCACGGAAGCCGCCCTTTCGTGTATCGTTAGCCAAGAGGGCGCCGGACCAGACACTGGTGAATTTCTCGCCCAAATCTTTGCGGATGAGCCGGACTGGGCACGGCTACCGGTCTTGTTTCTTGTCGCCAACCCTCAAAAGCCGCCGCCCGCCGTTCGGCTACTCAACGACCTGCCGGAGGTTCCGCCGTTCCTTGTGATCGGTCGTCCCTGCCGTCCAGCGGTGCTGCGGCATGCCATCGACGTGCAGGCTGAGGCGCGCCGACGCCAGTTCGAGACGCGCGACTTGCTCGAAAAGCTCGCCAATGAGGAGCAGCGCAGCCGGTTCCTGCTGAGCGAACTGCGCCACCGAACGCGTAACTCGCTTTCAGTCCTCCGTGCATTGTTTAGGATGTCCGCACGCAATGCGCAGAACATTGAGGAACTGAAGAGCTCTTTCGGCGAGCGGCTCGAAAATCTATCCGCCGCGAATGGGCGGTTGTCGGAAGAGGGCTCAGGAAGAGTTAGTCTGTCCGACCTCATAAACGAACACATCCAACCCTATACGATTGCTCCCGATCAGTTGCGCTTGTCCGGGCCGGCAATCTACTTGGACGAGCGCACAGCTTTCGATTTGGCTTTGGTTGTCCACGAATTGGCGACCAACGCCGCGAAGTATGGTGCCTTGTCGCAAGCTGAGGGATGGATTGAGGTCGATTTCGCGCGCGAGCCCGATTCCGAGTTACTCCGTATAACCTGGCGGGAGCGAGGCGGCCCATTGGTGCCAACTCCGACACGGCAGGGGCTGGGAAGTCGACTCATCTCTGGGTTTGCTCCCGGAAATAGAAGCGCGAATGTCGAGTTTGATACAGGAGGACTTGTCTGGACTGGATGGATACCGAGCGCGGGACTGATCGCAATTTGAACCTGCGACCATGCAGTCAGTCGATGCATCGGCTGACTAAAACAGTTGCGTGATCCGTTTGGAATCTGAGCGCGCATCTATGAGGCGCAAAACGCTGGCTTCATACGGGAAGCCGCCTTTCAATTTATTCGCAGCGAACGACGGCTTTCCGCCCGAATCTGACACTTAGCTTTCGCGCAGCCGAGCCATGCCCGACCTACAAGACCTCGGCGGATCTTATGCCGAAAAATTTTCTGCGCTGATCACGCTCATCAATGTCTTCGGCAATGAGCAGCTCGGCTTTGTTTGCGGAGACACTTTGAGCGCGCGACACCCGGAAGCGCAGCGGCAAGTCAGAGGGCTCTGAGCGGCGCGGAGCGGCGCTGAGCGGCTCATAGGGGCATCACGCCACCATTCGCCTACCCCGATAGCATCGACCGGACTCAAGCCGCCCAGAAGCCCGCTGAGAAGCCCCCGGCGGCTCACAAAATTAGCTAGATGTCCTGACCTACGGCGCAGGTCCCGAAAACACCGCCGGGTCGAGAGCAAGGCTGATGATCGCTAGTTCACGCACGAAACCGAGCTCGCCTCATAGGGCGCCTGTCCAAGGATACAGCCGGGGCGCCCGTCCAGCTGGTAGCTAGCAGTCATATAGAGCGCCACACCTCTAGGACTTCATGACACCGGCGCAGTCTCTTCTCGACAGCGGCGGCGGAGTTCGTCGGGCCTGGCCGGCTTGGCCCGTCCCTTTCCCTGCCGCGTAAACCTCTGCCCAAGGATTGGTCGCCGGAGCCCGCTCAAAGCATGGATGAGCACCCGTAGCCACCTCCGACCCTTGGGCCTGACACGGTAGCAGTCTCTGGCAAAGGCTCCCGTTCGACTTCCTGATTGAACAAGCCGCACCCCCTGCTCTATCCGCCGTTGCCATGAGTGAGTTCTTCCCCGTTCAGATCGACTTCTTCAGCCACCGCAGTGAGCCCGTCGGGACGTTCGAAGAGGACATGCTGCATCTTGGCTATCGCCTCACCGAGAGCACGGGGAAGCAACCCCGTCTGAAAGGTCGCCTCGAACTTCGGCCAGAGATCAATCTGGCTGACTATCGCGTCGAGACTGTGTTCGACTGGGTCGATCTCGCCTTCTGCACGACGGGCACTCATCAGGCCAGAAACCTGCAAGCCAAGCTGACGAAGGAGCTGTCTGACCGCAAAGGCAAGGGCGCGTTGTATGTCTACGGCCCCGAGGGTGAGAGCCAATATCAGGGTTCATCATTCATCGTCAGAATTCAGGATGCTGCGCCAGACGACTTGATCGGTGTGTGCCGCACCCTTCGCGAGTCCTACGACGTAAAGAAAGATGTCTCTGGAAATCGCTTCTTCGTGGTTGGCTGGGAGTTGGCAGTGGACTTCTACCCGGAGAAACCCGACGCGTCTGAGGCCAGCCTGATGCTCTGGCGTTGCCGTCTCTCAGAGGTGCTACGCAAACATCTCTGGGTCGCGGACGAATACATACTGGATCACAATCGGCGACCGCGCTTCTATCACGACGGCCTGGAGCAGGCGGAGAGGGTCTTTAGTTCGACCAACCTCAACACCGGCAACTGGAAGAGCACTCGCTTGCTCAAAAGGCTCTCGAAACCAGAACATCACAATAAGCCCCCCATCGACGGCACTTTCTACGTTGGGGATCCAACCCCGAAGCCAGGCGCCCGGACGACCTGCTTCGGATACCGCCTGCAGGACAAGGTCACCGATAGACGAAGCAAGGGGGATGTTCACTTTTTACCCCTGGAGACGCGCCGATCGCGCATCGAGATTTTCTGGATGGTGAATGGGATCCCGCCAGAGGATCCCGCGGCATGCGAGGGATTGCCCTTGTTCGAATTCTTCATGAAGGACTTTGGGGCGCTGCGTAGCCAGCACTTTCAGTTCCAGTTGCCGACAGTCGATCGCTGCGGAAGCCAGGCAAACAGCACGGAGTTAGCGATCTTCGAGCGATCCGGGGTCTACGGCCTATCCTTGTATCACCGCGCGAAGGCCGCGCGCGAGATGGCCGAGTGGAAGGCGTCGCCAAAGGGCGAACGCGGGACGAAGCCCGGGAAGCTTCCGGCTTCATCAGGACACACAGTGAGCTTCGATGAACTCGAGAGACCCATGAAGGATAAGCTCAGGGGGCTTTCCCGTAGGTGGAAGCGGGCCGCGAGACAGACGGATGACATTTGACCACGGCCGCAGTTGGGTTGCTAGCTTCTGCTTCGAATGAGGAAGCTCGCGGGAGTGGTGTTCTAGATAGTCATTAGGCGAAGTCGGCCGAAGTAGCGGGCAGGTTCAGCTCGGAAATGGAACCGGCCTGCGAGGCCACGCGACCTCTAGGACGAGCAGCAGCACTCATCCCGCAGCAGACTAATCGGCCACCCTCGGAAAACTGCCAGTTGGGGCGATCAGGGAGCGAATGGAAGCCATGAGGGCCTTCGGGTCGCATGAGGTCCGAGGATCTGAGCAATCGGCCCGCAGTCGCCGGAGTTGCTCTCTGATCGACAGGCGAACTGGGCTACTCAGCGGCCGCCTGAAGGTTCACAGCCCACTTACAAGGATCGAAAACCCGCGGATTCGCTCGCATTTTGCTTGTAGTCTTCTTGTAGCAAAAGCGGCGCGGACCGATCAGCAACTGCCGCGAGCCCCCCATCTGCGCGCCTGTAGCCAGAAGGTCTCTCTATCTTCCCAGGTCCAGAGTGACGGCTTTCCGCGAACCGCCGCTTGATGGCGTTTCCTGCCAGATTTGCACGACATCACGTCACTGAGCGGACGGCTTGAAACTCCGTCCGAGCGATGCGCCCATGTCCGCGTATTTGTCTCCCGTGACTCGAAGTGGGCGGTCGGGCGCCACGCGCGATGAAGATTGCGCACGTGGCAATGACCGGAACCCCTAATCTTGCAGTCGCCTGAGAGCACGGCTGACGGTCGACACGGTAACCTTCTGACCGCGCGGACTCGTGATACCGCGTTCATTGGCGACCTCCGCGACCTTCTTGTAGGTTGGCGCGATAGACCCGACGGTAAGTTCTTCATATAGCTCAGCAAGTTGGGGAGCATATGCATCTGCAGTTGCGGACCGAACTCTAGATGATTCAAGCCGAGCCTTGCGCGTTTGGCCTTGATTTAGCCACACTTGACCAGGGTCTCGGGGAGGTCGAACTGCAAGAGGCGGCTCCAAAGAATCTCCCGCGAGCAAGACCTCGAGCCTATGTATTGCCAAATAGGCTAGCAATTGCTTTTGCCGCACGCACACAATGCGCGCACGGGTCGACAGCATTTCAACCAAGAGATCCGCCCGATCTTCGCTCGGGACCCTCCTTAGCAGGCGAGAAATATCGTCGATCGCCAGCAGCCCATCCGAATTGGATACTTCAGTAAGGCGTTCTGCCAAAACAGGCAGATCAGCGAGACGCCTAGGTTTTCGAGAATAGCCGGCGAACCACTCAAAGCTAAGACCTTTGAAATGGCCAAAACTCTCTATATTCCTGCGTTGTTGACTTGCCGAACGATGTGCCCACAAAGATCTCCGCGACTTCCTGCCATACGACAGGAAGATGTAACCGACTAACCTTTCCATACGTCATTATAGCATTTGTGTTTGCCAACACAAATGCTAGCGGACTAGGTTGGCAAAATAAGTATCGGGGTCACGAGGGCCGTTCGCTTATCCATTTCATCCCAACGAGCCGATTTGACTTGCTCGAGCCCAGCAAGGCTAACCAACAGGACCACGATTTCCGCTCGGACACATGGGTTCGTGCCCGACAGTCATCGGGTGACGTAGTATAATTTCATCAGATTTTCACTGGAGAACTGATGTGACGAAGACCATCAAAGACGCATGCCAAGCATGGCTCAAGACCTGCGAACGCAACCAGCTCGAGAGCTCGACGTTAAAGGCCTATCGGAGCCACGCCTACGTGCGTATCGAGCCACGGATGGGAAGGAAACTGGTCGCAGAGCTCAGTCGATCCGACGTGCGGGAGTTCATGGATCAGCTCATCGACGATGGGTTGTCCCATGCGCTCACGCGCAAGGTCATGGTCAGCTTGCGGGCGATCCTGGCGGAGGCCGTCGAGCGGGAGTGGATCCAGCACAACGTCGCCACCGACGTGAAGATGCGGCGGCGGCGCCGCACTGAGAGCGACGAGAGGATCATTCCGACGAAGGAAGAGATCCGACTAATCATCGAGAATGCGCCGCGTTCGCACCGCGCCATGTTCATCGCTGCGATCTTCACGGGCATGCGCATCTCGGAGTTGCGGGGCCTCACATGGGATAAGGTCGATTTCGACCGCGGGCTCATTCTGGTCCGACAACGCGCGGACGAGAAGGGCGAGCTCGGCAAGCCGAAGAGCCAGGCGGGCTTCCGCGACATCCCGATGACGCCGATGGTGCGAAACACCTTGAAGGAGTGGCAGAAAGCGAGCCCCAGCTCTTCGCAGAACCTCGTGTTCCCCAACGGACGTGGCAAGATCCAGAACTACGCGAACATCTACAACCGCATCTTCAAGCCAATGCTGATTGCGAACGGCATCGTAGATAGCGGGGGCGCGCCTAAGTTCGGCATCCACGCGCTGCGTCACGCTGCGGCGTCGCTGTTCATTGAGCAGAAGTGGAACCCGAAGAAGATCCAGACGCTGCTCGGCCACGCTTCGATCAACATGACGATGGACGTCTACGGCCATCTTTTCGAGAACGCCGAGGAGGATGTCTCGATGTTTGAGAAGCTGGAGAGCGATCTGCTGGCGGCCTGAGCTAGTCCCCTACCCCAGCCCGCAGGACAGGATTGAAAATCCTCGTGTCGGTGGTTCGATTCCGCCCCCGGGCACCACAAACACCTCCCAAAAACCCAATAAAAAAAGGTACTTAGGGGTAAATTCGGCTTGAAGCTGAACTTGGTCAGATGTGCTATTTTCTTACCCGGTCTGAGCTTTTCACACATCTTTTGCATGGCAAAGACATGGCAAAAACACCTCCCGCCATGGCGACGGGAATCGGGAAAACGGCAAGGGGTACGTGAGCGCCGATTATCAGACACCGATTGATCTAGCGGGCGGCACCATCGATGAAGATGTTTTCACTGATCTTTCCACCTTCGGGGTTCATTCGTACGCCGCTTCCGGGGTTCGCGCGAAGATAGTCAGCTACTTCTGCGAGTGACGCGCACCAAACCGGGGTCTTGTTGTCTCCATCGGGGTGGCACTTGTACTTGCCGTTGGCGTAGAGCTTCGGTCGTCCGACCACTTTCCCATCGATGACCCGTTCAATCTTCACCGATAACTTCCTCTATTCTGATGATCTATCCACGACGTTGCGGGCGTTTAGCGGATCGTCAACGTATGCTCCCCCCTGCTCTACTCGACATTTCGCCGTACCGTTCGCCGCTTTTGCAGCCCTCTCGCGTCCTATCTCGCTCGACCTACTTCTAGCTTTCCGCGACCTACAAGTGATAGAGATACAAGAAAATTTTTTCATGGTGGACGTATGCAGGCGACGGATTTCATCAAGAAATGGGAAGCGGCGGAGCTGAAGGAGCGGAGCGCATCGCAAGCGCACTTCCTCGACCTCTGCGCCCTCCTTGGCATTGAAGACCCCGTGTCCGCCGACCCCAAGGGCGAATGGTTCACCTTCGAACGCGGCGCGTCCAAGACCTCGGGCGGCGAAGGCTGGGCAGACGTCTGGCGCAAGGGCTGCTTCGCGTGGGGGTAGAAGGGCAAGAAGACTTCGACGAGGCCTTTTACCAGCTCCTGAAATACTCCATCGCGCTAGAAATCCCACCGCTCGTGATCATGTCGGACATGACGCGCATCCGGGCTTCCGGTTCGCCGTCCTCTACGCCGCGCTAATGCAGGGAACCATCATCTTTCTCTTTGACACCACGTCGCAACCGAGCCTTTGCGCGGTTTCGGAGTTTTTCTACTTTTTCCGCATAGCTTTTGTGCGCATCGTCAAGCTGGGACGCGGCGGCGTCTAGCTCCCGACGCTCTGCATCGGTCAGGGCTTGGACCCACGGGGAAGTCTTGTCGAATGTCCTCATGGGGGCTTGATATACCTAGTTTATCTGGATACACGCTATCTGACGAACTTAACGGTCTGCTGGCCACCTTTCGATAGAAACTCATTGTAAGGCGTGCTTCCAGTGGAGACAATTGAGAACCCTCGATCCAGACCATCTTGGTTTGCCACACACAACATATTGCGCTAATGAATGTGAATGAGAGCAGGAGAGAAGCATGACGGCATCGAATGATCTGCGCGGATTCTTGGGTAGTGATCGGTTCGCAACCGTGATGGCCGACCCGCCGTGGCGCTTTCAGAATCGCACTGGGAAGATTGCGCCCGAGCACAAGCGATTGGCGCGGTATCCTACGATGACGCTCGAAGAAATATGCGAACTCCCCGTCGGTGAGTTCATGGAAGACCGTGCGCACTGTTACCTCTGGGTGCCGAACGCCCTTCTGCCCGAGGGTCTACAGGTGCTGAACGCATGGGGCTTCAACTACAAGAGCAATATCGTCTGGGAAAAGATCCGTAAGGACGGCGGGCCTGATGGACGCGGCGTAGGTTTTTACTTCCGAAATGTCACCGAACTCCTGTTGTTCGGGACGCGCGGAAAGGACGTTAGAACACTACCGCCGGGGCGGTCGCAGGTGAACTTCATAAACGCCAAGGAACCCGGCGATATCGACGATGAACTCGCAGCCAGTCCAGATGGTGACCTACTCAAGACCCGCAAGCGCGAGCACAGCCGCAAGCCTGATGAGCAATACAAGATTATCGAGTCCTGCTCGTGGGGGAATTACCTAGAACTCTTCGGGCGGGGGCGTCGCGATGGCTGGACCGTCTGGGGCAATCAAGCCGAAGACGACTACAAGCCGAACTGGAAGACCTACGCCTATAATTCGGCTTCTATCCCAGCGGCAGAGTAGCTTGGAGCGCAACCTACTTGTATGGCTGCCCATTCCATGTTGATTGGTTCGCTCCAACGATCAGGACTGGGCACGTGCCCATCACTCCACGGCGGACCCGAAGAGCCGCCTTGTCGAAGGTTGTGGTGGTCGAGGTGGTAAGGTCCACAGGCAGCTTCTTGACCCTCTGACTCGCGGGCAGCGTCTTCTGGTAGGCCCCCCAGAGCCTTCTAGCGAGGGCCAGTAGAGCGAGTCGATCACGAGTGATGATAACCCCTGCGGAGATCGCTCCGGCCTCGTGCCATGACCTGTATGCGGCCAGATCGCGGTCGAGATTGCCATCTTTCGCCACCCATTCCACGTCTAAGACGATGCGACTCTTGTAATTATCCACCAAGTATCCCTCCTGCTCGACTGGAGGGAGTTCGGATGTGCGGTTGTCATCTTTGTCGTAGATGATCGTCTTGGTCTCAAGGTCGAGGCGGGCTTCCTTCCAGCCGCGCTGGTGGAACTCATCGTCGATTTGTTCCGGAACGTCGCCTCGGTTCCCCCCCTTTTTCAGCCACGTCGCGGGGTCTAGGCGATATGTCGAAAGGACTGTAACGATGTCGTCCCATTCCTGCGGGCAGACTGCTTTCATAATCGCGCAGGCGGAATTCGTTTCGATGAACTCCCACGCATTTCTCGCGGCTGGGGGAAGGATCGCGGGATCATCGTAGGTCTTGGTCAGGATCACCTTTATACCCGCTCACACATTTCTGCTCTCATGTGGGCGCAACTTAGGCCTTCCCTCATTTGAAGTGCAAGACTGTATCGCTCCATTGCAGACGCCTTGACCAATCGCTGCCCTGACCGGCTGACCCCGAAAAAACGACAACGCCGCAAAGTGATTTAAAGAGGCATATCTTGACGAACCTCTACAACGCCAGCCCCACATGGCTGGATCACTCCTACAGAGAGTGGGATGGAGCCGTAGCCGAGGCCTAATGCTGCGGCTACGTCTCGCGCGACGGCAAGCTGACCGACGACGAAATCCTTGGCCGCCTCTTCCGTCTCAATCAGGAGCGGGCGGCGAAGCAGTAGTCCGGCTGCGCGGGCGTCGAAGGCCTATCTGAACCGGTGAGAAAAAGCGGGACGGCGGACCGAGAACGCCGCCCCGCCAGTGAAGCGCGGAAGATGGAGAAGACACCGCGCGACGGCCCGGAGTTGGGCCGCTGACTGCCCTCACATTCTACCACGGGACAAGCGCTGCACCTAGCGAGCGCACAGTTCGGTTTCTGCGGCGCAGCGCAACTCTATTCGACGAAAATTTTGAAACTACTGACGTCGGAATCGCGATCCGAACTAGCCCTTCGCAGTGTCCGATGGGTCCCCTTCCGACGATTTCTTGCGTCCGGCGGACGAATCGAGACCTGCAACGAAAGGGGCATATCTAGCGCACAGAGCAACTTTAGTTGCTAAATCTGGTTGCATAGGTGCTGACAGCACCTGAGCCGCGTTTTGAGGTATGGGGAGGCCCCCTCGCGGGTCCCTATAAAATAAATGAAATCATGTGCTTGGAGATGCTCCGGGTCTTGCCCGCTAACGCGGGCTTTCCCGTCTCGCTGCCTCACTGGTCCGCCCACGTGCCGATATACCTCCTGAGCCAATATCAGGCCCCAGACAGGGCCGCTGACGCTGCCCAGCACCAAATCAGGCGGCACGGGCAGACAGCCTGTCAGCGGTGTTCTTGACGCTCATAGCAGCCCATTGCTTGCCCCGAGGAGTCAGCACATTGGCGGCGTTCAGGGCATCGGCGATCTTCTGGAAGGACGCACCGGCTTCCCGCATAGGAAGGACGATAGAGGCGACACGGTCAGCAGCCGCGTCAGCGGCCTGTATCGCGGCTTCATTGCGCTTCATCGTCTTGTCACGAAGTCCACCAAGCTGGACGCCACGGGCCTTGGCTGCGGCGAGGGCTTGCTTGGTGCGAAGGCTGATGAAGTCCCGTTCCTGTTCCGCCAAAGCCGCGTAGATATGAAGCTGGAACTTGTCAGCATGGGGCATCGCCGCGACCCTTATTTTCAGGGCTTTATCGTCCATCAAGGTGGCGATCTGGCTGACCTTGCGGGACAGTCGGTCCAGCTTGGAAACCAACAGCTCTGCGCCCTCCTTCTTCGCCAGTTCGATGGCTGCGGCGAGCTGGGGGCGATGCGCGTCAGCGCCGCTCTGGACGTCTGTAAAGGTCCCTAGAACATCAAATGGGGTATCGCTGTAGTTGTCGAGGAAGAGGGCAATATCGCGGTCCTGTGCTTCGAGGCCCAGTCCAGATTCTCCCTGAGACTTCGAGCTGACTCGCCGGTAGATAGCGTATTTTTTGGTCATGCCGGGCCTCGTAAAAATCGTCATCGTTCGTTGTGCCTTTTATGTGGCATACGCTAGAATGATTCTCGATATTTTTCATGGGCTTATCCTGAAACTGACTGTTTCCGGCGTTGGCAATTAGCGCGATTTCAAGTAGGTCAACATAGCTTACATATCTGCGGAGGTTGCCCTTTGACTCGCCGATGGGCGCTGGAGGGACGATCCAGAAGCCTAGCCAAATCAGCTCGGAGATGTCAGATTAGAAAAAATCCTGTTGACAGGAACAAAAAGAGAACATATGAGGTTGAGGGTAGAATGCTCGAAAAAGCACTCGAATTTCTATGAAAGTGATTGCTTACGCGGCCTGCATCGTCGGTGGTGTGGTTCTAGGCTACCTGCTTTTTTCACTAGGCGTTGTCGATGCTGTCGACGGTGTGCCGGGCACTATGGAAGAGCCCGCCATCGCAATGCCGACGTACCTCGGATTTATGTCAGCGATGATGACCGCCGTGACTGCGGTTCTAGCTGCGGTAGCCATCGGGATCGGGATAGTCGCCGCTTTCACGTTCAGGGGAATAACGGAGAATGCGGAGCGAGCGGCTGCGGCGAAAGTCGAAAAGCTGGTTGCCGAGAAGCTCTCCGACGAAGCTATCAAAGCGCGCGTTGCTGAGATCGCTTTCGCAACCGGCCCTGAAACTGAGTGGGAAGATGAAACCGACCTGAAAGAAACAGATGAACGCTAGGGGAGAGACAATGACTTCACGTGAGTATCGGCGACTAGAAGGCGCTCATAGAGAGATCCTTGACCGACATCTTAGGGAGTATCCGGTCAAGTTAGGACAGTTAGCAAAGGAATTGGGCGTTTCTATTAAGGTTTCCACCATGAGCACCGGCGTTTCCGGGCAGATCATGAAAGAAGACGGTCACTACACTATTCGAGTGAACCGTCATGAGGCGCGGGAGCGCCAGAGGTTCACGATCGCGCATGAGCTGTCCCATTTCTTCCTACACAAGGCGGTGATTGACAGCTCGCCGGACGGGATCAAGGACAACGTCTTATATCGCTCTGGGGAGCCTGAGCGCATTGAGTATGAAGCCAATCGTCTGGCGGCGGACATTGTCATGCCGATGGCACTTGTCAAAAAGGTACTTTCCGAGGAGTTCAACGGCGTCGTCACAGAAGCCACGATAGAGAGCCTTGCAGCCCGGTTCCAAGTGTCCAAGGCTGCCATGGAAATTAGACTATCGACCTTTGCAGAAACGTGAGCGAGTGACACATGGCCCTAGAGGATACGAGCTACGTTCCGACATTGGCTATCCGTGCCAGCGAAATGAATGGGCTAGAGTTCCTGCCGGGCGCGACGAAAGACAGGATGACGCCCTGTATTCTCCTCGCACCTTGGGCCAATTCCCTCACGTTGGATCGGGCCATTGACCGCGTAGAGCGAGCATTCCCTAATCGCAACTACTTCCTAGACATTGACCGGGACTATCAGTTTACGAACCTCGAGAGCGGCCCGCAGCAGGAGTTGGCGCGGTTGATGGAGCCGGATAACGCCTACGATAACTGGGTGGATTTTGTGGGGCGGCATGAGAACGTGTGGCCCTGTGTCCAGTCTAGAGGACAGAGTGAAGCTGACCTGAGACGACAAATCGAAGCGTTTCAGGAGCTGGGGCGTCCGTACTGCATGCGGATCGTGCGGGATCGGTTTCCTAGCAACATCCAAGAAATCGTCGCGGCCTTCGCCGCTGGTGGTGCGGCTGACTTCGCAATCATCCTAGAAGGTGGCTGGACACGGGACCCGCTTACTCTCTCTGTATGGTTCGAAGGCGTGATCGCTGAAAGCCTGCAAGAGATTGACGCGGCGGTGCCTGTGGTACTTTCCTGCACGTCCATCCCGAAGATGTTTTCGACTTTCACCGGCGTCACGCCCGTACCCTTCAGCAACCGTCAGCTCATTGATCAAATTTCGCGCAGGTCGAACCGCGCACGCATCATCTACGGTGACTGGGGGAGCACCCGGCCGCGTGAGGAAGGTGGTTTTGCAAGCCGTCCGCTGGACCGCATCGACTACCCTACGGACGGTGCGTGGTACATTGTCAGGAACAAAGATGACGAATGGGACTTCGAGGCCGCCGCCGAAGAGCTAATCGAGAATAGCGGAGTTTGGGAGGGTGATCTTAATGTCTGGGGAGAAGAAATGATCTTCCAGACCACCATCAACGAAGAGATTGGGATTGATACCCCGCAGAAGAACGTGGCAGCGCGTGTGAACATCCATCTCCACCGGCAGGCTTTCTACGGGGCCGGCGATATCGGCGGCATGAACCTTGACGAGGATTGGGAAGATTAATCCCGGCGTGGGTTCTTGCGGAGGTGTGCGGAGGTGCAGTTTGCGCGCACCCGCAAGAAATATCGCCATAAAACAAGTGCTTATTCTGAATTTGCGGTGGCCCCGGAGGTCCCGGAGGTATGTCTTAAGAAATAGATGGTCAGAATGATTTCTATTTAAGGCGAGGCAGGGCAAAGCGGGCGAACAAAGAAAAATATGTGTTCTGTAAGGGCGGGAGGATCGAAAATACATCCGGAACCCCCGCGACCTCCGCAAAAATTCACAGGGCCTTGATATTTATGCATTAAATCTGCAGGGGGACCACCGCACACCTCCGCAAGCACCTCCGGCACCCCCCGCACATACCCCGGCGCAAAAGCAAAAGGGCCGCTAACGCGGCCCCTCCCAATTAACCAACTCACTTCCCTTCCGAAACGGGAATCTTGCTCATCCTGAACACCACTCCCTTGTTCTTCGTGTCCGAAAGCGTTTCGAAGTGCAGGACGAATTCCCCGTCACCAGAGCGCCCACGGCGAGGCTTGCGGGCCAGCTTCTCGAAACCGGGCCGGACACGCCCCCCCGTCTTGTAGCAGCCGTCAAAGTCGCTGTAGCCCCAGCTCTTAATCTGAATCGGGTCCGGCTTGTCGTCCCCCAGTTCGATCTTCGCCCGCTCTTCGCCGTTCAGGATGTCCACAAGGTTCACCGTCAGTTCGCGATTAAACCTTGCGGCCCCGCCGGGACGGAAAAGCGTGCCGTCCGGGTAGTCAGACAAAACATCCATGAGCTGGTTGATATTGTCCTGCGCGGCGTCAGCCGCCAGCGCCTTGGCGTCTTCCTGCCCTTCAAGGAACCCGGCGAACCCGGCGGCTTCAAGCACGCCGCCAGTGACCTTCGCCCAATCTTCGAAGGATGCAAGCGAATGCGCGCTGCGCTGCATCCCCTGCGCCACCCAATTCTGAATCAGGGTCAGACAGGCGTGCACCAGTTCGGTCCGGTGCGTATCCACCCACTTGAACACGTCCTCATGAAGGAACCCCGTCCGCTTCTCGGGGGCTTCGACCTTGGCGTCCAGCGGAATGAAGATCGAACGGCGCAGCAATTCTGCTGACAAGGTGACGTTGTTCGCGGTGAAGATGAAGATGGACCGGACGTCCACTTCGATGGTCTGCGTCTTGCCCAGAACACGGGCCTGATACGTCCGGGCGGTCTGCGCGGACGCCAGATCGCCGGAATCCACCGAATGGTTGATGTTGTCGAAGACGATATGAGTCGGATCGTTCTGCAAGAGCGCCGCAAGCGTCTTCGGAACCTCTTCCTTGTTCGACGGCAGAGTCGACTCAGGCGCGGGAACGCCGCTCGCGATGGTGGTCAGAAGCTTCACCAAAAGGGAGGCCCCCGTACCCGGCGCAGGCTTAGACAAAATCCAGCCCGGAGTAGGCCCGTCAATCATGTCCCGCATGAAGGGCAAGAGCATCAGCCCCACGGCATGAGTCACGGCGGGCACGGCTTCGCCGTCCAGCGCCGACATGATCTCGGGGCTGGCCTGCCCCCTGAAAAGTGGTCCTCCCTGAAGTAGGCTTTCGAGCCAGATGGAGGATAGAGGAATGCCCCAGAAGAAGCACAAGCCCGAGGAGATCGTCGCGAAGCTGCGGCAGGTCGATGTAT